>Ga0308160_10000449_pt1 | contig 79873 bp, 65 predicted proteins | sample PhyFR1_FD_201036 | JGI IMG/M metagenome (GOLD analysis project Ga0308160, IMG submission 201036) | Phyllosphere microbial communities from UC Gill Tract Community Farm, Albany, California, United States - DLSLF.R1 | ecosystem: Host-associated > Plants > Phyllosphere > Unclassified | place: USA...
GTGCTGCCGATGCTGTGGCCGACGATCGCCACCGTGCTGCTGCTGCTGTCGACGGCGGTGGTCAAGCTGTACGACGCCGTGGTGGCCATGACCCAGGGCGGACCCGGCACCGCCAGCGAAGTGCCGACCAAGTTCATCATGGATCACCTGTTCCTGCGCTCGAACGTCGGCCTGGCCTCGGCCGGCGCGGTCGTGCTGCTGGTGCCGGTACTGGCGCTGCTGGCGCCATATGCCTATGCGCGGGTGCGCAGGGAGGCGGCATGACGCTGCCGACGCGGTTGCCACCCCTGCCGCCGCCCATGCAACGCACTGCGCCGCCGGCGCTGCAGCCTGCGCCCGCCGTCAAGCCGGCAGGTGGACGAACACGGCGCCGCCGCTGGCGTCCGGCCCGCATCGGCATCTACGCCTTCCTGTTGACGGCGGCGGCCTTTTTCCTGCTGCCGCTGTACGTGATGATCGTCACCTCGCTCAAGCCGATGGAAGAGATTCGCCAGGGCGGCATCCTGGCGCTGCCGCATGCCTGGACCTTCGAACCCTGGCGCCAGGCCTGGAGCGGGGTCTGCACCGGCGCCGCCTGCGAAGGCATCCGCGGGGGCTTGCGCAATTCGGTGTGGATCACGGTGCCGAGCACGCTGCTGGCCATCATGATCGGCGCGGTCAACGGTTACGCGCTGTCGTTCTGGCGCCCGCGCGGCGCCAATGTCCTGTTCGGGATCCTGCTGGCCGGCGCCTTCGTGCCGGTGCAGGTGATGATCTACCCGCTGGTGCGGGTGATGGCGCTGGCCGGCATTTTCGGCTCGCTGCCCGCCATCGTGCTGGTGCACCTGGTGTTCGGCATGCCGGTGATGACGCTGCTGTTCCGGAATTATTATGCAGGTCTGCCGCACGAGCTGTTCCAGGCGGCCCGCATCGACGGCGGCGGCTTCTGGCGCATCTTCCTGCAGGTGATGCTGCCGATGTCGCTGCCGATCGTCGTCGTGGCGGCGATCATGCAGGTCACCGGGGTGTGGAACGACTACATCCTCGGCCTGGTGTTTGCCGGGCGCGACAACCTGCCGATGACGGTGGAGCTGAACAACGTCATCAACACCACCACCGGCACCCGCCAGTACAACGTCAACATGGCCGCCACCATCCTGACCGCGCTGCTGCCGCTGGCGCTGTATTTCTTTTCCGGACGCTGGTTCGTGCGCGGCATCGCCGCCGGCGCAGTCAAGGGTTGATCCGCATGGCCAAGGTCCAACTGCATAAATTGAACATCCGCCTGGGCGAGCGCGACATCATCCGCGACCTCGATCTGCAGGTCGAGCCGGGCGAATTCCTGGTGCTGCTCGGCCCTTCCGGCTGCGGCAAGTCGACGCTGTTGCACAGCATCGCCGGGCTGGTGGAACCGGCGGGCGGCGCGATCGAGATCGGCGGCCGCGACATGACGGACGCCGACCCGAGCGAGCGCGGCATCGGCATGGTGTTCCAGTCGTATGCGCTGTACCCGACCATGACGGTGGAAGCCAACATGTCCTTCGGCCTGCGCATCGCCGGTACGCCGAAGGACGAGATCCGGCGCCGGGTGGCGCGTGCGGCGGAGATGCTGCAACTGGATGCGCTGTTGACACGCAAGCCGGCCCAGCTCTCGGGCGGCCAGCGCCAGCGCGTCGCCATCGGGCGCGCGCTGGTGCGCGAGGCGGGCGTGTTCCTGTTCGACGAGCCACTGTCCAACCTGGACGCCAAGCTGCGCGCCGAGCTGCGGCGCGAGCTCAAGCTGCTGCACCAGGCGCTGGGGTCGACCATGATCTACGTGACCCACGACCAGGTAGAGGCGATGACGCTGGCCAGCCGCATCGTGGTGATGGAAAAGGGCCGCATCCAGCAGGTCGGCACGCCGGCCGAGGTGTACGAGCGCCCGGCCAACCGCTTCGTGGCCGGCTTCCTTGGTGCGCCGGCGATGGCCTTCATCGACGGCGAGCTGAATGGGGCCGGGCGCTTCCGTGGCGACGGCGTCGAGCTGGCCCTGGCAGACGGCGCCGCCGGGCTGGCGGCGGGCCGGGTGGTGCTGGGCGTGCGCCCCGAGCACGTCGACATCCGCGCCGGCGGGCCGATGCGCGCCGAGGTGACCCTGGTCGAGCCGATGGGCAATCACCAGGTCGTGTGGCTGCGCTGCGGCCGCCACACGCTGGGCGCACTGGTGCACGACGCGCGTGCGTTCGCGCCGGGCGAGCAGGTCGAATTTGCGATCGATGCGGCGCGGGTCTCGCTGTTCGACCCGCAGGATGGACTGCGCCTTGCGGGCCGATGAGGGCCGCAAGGTAGGCACCGGACGGCGAATGCAGTATGCTTTGGTGTTTGGCATGGAACGGGAGATAAGGCTGTGGCGACGATCAAGGATGTAGCGAAGCTGGCCGGCGTCGGCCTGGGAACCGCCTCGCGCGTGGTCAGCGGGCGCGGCTCGGTGTCGCCCGCGACCCTCGAGCGGGTCAAAAAGGCGATCGACGAACTGGGCTTCCGGCCCTCGCACGCGGCGCGCGCGCTGCTGTCGGGCTCGAGCCGCATGGTCGGGGTCTACATCCCGGTGCTGAGCGGGACCTTTTATACGCCGATCCTGCAGATCATCGACACCGAGCTGCGCGCCGCCGGGGTGCACATGGTGCTGGCCTTCGGCGTCGGCCTGGGCGACGCCCGCAACCAGGCGATCGAAGGCGTCGACTTCCTGATCGAACGCGGCTGCGACGGCCTGATCGTGATGACCAGCGCGCTGCTCGAGGAAGACGTGGCGGCGCTGGGCGCCAAGGCCGGCCAGCTGGTGGCGCTGAACCATGCCTTCGAGGCGATGCCGGAGCAGTGCTTCACGGTCGACCACGTCCTCGGCGGGCGGCTGGCGGCGCGTTCGCTGCTGGCCCACAAGCACCGCAAGATCGCGGTGGTGGAGGGCCCGCGCAGCCTGGCCGACAACAACGAGCGCATCGCCGGGTTCATGAGCGAGCTGGCCGACAACGGCATCGACCCCGGCAAGGTGTGGCGCATGGAGAGCGACTTCTCGCCGGCCGGCGGCTTTGCCGCGGCCAAGGCGCTGGTGGAATCGGGCTATCCCTGCAGCGCGCTGTTCTGTGCCAACGACGAGATGGCAGTCGGCGCGCTGGCCTACTTCCAGGAAGCCGGCATCCGCGTGCCGCACGAGCTGTCGGTGCTGGGCTACGACGACACGCCGAGCGCGGCGTTCTCGGCGCCGCGCCTGAGTTCCGTGCACATGCCGTGGCGCGAGATGACGCTGAGCGGCGTCAACGCCTTGCTCAACCTGTGCTACGGCATGAAGCGGCCGGTGTCGCGCGACTTTCCGGTCAGCGTGACCCAGCGCGCCTCGCTGGCCAAGGCGCCGGGCGCGCGCCGCAAGGCCGCATGAGCGCCATGCAAACCAGGCAGGCCTTTTTTTTGCACCCGATATGGAAACCTTTCCACCTGACTTTTGACCTGACACACACACGACCATGACGACGACCGACCAGGCTACCGAACCGCAAGCGCCACGGCGCACCGATTTCGCCTCCGACTTCCTGTGGGGCTGCGCCACCTCGTCCTACCAGATCGAAGGCGCGGCGGATGCCGGCGGCCGCGTCGAATCGATCTGGGACCGCTTCGCCGCCACCCCGGGCAAGATCCGCGACGGATCGAGCGGGGCGGTGGCCTGCAACCATTACCACCGCTGGCCCGAAGACCTCGACATCGGACGCGATCTCGGGCTGAACGCCTACCGTTTCTCGATCGCCTGGCCGCGTATCTTCGGCGCGCCCGGCAGCAGGCCGAACCCGAAAGGCCTGGATTTCTACGAGCGCCTGGTCGACGGCATGCTGGCGCGCGGCCTGCAGCCCTGGGCCACGCTGTACCACTGGGACCTGCCGCAGTATCTGCAGGACCGCGGCGGCTGGAACGAACGCGGCACCGTCGACGCCTTCGTCGAACTGGCGGACGCCATGACGCGCCGCCTGGGCGACCGCGTCAAGCATTGGATCACCCACAACGAGCCGTGGTGCACGGCGATGATCGGCCACCATGAAGGCTGGCATGCCCCCGGCATCACCGATTTCAGGACCGCGCTGCAGGTGGTCCACCACGTGCTGCTCTCGCACGGCAAGGCGGTGCCGGCGATCCGCGCCAACGTGCCGGACGCCCGCGCCGGGATCGCCCTCAGCCTGCATCCGCTGCGCGCGGCGGGCGAAGGTGCGCTGGAGCGCGCCGCGCTCGAACGCCACGACGGCCTGCGCTACCGCTGGTTCCTCGATCCGCTGTACGGCCGCGGCTATCCGGAAGCGACGCTGCGCCAGGTCGGCGCCGCGGCCCCGGTCGTCCATCCGGGCGACCTGGAAGCGATCGCCGCCCCCACCGATTTCCTCGGCGTGAATTACTACTTCCCCGAGACCGTGGCCGATGCGCCCGGCCAGGGGCCGCTGGGCGTGCGGGTGCTGGAAGCGCAGGGCGTCGAAACCACGGCGATGGGCTGGCCGGTGGCGGCGCAAGGGCTGGCCGAGCTGCTGCTGCGCGTGCATCGCGACTACGCGCCGGGCCCGCTGTACGTGACCGAGAACGGCGCCTGCTACGACGACGTGGTAAGCAGCGACGGCGCGATCCACGACGTGCAGCGGCGGCGTTACCTGATGCGCCACCTGGCGGCGCTGCGCGGCGCCATCCGCGACGGGGCGCCGGTGAAGGGTTATTTTGCCTGGAGCCTGCTCGACAACTTCGAGTGGGCCGAGGGTTACCTGCGCCGCTTCGGCCTGGTCCACGTCGACTATGCGACCCAGCAGCGGCGCCTGAAGGACAGCGCCCGCTGGTACCAGGCCTTCCTGCGCGAGTAGAGAACCGGACAGGCGAGTTGACAGGGCGGGCAAATCCCTTCACTATCCGGGTACACGTTGGAATCGTTTCCAACCACGGTTCCGGATACAAAGGAGACCCCTGCATGCTCGAATCGTTCCGCCGCGCGCCAGTACCTGGGCACGCACTGAAGCCGATGACTACGCTGGCATTGGCCGTGGCGCTGGCACTGCCTGCCATGGTTGCCTCGAATACTGCCTGTGGCGCCGACGCCCCCGCCCGCAAGCCCTTGACCGAGTGGCCGCACATGCGCAGCGCAATCGCGCCCGACCCGGCGCCCGAAGCGCGCGTCGCCGAGATCGTCGGCAAGATGACGCTGGCGCAGAAGATCGGCCAGATGACCCAGGCAGAGATCAAGAGCGTCACGCCGGACGAGGTCAGGCAGTACTACCTTGGCTCGGTCCTGAACGGCGGCGGCAGCCGGCCCGGCAACGATAAATATGCGGCGCCGGCGGACTGGCTCAGGCTCGCGGACAGCTTCTACGACGCCTCGATGGCGACCGACATGGCGATCAAGGTGCCGGTGATCTGGGGCACCGACGCGGTCCACGGCCACAACAACGTCCATGGGGCCACCCTGTTCCCGCACAATATCGGCCTCGGCGCGGCGCACGATCCGCAACTGGTCGGCGAGATCGGCGCGGCGACCGGCAGGGCGGTGCGCGCCACCGGCATCGCCTGGGTGTTCGGGCCGACCGTCGCCGTGGTGCGCGACGACCGCTGGGGCCGCACCTACGAAGGCTTTTCGGAAGACCCGCGCATCGTGCAGGACTACGCCGGCGTCTACGTGAAGGGTCTGCAGGGCGCGTTCCAGGACGACGGCAACGTCATCGCCAGCATCAAGCACTACATGGGCGACGGCGGCACCGAGAACGGCATCAACACCGGCGTTACCCGCGCCACCGAGCGCGAGCTGATGAACATCCATGCGCCGGGCTACTTCAGCGGCCTGGAGGCGGGTGCCCAGACCGTGATGGCCTCGTTCAACAGCTGGTACGACACGGAAAAGCAGCAGGACCACGGCAAGCTGCATGGCGACCGGCGCCTGCTCACCGAAGTCCTGAAGGACAAGATGGGCTTCGACGGTTTCGTGGTCACCGACTGGAACGGCATCGGCGAAGTGGCGGGCTGCCGCAACGACAGCTGCGCCCGCGCGATCAATGCCGGCATCGACATGGTGATGGTGCCGGACGACTGGAAGGCCTTCATCCGCAACACCATGCAGGACGTGGAAGCGGGCCGGATCCCGATGGCGCGCATCGACGATGCCGTGGCGCGCATCGTGCGCGTCAAGCTGCGCGCCGGCGTGTTCGGCAAGCGGCCGTCCAGCAACCGCCATGCCGGCAAGCTTGAAGCGATGCAGGCACGCGAACTGGCGCGGCGGGCGGTGCGCGAATCGCTGGTGCTGCTGAAGAACGAAGGTCCCGTACTCCCGCTGGCATCCACCCAGCGTATCCTGGTCGTGGGCAAAGCGGCCGACAGCATGATGCACCAGGCCGGCGGCTGGACGCTCAGCTGGCAGGGCAACGACAATACCAATGCCGATTTCCCCAACGGCGACACGGTACTGGCCGGCATCCGCCAGGCCGTAGGCAGCACCAACGTGACCTACAGCGCGGACGGCAAGGGCGTCGATCCGGCGCGCTTCGATGCCGTGATCGCGGTGATCGGCGAAGGCCCGTATGCCGAAGGCGACGGCGACATCGTCCCTTCGGGCACGCTGCGCCACAGCAGCCGCTATCCGGAAGACCTGGCGGTGCTGCAAGCGGTCCACGGCAAAGGCAAACCGGTCGTCACGGTGCTGATGTCGGGCCGCCCGCTGTGGGTCAACGACCTGCTCAACCTGTCGGACACCTTCATCGCCGCCTGGCTGCCGGGCAGCGAAGGCAAGGGCGTGTCCGACCTGCTGGTCGCAGCCAGGGGCGGCAAGGCCTACGATTTCGGCGGCAAGCTGAGTTATTCCTGGCCCAGGGGCGTGTGCCAGACCGCGCTCAACGTCGGCGATGCCAATTATGCGCCGCTGTTCGCCTACGGCTACGGCCTGAGGGCCGGGCAGCGCTCGCACCTGGGCCGGCTCGACGTGACTTATCCTGCCGGCGGCTGCAGCGCCTCCAGCACCTATCCGCTGTCCGGCCAGGCCGACCGCGCCAGCTTCCCGCTGCGGCTGCGCAGCGGCGCCGACACCCGGCCCCTCGGCGCCGACCTGAATGCGACCGTCAGCGTGCCCGGCGCCGCGGCCGCGGTGGTGCAGATCAAGACCCAGCAGGATGCGCGCCTGGTCACCTGGACCGGCCCCGCCACCTACGAAGCGCACGGCGCGAAGGCGCTTGCCTTGCCGGCGGCGGCCAGCAAGGACGGCGTGCTGCGCTTCGACACCATGATGCAGGCGGCGCCGGCCGGCAAGGTCACGATCGGCATGCTGTGCACCGGTAGCGGCGCCGCTACGGGTACCAGTGCGGCCTGCGGCCAGCCGCTGGACGCCACCCCGGTGTTCGCGCGCCTGGCCGGCAAGGGCAAGCAGGTGGTCAAGATTCCGCTCGCCTGTTTTACTGCCAAAGGGGTCGACCTGGCGCGTGTCGATACGCCGTTCAGCGTGAGCAGCGATAAAGGCTTCGCCGCCGCCTTCGGCAACGTCGACGTGGTCGGCGGCGCCGCGCGCGATGCCGATGCGGTGCGCTGCGAGGAGTTGCAATGAGGCCGGCCGCGGCTGGCGGCGCCGCGCTGGGCTTTTTAGTGCATCTGTTGTATGATGCGCGCAATCCCACAGGGGAGTAGCCTGCTTTCCCGCACCGTCCAGGTGCCGGGAAGTTCCCGTATCAACATACTCGGCGCGCATGTCGCCGTGGTACGGGCAGCCGTCTCGGTTGGCAAGACCTTGGGTATGCCGGCGCGCTCTGTCCGGGCCGCGTGGGCATACCTTCGTTCCTGCCCGGCCAAGAGACACCCATGAATTTCCTCGCCACCGCCGCCATCGCGCTTGCCATGTCCACCGACGCCTTTGCCGTCGCCATCGGCAAGGGTGCGGCCCTGCAGCGCCCCCACCTGAAAGAAGCGCTGCGCACCGGCGCCATCTTCGGCGTCATCGAGGGCCTCACGCCGCTGGTCGGCTGGGCGCTGGGCCACGTGGCGGCCCCCTACGTCGAAGCCTGGGACCACTGGATCGCCTTCACCCTGCTCGGCCTGCTGGGCCTGCGCATGATGCGCGAGAGCCTGATGGCCGGCGACGCCGAGGAAGAAAAACCGAGCAGCCATTCGTTCTGGCTGCTGGCAATCACCGGCTTCGCCACCAGCATCGATGCGATGGTGGTCGGCGCCAGCCTGGCCCTGATCGACGCCAACATCTTCACCACCGCCGGCGCCATCGGCCTGGCTACCTTCGTCATGGTCACGCTGGGCGTGATGCTGGGACGCGGCCTGGGCCGCATCGTCGGCAAGCGCGCCGAACTGGTGGGCGGCCTGGTGCTGATCGCGATCGGCTGCATCATCCTGTACGAGCACATCGGCCCGCGCTGAATTACTCCAGCGTCCAGACGTATTGCACGGTGGCCCAGGCCGCGGCCGGCTTGCCGTCCACGGCCAGCGGCTTGAAGCTGCAGGCCGACAGCGACAGCAGGGTTTCATTGTCGAGGGCCGCATGGCCGCTCGATCGGACCTTGCGGATCTGGACCGGCTTGCCCTCGGTGTCGACCAGGAACTCGAGCGTGACGGCCCCGGTTTCTTCGTTGCGCAGCGAGGACCGCGGGTAGCTCGGCCTGATGCAGGTGTCAAACAGCATGACCGGCATCGCCGCGAATTTGCCGTCCGCTCCCTTCGTTAGCGGCGTGGGCGCCAGCGCCGCCTGGCGCTGGGCCAGCGCGGCGGTCCTGGCGGCGAGCAGCTGCAGGGCCTGCGCGTAGGGTACGCCGTTCCCGCTGTTGCGCTGCGCCGCCTGCGCATAGCTCTGGCGCAGCGCATCGGCACTGGCCGTCCAGTCGGTGGCGACGACCAATGCTGCCGCGGCCTCGTCGCGCCGTCCCCGGTGCGCGTAGACCTCCGCCAGGTCCAGCCAATAGGGCGCATGACTGGGCTGGTTGGCGATCAGTTCCTCCAGTTCCAGCTCGGCCTGCGCCGGCTGGTTGGCCTGCAGGTAAGCCCGTGCCAGCGCGCGCTGCCGCTCCGTCGCCGGCAGGCCCAGCCATTTCGGATCGTTTTGGAAGGCGGCCAGGACCGGGTCCGGTTCGCCGGCGGTGAGCATACCGTCGCTGCGCGCCGCCGCTGCTGCCATGGTATCCGACGGCGCCGGACGCGTCCCGTAGACGCGCGGCAGCGCGCGCATCAGCGCCATTTCGTCCAGCTGGCGACCGTCGCGCGCTGCGTCCATGATGGCGTCGAGGCAGCGGTCGCGGGTGGAGCAGGCGCCGGGTGTCTGGGCATGTGCGGCGGCGGCCAGGCACAGGGTGCCGAAGGCGGCGCCAACGAGGCGGCGAATGAAAGGCATGGGGGTCCCGGTCGTCAAAAACCCGATGTTAATCCTTTGCCTATACGCAAGCAATAGGCCGAGCCGGTCAGGCGCCCCAGCGCGCGAACGCCCGCTCCACCGCCGCATGGGCATCCTGTTCGACGATGGCATTGTGCGCCGTGATCACGCGCGTGAACGGCCAGCGCAGAATGGCCTCGGCGCAGCGTGCGGCAGCGGCCTTGTCGCGCGTGGCCAGGCGTACCGTGCGCGGCAGGTCGAGATGGCTGCGCACGCCGGTCAGGCGCGCATAGGCGTCGGCACGCCAGTCCAGCTGGCCGCACCAGCACTGCAGCAGGTCGGTGGCGATCAGCGTGCCCGACGCCTTGTGGAACCAGACCGTCTCGTTGACGGCCGGGATGCCGCGCACCAGCACCTGCTCGAGGTCTTGGGCCCACTCGGGTTCGACGGCGTCGCCGAGCGGATGCAGGTCGGCCAGGTCCCAGCGCTTGCGCGCCAGCCCGGGTGCGCCGTACAGCCGCGCATCGGGAAAGGCCTGCTTGCACTTGCCCATGAACATATGGTGGGCGCGGTTCGGGGCCACGATCCAGGCGACCTCGCCCAGCCGGGCGATCTGCGCGCGCACTTCGGGTCCGAAGCGGACCGGCGAGTGGATCCACACGCGGCCGTCCTTGAAGCGGACCACGGTCATGCGGGCGGTGAGCGGAATGCCGGCAGTCTGGATGCCGGCTTCCATGTGCCAGATATCGGGTGCGATTTGTTTGAGCATGATGCCGATATTAGACTGGATTACGGTTTGGTGCCGCAGTACTGTTTCACGTAGACCTCGTGCTGCGGCAGCTGCGACGCGGTGCGCCGCACGTTGGCGCGGATGCCGTCCAGGAAGCCGGCCAGTTCCTCGTCGCCCATCAGGTCGGCGCTCTGGTGGTGGCTGGCCGGGGTCAGGCCCTGGCCCAGCATCACCTGCACCCACGAGTTTTCCGCGAACAGCTCGTTCTGCAGGCGGAACACGCGCCCGGTGTCGCGGAACAGGTCGATGCGGTGCTGCAGCGGCGCCGGCACGGTCATGCTTGCCGCATCGAGCCAGTACGGCGTATCGCGCCGGTTGGTGACCTTGTAGTGCAGGATGATGAAGTCGCGGATCGTGCGGATGTCCTCGGCCGACTGGTTGTTGAATTCGTCGACGTCGGTCTTCACGATGCCGTGGGTCGGGAAGATCTGCAGCAGGCGCACGATGGCGCGCTGGATCAGGTGGATGCTGGTCGATTCGATCGGTTCCAGGAAGCCGCTGGCCAGGCCGAGGGCGACGCAGTTGCCGGCCCAGACCTGCCTGCGCTGGCCCGGCTTGAAACGGATCACGCGCGGCTCGGTCAGCACCTTGCCTTCGATATTGCCGAGCAGGGCGGCGCGCGCGGTGGCGTCGTCGACGTGGCGGCTGGAGAACACGATGCCGTTGCCGGTGCGGTGCTGCAGCGGGATGCGCCACTGCCAGCCCCAGTCGTGGGCGATCGAGCGGGTCATGGGAATCGCCGGTCCCACCGACTCCGTCTGCACCGCGATCGCGCTGTCGTTGAACAGCCAGTGCGACCAGTCCTCGTACTCGACGCCCAGGGTCTGGCCCAGCAGCAGCGAGCGGAAGCCGGTGCAGTCGATGAACAGGTCGCCCTCGATGCGCTTGCCGGAATCGAGCACCAATGCGGAGATCATGCCGCCGTGCGCTTCCACCTTCTCGATCTTGGCTTCGATGTGCTCGACGCCGAAATGTTCGGAAAAGCGCCGCAGGTAGCGCGCGTAGCGGCTGGCATCCAGATGGTAGGCGTAATTCAAACCCTGGTTCGGCAGGTGGGCGAAGCGGTGTTCCTTCGCCGCCAGCAGTTCCAGGCAATAGTCGCCGTAGTCGTGGGCCAGGCCGCGCTCGCGCCCCTTCAGCCAGAAGTGCTGGAAGCCGGCGGTCCAGTGGTCGGTGCCGGTGATGCCGAACGAGTGAATGTAGTCCTCGCCGCGCGCGCGCCAGCTTTCGAAGCTGATGCCGAGCTTGAAGGTGGCCTGGGTGGCGGCCATGAATTCGCGCTCGTCGATGTCGAGCAGGCGGTGGAAATGCACCAGCGAGGGAATGGTCGCCTCGCCCACGCCGACGGTGCCGATCTCGTCGGACTCGACCAGCTTGATGTCGAGCCGCTTGCCGAGGGTGCGCGACAGCGCCGCCGCGGCCATCCAGCCGGCGGTGCCGCCGCCGGCGATGACGATCCGGCGCACCGGCGCGGCCGTGGTTTGGGTATCCATGATGTCTCCTTCAGCGGTTTATTCTTTTGAGCAGCTGGCCGCGCAGGATGCGCGCCCGGTCGTCGTCCAGCGGCGCCAGCGCATAGCGCGCCTGCGGCGGGATGTGGGCGAGGCCGGCCTCGTCGGGCTCGAATATATAGTGGCGGAAGATCTCCTGCCAGGCGCGCCTTTGTTCGGCCGGCAGTTCGCGCATCGTGAGCAGGGCCAGCATCAGCGCGTTGGTCGGCGTGTCCATCCAGTCCGGCGACTGGCGCCACCAGTAATTCACCAGGATGTTGAAGCGGTCGAGCGCTTCGACGTGGTGCCACCACATGGCGGGGATGAACAGGGCGTCGCCCGGCCCCAATTCCGCCACCTGGGCGTGGCGCAGGGCGTCCGCGAAGCGCGGGAAGCGCGCGGCATCGGGCGCGGCAAAGTCGACCAGGCTGATGGCCTGGCCGGCCGGGGTGAAGTCGATCGGGCCGATGTACAGGTTGGCCAGCTGCTCCGGCGGGAACAGGGTGAAGCGGCGGTGGCCGGCGGCGACCACGGCCAGGTTGTCCGGCAAATCGTAATGGGCGGCGATGCGGGTGCGGTTGCCGATCCAGATGCTGGCCAGCGCGTCGCGGCCGCCCAGGTCGACGTCGTTATGGCGTCTCAGGCCGGGCAGGGCGGTGTCGATGGTGGTCGAACCGACATAGATGGCGCCGGGCCGCTCCATCCCGCGCTGCACCTTCAGCTCGTCCAGCACGCCGTCCAGGCGCGCGCGCACCGACATGTAGTTGAAGCCGGTGAGGTCCTCGTTATAGAAGAAGCGGCCGCCGATCTCCGGCTTGCCGAGCATGGCGTTGACGGTGGCGTCGCGGTAGAAGCCGCGCAGGTAGGCGTCGGCGGCGTCGGGCGACTGCAGTCCCGCCGCCACCAGCGGCCACTTCGACGCCAGGCCGCGCACGATGTACGGGGTGGTGGCGCGCAGCAGTTCGTCGGGGATCTGCGCCCCGACGGCCAGCTCGCGCACTTTGTTATCGATTGGCAGCATGGGTGCCGAACATCGAGCGGTTCTTGCGGTCGATCAGCCCGCGGAACTGCGACAGCGAGGCCACCGCCATGTAGATCGCCTGCAGGTAGCCGGCGCGGTTCAGGCGCTCGAGGCGCTCGCCGGACAGGGACTGCAGGCGCTCCTCGTGGATGGTGTAGAAGCCGCCCAGGCGGTTCTGCGAACCGTCGTCCAGCTCGATGTCCAGCACGAAGGATTCCAGGAGCTCGAGTTCGAGCAGGGCGGCGCTGAAGTTGCGCGCGTCTTCCAGGCCGTCGTGCAGGGTGCGCAGCACCGAGGCGATGCGTTCCAGGTATTCGCTGGTGCCGCCGTAGGTCAGGAACAGCGTCTCACCCTGCTCCGTGGAGACGCGCGGGTGGTCCATGTCGATGTGGATCGACAACTCGTCGCCGCCGCGCCCGATCAGGAAAGGCAGGCGCTGGTGGCTGAGCGGGATCGATGGCGCATCCCAGCGCGGCGTGCCGTCGCGCTCGTCGAGGAACAGGTTCTCGCCGCTCTGGAAGCCGAACAGGGCGAGGGCGTCGAAGGCGGTGCCGTCGGCGTTCTTGGCGAACACGATCGGGTAGGAAGCCTGCAGCTCGCGGAATTCGGCCGGGAAGGTCAGGGCCGACATGACGGCGTCGCCATAGGCTGCGCCGTGCGCGGTGATCACGCGCAGGTGCTTGTGGTCGACGTTGTTCAGTATTGCGTGGTTGGGCATGGTGTCTCTTTGCGTTGTTATCGCTATGTTTGTTATGTCAGTGAAGCTTTTTGGTACGACCTCAGATGCGCGGCAGGCCGTGCAGCCGGATATGCTCGAGCAGCGCGCGGTTCGACGGCAATGCCGGCAGCATCTGCGCCGTCAGCCGGGCCGCCTCGCGGAAGTGGCGGTCGGCTTCCCCGGGCAGGTCGGAGGCGCGCGGCGCGCCCTCGAACGCGTATTGCATCCCGTACAGGATATATTGATAGCTGGCGGAAGGAAATACCTCCTCGATGCGCGGGAAGTCGCGGCGCGAGGGCGGGCGCGTGCGCCACAGGACCAGCAGCTCCTGCAGCCGCTCGGGGATGCCAGCTGCCTCGCGGTGCTCGATCCAGAACGGCGAATCGCTGCGCTTCGACAGCACATAATGCAGCTTGAGGAATTCGATGACCCGTTCCCAGCGATAGGTAAAGGCTTCGTTGAAGCGCGCCGCCACCAGGTCGACTTGCGCGCGCGTGGCCGGCATGTCGTCGGCCAGCCACGCCGCCGACATCTCGACCAGCGCCAGCGCCGAGGCTTCCAGCGGTTCGATGAAGCCGGCCGACAGGCCGATCGCCACGCAATTGCGCTGCCAGAAGCGTTCGCGGTAGCCGGGCTCGAAGCCCAGCTTGCGTGGGCTGGTCCCGGCCGGGCCGCCGGTGGCCGTCACATAGGCGGCCAACTGCCGCCCGGCTTCCTCGTCCGTGATGTGGGCGCTGGAATACACGTGGCCGATGCCGCGCCGGCCCGGCAGGCCGATGTCCCAGATCCAGCCGGCCGTCTGCGCGGTGGACGTGGTCTGCGAAGCGATCGGGCTGTCCGGCGAGGCATACGGCACCTGCACCGCCAGCGCGCGGTCGTTGAACAGCACGTGCCGTTGATGCAGCAGCGGCACGCCGTAATGGCCGCCGATGAGCAGCGCCTGCATGCCGGTGCAATCGACGAACAGGTCGCCGGCCAGCAAACCGGTGTCGCGCAGGCGCAGGCCGGCAATGTCGCCATTCTCATGGGCGGCGACCGCGTCGACGTGGTCGAGTACGTGGCGCACCCCCAGCTTCTCGATGCAATGTTTGCGCAGGAACACGCCGAACTTGCCGGCATCCAGGTGGTAGCCGTAATTGGCCACCGCCGCGAATTCCGGCGTGCGCGCCTGCTTCGGCGCGCGCCCCTGCGCGCACAGGTGCGGCTGGAAGCTGGCCAGGTCGGCGAAGGGCACGTTGCGGTGGCGCGCCTGCCAGGCCGCGGCCAGGTTGGCGTCGCCGTAGCCCTGGGGCAGTACGAAGGGGTGGAAGTAATAATCGCCGGAACTGCCGTCGACCCAGCGGTCGAAGCGCGAACCCTGCTTGAAGGCGGCGTCGCACTCGCGGAAGAAATCGGATTCCGACACCCCGATGCGGTGCAGGGTGTCGCGCATCGAAGGCCAGGTGCCTTCGCCGACGCCGATCGGCGGGACGCCGGGCGATTCGACCAGGGTGACGCGCAGGTGGCGGTGTTCGGCTGCGATGACCGCGGCGGCCAGCCAGCCGGCCGAACCGCCGCCGACCACCACGATGTGTTCGATGGTGTTGCTCATCAGATGTCCTGTGGAGGGAACCGGCCACGGCAGTCTACCGCAAAATCCTAGCTTTTAAGCAAGTATTTGCGGTAAATATTTTTGCCGCGGCCGGCGGATACCGCTACGCGCTCAGAACTTGTAGCGCGCCCCCAGCATGTAACGCGGACCGGTCTGGGTTGCGTACTCCACCATTTCCCTGGTGCGGCCATGGCTGCGGGTGGTCGCGTTGGTCAGGTTGATCGCTTCCGCCTGCACCGACAGCTTCTCGGTGATGTTGTAGCCGATGCTCAGGTCCAGCTGGCCGTAGGCCTCCACGTAGATAGGGTTCGGGCCGGCACCGTCGAAGGTCGAGGACAGGAACTCGTCGCGCCAGTTGTAGGCCGCACGGATCGCCCACTTGTTGTCTTCGTAGATACCGACCAGGTTGGCCGAGTCGGACAGGCCCGGCAGCGCAAACTGTTCGCCCACCGATGCGTTGTCGTACTTCAGGCTCGAGCGCACCAGCGTGTAGTTGGCCTGCAGGCCGAAGCCGGAATTGCCGAACATGTGCTGGACGTTGAATTCCAGGCCGTGCAGGTTGGCCTTCTTCTGGTTCGAGAAGGTGGTCACGCGGAAGTCGGCAACCGGGTCGCCCGGCTGGCCGACGATCTGGCCGGTGTAGTTGCCGATGCCGTCGATGCCGGTGGCCGTCACGCCCGGCGCGGTCGGGTGGTTGCGGAAGATGTAGTTGCGGATGCAGGTCGTGTCGGCCGTGGCGCAACCGCGCGCCAGCGCTTCGTTCCACAGGGCGCCGCCGACCGGGGTGTGCAGGCCGTAGGGTTGCAGGATGATCTGCGACTGGCCGGCATAGTTTTCCAGGTCCTTGTAGAAGGCGTTGACCGAGGCGAAGCTCTGCTTGGCGTAGTACCACTCGAAGGACAGGTCCAGGTTCTTGGAGTGCACCGGCTTCAGGCCCGGATTGCCCTGCGAACCGGTGCCGCCCTCGACGCGCGCCAGCGTGGACAGCACCAGGCCGCCGGCGATCTGGTCGTAGCGCGGCCGGCCGATGGTTTCGCCGTAGCTGGCGCGCACCTTCATGTCCGGACGCACGTCCATGTCCCAGTCCACGCTCGGCAGCAGGTTATGGTACTTGCCGCCCAGCGAAGAGTTGACCGCCGGACCCTGGATGACCGAGAACTCGTTCTGCGAACCCCAGCTGATCGCGGTCGCGGTCGGCACTTCGGCCGGCGAGACCACGTCGGTCTTCTCGTAGCGCGCGCCGATCGCGGTGTGCATCGGCATCGCCGTGTCCCAGTCGGTATTGAACTGCAGGTACAGGTACTTGGACTTTTCGCGCACGCGCTGGAAGGCGTTGAAGTTGCCGTTGGCCGTGTACAGCCCGGGTTTGCCGGTGGCCTTGGCCGCGGCCTCGCGCACCTCGTTGAAATTGAAGGTGTAGAAGTTGTTGAACAGGTTCGGGTTGTTGCTGCCGTCCAGCTGGTCGAAGTAGCCCCGCACGGTGGCCGGGTGCCACAGGCTGCTCGGGTAATCCGACGGCTGGGTGGCGCCGCCCCAGGTATCGCTCTGGTTGTTGGACTGGGCCACGCGGCTGTTGATTTTGGTTGCGCCGAGGCCGAAATTCAGGTTCGACGATTCCAGCATGCGCAGGCGGCCCTTGGCCTGGACCTGGTCGACCGTGTTCTTGACGTAGGTGTTCTGGAAGTTGGAGCCGGTCACCTGCTGCGGCGCGCGCACGAAGTCGGCGCCCTGGATGCTCAGCACCGGGAATTCCTGCGAAAAGTCGACCGAGGTGGTGCCGCGGCTGAAGCTGGCGGTGCCCAGGGTGTTGAAGGACCCCAGCGGGCTGTCGGCCTTGGATTCCGCGGTGGAGTGGTGGGCGTCGAATTCCAGCTTGAGGTCGGCGCTGGCGCGCCACTGGGCGTTGAAGCCGAGCGACTTGTTCTGGCTCTTGGTGGCAAAGTCGCCGGCACCCATCGCGATGTCGGCGTTGCCGTCGAGCTGCTCGGTGTAGACCAGCGGCGCCGCCACCGGGCCATTGGTCCAGCTCGAGGTCGAGGGGCCGAAGTTGAACCAGGCCGAGACGTCGTTGCGCTTGGTCTGGATCTTGTTTTCCGAATAGGTGTAATCGAGGGTGGTGGTCAGGTCCTTGACCGCGGCGAACTGCAGGGTCAGCTGGCTGTTGGTGCGCTGGCGCTTGACGCCGCTGAAGCTGTAGTTCAGGTTTTGCGGCACTTCGTACACGTCGCCCGGCTGCGGGTGGTTGACGATGCCCGGCGTGCCGGCCGGCGGGATCGCGCCCCAGCTGTTTTCGTCGCCGCGGTAGGGGCCTTTCCAGCCGCTCGACACCGACGCCTGGTTGTAGCCCAGGTTGCGTTCCTGGTAGCTGGCGCTGATCCCGATGCCCCAGCGACCGTCCTTCGAGGTGGTGGAGTAGATGCCCGAGAATTCCGGCGTGGTCGAGTTGCTGGCCTTGACGTCTCCCGGCAGGTTGTTGTTGGTGGTGTCGTGCACCGCCTTGATGCCGATGCTGGACCAGGTGCCCATCTTGTCGAACGGGCGCGCGGTGAGCACGTTGATGGTGGCGCCGAGGCCGCCGACCGGGGTTTCGGCGCGGCTGGTCTTGTAGACCTGCAGCTGCGAGATCGCTTCCGAGGCCAGGTTGGCGAAGTCGAAGGCGCGGCCGTTGCGGTCGTCCAGGCTCGAGGTCGGCATCTGGCGGCCGTTCAGCAGCACCATGTTGTAGTCGGGGCCGACGCCGCGCACGGTGACTTTCGAGCCCTCGCCGATCGAGCGGTCGATCGAGACGCCGGAGATGCGCTGCAGCGCCTCGGCCAGGTTGGTGTCGGGGAATTTGCCGATGTCTTCGGCGACGATGCCGTCGACGATGCCATCCGAATTGCGCTTCAGGTTCAGCGACGACGCCATCGACGCGCGGATGCCGCTGACCACGACCTGCTGGACCGCGCCGGTGGGCACCGCCGTGTCGGACGGACTGTTGCCTTCCTGGGCGTAGCCCGGCAGGACGAAGGCCGCGCAGGCACCGGCCACCGCGAGGCTGATCAGTTTGGGGGTTGCCTTGGGATGATGCATCGTTTCTGTCTCCTGTTTTTGTTCGAATCGGTGACCGTGCAGTCGCTGCCGCACTCTCTCCAGCCTTTCTTCACTCATGATGGAAATCGAGGTGGAAACGTTTCCATACAAGTTGCTGGAATCTTATGTTCAAGGAAAAAAATTGTCAACGGAATATTCTCCGGCACCGTTCGCAGACATCGGGAGCGCGTGGCGGACGCAACACACTGCCGGAAATGCTATATTTTGCTTGGGTTGGGAACGTTTCCAAGTCCAATGGAGAACGGAGACACGATGCACTACCATATGAAGAGCTCGCTCGCAGCGGCCGGGTTCGTCCTGTGTGCGGCAACATCACAGGCCCAGGTCCCGACGTCCGCCGCGGTACCCGCGCCGCAGGGCTGGGTGCTCGACTGGCACGACGAATTCGACGGCACCAGCCTCGACCATGCGAAATGGGTCGAGGAAACCGGCGACCCGAACAACGGCAACGACGAAAAGCAGTTCTATACGGCCCGCCCGGACAACCTGCGCATCGAGAACGGCATGCTGGTGATCGAGGCACGCCGCGAAAACATGGGCGGCATGGCCTACACCTCGGCGCGCATCAAGACCCAGGACCTGGTCGAGCGCACCCACGGGCGCTACGAAGCGCGCATCCGGATCCCGCGCGGGCAGGGCATCTGGCCGGCATTCTGGCTGCTCGGTGCCGACTGCCGCAAGATCGGGTGGCCGCGCTGCGGCGAGATCGACATCATGGAAAACATCGGCAGGGAACCGGACCTGGTGCACGGCACGCTGCACGGCCCGGGCTATTCCGGCGAGAAGGGCATCGGCCGCCCGCAGGCGCTCGGGAAGGGCGCCTATGCCGACGATTTCCACGTGTTCGCGCTGGAATGGGAGCCGGACGCGATTCGCTGGTACCGCGACGGCATCCTGTACCATACGGCGCGCCCGGATACGGTCGGCGGCGACTGGGTATTCGAGCGCCCCTTCTACGTGATCCTGAACCTGGCCGTGGGCGGCTACTGGCCCGGCTATCCGGACGCCGGCACGCCGCTGCCGCAGCGCATGCTGGTCGACTGGGTGCGGGTGTACCGGCGTCCGGGTTGAGTCCGTGTCGAGGCGGGGTGCGTAGGGCGCGCCGGCGTGGCATGATGGCGCCCTATGAAAAAAAGAACACGTATCGCAGACAGAACACGTTCCGCGGTGGCGCTGGCATGCCTGCCGCTGGCCCTCGTCGCGGGCTGCAGCACCCAGCAGCGTCCGGCGCGCTCGCTGGCCGACAACGAAATCCAGCGCGTCATGCGGCGCGAAGGCGTGCAGGGCCTGGCGATCGCGCTGATCGACAAGGGCAAGGTCGGCAAGGTCAGCGCCTACGGCCAGCGCAACGCGGCGCTCGGCCAGCCGCTGGCTCCCGATACCATCATGTACGGCGCCTCGCTGACCAAGACCGCGTTCGCCTACCTGGTGCTGCAACTGGCCGACGAGGGCAGGATCGACCTCGACGCACCGCTGACCCGGCTGCTGCCGCGCCCGCTGCCCTTCTACCGCGAACGTCCGTTCGACTATGCTGACCTGGCCGATGAGCCGCGCTGGAAGAGCATCACCCCGCGCATGCTGCTGCTGCATGCCGCCGGCTTCGCCAACTTCCGCTGGCTGGAGCCGGACGAGCGCCTGCGCATCCATTTCGAGCCGGGCAGCCGCTACGCCTATTCGGGCGAAGGCTATCTGCTGCTGCAGATGGTGCTGGAGGTCGGGCTCGGGCTCGACGTCGGCTACGAAATGCAGCGCCGCGTGTTCGACCGCTTCGACATGAAGCGCACCAGCATGCGCTGGCGCCCGGAGTACGCCGAGAACGCGGCCGAGGGCTATGCCTTCGACGGCAGCGTGCAGGCGCACGAGCGGCGCTACCGGGTGCGCGCCGCCGGCTCGATGGACACCACCATCGCCGACCAGGCCAAGCTGTGGGCCGGCATCATGCGCGGCGACGGCTTGAGCCCGGACAGCCGGACGGCGCTGGTCAAGGGCTGGCTGCCGGTCACCTCCCTGCACCAGTTCCCGACGCTGGCGCCGGAGCAGCGCGCCTGGCCGCAGGGGCTGGCGGCGGGCCTGGGCGTGGTGACATTCCGGGACCGCAGCGGCGGCGCCTGGTTCAAGGGCGGGCATGACGAATGGACCGCCAATTTCGTGCTGTGCCTGGAGCGCGGCCAGCGCTGCGTGGTCATGTTGTCGAACGACGTGCGCGCCGAAGCCCTGTATCCGGAACTGGCGCGCCTGGCGCTGGGCGAGACCGACATGCCCTGGTCGTGGGAATACAGCGCCTACGGCCAGCCCTGAGCGGGCGGCAGGCATACCGCGCAAACGTTTGCGCCACAGCTTGCGTGCTGACCAATGGAAATAGGTGACGCGATTCTGGTCAAAGCTTGTGATTTCTTCACAATCTTCCCAAAATGCGCAATGAATCGACTAGACTCATGGTTTGTTCATCAGCCAACACAAAAGATGTCCGATTCCGCCGCTGAGTCCATCGCGATCCCCCACGATCCGGGTGTTGTTCCCAGCACGCTGCATTTTCCGGTCGTCGGCATCGGCGCCTCGGCTGGTGGCCTGCCCGCGCTGCAGACGATGTTCGAAAACATGCCGGCAGCGAACGAGATGGCTTTCGTGGTCATCCTGCACCTGTCGCCCAAGCATCCGAGTTCGGCAGCGGTCATCCTGCAGCGCACCACCCGCATGCCCGTGGTGCAGGTCACTTCGCAGGTCCAGATCGAGCCCGGCCACGTGTACGTGATCGCGCCCAACCAGCAGATGTCGATGATGGATGGGCTGCTGCAGGTGGACGAGCTGGAGCGGCCGCGCGGCCAGCACGTCGCGATCGACCTGTTCTTCCGCACGTTGGCTGCGGTGCACCGCGAGCGCGCGATCGCGATCGTGCTGTCGGGCACCGGTTCGGACGGCGCGGTCGGCATCACCCGCGTCAAGGAACAGGGCGGCGTGACGCTGGCCCAGGCGCCGGCCGACGCCGAGCACGACGGCATGCCGGCAGCGGCGATCCGCACCGGCGCGGTCGACTTCGTGCTGCCGGTATCCGACATGCCGCAGAAGCTGATCGAGCTGTGGGACAACGCCAAGGCAATCCAGCTGCCGATGGAGGGTGAAGAGCTCGGCCAGGTCGAGCAGCCGCCCACCGAGGCCGACGTCGCCGACGCCGAGCGTGCCCTGCAGGACGTGATCGGCATGCTGCTCAGCCATACCGGACACGATTTCCGCCACTACAAGCGCGCCACCGTGCTGCGCCGCATCGAACGGCGCATGCAGGTGCGCCAGGCGCATACGCTGCCCGAATACCGCGACCTGCTGGAAGCCGACGCCGGCGAGCACAAGGCCCTGCTGGACGACATGCTGATCGGGGTCACCAATTTCTTCCGCGACCGCGAAGCCTTTGAATCGCTCGAGCGCGAGGTGCTGCCCGACCTGTTCAAGGACAAGGGGCCGACCGACGAGGTGCGCGCCTGGGTGGCCGCCTGCTCGAGCGGCGAGGAAGCCTATTCGATGGCCATGCTGCTGGCAGACCAGGCCGCATTGACCGAGCAGCCGCCCGCCTTCCAGGTGTTCGCGTCGGATATCGACGACCGTGCGATCGACGCCGCCCGCGCCGGCACCTTTCCGGCCTCGATCATCACCGACGTGGCACCGGCGCGCCTGCGCCAGTACTTCAACAAGGAGGACGACCGCTACCGCATCCGCAAGGCGCTGCGCGACCGTATCCTGTTTGCCTCGCACAACCTGCTGCGCGATCCGCCGTTCTCGCGCCTGGACCTGATCTCCTGCCGCAACCTGCTGATCTACCTGAACCGCGACGTGCAGGTGCGCGTGCTGCAGACCTTCCATTTCGCGCTGAAGCCGGGCGGCTATTTGTTCCTGGGCAGTTCCGAGTCGGCCGAATCGGTGGCCGACTACTTCGTCCCGGTGGACAAGAAGAACCGCATCTACCGCGCCCGCGGCGGCAGCCGTCCGCTGCATTACCAGAACCCGTCGTCAGCGGTGTACGGCGCACGCCTGCCGGAAGTCAGCCGGCCCAAGCTGCCCGGCAAGCGCCAGTTCTCGTATGCCGAACTGCATCAGCGTGCGCTGGCCCAGAGCGCGCCGCCCTCGGCCGTGATCGACGGCGACGGCAACATCGTGCACATGTCGGAACAGGCCGGCCAGTTCCTGCGCATGGGCGGCGGCGAACCCTCGCGCAACCTGCTGTCGCTGGTGCTGCCCGAGCTGCGCCTGGAGCTGCGCTCGGCCATGTACCAGGCCACCCAGCACGAGACCAGCGTCGAGTGCCGCCCGATCGACATGGCGGAAAAGAAGGAACTGGGTACGATCGCGATGACGGTGCGGCCGTTCCGCGATCCCGAGGTGGAAAGCGATTTCCTGCTGGTGTTGTTCAACCGGCTGGAAATGGCGCCGAACCAGACGATGGCGGTGCGCCCGAACGGCAGCCACGACCTGGTGCTGGCCCAGCTCGAAGCGGAACTGGCGCGCAAGCGCGAACAGTTGCAGGAGACGCTGGAAAATTCCGAGATCTCGACCGAGGAGCTGCGCGCTTCGAACGAGGAGCTGCAGGCCATCAACGAGGAGCTGCGCTCGGCCACCGAAGAGCTGGAAACCAGCAAGGAAGAGCTGCAGTCGGTGAACGAGGAACTGGTCACCGTCAATTACGAGCTGAAGGTCAAGGTCGAGGAAACCGGCAAGGCCAACGACGACCTGAACAACTTGATCGCGTCCACCGACATCGCCACCATTTTCGTGGACAGCGGCCTGCGCATCAAGCGCTTCACGCCGCGCGCGGCCGACCTGTTCTCGATCATCGCCTCCGACGTCGGGCGCTCGCTGCTCGACCTCACGCACAAGCTCGACTACGACCAGCTGGCGGAGGACGTCAGCGCCACCTTCGACTCGCTGCGCGTGGTCGAGCGCGAGGTGCGCAGCAACGATGGCCGCTATTACATCGTGCGCCTGCTGCCTTACCGCACCAACGAAGACCGCATCGAAGGCGCGGTGATGACCTTCTTCGACATCACGCTGCGCCGCCATGCGGAGGAGCAGGCGCGCGCCAGCGAGGCGCGCATGCGCATGGTGGCGGAGAGCGCCAGCGACTATGCGATCATCACGCAGGACGAGCTTGGGCGCACCACCAGCTGGAACAAGGGCGCCGAAAAGCTATTCGGCTACACCGAGGACGAGATGCTGGGCCAGGTGCTGGACCGCCTGTTCACCCCCGAGGACATCGCGCGCGGGGTGCCGGCCGACGAGCTGCGCCGCGCGCGCGAGGACGGCCGCGCCGAGGACGAGCGCTGGCACGTGCGCAAGGATGGCTCGCGCTTCTTCTGCAGCGGGGTGAGCACGCCGCTGTGGGGCGCCAACGGCGGCGGCGATCTGCACGGCTACGCCAAGATTGCGCGCGACGAGACCGCGCGCGAACGCCAGGGCAAGGAACGCGAGCAGGCCTTCAATCGCGAACAGGCCGACCGCTGCGACGCCGAGAACGCGGCCGCGCTGAAGGACGAGTTCCTGGCCGTGATGTCGCATGAGCTGCGCCATCCGCTCAACATGATCCACATTAACGTCGAGCTGCTGTCGCGCATGCCGGAACTGCGCCAGTCGCCGACCTTCATGCGCGCCGCCAGCATCATCCGCAACGCCGTGATGAGCCAGGCCAAGATCATCGACGACCTGATGGACATCTCGCGTGTGCGCACCGGCAAGCTGTCGCTGACGATGGCGCCGGTGGTGCTGGACGCAGTGGTGCAGGGCATCGTCGACGTGGCGCGCAGCGACCCGGGGGCGCACGACCTCAGCATCGCCATGAGCGGCAGCGCCGACGGCGCCACGGTGCTGGCCGACGTGGTGCGGGTCGAGCAGGTGGTCATGAACCTGCTGAGCAACGCCGTCAAGTTCACGCCCAAGGGCGGCCGCATCGAGGCGCGCCTGGGCCGCGAGGAAAACTTCGTGCGCATCGACGTGATCGACAGCGGCCAGGGCATCGCGCCCAGCTTCCTGCCGCACGTGTTCGACATGTACGGCCAGAGCATGTCGGTGACCACGCGCTCGAAGGGCGGCCTGGGCATCGGCCTGGCGCTGGTGCGCGAGATCGTGGCGCTGCACGGCGGCCGGGTGGAGGCGGCATCCGATGGCATCGGCAAGGGCGCCCGTTTCACCCTGTGGCTGCCGCTACTGGACAGCAAGGCGGCGCCGCTGGCCGGCGACGCCGGCGGGGAAGACGAGGGCATGACCGGGCTGCGCATCCTGCTGGTGGACGACATGGAAGACATGCTGCATGTGTTCCAGTCGCTGCTGGAAATGAGCGGGGCGACGGTGTTCGCGGCCACCAGCGCCGTGCAGGGCCTGGAGATCCTGGGGCGGGAAGACGTGGACCTGCTGATTTCGGACATCTCGATGCCGGAAATCGACGGCTACGAGTTCCTGCGCCGGGCGCATGCGATACCCAGGTATGCCAACCTGCCGGCGGTGGCGATCACCGGCATGCGGCGCGATGCCGACATCGCCGACGCACGCGCGGCCGGGTTCTCGGCGCACCTGGGCAAGCCGGTGTCGGTGGAGAGGTTGAATGCGGTGGTGAGGGAGTTGCTGCCGCGGCGCTGCAAGAGTGCCTGACCGCTGAGTAACGCAACGTCGCCCCTGCCTCTGCAGGGGTGGCGGTTTGCGAGTCTGTGGAAAAACAGGCTCAGCGCGAAATCTTCAGCATCGCCGGATACCCCACATCCTCGGTCGCCTTCTTCAGGTCGGCCACCGTCGCCTGCGCATCGTCATACACGATCACCGCCTCGCGCTTCTCGTAGCTCACCTTGACCCTGGCCACGCCCGGCACCTTGCTGAGCGCCGCCTTGATCGTGATCGGGCAGGTCGCGCAGTCCATGGTCGGCACGTTCAGCGACACCGTCTGCTGCTTGGCGAACGCGCACTGCGCCGCGGCGAGCAGGGTGGCGAGCAGGGGAATGGCAAACAGGGATTTGGTCATGATGGTCTTCATAATCGGGTAGAACAGCGCGCTTGGAACAGCGTCAATAAAACAGCGGCGCAAACAGTGGGAAGGACAGCAACAGGGCGATGAACACGGCGCACGCCACGAACAGGCGGCGCATCGCCGGCCGCGTGGTGGCGCAGTTGCCGTCCTCGATATCGCATGCGGCGGCAGGCTTGAACAGCAGCCAGCCCGACCAGCCCAGCGCGGCCACCGTGATGGCGATCGCGTAGGGCGTGACCGGCTTCATCGCCACCAGCGTCGACATCCACGCCCCGGTGATCCCGACCAGCACCAGTACCAGCGGCAGCACGCAGCAGGTGGACGCCAGCAGCGAGGCCACGACGGCCAGCGCGACCAGGCGCCCGGCCTTGCGTTCGGTGCCTGCGGCGGTATTGGTGGCAGTCATGGCTCAGATCGAACGCGAGGTGATCACGTACTTGAACGCGTCCGGGTTCAGGGAATCGTAGGCTTCGCCGCGGTTCTCGGCCTGCGGGTACATCAGGAAGCCGACCTTGCCAATGACCTTCGAATCCTGCAGCTGCACGTCGTGGCCGAAGTTGTAGCCCATCCAGTTGCCTTCCCAGCCGCCGAACAGCGCCTTGCGCACCGGTGCCACGATCGGGTGGTCCGGATCCTTGATCCAGTCGGCGGTTTCCTGGCGCATCACCTTGGTGACGTCGGCCGGATCCATGGCGACCCAGCCGTGGCGCTTCAGGTACACCTCGGCGCGGCAGTGCTGGGCGCCCTGCAGCGCGGCCGGCTTGCCGCCAAGTTCCCGGTAGCCGAAGGCGCTCGGGGCGATGCGGATGCCGTAGACGTCGCGCGCAGGGACTCCCACGGCGCGGCACAGGCCGACGAACAGGCCGTTCAGGTCGGCGCACTTGCCGCTCAGGTTGGCGGTTTCCAGCATGGTCTTGATGTCGCCGATGCCGCAGCCCTTGACCTTCGGCTCGCGGAAGGTGTTCAGCAGGATCCAGTCGTAGATGCGCTGGACCTTGTCTTCGTCGGTGCGGGCCCCCAGCACGATCTGGTTGGCGGTCTTGAGCACGATGCCGTCGAGCGGCATCAGGTCGGTCGGGCGCAGCCACAGGCGCAGGTCGTCAGCCGACTCGCCGGCGGCCGCCGGTTTCTTCCAGTTCTCGGCGCGGTCGCGGGTCTGTACGCGCGACACCACTTCCAGCATCGGCGGGGCCGAGCCATCGAACTGGGCGACCAGGTACTTGGCGCCGTACCTGCTGTCGTTGCCGAGCTTGACGCTCCTGGCGTTGCCCGACCAGTTGTTGGACAGCGTGCGCTGCCAGTCGGTGTCGATGGTGGGCAGCGGCACCCACACGGTCGACGGTCCTTCGGCGCGCTGCAGGCTCACCTGGGTCACCACCTCGAAGCTCTTCCACTCGCCCGGCTTCGGATCGAAATGGCGTTCCTGCGCCCCGGCCTGTGCGGCCGTCCGGGCCAGCAGGGCGCGCGGCAGGGCGCTCGCCAGCAGGAGGCCGCCGGCGGCTTTCAGGACGGTGCGGCGGAGGTGGTTGGTGTCTTGCATGCTGATTTTTCCTTGGTTATTAGTCGTGCAATGGTTGGGTGTTGCCAGCGGTCGCGCCCGGGGCGGATCTTCGGTTCATTCCGCCAGCAGGGCGTCGATGCTGCGCTGCAGCCCGGTGTCGCCGGCGCCGATCTCGCCGGCGCTGCGCCAGCGTGCGCGGCCCTGGCGGTCGACCAGGATCGTGGTCGGCATCACGCCGGCGGTCCAGGCCTTGAACATCTCGCCGGAGCGGTCGCGCAGGATCGGATAGGCGATGCCGCGGGCGCCGGTAAAGTCCTTGATGGCGTCCAGTGATTCCTTGTAGTTCACGCCGACCACGGCCACCTTGCCGCGCCAGGCCGGGTGCTGCGCCAGGGCGCCCAGCACCGGCAGCTCGGCCACGCAGGGGCCGCACCAGCTGGCCCAGAAATTCACCACCACTACCTTGCCGCGCAGCTGCGCCAGGTCCCAGGGCTGGCCGTCCAGCCCGGCCAGCTTCAGGGCCGGCGTCGGCTGCTGCGCCGGCCACGGACGCAGGACCACGTCGGCGGCCTGGCCGGCGGCCGGCAGCAGCGCAGCGGCGGCCAGGACGGTTGCAACTGCAGCGGCACGTGCATGACGGAAAGTCATCCTTGTCGGCATTGGGGAAGCGGCGCGAATCGAAATGGCTGCCATGATACCAGAGCGCGCAAGCCCTTGCCGGGGGCGGGCAATCGTGTTCAATATGTCGCGGACGACCGGTTTTCAAGCGTGCAACACGGACCGGTCCGCTTGCAGTAAGCTCGCGCGACAACAAGAGGAGACCAAAGCATGACCCAACCCGGCCACTGGCTGGCGGCGCTGGCCTGCGTCGTGCCCCTGTGCGCGTCCGCCGCAGCGCCCGCTGCCGCACCTGCCGCAACCGCCGCCACCTACCAGAATCCGCTGCCGGTGCGCCTGGCCAGCGGCGAACTGGCCCAGAACTGCGCCGACCCCGCGGTCCTGCGCGACCCGCGCGCGCGCAAGCCGACCTGGTACCTGTACTGCACCAGCGACCCCGTCAGCAAGAAGGAACGCTCCGGCCACGAGGGCGACGGCGGCTGGAAGTTCAGGATGATGCCGGTCTACCGCTCGGACGACCTGGTGCACTGGAACTTCGTCGCCGATGCCTTCACCGACCGCCCGCAAGGCCTGGCCGACCCCACCTCGGGCCTGTGGGCGCCGGAGCCGGTTTACATGAACGGCCGCTACTACCTGTACTTCACCGTCACCGACGTGGTCGACGCGCACAGCCCGGAACCCGGCTGCGGCACCGACAGCGCGATCGGCGTGGCCACGTCCGAGAGTCCGGCCGGACCCTGGCGCGCCAGCCGCGCGCCGGTGGTGGCGCCGCAGCGGGCCGGCCCCGGCTGTGCCTTCCACTGGGTCTACGATCCGAAGGTCGTGGTCGACGGCGACAGCAAATACCTGTACTACGGCAGCTATGGCGGCGGCATCTGGGTGCGCAAGCTGGACGACGACGGCATGGCGACCCACGGCGACGCCATCCGGGTCGGCGCCGACGGCCGCTACGAAGGCACCGACGTGGTCAGGCACGATGGCTGGTGGTATATGTTCGCGTCCGCCACCAATTGCTGCAACGGCCCGCTGACCGGCTACGGCGTGTTCGTCGGCCGCGCGCGCACGCCGGAAGGCCCCTTCCTCGACCGCTACGGCAACGACATGGCCAAGGGCCGCGCCGGCGGCACGCCCTTCCTGCTCCAGAACGGCAACCGCTGGGTCGGACCCGGCCACAATACGGTGTTCACGGACGCCGCCGGCCAGTGGTGGACGATCTATCACGCGATCGACCTGAACGAACCCTTCTTCAGCGCCAAGGACAAGCTGACCCGGCGCCTGGCGATGCTGGACCGCATCGACTGGGTCGACGGCTGGCCGGTGGCCGGCGGCGGCGGCGCCCCGAACGACGGTCCCATGCCTGCCCCGGTCGCGACCGCGGGCGCAAAGCCTGCGGCCGTCCCGGCCCCGGCGCCGCTGCCCGGCGAGCAGGCCACGCCGTTGTGGAGCGACACCTTCAAGGACCCGCGCCTGGACGCGCGCTGGCAATGGCTGCGGCCGCGCGCCGGCGGCGCCCTGGCTGCGACCGCCGATGCCCGCGGCCTGGCGCTGCCGGTCGAGCCGGGCGACCTGTACGTCGACACCAATACCGCCAGCGTGCTGCAGGCCGAACTGCCGCGCAGCGGCGACTACCGCATCGAAGCCGAGCTCGAACTCGAGGTGAAGGAGGGCGGCTCGGCCCAGGCCGGCCTGGTGGTGATGCGCGACGACGACAACTACGTCAAGCTGGTCGAGCTGGCGCGCGGCGGCCTGCGCCAGGTGGAGTTCGGCAAGGAGCTGGCGGAGGTAGCCCCGGACTGGCCGCGCTACGGCAATACCCTGGCCGGTACGCCCGGCCGTCACACCTGGTTACGTCTGGATGTCCACCGGGACGGCGGCCAGGAACGTTATACGGCATATTCGAGCCAGGATGGACGTGCCTGGGTCGGCGGCGCGGTGTGGATCCACAAGTTGGGACAGGCCCGGCTCGGACTGGTGGCGATGGGTGGCAGCGGACGCGCGCTGTTTTCGCGGGTCGAGGTTTCCAGGCTGTCGCGCCAGATATACGATCCGCATGATCGTGGACGAAAGGCCTTGCCAGCGGCGCAGGCGCCTCGGTAAAGTGGGTTGCAAACCGTGCGAGACCAACACTCGCACAAGCGAAAACGAGGAGCAGTAACGTGGAATACCCCCGCCCCCAACTGAGACGCGCCGCCTGGCGCAGCCTGGACGGCCCCTGGCAGGCGATGCTCGACGACGCCGCCCTGTACAGCGATCCTGCCGAGGTGCCCTTCGACCGGACGATTACGGTGCCGTACCCGCCCGAGGCGCGCGCCAGCGGCGTGCACGACCGCGGCTTCCGGCGCCGCGTCTGGTACCGGCGCCAGATCCTGCTGGACCCCTCGATGGCACCGGGACCCGAGGAACGCCTGATGCTGCACTTCGGCGCCGTGAACTACCGCGCCCGGGTCTGGGTCAACGGCCGCTTCGCGATGGAGCACCGCGGCGGCCACAGCCCGTTCTCGGTCGACATCACGCGCCACCTCGACGGTTCCGCGGTCGACATCGCGGTGCAGGCCGAAGACGACCCGCAGGACATGCACAAGGCGCGCGGCAAGATGGACTGGGAGGCGGAGCCGCACAAGATCTGGTATCCGCGCACCAGCGGCATCTGGCGCACGGTCTGGATCGAGAAGGTGGCGCGCGCCCACGTGACCCAGCTGCGCTGGGTCGCCGACGTCGCCGCCTGGCAGATCCGGCTCGACGCCGACGTCGCCCACGTCCCCGAGGGCGGTGTCGCCAACGTCCGTCTCAAGATGGGCGACCGGCTGCTGGTCGACGACCGCTGCCTGCTGACCGGGCCGCGCCTGTCGCGCATCTTCCAGCTGCCCGACCCCGGCATCGACGACGCCCGCGGCCAGTGGATGTGGAGCCCCGAGCACCCGCAGCTGATCGATGCCGACATCGAGATCCGTACCACGGACGGCAACCTGCTCGACGCCGTGCAGAGCTACACCGCGCTGCGCACCGTGAGCGCGGAAGGCGAGCGCTTCGTGCTCAACAGCCGTCCCTATTACCTGCGCATGGTGCTCGACCAGGGCTACTGGCCGGACAGCCTGATGGTGGCCTCGAGCGACCAGCTGCGCCACGACGTGCTCTTGATCAAGCGCCTCGGCTTCAACGGCGCGCGCAAGCACCAGAAGTCCGAAGACCCGCGCTGGCTCTACTGGTGCGACGTGCTCGGCCTGTGCGTGTGGGCCGAGATGCCGTCCGCCTATGGCTTCTCCAGCACCACCGTGCACACCGTGATGGAAGAGTGGAAGGAACTGGTCGAGCGCGACATCTCCCACCCCTGCGTGGTGGCCTGGGTGCCGACCAACGAATCCTGGGGCGTGCCGGAACTCATGAACGACCGGCGCCAGGTCGACTTCGTGCGCGCGCTCTACCACATGACGCGCGCGCTCGACGGCACCCGTCCCGTCATCGGCAACGACGGCTGGGAGGCGCCGTGCGGCGACTTCGTCTGCGTGCACGACTACGAGCAGGACCCCAACGTGCTGATCGAGCGCTACGGCAACCGCGAACGGGTCGCCTACACGCTGGAACACGTGCAGCCGGACCGGCGCCGCATCGTCATCGACGGTTTCACGGGCGCGGGCAAGCCGCTGTTCCTGTCCGAATTCGGCGGCATCGCCTGCCTGCCGGCGTCCGGCACGGCGGGCAGCACCGAACCGGGCTGGGGTTATTCCACCGCCAGGGACGGCAAGGAGCTGCTGGCGCGCTACCAGGAACTGATGGCGGCGTTGCACCGCTGCCGCCCGCTGTCCGGCTTCTGCTACACCCAGCTGACCGACACCTTCCTCGAAAAGAACGGCCTGCTGACCGAGGACCGGGTGCCGAAGGCGCCGATCGAGGCGCTGGCGGCGGCCACCCGCGGGCCCGATGCGCTGCGCTACAACTGGCACCTCGACCCCCTCGGCCACGACGAGCGCTGGCGCACGCGGCGCGGTCCGGATTTCCCGATTGAATGGACGCGCGTCGGAGAAACCGCGGAAGTGTTAGCCTATCCCGGTGAGCGCCAACCGCCGCAGGGTCCGGGACCGGCCAATCCGCCGGGATTCGAACGCCGTGGACGGGGCGCAACGGGTCCGCGCGCGCGCAAAAAGGTGGCTTGACCGCCGGTAGTATCGACAAGACGGCGCGGACTCCATGACAAGGAGACGATGTGGGACGACGAGGATTGAAACTCGCCGCCGCGCTGTTGCAGACGACTGCCGTCCTCGCCAGTGCCCTGGTTGCGGCGCCGGCCCGGGCCCAGGTCGAAGTCAGGATGTGGACGCTGCTCAGCGGCGGCGACGGTGCGCGCATGCGCGCGCTTGTGAATGACTTCAATGCCAGCCAGCGCGACGTACGGGTGGTGAGCACCACGCTCAAGTGGGGCGAACCGTTCTATACCAAGCTGATTACCGCTTCCGTGGTGGGCGAGGGGCCGGACGTGGCCACCGTGCACCTGTCGCGGATCGTGAACCTGGCCGGCGGCGGCGTGCTGCGCCCGATCCAGCCCGGCGAGATGGCGGATGCCGGGCTGCGCGGCAGCGACTACCTGCCGCGGCAGTGGCAAAAGTCGAACTACAAGGGGGCCGCCTATGCGGTCCCGATCGACATGCACCCGCTGGTCCTGTACTACAACAAGACCCTGGCCAGCCAGGCCGGCCTGCTGCAGGGCGACGGCAAGCTCAAGCCGATCGAAGGCATCGCGGCCCTGACCGACGCCTTCCGCATCGCCACCGAGCGCACCGGCAAGCCCGGGCTCACCATGGAAAGCAGCCAGAGTTCGTACGCGATCTGGCGCCTGTGGACCTCGATGCTGGCCCAGCAGAACGTGCCCGTCATCCGCGACGGCCGCTTCACCTACGGCAGCGCAGGCGAATCGACGCTGGCGACCATCTCCACCTGGTTCCGGCGCGGCTACGCCCAGGTCGGACTGGACTATCCGGCCTCGACCAGCCAGTTCATGGGCGGCGGCAGCACCTTCATGCTGAACGGCGTGTGGGAAGTGCCGGAGCTGGTGCGCGCGACGAAAGGCGGTACCCTCGGCTTCGACTACGGCATCGTGCCGCTGCCGCGCATGTACGCGAACGCCAGCGCCTGGGCCGATTCCCACGCCTTTGCCCTGCCGGCCAACCCGGGCCACGAACCGACGCCGCAAAAAGTGGCGGCCGTGCTCAGGTTCGTCGCCTACGTCAGCAAGCACTCGATGGGCTGGGCCGAGGGCGGCCACATCCCGGCCTACCGCGCGGTGATGGAGTCCCCCGAGGCGAAAGCCTTGATGCCGAACGCGATGTACGCGGAGGCGGCCAACAACGTGATCTACGATCCCGACGGCTGGTACATGGGTGCCGCCGGGCCGCTGGAGGCGATCGCCTCCAAGTTCATGCCGGCTGCGCTGTACGGCTACATGACGCCGGCCCAGGCCATGCACCGCTTCGAATCGGAGGCGGCGCGCCTGGTGCGCAAGGCGCCGCCGCGCTATTGAAAGGGGAATGATGGACCAGACTGCACCTTGCGCTTCTCCAACCGTGGCCAGGGCGTCCGTACGCCGCGAGGGCTTGCCCGCGCTGGCCCTGCTGTCGCCGTTCCTGCTGGCTTTTCTCTTGTTCTTCCTGGTGCCGACGGTCGAGACCTTCTGGCTCAGCCTCACCGAGAGCAGCCTGACCCGCACCAACGCCTTTGTCGGCCTGGACAACTACGCGACCCTGCTGCATGACGCCTCGTTCTGGGATGCGCTCGGCAATACCTTTTATTTCGCGCTGCTGACCGTGGTGCCGCTGACCGCGCTGGGACTCATCATGGCGCTGCTGGTGAACCGCTTCGTGCGTGCCCAGGGCTGGCTGCAGGGTGTGTTCTTCCTGCCTTTCGTGCTGCCGATCTCGGTGATGACCCTGATTGCCGACTGGATGCTGCAGCCCTCGTCGGGCGTGATCAACCACATCCTGGGCGGCCAGCGCCCCTGGCTGGCCGATCCTTACTGGGCCTTGCCGGCGGTGGCCATCGGCACCGTGTGGTGGACGGTCGGCTTCAACATGCTGCTGTTCCTGGCCGGCCTGCGCAACATCCCGGCCGAGCAGTACGAGGCGGCGGCGCTGGACGGCGCGCGCGGCTGGACCCTGTTCCGGAACATCACCTGGCCGGCGCTGCGCCCGGTCACCACCACCTGCGTGATCCTGCAGATCATCGCGTCGCTCAAGGTGTTCGGCCAGACCTACATCCTGACCAGCGGCGGACCCTTCAACACCACCCGCGTGACGCTGCACTACATGTACGAGACGGCCTTTACCCAGAGCGACGCCGGCTACGCGGCGGCGATCGCGATGGCCTTCGTGGCGGTGGTGATCCTGCTGTCGCTGCTGCAGGTGGGGGTGGTGCGCTGGCTGGAACGGAGGGATGCATAAGTGAATTCGAAATCGAACCTCGGCTGGACCGCCATCGGCGCCGCCGGCGCGATCCTGCTGGCCGCGCTGTGGGCCGCGCCGCTGCTGTGGGCAATGAGCACGGCGCTGCGCCCGGAACTGGAAACCGTCTCCGCCGACTTCCACTGGCTGCCCCAGACCTGGACCCTGGACGCCTTCCGCAAGACCCTCGCGGCCGGCAACCTGGTGCGCTGGCTGTTCAACAGCGCGCTGGTGTCGCTTGCCGTGACGGTGGTGACGATGGCGGTGAGCCTGATGGCGGCCTATGCCTTCTCGCAGCTGCGCTTCCGCGGCCGCGGCCTGGTCTTCGCGCTGGCCATGCTGGCCTTCCTGGTGCCCTTCGAGGCACTGCTGGTGCCGCTGTTCCGCACCATGAACGGGCTCGGCCTGATCAACAGCTATGCCGGCATCGTGCTGCCGCAGGTGGTGTCGCCGGTGGTGATCTACGTCTTCAAGGGCTTCTTCGACGAGATCCCGGCCGACTTCCGCGAAGCCGCGACCATGGACGGCGCCGGCCCGCTGCGCGTGTTGTGGAGCGTCTACCTGCCGCTGTCGGGGAACATCGTGTGGGCGATGGCGATCGTGACCTTCATCGCAGCCTGGAACAATTTTCTGTGGCCCTTCATCATCGTTACCTCGAACGACATGATGACGGTCCCGCTCGGCCTGACCCAGACCTACGACGCCTTCGGCGTGCGCTACGCCCAGCTGATGGCGGCAGCGCTGCTGGGCGCGGCGCCGGTGGCGCTGGCCTACATCGCGTTCCAGCGCAAGGTGACCCAGGGCTTCCTCGCTGCGAGCGGCCTGAAAGGATAAATAACAAGATGGAGAAGACATGGCATCGGTAAGACTGCGCGGCATCCAAAAACGCTACGGCGACAACCTGGTCATCAAGGGTATCGACCTCGACGTGGAGGACGGCCAGTTCGTGGTCTTCGTCGGCCCGTCCGGCTGCGGCAAGTCGACCTTGCTGCGCATGATCGCGGGCCTGGAAGACATCAGCGCCGGCACGCTGGAACTGGGCGGCCGGCCCTGCAACGACGTCGACCCGGCCAAACGCGGCATCGCGATGGTGTTCCAGAGCTATGCGCTGTACCCGCACATGACGGTGGCCGAGAACATGGGCTTCGCCCTCAAGCTGGCCAAGGTGCCGAAAACGGAGATCGCCGAGCGCGTGCGCCGCGCCGCCGCCATCCTGCAGATCGAGCACCTGCTGGGGCGCAAGCCCAAGGCCCTGTCCGGCGGCCAGCGCCAGCGTGTCGCGATCGGGCGCGCCATCGTGCGCAAGCCGGAGGTATTCCTGTTCGACGAGCCGCTGTCCAACCTGGACGCCGCCCTGCGCGCCCAGACCCGGGTCGAACTGGCCCACCTGCACCGTGAACTCGGCAGCACCATGATCTACGTGACCCACGACCAGGTCGAGGCCATGACCCTGGGCCAGAAGATCGTCGTGTTCAACGGCGGCCACATCGAGCAGGCCGGCACGCCGCTGGAACTGTACGAGCGGCCCGCCAACCGCTTCGTCGCCGGCTTCCTCGGCTCGCCGCGCATGAACTTCATCCCGGCCGTGCTGGCGGGCGAGGAGGGTGCCACCGCGGCGGTGCGGCTGCCGGACGGCGGCATCGCCGAGGTGGCGGCGGACGTGGGCCGGGCCCGGGTCGGCGCGGTGCTGACGCTGGGTATCCGGCCCGAGCACCTGCGCCTGTCTCTTGATGCGGCGGCCGGCAGCATCGGCGCCACCGTCGCGCTGGTCGAATACCTGGGCGACGTCGTGCTGGTGCACCTGCAGGTGGCGGGTGTCGACGGCACGCTGGCGGCCAAGGTGAATGCCGGCGCGGCGGTGCCGGCGGTCGGCACCCGGGTCGGGCTGCAGTTCGAACCGGGCCACGCCTACCTGTTCGACGAAGCCGGTGTGGCGTTTGCGCCGAGCCGCATGCGCGCGGCCGCCCACGCCGGCATCCATTAAGGGTTGCTCCGCCTGCTGTCAAGGGGCGCACCGGAAGCGGGCGCCACTGTGGCGCGCACGCGTCAGAACGGTGCAAGCGGGCGACATTGCAGCCGAGTTTGCTTTAGTTTCTAGATAAAACGACAATCTGGAGACTGAGATGACTTCTTCTTCGACAAGCCTGCGCCTCAAGCCCGTCTGCGCTGCCGTACTGATCCTCGCTGCCCACGCGGCCTTCGCCCAGGCCGGGACCCAGGATCCCCCAGGCACCCGAACCGACACCCTGAACGCCGGCCAGGCCGCCGCCGCGGATGCCCCCGCCGGCAGCCCGGGCCCGTCGGCACCGACCCAGCCGGCCCAGACCCAGGCGGCAGTCCAGCAGGTCCAGGTGACCGGCCTGCGCGCCAGCATCCGCAGCGCCGAAGCGATCAAGCGCGACTCCGTGCAGGTGGTCGATTCGGTCAACGCCGTCGACATCGGCAAGTTCCCCGACCGCGCCGCCGGCGACGCCCTGCAGCGCATCGCCGGCGTGCAGGTGGGGCGCGACCGCGGCGAGACCAGTTCGGTGATCATCCGCGGCTTGCCCGATGTGACGACCACGCTGGACGGCAACGAGATCTTCACCGGCAACGGCCGCCGCCTTTCGTACCAGGACTTGCCGGTGCAACTGATCGGCGGCCTGGACGTCTACAAGTCGGTCACCCCCAACCAGCTGGAAGGCGGCATCGCCGGCAGCGTCAACGTGCGCCTGCGCGCGCCCTTCGACGTCAAGGGCTTCAACGCTACCGGCGTCCTGGAAGCCAGGCGCCAGAAGGTCGACGGCTCGAGTGCGACCAAGGACAAGACCAATCCGGGCGGCGGCTTCTCGGTCAGCAACCGCTGGAACACCGGCATGGGCGAGATGGGCGCGCTGCTCGACGTATCCTTCAACCGCGAGCACTGGGGTTATCCGGTGCAGTGGGTCGACCGCCCCGACCGGCTGTTCTCGGTCAGCCCGGATGGCACCGCGACGCGGCTGCAGGACAGCGACCCGATCGCACCGCTGCGCCCGGGCGACCGCCTCGGCGAGTTCCCGAACGTCGGCGGCATCTACAATGCCGGCGACCGCGACCGCGGCAGCCTGCACGGCGCCTTCCAGTGGAAGGTGTCGCCGACGCTGGAACTGACCACCCATTACCTCGGCACCGGCTTCCGCCAGCGTAGCGAAACCGATTACATGATCGCGAACACGACCTGGGCGCCGCGCCTGACCAACGTGGTGCTGGCCCCGGTCGGCGACTACTGCAACACGCCGAACGGCGTGATCTGCCCGATCCAGTCGGCCTACGCGCCGGCCGAGCGCTTCGGCGCCGGCCTGTACGACTACGACCCTTACATCGCCACCTCGACCTGGGGCGTGAAGGAGCACACGGTCCAGCACTTCGCCGACCTGAACCTGCAGTACCGCGAAGGCCCGGTCAAGCTGGTCTCGGCGCTGGCACTGACCAAGTCGACCTACGTCCTTGACCGGGTGATCGTCGACCAGCAGGTGCCGGGCGCCAGCGCCGACGCGTATGCCTACGGCGGCGACGGCCACGGCGGCTACAACGCGATCACCACCCCGGCCAGCGCCAACGCGCTGCGCGACCCCAGCCAGTTCGTGCTGCGCGGGATGGTGCAGAACTACGAAGTCACCAAGGGCGAACAGGTCCAGTGGCGCAACGACCTGTCGTATCGCCTGGGCGACGGCTTCTTCAGCGGCATCGACGCCGGCCTGCGCCTGTCGCAGCGCCGTACCAGCTCGGTGAGCGCCGAAGGCCACAGCGACTTCACCGGTGCGGTCCGGCCAACGCCGGTCGGCACCTTCGGTCCCGGCTTCGAAGCGCTGGTGCCGGGCCTGGACCGCCTGGGCGGCCCATGGGTCACGCCGTCGCGCGATTTCCTGATCGACCAGGCCGACGTCGTGCGCGCTGCCTACGGGGCCGCTCCGGGCCGGGTTCCGGCCGACCCGAACCGCACTTTCTCGCAGCGCGAGGGCACCAGCACCGTTTACTTGTCGGGCCGCTGGAAGACCAATCTGTCGGGCATCGACCTGAGCGGCGACGTGGGTGCGCGCTACGTGCACGTGTCGCGCGACCTGCGCGGCAGCAGCCAGGTCGGCGACGTGATCACCCCGATCGACCGCAGCACGCGCGAGAACAACTTCCTGCCGAGCGCGGCGGCCGTGGTCGGCTGGACCGAGAACCTGCAGTCGCACCTGTCGGTCGGCAAGACCATCACGCGCCCCGAGATCCCGCGCCTCAATCCGGCGCTGTCGCTGATCCCGCCGACCGTCAACGCCCCCGGCAGCGGTTCCGGCGGCAATGCCGACCTGCGTCCGACCAAGTCGACCAATACCGATGCCACGCTCGAGTACTACTTCCCGAAAAACGGCTATGCCCAGGTGGCCCTGTTCCACCGCGACATCGACGGCTACCTGCAGAACTTCGAATCGTCCGAAGTCATCGGCGGCCAGACCTACCGCGTGACGCGTCCGCAGAATTCGGGCAAGGGTACGCTGCGCGGCGCCGAGCTCGGGATCCAGAAGTTCTTCGACTTCCTGCCCGGCTTCTGGAGCAACTTTGGCGCCCAGGCCAACTACACCTGGATCGATGCCGACAACCAGACCCTGATGCCGTCCGGCCAGTACATGACCACGGCGCTGACCAACGTCGCCAAGAAGAACTACAACGTCGCGCTGCTGTATGAAGGCAACGGCATCACCGGCCGCCTGACCGCCAACCACCGCGGCGACTACGTCGAGCAGATCGCCGAGCCACGTTTCGGCCAGGACCGCTGGGTGAAGGGCGCGACCTTCGTCGACCTGAGCCTGTCGTACGCGATCAACAAGAACATCTCGCTGCAGTTCGACGCGATCAACATCACCAAGGAGAAGTACGAAAGCTACCTGAACGATCCGATCCGCCCGCGCGACATCCGCTACAACCCGACCACTTACGGCCTTGGCCTGCGCTTTTCGCTTTAAAAGCTGAACCCATGACGACTTATGTGAATCCGGTCTATCCGGAAGTGTTCGCCGACCCCTTCGTGCTGCGCCATGAAGGGGTGTACTACGCCTACGGCACCGGGCCCGGCGGCACCGGCGGCCGCCAGGTGCCGGTGCTGCGCTCGACCGACCTGGTGCACTGGGAAGCGCTCGGCCACGCGCTGGTGCCGCCCGGCGCCGCCGCGGACGACATTCATGTCTGGGCGCCCGAGGTGGCTTTCCACGAGGGCCGCTTCTATATGTATTACTCGTCCGGCGAAGGCGCAGCCGAAGGTACCGACCAGAAGCTGCGCGTGGCCGTCGCCGACGATCCCGCCGGTCCCTTCCTGGACGCCGGCAAGCTGCTGGTGCCGGACCAGCCGTTCTCGATCGACGCCCATCCGTTCCGGGACGCCGACGGCCAGTGGTACCTGTTCTACTGCGTCGATTTCCTGGAAACGGTCGAGGGCGACGATCACCGCGCCGGCACAGGCATCGTGGTCGACCGCCTGCTCGACATGAGCACGCTGGCCGGCGAGCCGCGCGTGGTGGTGCGCCCGCACCACGACTGGCACGTGTTCCGCAAGGGGCGCAGCATGTACGGCGGCGTGTATGACTGGCACACGGTGGAAGGGGCGGCGGTGCAGCTACACGACGGCCGCTGCTACTGCTTTTACAGCGGCGGCGCCTGGGAGAAGGACAATTACGGTGTCAGCTACGTGGTGGCCGACCATCCGCTCGGACCCTACACGCGTCCCGAAGGCGGTGAGCAGGCGCTGTTGATGCGTACCCCGCGCGACGGCCAGTTGCTGGGGCCGGGGCACAACTCGTTCACGCAGTCGCCGGATGGCAGCGAGACATGGATCGTGTACCACGCGTGGGACCTGGCGCAGACGGCGCGGCGGATGTGCATCGACCGGCTGGACTGGGTGGATGGCAAGCCGGTGACGCAGGGGCCGACGTGGACCGAGCAGGTCGGCCCGACTGGGCCGACCGGGCCGGTGTGAAGCTGATCCAGCTTCCCTGGACGCGAATGTAAAAACCGTCGTCCCCGCGGAGGCGGGGACCCAAGTTTGCCGGCCAGCCCGCTACCGTGCCCTCACTTCGCATCCAGAACGCCTTCAACCCGGCTTGGAAACGCGATGCGGTCGGCGACCTCGCCGACCTGCTCAGTCCCAGTCCTGCCCGGTTTCGTCTTCCACCGCCTTGCGGTCGCGCGCGATCATGGTCTCCAGCTCGTCGCGCCCGCGCTTGGCCATCGACACATAGGTATCGCGGTCCTTGTAGTAGGGGTAGACCGCGAGGATGTTCTGCAGGTTGTACTTGCGGAACTTGTCGGCCGTCTGGCGCGTGCGGTAGGCGCTCTGGCCCAGTCCCGTCGTCAGCACGCTGCGCCCCAGCTTGACGGCGGCTTCGAAGGTTTCGCGCTCGATCAGCGTGACGCCGCGGTCCATCAGCTGGTAATAATGGGTGACGTTGCGCGCCCGCGCGAAGATCGGCAGGTCGGGATAGTCGCGCCGCACCGATTCGACCAGCGCCAGGCTGTCCTCGATGTCGTCGATCGCGACGACCAGCGCGCGCGCCCTGGCGGCGCCGGCGGCGCGCATCAGGTCGGTGCGGGTGGCGTCGCCGTAGAACACCTTGAAGCCGAAGCGGCGCAGCACGTCGACCTGGTCCGGATCGTGGTCCAGCACGGTGAGCTTGACCCCGCTGACGTTGAGGAAGCGGCCGACGATCTGGCCGAAGCGGCCGAAGCCGGCGATGATCACGTGGTCTTCGTTCGGCTCGATGTCGTCGGCCTTGCCGGCGCCTTTCTTGCCTTTTGCCCCCTGGCGCCGCGCGAACAAGCGGTCGTAGGCCATCAGCACCAGCGGCGTCACCACCATCGACAGCGCGACCACGACCACCAGCGTCGATGCCACCGCGTCCGAGAACACGCGGGCGGCGGCGGCGGCGCCGAACACGACGAAGGCGAATTCGCCGCCCTGCGACAGGATCAGCGCAAACTGCAGGTGCTGGCCGCGCGCCATGTTGAACGCGCGGCTCAGGCCGTACAGCATGCCGATCTTGAGTATCAGGAAGGCTGCGACCAGGCCCAGCACGATGCCGGGACGCGCCAGGAACACGCCGAAGTCGACCGACATGCCGACCGCGATGAAGAACAGCCCCAGCAGCAGGCCCTTGAAGGGTTCGAGGTCGGTCTCGAGCGCGTGGCGGTACTCGGAATCGGCCAGCAGCACGCCGGCCATGAAGGCGCCCAGCGCCATGGAGACCCCGACCGACTGCATCAGCAGCGAGATCGCGATGACGAGCAGCAGGGCGAAGGCGGTGAAGATCTCGCGCGCGTCGGTCTTGGCGATGAAGCGCAGCAGCGGCCGCACCAGGAAGCGTCCGCCGACGACCAGCCCGGCCAGCACCACGACCACCTTGACCACGGCGATCCAGGCATTGCCGCCACCCCCGGCACTTTCCGGGATGCCGAGCAGCGGCACGATGGCGATCATCGGGATCGCGGCGATGTCCTGGAACAGCAGGATCGAAAAGCTGGCCTGGCCGGCCGGCGTCGGCATCAGGTTGCGCTCCTCCAGCGACGCCAGCGCGATGGCGGTGGACGACAGCGACAGGCCGAGGCCGGCGATCAGCGCCAGCTTCCAGTCGACACCCGCCAGCAGCGCCGCTCCGAACAGCACCGCGGTGACCAGGCCGACCTGGGCGCCGCCCCAGCCGAAAATCGGCCGCCGCAGCGCCCACAGGCGGCTCGGTTCCAGCTCGAGGCCGATCAGGAACAGCAGCAGCACCACGCCGAATTCGGCGAAGTGCAGGGCATCCTCGGCTTCGCCGATGAACCTGAAACCGTAGGGACCGATCAGGATGCCGGCCACCAGGTAGCCGAGCACCGCACCCATGCCCAGGCGCTTGGACAGCGGCACGGCGATCACGGCCGCGGCCAGGTAGACGCAGGCGTTCAGCAGCAGGCTATGCTCCATGGCCGGCCTCCATGGCCTGCCCGGCGTACCCGGCCAGGCGGCGCCTGAATTCGTGCACGTGGGCGTCGACCACGGCATCGGGCGCATCGGCGGCGCCGTGCAGCACCAGCGGCGCCAGCCAGTCCATGCCGCACAGCGTGGCGGCCTGGCGGATCGGCAGCAGGAAGGCTTCGAACGGATGGCCGTGCAGGGCGCCGGCCTGGTAGGCCTCCGGCCCGCTGCCGGTGGTGGTCACCAGCCAGCAGCCTTTTCCCCGCAGCGCACACTCGCCGACGCCGTAGGCCCAGCCGGGACGCAAGACCACGTCCATCCATTCCTTGAGCATGGACGGCATGCCGTACCAGCGGATCGGGTGCAGGAACACGACCAGGTGCGCCGCCGCCAGCAGGCTGCGTTCATGCTCGGCGTCGATGTCGAAGTCGGGGTACAGCTCGTACAGGTCCTGCACGGCGACGCCGGGGATGGCGCGTGCGGCTTCGGCAAGGCGGCGGTTCACCGGCGAGCGCTGCGGGGCGGGGTGGGCGTACAGGACGAGGATGTTGGGTGCTGTCATTGTTGTGGTTTGATGGATCGAGGCAGGCTTTTTATAGCACATCTCCTACAAGCCCGGCAGGCGCGTGCCGATTGCGATTCTTTCCAGGCGGTCTATCATGGATGGCAAGATAAATCACGCAAAGGAGCACATCATGTCGATGCAAAGCGAAGGCAAGGACGCCAAAGGCCGCAACTACGACAACGTCACCAAGCAGGGCAGCACCTCGATCGGTACGCTGGGTGCGGGCGGCACCAGCGACGTCGGCCGCATGGCCGAGGCCGGCAATAACCAGCTGGCGGGCAGCGGCAATGCGCAGGCGGACGTGCGTACCGACGACCTGCTGAGCGATGGTTCGGAACAGGACCGCGGCGATGGTTTCATCGGCGAGGAAGCCGGTGAGCTGCAGACCGGCATGGCCGGGATCGGCAGCCTGAGCACCGGGAATGCGGGCAGCCGCCAGTCGGCCGGCGATGCGCGGCCGGAAGGCGATGCCTTGAACGACCAGAAGCAGAAATAACGGCGGTATTCGAATGCGTAGGGTGGGGCAAATCAGGCCATCGGCCTGGTTTGCCCCACCTTGCCTTCATATATGCAGTGCGTGGCCGAGCGCCCGCAGCGCGGCCTCCTGCACCGCTTCGCCCAAGGTCGGATGTGCATGAATCGTGCCGCCGATATCCTCCAGCTGCGCCCCCATCTCGATCGACTGCGAAAACGCCGCGCTGAGCTCGGACACGGCACCACCGACGGCCTGCCAGCCGACGATCACGTGGTTGTCCCTGCGCGCCACCACGCGCACGAAGCCCTCAAGGGCTTCCAGCGTCATCGCACGGCCGTTGGCGGCGAACGGGAAGCTGGCCGTGATGCAGTCCACGCCCTGGCTGGCTGCCTCCTGCGGCGTCAAGCCAGCCACCACCACTTCCGGATCGGTGAAGCAGACCGCCGGCATCGCCGCCGGCATGAAGTGGCGGCGCTTGCCGGCGATGATCTCGGCCACCATCTCGCCCTGCGCCATCGCACGGTGCGCCAGCATCGGTTCGCCCGTGATATCCCCGATCGCCCAGACGTTGCGCATCGAGGTGCGGCACTGGTTGTCGATGCGGACCGCGCGGCCGTTCATGTCGAGCAGCAGGCTCTCCAGGCCGTAGCCATCGGTTCGCGGACGGCGGCCGACCGCGACCAGCACCCGGTCCGCCGCCAGCGTGACTTCTTCACCGCCGGCGTTCTTCATGCGCACGCCCTGGCCATCCTCGGCAAGGCCCAGCACGCTGGACTCCAGGTGCAGCTCGATGCCCAGGCGCTTCAGCGAAGCCGCAACCGGCTTCACCAGCTCGTCGTCGTAGGCCGGCAGCACCCGCCCCGCAGCTTCCACCACGCTGACGCGCGCACCCAGCTTGCGGTAGGCGGTGCCGAGTTCCAGGCCGATATAGCCGGCCCCGACCACCACCAGGTGCTCGGGCACGCTGCCCGGAGACAGCGCCTCGGTGCTCGAGACCACCGCGCCGCCGAAAGGCAGGAAGGGCAGCTCGACCGCCTGCGAACCGGTGGCCAGCAGCAGGTGCTCGCAGCGGATGCGCAGCGGTTCGGCGCTCTCGGACTGACGGACCTCGACGGTCTTGCCATCCAGGATCGTGGCCCAGCCCTGCACCACCTTGACCTTGTTCTTCTTCAGCAGCGTACCGACGCCGCCCGTCAGGCGCTTGACGATGCCGTCCTTCCAGCCGACCGTCTGCGTCACGTCGATGCTGGGCGCAGCGCTGCGGATGCCGAGCGCCGACTCGCCGGCATAGCTGGCCGCCTGGTGGAAAGCTTCCGCGGCGTGGATCAGCGCCTTGGACGGGATGCAGCCGATGTTCAGGCAGGTGCCGCCCAGCTCTTCGGCTTCGACCAGTACGGTCGGGATGCCGAGCTGGCCGGCGCGGATCGCGGCCACGTAACCGCCCGGGCCGCCGCCGATGACGAGCAGGGTCGTGTTTTCCGTATTCATCGTCATTGGTTCACTCCACGAACAGGGTCGCCGGGCACTCGAGGTAGCCGCGGATCGCCTGGATGAATTCGGCCGCCACCATGCCGTCGATCACGCGGTGATCAAACGAAGAGGACAGGTTCATCATCTTGCGCGCCACCATGCCGCCATTGCGCACCACCGGCCGCTCGACGATCTTGTTGACGCCGACGATCGCCACTTCCGGATGGTTGATCACCGGGGTGTGGACGATGCCGCCCAGCGGTCCCAGGCTGGTGATGGTGATGGTCGAGCCGGACAGCTCGTCGCGCGCGGCCTTGCCGGTGCGCGCGGCTTCGGCCAGGCGCACGATCTCGTTGGCGCTGGCCCACGGGTCGCGCGCTTCGGCATTGCGCACCACCGGCACCATCAGGCCGGCATCGGTCTGGGTCGCGATGCCGAGATGGACCGGCTGGTAGCGCGTCACCACGCCGGCCGTGTCGTCGTAGCGGGCGTTCACCTCGGGGAAGCGGCGCACCGCGAGGACCACGGCGCGCATCAGCAGCGGCAGCAGGGTCAGCTTGCCGCGCTCGGCGCCGTAGCGCGCGTTGAGCTGGGTGCGCAACGCTTCCAGTTCCGTCACGTCGATTTCCTCGACATAGGTGAAGTGCGGGATCTGGCGCTTGGCCTGCTGCATCTTCTCGGCGATCTTGCGGCGCAGGCCGATCACCGGCACCGCTTCTTCGCCGGACAGCTCGGCATAGCGCTGGTCGGCACCGCCGCCGCCGGCACCCCGTCCAGCACCGGCCACGCAGGCATCCAGGTCGGCATGCGTGATGCGTCCTGCCGGGCCGCTGCCGGCCACGTACTGCAGTTCGATGCCCATGTCCCAGGCGCGCTTGCGCACGGCCGGCGCGGCCATCGGCTTTTCGCCCTCGGCGCGGCGCATTTGCCCCTGTAGTGGACGCTGCGCCTGCGCGGCGCGAGCCGGCGCACGAGGCGCACCAGGCACGTCGGCGGCGCCACCGGCCGGCTTGCCCATCGTGGCGGCAGGGGCCGGCGTGCCCGCCGCAGCCGGTGCCGCCGCCTTGGCGCCCATGTCCGGACCGACGCGATCCGGCGCCAGGTCCACTTGCGAGGCCGGCTCGGCGGCCGCGGCGTGCTCCGGCGCTTGGGCCGGAGCCTGATGCGCATCGGCACGCACGTTCCCCGCCCCCTCGATCTCCAGCCGGATCAGCTCCGCCCCCACCGCCAGCGATTCGCCGACCTTGCCGCCCAGCGCCGTCACCGTGCCGTGCACCGGCGACGGAATCTCGACGGTCGCCTTGTCGGTCATGACGTCGGCCAGCACCTGGTCTTCCGTTACCGCATCGCCCGGCTGCACGCGCCAGGCCACCACTTCCACTTCCGCGATGCCTTCGCCCAAGTCGGGCATCTTGATCACATGAATGCCCATCTGTTACGCCTCCATCGCACGTTTGAATGCCGCACCGACGCGGTCGGGTCCCGGGAAATACGCCCATTCCTGGGCGTGCGGGTAGGGCGTGTCCCAACCGGTCACGCGCTCGATCGGCGCTTCCAGCTGGTAGAAGCAATGCTCCTGCACCAGTGCCGCCAGTTCGGCGCCGAAGCCGCTGGTGCGCGTGGCTTCGTGGACGATCACGCAGCGGCCGGTTTTCTTGACCGATTCGACGATGGTGTCGAGGTCGAGCGGCCACAGGGTGCGCAGGTCGATGATTTCGGCATCGATGCCGGTTTCGTTCGCCGCCGCTTCCGACACCCAGACCATGGTGCCGTAGGTCAGCACGGTGAGGTCGGCGCCGGGACGGAACACGGCCGCCTTGTCCAGCGGGACCGTGTAGTAGCCCTCGGGCACCTCGCCCATCTTGTGCTTGGACCATGACACGACCGGACGGTCGTGGTGGCCGTCGAAGGGGCCGTTGTACAGGCGCTTGGGTTCCAGGAAGATCACCGGGTCGTTGTTCTCGATCGAGGCGATCAGCAGGCCTTTCGCGTCGTAGGGGTTCGACGGCATCACGGTGCGCAGCCCGCACACGTGGGTGAAAAAGGCCTCCGGGCTCTGGCTGTGGGTCTGGCCGCCGTAGATGCCGCCGCCGCAGGGCATGCGGATGGTCAGCGGCGAGGTAAAGTCGCCGGCCGAGCGGTAGCGCAGGCGCGCCGCTTCGGACACGATCTGGTCGGTCGCCGGATAGAAATAATCGGCGAACTGGATCTCGACCACCGGGCGCAGCCCGTAGGCGGCCATGCCGACCGCGGTGCCGATGATGCCGCCCTCGGAAATCGGGGCGTCGAAGGCGCGCTGCTTGCCATACTTGGCCTGCAGGCCGTCGGTGACGCGGAACACGCCGCCGAAGTAGCCGACGTCCTGGCCGTAGACGACCACGTTGCCGTCGCGTTCCATCATGACGTCCATGGCCGAACGCAGGGCCTGGATCATCGTCATCGGCGTCGTCTTCGCGGCGGCCCTGGTCTCCTGCGCGATTGCGTCATCAGCAACCGCGTCCTTATCGATATCGCGTTTCACTCAAACCCCCAGTTGTTGGCGTTGGCGGCGCAGGTGTTCGGGCATCTCTTCATAGACGTCCTCGAACATCGATGCGGCGCTCGGCACGCGGCCGTCGATCAGCGTGCCATGGCGTTCGGCTTCCTTCTGCGCGGCCAGCACTTCGGCTTCCAGTTCGGCCTGCAGTGCATCGTGCTCGGCGTCGGACCACCAGCCCTGTTTGGTCAGGTAGCGCCGCAGGCGGCCGATCGGGTCGCCCAGCGGGAAATAGGTCCATTCGTCGGCCGGACGGTAGCGCGACGGGTCGTCGGACGTGGAGTGCGGGCCGGCGCGGTAGGTCACCCATTCGATCAGCGTCGGGCCGAGGTTCCTGCGGGCACGCTCGGCGGCCCAGCACGAGGCCGCGTACACGGCCAGGAAATCGTTGCCGTCCACGCGCAGCGAGGCGATGCCGGCGCCGACGCCGCGCGCGGCGAAGGTCACGAATTCGCCGCCGGCGATCGCCTGGAAGGTCGAGATCGCCCACTGGTTGTTGACCACGTTCAGGATCACCGGCGCCCGGTAGACGTGGGCAAAGGTGAGGCCGGTGTGGAAGTCGCTCTCGGCGGTGGCGCCGTCGCCGATCCAGCCGGAGGCAATCTTGGTGTCGCCCTTGATCGCCGACGCCATGGCCCAGCCGACCGCCTGCGGAATCTGCGTCGCCAGGTTGCCCGAGATGGTGAAGAAGCCTTTTTCCTTCACCGAATACATCACCGGCAGCTGGCGTCCCTTCATCGGGTCGCGCTCGTTGGACAGCAGTTGGCACACCATGTCGACCATCGGGTATTCGCGGGCCATCAGCAGGCTTTGCTGGCGGTAGGTCGGGAAGCACATGTCGCCGTCCTTCAGGGCCAGCGCGTGGGCGGTGCCGATGGCTTCCTCGCCGAGCGAGGTCATATAGAAGGACAGCTTCTTCTGGCGCTGCGCGATGACCATGCGCGCGTCGAAGATGCGGGTCTTCATCATCGTGCGCAGGCCGAAACGCAGCGTGTCGGGGTCCAGGCCCGGGTCCCAGGGGCCGACGGCATTGTCGTCCTCGTCGAGGACGCGGATCAGGCTGGCCGCGATGGGCGCCGTGTCCTGGTAGCCGACGTCGACGTTCGGGCGTGGCACCGAACCCGCCGGGCTCATTTGTAAGTACGAAAAATCGGTCTTGCAACCCGGACGGCCGGTAGGCTCCGGTACGTGCAGCGACAGAGGTTCACTCTGGCTCATATTCGCCTTCTCCTTGGTAAGGTATGTGCGGCAGGGAACATATTAATTCCGGGAATGCGCCGCACGGCTGGCTTCTCGAACTATTTCGATGCTGCCATGCAGCACGAAGCGCCGGATCAGGCCATCGCCGGCGGCGCAGCGCCTGTACCTGCAGGCTGCGACGGTAGCACGCGGTGCAGCGATGCCGTCTCGATTGCGGCAAGCGGATCGCAGGCGTGCGGCGGCCTCCATGGGGCCACGCTGCCGTATCGCATGAATTGTGCCGCTATGAAATTAAAACGCCGCTACAATTGCCGCCTTCACAAGGTTGGATACATAGTGACAAGATGCTGACAGAAGTAGCGGCGCCGGCGAGGCCCTTCGGCGCATTGAGCGGACAGCTCGGCGAGCTCATCGACAAGTACGACTGGGCCGGCACCAGCCTGGGTCCGGTCTCGCGCTGGCCGCTGACCGTGCGCACCACGGTCGAGCTGATCCTGCGCTCGCCGTTGCCCTGCGTCACGCTGTGGGGCCGCGAGGGCCTGATGATCTACAACCAGGGCTATGCCGACATCGCCGCCGAACGCCATCCGGCGCTGCTCGGCATGCCGGTGCGCGCCGGCTGGCCCGAGGCGGCCACCTTCAACGACCATGTGATGACGGTCGGCATGGCCGGCGGCACGCTGTCCTACCGCGACCAGGCCATGACGCTGAGCCGCGGCGGACGCCAGGGGCCCGCCTGGCTGAACCTCGACTATTCGCCGATCGTCGACCCGGACGGCAGCGTGCTCGGCGTGATCGCCTGGGTGATCGAGACCACCGGCAAGGTGCGTGCCCAGCGCCTGCTCGACCGTGAACGCGACCAAGAGCGGGCCCGGCTGCAGGCCATGTTCGAGCAGGCCCCCGGTTTCGTGGCCCGGCTGGCCGGCCCCGACCACGTGTTCCAGCTGGCAAATACGGCCTGGATGGCGCTGGTCGGCGAGCGCCCATTGATCGGCAAGCCGGTGCGCGAGGCGCTGCCGGAAACGCTGCCGCAGCGCGTGGTCGAACTGCTGGACCGGGTGTACTGCAGCGGCGAAGCGTATTCGGCCCAGGCGCGCGAGCTGTGGCTGGCGGCGCCCTGCGGCAACCGGCGCCAGCTCTTCGTCGACTTCGTCTGCCAGCCGCTGCGCGATGCCGACGGCGCCGTGTTCGGCATCTTCGTGCAGGGCAGCGACGTCACCGAGCGGGTGCGCGCCGAACGCGCGCTGCGCGCCAGCGAAGCCAAGTTCCGCACCTTCGCCCAGGCCATGCCGCACCAGGTCTGGACCGCCACCCCCGACGGCCACACCGACTGGTTCAACGACACCACCTTCGCCTACAGCGGCCTGGCGCTGGATGCGCTGGCCGGCATCGGCTGGACCGCGATCGTGCATCCCGACGACCTGGCGGGCGTCACCCGACGCTGGGCCACCGCGGTGGCCACCGGCGCGCCCTACGACACCGAGCTGCGCCTGCGCGCGCGGGATGGTGCCTGGCGCTGGCACCTGTCGCGCGCGGTGCCGGTGCGCGAAGCCGGCGGCAAGGTCCTGTACTGGATCGGCACCAATACCGACATCGAGGAACAGAAGACGGCGGAAACGCGCCTGGCGCGGCTGAACGCCGGCCTGGAACAGGCGGTGGCGCGGCGCACCGCGGAACGCGACCGCATGTGGCGCCTCTCGAAGGACATCATGCTGGTGGCCGGCCTTGACGGCATCGTGCAGGCGGTCAGCCCGGCCTTCGGCTCGCTGCTCGGCTGGAGCGAGACCGACGTCGTCGGCCGCAACTACCTGGAGCTGGTCCATCCGGACGACCAGGCGGCGACCGTCGCCAACCTCGGGGCGCTCGAGCGCGGCCAGCCCGTCCACAAGTTCGAGAGCCGGCTGCGGCGCAAGGACGGCAGCTGGTGCCTGCTGTCCTGGAATGCCGCGCCGGACGCCGGCTTCATTCACGCCATCGGACGCGACATCACGGCCGACCGCGAACAGGCCGAACAGATGCGCCGCACCGAGCTGGCGCTGCAACAGTCGCAGAAGATGGAAACCGTCGGCAAGCTCACCGGCGGCGTGGCGCACGACTTCAACAACCTGTTGCAGATCATCTCCGGCAACCTGCAGCTGATGGAGATGGACGGCGACGGGCCCAGCCTGCAGCGCTGGATCGCGAACGCGCGGTCGGCGGTGGAAAAGGGCGCCAAGCTGGCCAGCTACCTGCTCGCCTTCGGCCGCCGCCAGCCGCTCGAACCGAAGGTGGTGAAACTCAGCCGCGTGGTGATCGGCATGGAAGACATGCTGCGCCGCTCGCTGGGCGGGGAAATCGAGGTCGAGCTGGTGATCTCGGGCGGCTTGTGGAACACCGCGATCGACGTGGCCCAGCTGGAAAATGCGCTGCTGAATCTGGCGATCAATGCGCGCGACGCCATGAGCGCGAGCGGCATCGCCGCAGGCCGCCTGACGATCGAGGCCAACAACGCGGTGCTGGACGACCTGTATTGCCGCTCGCATGCCGAGGTGGCGCCCGGCCAGTACGTGATGCTGGCCGTGACCGACACCGGCAGCGGCATGGCCCCCGAGGTGCTGGCCAGGGCCTTCGAGCCCTTCTTCTCGACCAAGGAAGAGGGCAAGGGAACCGGCCTCGGATTGTCGATGGTGTATGGCTTCGTCAAGCAGTCCGGCGGCCATGTCAAGATCTACAGCGAAGCCGGGCAGGGCACCACGGTCAAGATCTACCTGCCGCGCTCCCTGGCGGCCGAAGATGCGCTGTCGCCGCTCGATCTGCAGCAGCCGCAGCAGGCGGTGGGCGGCACCGAGACCATCCTGGTGGCCGAGGACGACGAAGCGGTGCGCACCACGGTGGTCGAGATGCTGACCGCGCTCGGCTACCGCGTACTCAAGGCATCCGACGCGGCCAGCGCGCTGGCGGTGATCGAATCGGGGGTGCCGATCGACGTGCTGTTCACCGACGTGGTGATGCCGGGCACCCTGCGCAGTCCGGAACTGGCGCGCATGGCGCGCGAACGCCTGCCCAACCTGGCGGTGCTGTTCACCTCGGGCTATACGGAGAATGCGATCGTGCATGGCGGCCGCCTCGACCCCGGGGTCGAATTGCTGGGCAAGCCCTACACGCGCGAAAGCCTGGCACGCCGCATCCGCCAGGTCATCGCGGCACAAAAGGGACGCAAAGAGGGACGCAGCCAGCCGCCGGCATCCGCCGCGCCGGCCAATGGCGATGCGGGAGGCGCACGCCTGCGCATCGTGCTGGTCGAGGACGAGGACGACATCCGCGACGCCACCGCGGCGCTGCTGCGCCACCTGGGCCACGAGGTGGCGGAAGCGGCCGACGCCGAGCAGGCCATGGCGCTGATCTCGGGCGCGTCCGACCTCTTGATCACCGACGTCATGCTGCCGGGGATCTCGGGCGACATGCTGGCGGCGCAGGCGCGCGCGATGGCGCCGGCGATCCGCATCGTGTTCGCGACCGGCACCGGCGAAGTCAGCAACTGGCCGGATGCGGTGGTGCTGCGCAAGCCCTACAATCTGCAGTCGCTGATGGACGTGCTGGCGGCGCCGGTGGCGCCCTGATCAGGCACCGATTGCAGCCCAGGCCAGGCACGTCCAGCCGCCCAGGCCCACGCCGAGGAAGGCGGAAACGGCACCGGCGGCGATGAGGATGCGGTCGAGGTCCATGAGTTTATGCTACCGCATCCTGGGCGCCGCCGCGTGTCAGTCCGCTGGCCTGCGCCATCTCGCCGATGAAGCCGACGCAGGCATCCGGCCGCGTCACCGGCAGCATGTGGCCGCCGTCGATCAGTTCCAGCTGCGCTCCCGCCACCTTGCCGGCCAGCGCCTGGCCATGGAAGCGCCAGTCGAGGATGCGGTCGTCGCGGCCGAACAGGATGCCCAGCGGCAGCCGCAACGTGCCGTAGCGTTCCTGCTGCGCCGGCAGCGCGTCCGGCAGCGCCTGCAGGTCGGCGGAAGCGGCCAGGTAGGCGGCCGGCCGCAGCGACAGCAGGCCGGCGCCGCGCATGCCGAAATCCTTGGGCACCGCGTCCGGTCCGAACACCTGCTCCAGCGTCTGCGCACTCTTGCTGATCGAGCGCGGGGTCGCCAGCGTCCACGCCACCAGCTTGCGCAGCAGCGGCGGACGGATCATCAGGCCCTTGAACACCGCCGGCACGCGGCCGCCTTCGGGCATGTGGGTCAGCGGCGCCAGCAGGGCCAGGCCGGACAGCTTGTCCGGGTGGTCGAGCGCCAGTGCCAGCGCGACCGCGCCGCCGAGCGAGTGGCCGACCACCAGCGGCCGGCCCAGCGCCAGGCGGTCGATCAGCGCAGCCAGTGCGGTGGCCTGGCTGGCCAGGTCCGCGCTGCCGGCCGCGGTCGACCAGCCGCTGCCGGGACGGTCGACCGCCACCACGCGAAAACGCCCGGCCAGCTGCGGCGCCACCGCGTAGCTGAAGTGCGCCAGCTGGCCACCCAGGCCGTGGATCATCAGGATCGCCGGGCCTTCGCCGTATTCGCGCACGTGCAGGCGCGCGCCCGGCACGTCGACGAAACGCCCCTTGGGCGGCAGCAGCGCTTCGACCTTGCGCTTGATCGCCAGCGTCGACAGCCAGGCGCCGGCCAGCGTGATGACCAGCAGGCCAAGCAGGAAACCGAGGAGTGTCAGCAGGACGTTCATCGTTTCATCGCCTTCTTGATCAGGTTCCAGTAGCCGACCGGCGCCAGGCGCTCCAGCAGCGCCGCCGCCTTGGCATCGCGGCCGACCAGGATACGCGCCCGGCGCTTTTCGATGCCGCGCACGATGATGTCGGCGGCTTCGTCGGGCTGCAGGCGCAGCAGCTTTTCCATCTGCCTGCGGCCGCGCGCCACTTCCTCGGGCGGCGCGGCGGCCGGGATGCGCGCATTCTTCGCGATCGAGGTGGCCACGCCGCCCGGGTGCACCACCGACACGCCGACGCTGCTGCCTTCGAGTTCATTGCGCAGCACGTTGGAAAAGCCGCGCACCGCAAACTTGCTGGCGGCGTATGCGGCCTGGCCCGGCGGCGTGATGATGCCGTAGATGCTGGAGACGTTGACGATGCGGCCGTCGTCGCTGCGGTGCAACTGCGGCAAGAAGGCGCGCGTCATGCGCACCACGGCGTGGAAGTTGATCTCCATCAGCCAGTCGAAATCGTCGGCACCGACCTGCTCGAAGGTGCCGCCGAGCGCCACGCCGGCGTTGTTCATCAACAGGTCGACGCGCTTGTGCACGGCATCGACCAGCTGCGGAAAGGCGGCGACCGCGGCGCGGTCGGCGACGTCGAGACGGTGCGCGCTGGCACGCACGCCCAGTGCCTGGGCGTCGCGCGCGGTGGCCTGCACCCCGGCTTCGTCGATGTCGGCCAGCGCCAGGTGGCAGCCGCGGCGTGCCAGCGCCAGCGCCGTGGCGCGGCCGATGCCCCCGCCGGCGCCGGTGATGACGGCGACGCGGTTGTTCAGGTTCAGTGCGGAAGAAGTCATGGCAGGGTTCCTTTGGCACCGAAGTGCATGACGCCGTCGGCGATACGGCCGAAGCGGATGGTGAGCATGTCCTGCAGGTAGTTCTGGTACACCTGCCAGGGAGCGCGCGACCCCTGCTGCGGCAGTTCGCGCGCGGCGCGCTGCACGTAGCCCGACGTGAAGCCGAGGAAGGGCCGCGGCTCGACGCCGGGTTCGCGGTGCACCACGGCGATCGCGGCGCGGCGGCGGTCCATGTAGCGCAGCAGGCGGCATACGTATTCGGCGGTGAGGTCGGCCTTCAGGGTCCAGGACGCGTTAGTGTAGCCGAAGCTCATCACGCAGTTCGGCAGGCCGCTCAGCATCATGCCTTTATAGGACATGGCGTCGTTCGCCCTGAACGGCTTGCCGTCGACGGTGATGTCGATGCCGCCCAGGATCCTGACCTTGAGGCCGGTGGCCATGACGACGATGTCCGCCGCCAGCACCTGGCCGGATTCGAGCAGCATGCCGTGTTCGTCGAAGCGTTCGATGTGATCGGTGACGACCGAGGCGCGCCCGCTTTTGATGGCCTTGAACAGGTCGCCGTCCGGGACCACGCACACGCGCTGGTCCCAGGGCTTGTAGTTGGGCGTGAAGTGGGTGGCGACGTCGTAGCCGCGTCCGAGCTGGTGCCGCGCCATGGCGACGATCTTCTGCTTGGCCAGTTCCGGCTTGGCGCGCGCCACGCGGTACAGCAGCATGCTCTCCACGATCACGCGCCAGCGCGTGGCCAGGTAGGCGGCCTTTTCCGGCAGCCAGCGCCGGTACTTCTGCGCGAAGCGGTATTCGGACGGGCGGCTGACGACGTAGGTCGGGGAGCGCTGCAGCATGGTCACGTGGGCCGCTTCCGCCGCCATCGACGGCACCAGGGTCACCGCGGTGGCGCCGCTGCCGATGACCACGACGCGCTTGCCGCGCCAGTCGAGGTCCTGCGGCCAGAACTGCGGCTGCACGATGCGTCCGCGGAAGCTGTCTTCGCCGGAAAAGGCGGGGCGGTAGGCTTCGTCGTAGCTGTAGTAGCCGCTGCACATATAGAGGAAGCGCGCGTGCAGCACCTGCAGCTGGCCGTCCACCTCGACCTCGACGCGCCAGAGCGCCTCGCTGCTCGACCAGTGTGCGCCCACCACCTTGTGCTTGAAGCGGATGTGGCGGTCGATGCCGTTACGGCGTGCGGTGTCTTCGATGTAGCCCCGGATCGAAGGCCCGTCGGCGATCGCCTTGCCCGCGGTCCAGGGCTGGAAGCCGTAGCCGAGCGTGTACATGTCGGAATCCGAGCGCACGCCCGGATAGCGGAACAGGTCCCAGGTGCCGCCGATGGCGGCGCGCGATTCCAGCACCGCGTAGCGCTTGCCGGGGCAGCGCTGCTGGATGTACCAGGCGGCGCCGATGCCGGACAGGCCGGCGCCGACGATCAGGACGTCGAGCGGTTCGGGGGAGGAAGGCATGCGGTCTCCGGATATTGTATTTTGTTAAGATTGACACTCTACATTGTCACAATCTGAAAGACAATATTCTGTGCCAAAATAGAAGGATGCCTCCAGAACCCATTCCAGCCCGGCCCTACCGCGGCATCCCCCAGGACGAGCGGCGCGCCCAGCGCCGTACCCAGTTGATCACGGCCGGCATCGCCGTCTACGGCGAGCGCGGCTTCCGCCAGGCGACCGTCAAGGCGGTGTGCGAAGCGGCCGGCCTGACCGAACGCTATTTTTACGAGTCCTTCGCCAACAGCGAGGAATTGCTGATCGCCTGCTTCAACGAAGTCACCTTCGCGGTGCTCGGGGAAATCCTGGCGGCGCGCGCAGCCGGCCCGGAACCCGAAGACCGTTCGCGCGCGATGCTGCACGCCTACTTCGCGGCGCTGCAGCGCGAACCGCGTTCGGCGCGCGTGTTCCTGGTCGAGATCCGCGGCGTCAGCCGCGCGGTCGACAAGGCCTTCGATGCCGCGCTGCGCAGCATCGGCGAGGAGGTCGGGCGCATCGTCGAAGCGCCCGGCGCCGAGTCCGACCCGCTGCTGATGGCCGGCATCGTCGGCGGTGTGATCCACATCGCGCTGCGCTGGATCGAAGACGGCTATACGCCCGACATCGAGCGCGTCACCGACAGCGCCCTGAAGCTGGGCACGGCGGCGGCGCAGCCGGCGGGCCCGGGCTGATTTTTACCGGCGGCGCAATGCGCAGCGCCTTCTGGCATGCCGATATCGGCAAGGTGTTGAAAGCGCTCGCGCGCGAGTAAGCGCAGCCGCAGCGGCGCTCAGGCCGGCCAGTCCAGCTCGACCCAGGTCGGCACGTGGTCGCTCGGCTTCTCGCGCCCGCGCACCGCGTGGTCGGTCCCGGCCGTTTTCAGGTGCGGCACCAGCTTGGGACTGAGCAGCAGGTGGTCGATGCGGATGCCGGCGTTGCGGCCGTAGGCGTCGCGCATGTAATCGTAGAAGGTGTAGATGGTCTCGTCCGGATGCGTCTCGCGCAGCGAATCGTACCAGCCTGCGTCCAGCAGCTTCTGGTAGGCGGCGCGTGATTCGGGGCGGAACAGGGCATCGTCGACCCAACGCTCGGGCTTGTAGACGTCGCGTTCGGTCGGGATCACGTTGTAGTCGCCGCACAGGATCACCGGGGCGCCGCTGTCCATCAGTTCCTGCGCGCGCTTGTGGAAGCGTTCGAACCAGGCCAGCTTGTAGTCGAACTTGGGGCCGGGCGCCGGGTTCCCGTTCGGCAGGTACAGGCAGGCGATCAGGATGCCGTTGACGGCGGCCTCGATGTAGCGGCTCTGCTCGTCGGTCGGGTCGCCCGGCAGGCCGCGCGTGACTTCCTGCGGTTCCACGCCACGGGCCAGGATCGCGACCCCGTTCCAGCTTTTCTGGCCGTGCCAGATCGGGTGATAGCCGGCCTCGCGGATGGCGGCTTCCGGAAATTTTTCCTGCGGCGCCTTCAGCTCCTGCAGGCAGGCGACGTCCGGTTTGGTTTCTTCCAGCCATTGGAGCAGGGCGCCGATGCGGGCGCCGATGCCGTTGACGTTGAATGTGGCTATCTTCATTCGCGTTTCGTATCGATTATCCAGATGTCAGGTTACCACGACAGCGAGCGGGCACGGGCGCGATAGCGATCACAAGAAGGTGAGTTCCGCCCGATCTGACGTCTTACTGGCTGCCGGGCTCGCTGGCGCTGGGCGCATGATCGGCTAGACTGCGGGGATGCGAAGCAGATTCGGATCCCGCCATGAAAACCCAACTGCTGCAGGATATCGGCGACAGCGGCGCCGCACCCGTCGGGCCCGACGGGCGCGGGCCGCCGCGTCAGGGGCTGCGACATGAGCCACCTCGTGACGCGCCTCAAGGGTCGCCGCCAGGCGCGCCGCCGAAGCCGCGGCCGGCGGTCTGGCACCGCGCGCCGGCCGGCCCCGATACAACCGCACAATTGCCTGGGGCCGATGACGGCGCTGAACGGCCCGCGGCCGCGTCTGCGGCTAGCGCTGCGGCTGCCCCTGCGGCCGACGACTTCGCCACCGCCCCCGGCCTGGCCACGGCGCGCGAACCCGACTGGCTCGCCGAACTCATGCGCCAGGATGCGGAGCGCGCGGACGCCCGGCAAAAGGCGGGACGCTTGCAGCGGCGCCTGTTCGGCTGGAGTATCGGCGCGGGCGTGCTGGCGCTGGTGGCGGCCGGGGTGCTGTGGATGATCGAGGAGCGCCGTACCGACGGTGCGCTGCAGGCGCTGGCAGCTACCAGGCCGGCGGCGGTGGTGCCGGGCCTGGTGCCGGAAGCGGCGCCCGCAGTGGGACCTGCGGTGGGACCCGCAGCGGCACCGGCGCTGCCCCCGGTGCTGTCGTCACCGCGGCCGGCGCCGACCATCCTGGAAGAGGTCGTCAAGCCGGCCGAGCCGGTATCGACGGAGCCGGCCATGCCCGGCATCCGGCGCGAACACGCGGCGTCGAAAGCGGCTTCGAAAGCGCCGGCCGAACGGGTGCAGTCGGACCGCCGCAAACGCGAGGAAACCCTGCTGCAATGCCGCGCACTCGGCTACGACGAGCCGCAGTGCATCCGGCGCGAATGCGGGATGACGCGCTTCGGACTGGCGTGCAGGGGTGGGGTGATGGGGGAAGACGTTCCCCCATGAAGCTTGACCCGCCGGCGCGGATCAGTGGTGGCCGTGCTGCTTCTCGTACTCGTCGGCTTCGGCCTTGGTCGCATGCACGATGCCGTCCGGATGCTCCGGCGGGGTGTACAGCGTGTACAGGCGCATCGGCGCGCTGGACGAGGTGTTGATCACGTTGTGTTCGGTGCCGGCCGGGATCACCAGCGCGGTGCCGTCTTCGAGCGCATGCTTTTCGCCGTCCAGGATGGCTTCGCCGCTGCCCGCTTCCACGCGGATGAACTGGTCGTGGCCTTCGTGCTTTTCGAGGCCGATGTCCTCGCCCGGCTGCAGGGTCATGATGACCAGCTGGCTGCGCGCGGTGGTGTAGAGCACTTCACGGAAATTGTTCCCGGCGAGCGTTTTTTCTTCGATGTTGATGCTGTAACCCGACATTGCATTTCTCCATAGGTGTTTCGGACCACCCGATTGTACCCGGTCGCCGCGAATGCCGCTTATGCAACAAGGACGGGCCGTGGCCGCCGGGCTGGCCTGGCGCGCGAGCGCAGCACCGGCGTCGCGTTCGTGTGGAAACGCGGATAATGCCCCCTTTCGCACCAAAGGAAAAGCAATGACGACGAAGCAAACCCGCGCACCGGTCGACCTGGCCAAATGCTACCGCCTGCTGAACCACGGCCCGACCGTCATGGTCAGCAGCGTCCACGCCGGCAAGGCCAACGTGATGTCGGCCGCCTGGTCGATGCCGCTCGATTTCGCGCCGCCCAAGGTGGCGGTGGTGATCGACAAATCGACCTTTACGCGCGGACTGATCGAAGCCTCCGGCGCCTTCGTGCTGGCCGTGCCCTCGCGCGAACTGGCGGCGCTGACGTTGGCCGTCGGCTCGGCATCCGGCCGCGAAATCGACAAGTTCGCGGCCCACGGCATCGACTGGACGCCGGGCGAACACACCGGCGCGCCCTTGATCGAAGGCTGCCTCGGCTGGCTCGAATGCCGCCTGATCCCGGAGCCGCACATCCAGCAGACCTACGACCTGTTCCTGGGCGAAGTGGTCGGCGCCTGGGCCGACCCGTCGGTGTTCAGCGACGGCCACTGGCACATGGAGGAAGGCGGCAAGCGCAGCATCCATTACGTGGCCGGCGGCCACTTCATGGAGATCGGCGCCGCCTTCGAAGTCAAAGGTCCGAGCCCAAGCTAGACGCTGGCGCGCGCCGCCGTCCGCCGCCCCTCGGCCAGCCGGTAGCCGATCGCCAGCACGATCAGCCAGGCCGGAATCAGGTATACCGACACGCGCAGTTCCGGCGTGGCCAGCATCACGGCGACGATGCCGGCAAGGAAGGCCAGGCACAGGTAATTGGTCAGCGGGTAGGCCGGGCTCGGGAAGGCAGTGGCCTCGCCGGCGCCGTGCTTGGCGGCGCGGAAGCGCATATGGGTCCAGCTGATCATGGTCCAGTTGATCAGCAGGCCGGACACGGCCAGGCCCATCAGCATGCCGAGCGCCTTGCCCGGGAAAGCGTAGTTCACGCCGACGCACAGCGCGGTCGCCAGCGCCGACACGCCCAGCGATGCCAGCGGCACGCCGCGCTGGTTCACCCTCAAGAGAGATTTCGGCGCATGGCCCTGGGTCGCCAGGCCGTACAGCATGCGGCTGTTGGAATACACGCAGCTGTTGTAGACCGACAGCGCCGCCGTCAGCACCACCAGGTTCAGCACGTGGGCCACGATGCTTGCATCCAGCGCCTTGAAAATCAGCACGAACGGGCTGGCGCCGGGCACGATCTGGTTCCACGGATACAGCGACAGCAGCACCGCCAGCGCGCCGACGTAGAACACCAGGATGCGCCACAGCGCCTGGTTGGTGGCACGCGGAATCGTCCGGCCGGGGTCGGCCGCTTCGGCCGCCGTGATGCCGATCACTTCCAGGCCGCCGAACGAGAACATGATGATCGCCATCGACATTACCAGGCCCTTGATGCCGTGGGCGAAGAAGCCGCCGTGCTGCCACAGGTTGGCCACCGAGGCCTGCGGGCCGGCGCCGCCGCTGAGCAGCAGGAAGACGCCGTAGACGATCATCGCCACCACCGCCGCCACCTTGATCACCGAGAACCAGAATTCGCTCTCGCCGAAGGCGCGTACGTTGATCAGGCTGATGCCATTTGCTAATAAGAAGCACGCCAGCGCCGAAACCCAGGTCGGCACGCCCGGCCACCAGTACTGCACGTAGATGCCGACCGCCGACAGCTCGGCCATGCTGACCAGCACGTACAGCACCCAGTAATTCCAGCCCGAGACGAAACCGGCGAAGCGGCCGCCGTATTTGTCGGCGAAGTGGCCGAAGGAGCCGGCCACCGGCTCGGCGACCATCATCTCGCCGAGCTGGCGCATGATCAGAAAGGCGATCAGTCCGGCCACCGCATAGCCGAGCAGCACCGACGGGCCGGCGATCTTGACGCTTTCCGCCACGCCGAGGAAAAGACCGGTGCCGATGGCGCCGCCGAGTGCGATCAACTGGATGTGCCTGTTCTTGAGGCCGCGGTGGAGTTGGTTGTCTTCTGAGGCCATCGATTCTGCCGGAGTGAAAATACCTATTGGAAAAGACAGGATTCTAAAGGAAACGGTCGGGCCGGGGCGAGGGTGGTTTTACTTTTCTTTACACCCCGGACTCTGCCGGGGGGCATGCCTTGTCTTAAAATCTGGAAAGTTTTTCATCCAATACGATCAGATCGAGACAGCCTACCAAGATGGTCCAACGCATTTCTTCCTTTAAACCGCATTACGTCGCCCTTGCGCTTGCCGCCCTGGCACCGGCCATGGCGCAGGCGCAGGCAGTCGCCGGCGCGGCGGCGGCGCCCGCAGCGGCGGCCACCACATCGGCAGGCACCGCAGCCTCGTCCGCCGGCAAGGTCACCTCGGTCAAGGTGGTCGGCGAACGCCAGAACAACCGCATCGACCGCCAGGTCTACGACGTCAAGCAGGACGTCAGCAGCACCAACGGCACCGCCGCCGACGCCCTCAACAATGTGCCCTCGGTGTCGGTCGATCCGGACGGCAGCGTCTCGCTGCGCGGCAGCAGCAACGTCCAGATCCTGGTCGACGGCAAGCCCTCGGCCATGCTGCAGGGCGACAACCGCGGCCCGGCGCTGCAGGCGATGCCGTCCGAAGACATCGATTCGATCGAAGTCATCAACAATCCGGGCGCCGAGTTCGGCAACGAGGGCGGCGGCGGGCCGATCCTGAACCTGGTGATGAAGCGTACGCGCCGCGCCGGCGGCTTCGGCGTGGTCAACGCCAACTACGGCACCGCGGGCCGCTACAACTCGGCCGTCAACGGCTCCTACAACACCGGACGCTGGGGCATGCAGGGCGGCGTCAACGTGCGCCACGACGGCCGCAACTCGACCGGCGACACCGAGCGCGACCAGATCGACCCGGTCAGCGGCGCAGTCCGGCACAGCAGCCAGACGTCCAGCAGCGCCGGCCTCAACGACAGCGCCGGCGCGCGCGGCCAGCTCAGCTACAACCTGGCCGAGGACGATACGCTGGAAGCCAGCGTCGGCGTCATGAAGCGCACCAACGACCAGACCGGCCTCGAGCACTACCAGGTCGACGCCGACGGTGTGCCCACCAGCGACTACTTGCGCGCCACCCGCCGCAGCGGCGACAACAGCAATGCCATGGGCGGCCTGCGCTGGGACCACAAGGGCGAAAGGATCGGCGAGCTGTTCCGCATGGACCTGCGCGTCTCGCGCAGCAGCAACGACAGCGACACCGGCTACGCCAACACCTACATCGTCACCCCGCCGTATGCCGAGGCCGCCGACAGCAGCCAGTCGGTGGCCAACAGCACCCGCATCGTCGACTACACCGGCGACTACGAGCGCCCGCTCGACAGCGGCGCCATCCTGAAGCTCGGCTACAAGGTGGCCGACAACAAGAGCGATTTCGATACGCGTTACTACGACGTCGATCCGCTCACGGCTGCCGGCATCGTCAACGGCCGCCGCACGAATGCCTTCCAGGTCATTGAGAAGAACGTGGCCCTGTATGGCTCTTACCAGTGGAAGCTGAGCGAGCGCTGGGGCGCGCTGGTCGGCCTGCGCACCGAATACACCCATCTCGACCTCGACCAGGTCACTACCGCGCTGAACGCCACCAACAGCTACCTGAACTGGATCCCGAGCGCCTTCGCCACCTATAGACTGGGCGAGAAGAGCAACCTGCGCTTCGCCTATTCGCACCGCCTGCGCCGCGCCAATGCCAACCAGCTGAACCCGTTCGTGGTCTATGTCGACGAGCTGAACGAGAGCAGCGGCAATCCGATGCTGAAGCCGGTCAAGACCGACTCCTTCGAGATCGGCTACGAGACCAGGGCCGGCGGCCTCGACGCCAACCTGCGCGGCTACTTCCGCAACGACCGCGACACGATCCGCAGCCGCCAGGTCCTGGTCGGCGGGAGTGATGCCATGAGTACCCTGCTGACGACGCTCGAAAACGGCGGCAGCAACCGCTCGGGCGGCATCGAATTCACGCTCAGCGGCAAGCTGACGCCCAAGCTGTCGGTCAACACCAGCGGCAACCTGGCGTTCACCGAGCAGGAGCAGATCGACCTGAACGGCGCCGAGACCCGCCGCACGGCCAATTCGCTGAGCGTGCGCGGCCGCGTCAACTACCAGGCGACGTCGCAGGACGCCCTGCAGCTGATGATCAATGCCCAGGGCAAGACCCTGGCCGGCACCGGTTACCGTCAGCCGATCTCGACGCTGAACCTGAGCTGGCGCCGCAGCATCACCCCGGCGTTGTCGCTGGTGATGAACGTGACCGACGTGTTCAGCTCGCAGAAGATGGAAACCGTCACCGACTCGGCAACGCTGAAGGAACGTTCGATCCGCCGCTTCGACGGCCGCATCGCCTACGTCGGCCTGTCATGGCGCTTCGGCGGCGTGCCCTCGCGTCCGCGCGGGGACCGCGAAGGCCCGGACGGCGAAGGCTGGCGCGGCGGACCGCCGCCGGGTGCACCGGGCGCTCCCGGCGGACCCGGCGGACCCGGCGGTGGTGGATTCGGTGGCGGGCCTGGCGGGGGCGGTCCGGGCATGTGAGCCACCGTGTCCATTTGATACGCGCCAGCCGAACGTCGCCCCTGCGCAGCAGGGGCCCAAGTGTCGACTTCTACACCCCAAATGCACTCACACACCCGGCCCCCAGCACCGTCCCGCCCACCAGCAGCGCGCCATGCCGGTACAGCTGCCAGCGCTGCCCCCGGTCCACGTCCACCACGACCACCCCCATGGTCCGGTCGCTCCACACCAGCCGCGCCCCGGTCGCATCCAGCGCCCGGAATACCTGCCGCGCATCGGCACCGGGCGCAAACACCACGGTCGTGAAGCGCTGTCCCGGCGGCTCGCGCAAGGCCCAGGCCCCGGCGGCACCGGTCAGCGCCCCCAGCAGGCACAGCGCCGCCGCCGCGCCGCCCGGATGCGCCGGCCCCCGGCGCAGCAGGAGCCGCCCGGCAAACAGCGGAACCAGCCCGAAGATGGCCAGCCAGGCCAGGTCCCACACGAGCGGCTGAGGACTGTCGAGCTTGATGCGATGGATGCCGAGAATCCAGTGCGACAGCACCGCATCGATCAGGTGCCAGGTCCCGAAGCCCAGCATGATCGCGCCCGCCAGCATGGCCGCGCGCGGCGCCGCGGCACCGCGCCGGTGCGCCCGCCACATGCCCCACAGGCCGGCCAGCGCGATCAGGTACATCAGCGCGTGGAAATAGCCGTCCCACAAGACCTGCACCCGCAAGTCGTCCAGTCCCGGAACCAGGCTCAGCAAATGATGCCACTGCAGGATCTGGTGCAGCAGGATGCCGTCGAAAAAGCCGCCCAGCGCGAAACCGAGCGCCGCGCCCCATTTGATCCATGGTGATTTCCACATGACTTCATCCTTTTTATGACTCGCACATGGGGCCAGTATAGGATGGGGCGGCCCGGCATGGAGCGCCGCTTGACAAGCTGCCTGCCGGCTTTACTCGGGCGCGTGCGCAGGCGGGTGCAAGCGTTCCGCGCGTATCGACGCCACGCGTTCGACCACCTCGAACACGGCCATGCCGGCGACCATGGCGCCGATGAACATCAGCGTCGGCTTGCCCCCCACTGCCAGCGCCGCGATCGCCGGGCCGGGGCAGTAACCGACCAGGCCCCAGCCGGCACCGAATGTAAGGCTGCCGAGCACAAGCCGTTTGTCGATTCCGATCGCGCCGGGGATGTGCAGCCGCCCCCCGAACAGCGAGCGCCCGCGCTCGCCGGCAAAGCGGAAGCCGATCGCGGCCACCAGGATCGCGCCGACCATCACGAAGGCCAGCGACGGGTCCCACAGGCCGGTGACATCGAGGAAGGCCAGCACCTTGGCCGGGTTGGTCATGCCCGAGAGGATCAGTCCGGTCCCGAAAATGAGGCCGGCAAGGAAAGCGGTGATGAGCGGCATCGCATCAGGCTCCAATAACGTGACGCGTCACGAAAACGGTGACGAAGCCGGCCAGCAGGAAACAGAGCGTGGCAGCGATCGAGCGCGGCGACAGGCGCGCGATCCCGCAGACGCCATGACCGCTGGTGCAGCCCGAGCCGAAGCGGGTGCCGATACCGACCAGCAGCCCGGCAACCGTCAGCAGCCCGGCAACCGTCAGCAGGGCAGGCGCATGGTCGATCTGGGCCGGTGGCATGGCACCGAAGGCCAGCCACCCCAGCGGTGCGCTGACCAGTCCCAGCAGGAAGGCAAGGCGCCAGCCGATGTCGCCGCCGCTGGGGCGCAGCAGGCCGCCCGCGATGCCGCTGATGCCTGCGATGCGGCCATTGGCCAGCAGCAGCACGGCCGCCGCCAGGCCGATCAGGATGCCGCCGCCGAGCGAGGCCAGCGGCGTGAAGTGAACCCAGTCGATGCGCATGCGATGCTCCAAGTGCTTGGCCCGGAGGCCGGCTGGCGGACACGTCACGTACCAGGCAGCGGGCAAGTTCTATCGATCATTTTAGCAAGCGGCAGGCGTTTGACCAGCATAAGTATACCCGCCCAGGCTGATCCTGACATAATTATGCAACTAACCGACATTTGGCAAAACGACAAACCAACCCAGCAACCAGCACAGCCGGCCGCGCACGAACCGGGCCAGCACAATCCTGCGGCCCACCCATTCATGCAGAGGAACCGCCGGCAGGGATGTCCTCCCGGTCGCGCTGCTCATCTGCGGGTTGACCTGGTATCACCAGCAAACGGTCGATGCGGTTGCCATCCATGTCGACCACCTCGAAACGCCAGCCATTCCACTCGAGGGTCTCGCCGACTTTCGGAATATAGCCCAGCTGGTAGAGCACGAAACCGGCCAGCGTGTGGTAAGCCGATGCCGCTTCGTCGGGGAAGGCAAACTCGACGCTGGTCAGGTAGCGGAAGCGGTCCAGGATCATGCCGCCATCCATCAGCCAGCTGCCGTCGTCGCGCCGCACGCCGTCGCCCGGATCGTGGTCTTCGCCGGTCGGCACCTCGCCGACCAGGGCGCCCATCACGTCGGTAAGCGTGATCATGCCCTGGATATCGCCGTATTCGTCGACGATCATCGCCAGTTCGGCGCGATGCTTCTTCAATTGTTCCAGCAGGTCGATCGCGCTCACCGATTCCGGCACGAAGACCAGCGGTTCCACGGCCGCCGCGATATCGATCGACTCCAGCGACTGCGCCCGGATCGCCTGCTCGAACAGGTTGCGCGCGCGTACCACGCCGGCCACCTGCGAGCGGTCGCCGCGGTAGACCGGGAAGCGGCTGTAGGGCGAATCGGCCAGGCGCTGCAGGCTGTGCGCGAGCGGTTCGTCGAGGTCGATGAATTCGAGGTCGACGCGCGGCGTCATCAGCGCGCGCAAATGCCAGTCGTCGAGGCGCAGGGCGCGCGCAGCGATGTCGTATTCGGTGCGTTCGAACACGCCGGCGTCGGTGCTTTCGCGGATCATGCCGGTGACTTCATCCTCGGTCGGCACCTCGTCCTTGTGCTGGCGCATGCCGAGCAGGCGCATGATGAAGTCGGTCGTCATGCCCAGCAGGGCGACGAACGGGCGCATGATGCGCGACAGGTAGTGCATCGGCCGCGACACCATCGTGGCCATGAATTCCGGATACAGGATGGCGATGCGCTTGGGAACCAGTTCGCCCAGGACGATGGACAGGAAAGTGATCGACACCACGACCACGCCCAGCGCCGTGGAGCGGGCCCAGGCTTCCGGCACGCCGGCTCCGGCCAGCAGCGGCGTCAGGCGTGCGGTGAGCGAGGCTTCGCCGAAGGCGCCGTTGAAGATGCCGATCAGCGTAATGCCGACCTGTACCGTGGAGAGGAAGCGGCTGGGATCGTCGGCCAGGGCGATCGCGGTATGGGCGCCGCCGCTGCCGTCGGCGGCCATTTTTTCGAGCCGCAGGCGCTTGGCGGACACCACGGCCAGTTCCGACATCGAAAACACGCCGTTGAGCAGGATGAGTACGAGGATGATGATGATATCGGTCATGCGGATCTGGTAGGAAATGGCACCGCGCCATGCGCTGCCTTGTCAACCTGATCATCGCACGCCGTCCATCGTGCGCCAACGGGCGCACGCTTGAAACTCAACGGCGTGCCGGATCGAAATGCTTCTGGATGCCGGCCCAGCAATCCTGGTAATTGCCCTGCAACTGGGGCGAGGCCAGTGCCTGTCCGCTGGCCACCAGCGGATTGCGCGTCTCGAACATGAAGGCCATGGTGTCCGTCACCTTGTGCGGACGGCTGGTGTCGGCGCTGCTGGCCTTGTCGAAGGTGGCGGCATCGGGGCCGTGGCCGCTCATGCAGTTGTGCAGGCTGGCGCCGCCGGGCACGAAACCTTCGGCCTTGGCATCGTAGGCACCGTGGATCAGGCCCATGAACTCGCTCGCCACGTTGCGGTGGAACCAGGGCGGGCGGAAGGTGTCCTCGCCGGCCAGCCAGCGCGGCGGGAAGATCACGAAGTCGAGGCTGTCCACGCCCGGGGTGTCGGTCGGCGCATGCAGGACCAGGAAGATCGAGGGGTCCGGGTGGTCGTAGCTGATCGAGCCGATGGTGTTGAAATGGCGCAAATCGTACTTGTACGGGGCGTAGTTGCCGTGCCAGGCGACCACGTCCAGCGGCGAATGGCCGATTTTCGCCGACCACAACTTGCCGCCGAACTTGGCCACCAGTTCGAAATCGCCTTCGATGTCTTCGTAACGCGCCACGGGCGTCAGGAAATCGCGCGGATTGGCCAGGCCGTTGGAGCCGATCGGCCCCAGGTCGGGCAGGCGCAGCAGGGCGCCGAAGTTCTCGCAGATATAGCCGCGCGCGCTGCCGTCGGGCAGGGCCACGCTGAAGCGCACGCCGCGCGGGATCACGGCAATCTGCTGCGGTTCGACCTCCAGCAGGCCGAGCTCGGTAGCGATGGACAGGCGGCCCTGCTGCGGCACGACCAGCAGTTCGCCGTCGCCCGAATAAAAATAGCGGCCCGTCATCGCCCGGTTGGCGGCGTACAGGTGAACCGCGCAGCCGCTCATCGCCGCCGCCGCACCGTTGCCGGCCATGGTGACCCAGCCATCGATGAAGTCGGTCGGCACATCCTCCGGCGGCATCGGCAGCGGGCTCCAGCGCATCTGGTTGGGCGAGGGGGCGCCGGTCTCGAAGTCGCTGGAGATACGCCCATTGTCGAGCGGACGGAAGCTGCCGTGCATGGCGGCCGGGCGGATGCGGTACAGCCAGGAGCGGCGGTTCTGTCCGCGCGGCGCCGTGAAGGCCGTGCCCGAGATCTGCTCGGCGTACAGGCCATAGGCCACGCGCTGCGGCGAATTGCGGTGCGCGGGCAGGGCGCCGGGCAGGGCTTCGGTGGCGAATTCGTTGCCGAAGCCGGATAGATAGCCTTCCTGGTGGTGCATGCGGGTCTCCATGTTCTTTCGCGTCATTCTGGAGCAGCCCCGAACATTTTACGAGGTGAATATAAAAATGTAGACTATTCAGCACATCAATAACCCTATCTCGCCCATGATCGAACCCTCTAGCATCGACCTGAACTTGTTGTCCGTGTTTCAGGAGGTGTACCGCGAACGCCAGATCTCGGCGGCGGCGCGGCGCCTGGGCCTGACGCAGTCCGCGGTCAGCAATGCGCTGGCGCGCCTGCGCAGGACCTTCGGCGACGAGCTGTTCGTACGCACGGCGCACGGCATGCAGCCGACGCCGCTCGCGCAGCAGATGGCCGAGCCGATCGGCGCCGCGATGGCGCAGGTGGCGCTGGCGCTGAGCCAGCGCAGCCGCTTCGACCCGGGCACCAGCAGCCGCCGCTTCACGCTGGCCATGACCGACGTCGGCGAGGTGTATTTCATGCCGGTCCTGACGGAGCGCTGCAGGTCGGTCGCACCGCAAGTGGAGATCGCCTCGGTGCGCGCCAGTGCGACGGGATTGAAGGACGAGATGGAAACCGGCCGCGTCGATCTCGCCATCGGCGCCTTCGAGGACATGTCGGAAGCGCTGTTCCAGCGGCAACTGTTCCGCCAGCCCTTCGTGAGCATGTTCCGCAAGGGGCATCCGCTGGCGAGCGGGACAGTGGACCTGGCGCGCTTCGTGGCGGCGGCCCACCTGATCGTGGATGCGGCGCACAGTCCCTACGACAGGATCAATGTTCTGTTGGACAAGGCGGGGGTGACGGCCAACGCCAGGTTCCGGGTGCCGCATTTCACCGCGGTGCCCTATATTGTCGCCACCTCCGATCTGGTGGTGACCGTGCCGCAAAAGCTCGCCGAGAGCGCCGCGGCGCCGTTTGGATTGAAGTGGATCGAACCGCCGCTGCAGCTGCCCACGCTGCAGACCAATGTGTTCTGGCACCGGCGCTTCAACCACGACCCCGGCATCCAGTGGCTGCGGGGATTGATTGCCGACGTATTCGCCGAGTAGCCCGGCGGATGCGGTGGAGGAGTCGAAACTAAAACTATATGAGGAACAAAACCATGGCTGACTTGTTTGAGAATCCGATGGGCCTGATGGGCTTCGAGTTCGTCGAGTTCGCGTCGCCGACGCCCGGCGTGCTCGAGCCCGTGTTCGAAGCGCTCGGCTTCACCAAGGTGGCGGTGCACCGCTCGAAGGACGTGGCACTCTACCGCCAGGGCGAGATCAATTTCATCATCAACAACGAACCGAAGAGCCACGCCGCCTATTTCGCGGCCGAGCACGGCCCGTCGGCCTGCGGCATGGCCTTCCGCGTCAAGGATTCGCACAAGGCCTACGCGCGCGCGCTGGAACTCGGTGCGATCCCGATGGAGATCCCGACCGGCCCGATGGAGTTGCGCCTGCCCGCCATCAAGGGCATCGGCGGCGCGCCGCTGTACCTGATCGACCGTTTCGACGAGGGTGCCCAAGTGGGTAAATCGATCTACGACATCGACTTCGAATGGATCGAAGGCGTCGAGCGCCGCCCGAAAGGCCACGGCATGTCGATCATCGACCACCTGACCCACAACGTCTACCGCGGCCGCATGGCCTACTGGGCGAATTTCTACGAAAAGTTGTTCAACTTCCGCGAAATCCGCTACTTCGACATCCAGGGCGAGTACACCGGCCTGACCTCGAAGGCGATGACCGCGCCCGACGGCAAGATCCGCATTCCGCTGAACGAAGAATCGCAGGCCGGCGGCGGCCAGATCGAGGAATTCCTGCTCAAGTTTAACGGAGAAGGCATCCAGCACATCGCGCTGCTGGTCGACGACATCTACGCCACCGTCGACGGCCTGCGTGCCAGCGGCGTGCCGCTGATGACGGCGCCGCCGGCGACCTACTACGAGATGCTGGCCGACCGCCTGCCGGGCCACGGCGAAGACCTCGATGCGCTGCAGGCGCGCGGGCTGCTGGTGGACGGCAAGATCGAAGGCGAGAGCAAGCGCCTGCTGGTCCAGATCTTCTCGGAAAACCAGCTGGGGCCGGTGTTCTTCGAGTTCATCCAGCGCAAGGGCGACGACGGCTTCGGCGAGGGCAACTTCAAGGCCTTGTTCGAGTCGATGGAGCGCGATCAATTGCGCCGGGGCGCTTTGAAAACTGCCGCCTGAACGAATGGCGTGACGGCATGAAGGCCGCCCTTGCGGAATGCAGGGGCGGCCTTGTTTTATCTACCATTAGTAATCGATTATCTTTGCCAGGACAGGTCTCGCCAGGCACTCCGGAAGCGCTTCTCGGTGTGCCAAGGCTTGCACTATTGGCGTCTTTTCAAGCCTCTTGGCGTCCTGTCAGCATTTTCCCTGTTCTGTGTTGCGTCCGCGCTGCAAACCCTGCACGCATCGCGATTTTCCACGCGGAAAGCAACCAACAGTCGTCCCATTCGGCATAGAATTTCCGTACGGAATGCAGTTCATCTCCGACCTCCCGACGACTCCCGAAATCCCATGACCCTTGCACAACGGCTGTTGCCGCTCGCGCTATTGAGCATCGCTTCCCACATTTCCCAGGCCGCCGGCAGCGGCAGCATCGATCGCTACGCCGCCGGCGCGGCGCCGGTCAGCGCAACCGCCACGCTCGCATCGCAGTACGTCTGGCGTGGCATCCGCCAGTCGGACGGCCGCCCGGCGGCGCAGCTCAGCCTGGACTACCGCCACCCGAGCGGCTGGTGGGCCGGCACCTGGGCGTCGAGCATCGGCGACCGTGCCGTCGACGACGGCTGGCTGGAGTGGGACGTGTACGGCGGCTACGGCGGGAGCACCGCCGGCGGCATCGGCTACAGCGCCATGGCCTACTATTACATGTACCCGGGCGCACGCGTCGGCGGCGGCGGCCGCCGTTACGACTACGGCGAGCTGGCGGCCGGCCTCAGCTACAAAGCGCTGTATGCCCGCTATTACCGCACCTATACCCGTGATTTCTTCGGCATCGCCGGCGCGCGCGGCACCGGCTATCTCGACGTCGGCGTCAAGCGCGAGATCGGCGGCGCCATGACCTTGAACTTGCACGCCGGCGACGGCCGCGTCGCCGGCGAAGGCAATGGCGGCATGGACTGGCACGACCTCAAAGCCGGGCTCAGCCGCAAATTCGAAGGCGGCTGGTCCCTGTCCGGCACCTACAGCCGCGCCTTCGGCACCGGCGCCAACGGTGCCTTCGACCGCTATGCCAGTGCCATGCCGCGCACCGACCTGCGTCCGCTGTCCGGCAGCAAGAGCCGCAGCGGCGCCCTCGTGATGACGCTGAGCCGCCGGTTCTGAATCCAGCTGTTATGCTTGATGCCTCGTGCGGTTCGGTCATGAGGAGAAATCTTGCTGCAAGCATTTGCCGTCTTACTCGCCTTCCAGTGCCTGGGTGAAGGCCTGGTGTTCCTGTTCAAAGTGCCCATTCCCGGTCCGGTGGCCGGCATGCTGGTGCTGCTGGCGGCCCTGATCGCCTGGCCGCGCCTGCATGAGGTGGTGGAGAGCGGGGCCAACGAGCTGCTGCGCCACCTGTCGCTGCTGTTCCTGCCGGCCGGCGTCGGCATCATCGCCGCCGCATCGAGCGGCAGCGGCCACTGGCTGGCCATCGCCGCCGCGGTCGTCTTCAGTACCCTGGCCACCCTGGCCGTCACCGCACTGGTCCTGCGCGCCTTCGGCAGCCGCATCGATGCGCCTGCCGGCGAGGAGGACAAGGGTGTTTGATTTCGCAGAACTCAGCCATTTCTGGGTCTACCTGTCGGCGTCGCCGCTGCTGGGCCTGACCTTGACCCTGTGCGCCTACCTGTTCGCGCAGTGGGTGTATGCGCGCTGCGGCTTTTCGCCGCTGGCCAATCCGGTCGCGATCGCCATCGCCCTGATCAGCCTGGTATTGACGGCGAGCGGCATGTCGTACCAGCGCTACTTTGCCGGCGCCCAGTTTGTCCACTTCCTGCTCGGGCCGGCGACGGTTGCGCTGGCCGTCCCCCTGGCGCGCCAGGTGCCGCGCCTGCGCCGCAGCCTGCTGCCGCTGGCCTGCGCGCTGCTGTGCGGCTCGGTGACCGCGATCGTCAGCGCGGTCGGCGTCGCGCTGCTGCTGGGCGCCTCGCCCCAGCTGGCGGCGTCGATCGCACCGAAATCCGCGACCACGCCGATCGCGATGGCGATCTCGGAGCACCTGGGCGGGGTGCCGGCGCTGACCGCGGTGCTGGTGATCGGGACCGGCATCTTCGGCGCCGTGTTCGCGCGCTTCCTGATGAATGCGCTGCGCATCAAATCGCACGCGGCGCGTGGCCTGGCGCTGGGCGTGGCTTCGCACGGGATCGGTACTGCACGCGCGTTCCAGGTCAGCCCGGAAATGGGCGCCTATGCAGGGCTGGGGATGGGGGTGAATGGCGTGCTGACGGCGCTGCTGGCGCCGTGGCTGGTGCCGCACCTGATGCGGTGGATGGGGGCATAGATCCCGTCGGCGCCGCAGGGCGCGCCTGGCGTGCTCTGCGGTAAAAGATACGTAAGGAAAAGCTCAGCGGGTGCCGTCGCCGACATGTGCTTCCGGCAGGTTTTCGGAAGCCATTGCACTTGCCTGGGCGACGCTCAGTGCGGCAAAAGCCATGGCTGCGAGGATTACTTTTTTCATTCGCGTATTTCCTTGTTGGTGTGAAAACTTACTATAAGTGGTGTGTTCGTGTGCGGTCCTTGCCGGGTTACCGGCCCTGACTCTCGGCGGTGACGCTCGCGTCTATAGCATCATTGGCAATGGTTTCGTCGGAAATGTCCGAACCCGTACTGCCGGCCGGGTCGATCAGGCGCAGCAAACTGCTGCCGCTGTCCGACCGATTCGTGCCAGCTGGCGTGCCACCGCTGCCCATCTGGGGTTCGGGCAGGTTTTCGAACGCCATTGCATGCGTTTGAACGAGACCGAGCGCAGCAAACGCGAAGACGGCTGCAATTTTCTGTTTCATAGGAATTCCCTTATTAGCCTGGAAACTCACTATAACTTAAAATTGCCTTGAGAAAATATTCTCACTAATAAAACATGTCAATCGGGTGGAACGCGCGAAACGCTCGGCATTGCACAAGAAAGCGCGCCCGCAAACGCGCAGGGGCGCGATTGCGGGCGGCGGGTCATCTGCGGGCGCGCAGCCCTGCAACTCAGGCGCTCTTGCGGCCGAACGCTTTTGCCGCAAACAAGGCGCTGGCCACGCCGACCACCAGCGCAGCGGTGCTGCCCGAGAACCCGACGGCGGTATTCCTGGCGATCTTGCCGGCCTTCGGCGTCACCAGTTCCAGGCGGCGCTTGGTCATCTGGGCGCCCAGTTCGGCCAGGCGGTCCCTGCTCAGGCTTTGCTCGGCTTCCGGTAGCAGCACGGTTTCCTCGTCGGCCACGTGGTGGACCACGTCGCGCATCAGTTCGAACACCAGCGCGTCGTGGCGCGGCGATTTCGGGTCGGTACGGCGCAGCTCGGCAATCACGGCGCGCATTTCGTCGTGCTCGGGTTCGCTCTTTTCCATGACCTTCTGGTCGTGGGCTTTCGAACGCATTACCGGGTAGAAGATTTCTTCTTCCAGCGTGGCGTGGATTTCCAGCGCATCGCAAATGGTCTCGGCCAGTGCCTTCTTGACGCTCGGACGCTTGTCGCGGGTGTACTGGTGGAAGGTGACCATCACGTGCGAATGGTCGAATCGGATCATGTCGGTGATGGACGGGCTCAGTTTTTTGAGAGAAAACATCTGCTGCTCCAGTGGTTTTGTCGATATGACCATCTTAAGCTTATAACCATGTTGCACACGTAGGAATTCCACGCAAGGGCTTGTCGGTCCGCGGCCCACAGCCTGGTTGGCCGCCCGCCGATCAGGCTTGTTGCGGCAAATGCAGCTGCCAGTAGCCGACGTCGACCCAGCCGCCGAACTTGTGCCCGATCTCGGTAAAGCAGGCCACCTGGCGAAAGCCCAGGCGCTCGTGCAGCGCGACGCTGGCCGGGTTGGGCAGGGCGATGCCGCCGATCACGCAGTGAAAGCGCCCGGCCAGGCGCGCGATCAGGGCGCGGTACAACTGCAGCCCGATGCCGCGGCCGCGCTGGCCGGGCGCGACGTACACGCTAGCCTCCACCGCATGGCGGTAGCCGGGACGCGCCCGCCATTTGCTGGCGTAGGCGTAACCGAGCAGCACGCCATCGTCCACCAGAACCAGCCAGGGCAGGGCAGCTGCCTGGACCTCGGCGATGCGGCGCGCCATCTCCTCGGTGTCGACCGGGTCGGACTCCATCGAAATGACGGTCGTGGCGACGTAGTGGTTGTAAATGGCAGCGATCGCCGCCGCATCGGCAGGGTTGGCCTCACGCACTGCAAAACCGGAGTCATTCATTGTTCAATTTCTAGAAAATTAAAGGATCAATTGAGAGCGTCTACTGAAATTCAAAGGTACCTAAGGGAAACAGCTATCAACGCGATATACAAAAACTATCGCGCTAAAAGTTGCATTTGCACATTACTATCGCCCTAACTCAACAGGCTGTCGTCTTTTGTCCTACACAGACACGGCAAGCACTCTGATTACGACATTTTCTCAGCCTGCGATGATGAAGCCATGGTTAGTCACATGGCAAATGTGACCACTTCCGCTCAACAACTATTATCGGAGGATTTCGCATGTTTGCACACAACAAACGCTTGCAGTACACGGTCCGCGTCAGCGAACCGAATCCGGGTCTGGCCAACCTGATGCTGGAACAGTTCGGCGGTCCGCAAGGCGAACTTGCCGCGGCGATGCGCTACTTCACCCAGGCCGTCAGCGAAGACGATCCGGGCCGCAAGGACATGCTCTACGATATCGCAACCGAAGAGCTGAGCCACCTTGAAATCATCGGCCACATCATCGCGATGCTGAACAAGGGCGCCAAGGGCCAGCTGGCCGAAGCCGTCGATTCAGAAGCCGAGCTGTACCGCAAGCTGAACGGTGCAGGTAACGACAGCCACGTGACCCAGATCCTGTACGGCGCCGGCACCCCGCTGATCAACTCGGCCGGCGTGCCCTGGACCGCGGCCTATATCGACACCATCGGCGAACCGACGGCCGACCTGCGTTCGAACATCGCCGCCGAATCGCGTGCCAAGATCGTTTACGAGCGCCTGATTTCGCTGACCGAAGACCCGGGCGTGAAAGAAGCGCTCACCTTCCTGATGACGCGCGAAGTAGCGCACCAGAAGTCCTTCGAAAAAGCGCTGTACGCGATTTCGCCGAACTTCCCGCCAGGCAAAATGCCGGTCGATCCGCGCTTCGCCAACACCTACTTCAACATGTCCCAGGGCCCGGGCGAAATGCGCGGTTCGTGGAACCAGGGTGAACAGTGGGAATTCGTCACCGACCGCGAGAAGCAGATGGCGGTCGATGGCGGCACCGGCGAAGCCGAGGTCAAGCTGCCGGCCAAGGACATCGACGTCCTCAAGGCCATGGCCGAGCGTACCCAGTCGAACCCGGCCGTCGATCCGCCGACCGGCGCCGAACTCGGCATGGGCAACCAGACCACGGCCGACGGCCTGACCGTCCAGCCGGGCGCGATCCCCAGCCCGGGCGCACCGAAGTAAGGCGACCGCTGGCGAGACCGAATGCGAATGCCCGCAGAACGCGGCTTCGCATTGGCAAGTGCGCCGTGCAGCCCGTGCTGTGCGGCGCTGTTTTTCGTTTAGGATATCAATATGGAAACGCATGCGCAAAAAGCCCGGCCGCCGGGTGGCATTGCACGCCTGTCGACCCCGCGCCGCGCGGTCGGCATGTTCATCTGCGTGCTCGGCTGCCTGCTGCTGCTTGCCGGCTTGTACAACCAACTCACGCATGCCTCCCCGAACCTGCGCGCCGCACTGCTGGGCGGCGGCACCGCCGCAGCCGCAACCGCGCTCGGCACGCTGCCGATCCTGTTGTCCCAGAATTTCTCGAAACGTACCTACGATTGCTTCCTCGGCTTCGGCGCCGGCGTGATGCTGGGCGCGACCGCCTTCTCGCTGGTGATCCCGGCGCTGGCGGCATCCAAGGCGTCCGGCGCCGGTAACTGGGGTGCCAGCCTGACCGTCGGCGCCGGCATCATGCTCGGTGCCATCCTGTTGCTGCTGATGGGCCGCTTCATCAGTACCGACGGCATCCTCGACACCGAAGATGCGCGCCTGTCGCACTCGATGCGGCGCGCCTGGCTGTTCGTCTGGGCGGTCGCGCTGCACAACCTGCCGGAAGGGCTGGCGATCGGCGTGGCCTACGGCGGCATCGACCTGGCCAAGGCCAATTCGCTGGCCACCGGCATCTCGATCCAGGACGTGCCGGAAGGCCTGGTGGTGGCGCTGGCGCTGCGCACGGTCGGGTACGGCCGGGTGCTGTCGGCCAGCCTGGGCATGCTGTCGGGCCTGATCGAGCCGATCGCGGCGGCCGCCGGCGTGGCCGTCATCGGCGTGTCGGCGGGCCTGCTGCCGGTTGCGCTGGCGGCGGCGGCGGGGGCAATGCTGTTCGTGATCGTCAACGACGTGGTGCCGGAATCGCAGGAAAACGGCAACGGCACCTGGGCCAGCGGGGCACTGGTGTTCGGGTTCATCCTGATGACGGTGCTGGACACGGCGCTCGGTTAATCTACGAATCAAACATAGGCGAGCATCCTGGCGCACACGATCACCGCGACCCGGAACAGCAGCGACAGCACCGCGTGCAGCCGCGCGCGCGGGGCTTGCATGCCGTCGGTAAGCCACCGCGGGCTCGCGTGGAAGGCCAGCGCGTTCAGGTCGGCCGCGATCACCAGTCCCATCTTCAGCAGGAACACCGGGTTCTCCACCATCTCGCCTGCCTGCACCGACAGCAGCAGCAAGCCGCTCGGCCGCGGACAGGTTGCGCTGGGTCCGGCATTGGGCCAGCACGAAACCCGGCGGATGGTCGATGCCGGGGTCGGCGGCCGCATGCCGGATCAGCAGAACATGGCTGCCGCCCTGCAGCGCTGCCAGAGGCTGTCATCGGCAGACGCCGGCCGGGCCGCGGGCAGCCACGAGCATGAGAAGTCGGCGCCGCTGCATGGAGGCCTCCATCCGGTGGATGACGCATAAAAAAAGCCCCGGCATTCAACCGGGGCCCAAGCTCTGCTGATTAATATGGCGCGATTCGAATGGCTCAGCTCCTGATTTCCAGTGCGCGGTTCAGGCTCAGTGCCGCCAGCGACCCGACCGCACCCGACAGCAGGTACAGGCTGACGTAGCCGAGTCCGAAGTTGGCCGCCAGGCCGAGGGCCACCAGCGGGGCAAACGCGGCGCCGACCAGCCAGGCCAGGTCCGAAGTGAAAGCGGCGCCGGTGTAGCGGTATTGCGGCAGGAAGTTCGAGGTGACGGCGCCGGCAGCCTGGCCGTACGACAGGCCCAGCAGCAGGAAGCCGACCAGGATGAAGGTGTTCTGGCCCGAGACGCCGCCGTCCATCAGGCTCGGCACCGCAAACGAGAACAGCGCGATCAGGATGGCCAGCGTGCCCAGCGTGTTGCGGCGGCCAAATCTATCCGCGATCAGGCCCGAGGCCAGCACGCCGACGATGGCCAGGCCCGCGCCCCAGATCTGGAGGACCAGGAAATCGGCCACGGAACGGGTGTCGTACAGCTGGATCCAGGACAGCGGGAACACGGTCACCAGGTGGAACAGGGCGTAGCTGGCCAGGGCGGCGAGGGCGCCCAGTGCGATGGTGGTCCACTGCTTGCCGAACACTTCACGCGCCGGCACGGGGTCGAGCTGATGCTCGTCCAGCAGGTGCACGTAATCGTGGGTGGACACCAGGCGCAGCCGTGCGAACAGGGCCACCACGTTGATCGCGAAGGCGACGAAGAAGGGGAAACGCCAGCCCCACACCAGGAAGTCGTCCTGCGTCAGCTGGGTCATCATGTAGGCGAAGATGCCGGCGGCGATGATGAAGCCGACCGGTGCGCCCAGCTGGCCGAGCATGGCGTACCATCCGCGCTTGCCCTCCGGCGCATTCAGCGCGAGCAGCGAGGGCAGGCCATCCCAGGAGCCGCCCAGCGCGGCTCCCTGGGCGCAGCGCAGCACCGCCAGCGAGATGATCGCCCACTCGCCCCAGCGCGAATAGGTCGGCAGGGCCGAGATGGCGACGGTGGCGGTACCCAGCAGGAACAGGGCGATGGTGAGCTTCACCTCGCGGCTGAAGTGGCGCTGGATGGACATGGACACCAGGGTGCCGATCGGGCGCGCGACATAGGCGAGCGAAAAGATGGCGAACGAATACAGCGTGCCTTCGAGGCGGTCCGCGAACGGGAAGAACACTTGCGGGAACACCAGGACCGAGGCGATCGCGTATACAAAGAAGTCGAAATATTCGGAGGCGCGGCCGATGACCACCCCGACCGCGATGTCGCCCGGTGCGACGCGCCCTTCGCGGGCATTGATGTTGCGTGCGCCGCTGTGCGGGCTGCTGATGGGAGCGGCGCCTGCGTCGCCGTACGTGGTGTTCGTGCTCTGCATATTTCGTCTCCTGATGTCAAAACTGCGCGTTTGGACTTGCTCGGAAAGACTAAAGCTCGAAAGGGTGGGACAAAACGTCCAATCGCCAAACGTGCACCGATGGCGTTACATTATCATGTTATCTTTCCCATGTAACGTAAAACACAAGCATGATTCCTAAAACCCTCCGTCGAGGACTGATCCTCGCCCCGTTGGCAGCGCTGGCCGGCTGCAATACGGTGGTGCTGAATCCGTCCGGTGACATCGCCCAACAGCAGGCACAGCTCATCGTCATCTCAGTGTTGTTGATGCTGCTGATTATCGTTCCGGTATTGTTCCTGGTCGTCTACTTTGCCCGCAAGTACCGCGCGAGCAATACCGACGCCACCTATGAACCCGACTGGGATCACTCGACCAAGCTCGAACTGGTCATCTGGGGCGCTCCGCTCCTGATCATCATCGTGCTGGGCCTGATCACCTGGATCACGACCCACAAGCTGGACCCGTATCGCCCGCTCGAGCGTATCGACGCCAAACGCCCGATCCCGATGTCGACCAAGCCGCTGGTGGTGCAGGCAGTCGCCATGGACTGGAAATGGCTGTTCATCTATCCGGAGCAGGGCATCGCGACCGTGAACGAACTGGTGGTGCCGGTCGACGTGCCGGTGCGCTTCAAGATCAGCGCGACCTCGGTCATGAATGCGTTCTACGTTCCCGAACTCGCGGGCATGATCTACGCGATGCCGGGCATGGAGACCACGCTGAACGCGGTCCAGAACAAGCCGGTCACTTCCTTCGGCATTTCGTCGAACTACAGCGGCGCAGGCTATTCGGACATGAAGTTCGCCTACCGTGGCGTCCCGCAGGCCGATTTCGACGGCTGGGTGCAGTCGGTGAAAGCCGGCGGCGGCAACCTCGACCGCGCGAACTACCTGACGCTCGAGAAGCCCTCCATCAAGGATCCGGTGCGCCGCTACGCCGGTGTCGACGGCGACCTGTTCTATCGCGTCCTGAACCGCTGCGTCGCCGACGGCGTCGTCTGCATGGACAAGATGATGATGGAAGATGCGCAGAAGTCGCACGAAATGGCAGTGGCCCGCATGCCACAAACCGCGGCAGCAACCCGTCTGGCCCAGGCCAACGGCGAGGTCTGCACTACGCCCAATGAAACTGTGAAGAAGAAGTAATCACAATGAACGAGCAATTTGACTTAGCGAAGTTGATCTTCGGTCGGCTCAGCTGGGAAGCGATTCCCTACCATGAGCCGATCCTGATCGGTACCTTTATCGCGGTGCTGCTGGGCGGTATCGTCGTCCTCGGCGCCATCACCAAATTCAAACTTTGGGGCTACTTGTGGAACGACTGGATCACCAGCATCGACCACAAGAAGATCGGCATCATGTACATGATCCTCGCGCTGGTCATGTTCCTGCGCGGTTTCTCCGACGCCCTGATGATGCGCGCCCAGCAGGCGTTCTCGTTCGGCGATTCGCACGGCTTCCTGCCGCCGCATCACTACGACCAGGTCTTCACCGCCCACGGCGTGATCATGATCTTCTTCGTGGCGATGCCGATGGTCACGGGCCTGATGAACTACATCGTGCCGCTGCAGATCGGGGCACGCGACGTGGCCTTCCCGTTCCTGAACAACTTCTCGTTCTGGATGACCACCATGGGCGCCTTGCTGGTCATGGCTTCGCTGTTCGTGGGTGAATTCGCCCGCACCGGCTGGCTGGCCTACCCGCCGCTGTCGGGTATCCTGGCGAGCCCGGACGTCGGCGTCGACTATTACATATGGTCATTGCAGATCGCGGGTGTCGGTACCTTGCTTTCGGGCGTCAACCTGATCGTCACCATCGTCAAGATGCGCGCACCGGGCATGGGCCTGATGAAGATGCCGGTGTTCACCTGGACCTCGCTGTGCACCAACATCCTGATCGTGATGGCTTTCCCGATCCTGACCGCCGTGCTGGCGATGCTGGGCCTGGACCGTCTGTTCGACACCCACTTCTTCACGAACGAACTGGGCGGCAACGCCATGATGTACGTGAACCTGATCTGGATCTGGGGCCACCCGGAGGTGTACATCCTGATCCTGCCGGCCTTCG
>Ga0308160_10000450_pt1 | contig 79868 bp, 103 predicted proteins | sample PhyFR1_FD_201036 | JGI IMG/M metagenome (GOLD analysis project Ga0308160, IMG submission 201036) | Phyllosphere microbial communities from UC Gill Tract Community Farm, Albany, California, United States - DLSLF.R1 | ecosystem: Host-associated > Plants > Phyllosphere > Unclassified | place...
TGAAGGAAGGCGATGTGGTCAAGGTCAAGGTGCTGGAAGTCGACAAGCAGGGCCGTATCCGCCTGTCGATGAAAGCTGTCGAAGAAGGCGAAGGCGCCGTCGCCGAGTAATCGGCCGGGCCGGTGGCGCGGCAGGTGGGGACCGTTGGTCCTCACCCCTGCGCCTCACGACTTCGAACAACAAAAAAGCGGGCTTCGGCCCGCTTTTTTGTGCCCGTCGGTCTGTAACCCGGCCGACGATACTCTCCAGGCAGGCGCCTACGCCTGGCTCTCGTCCTCATCGTCGCCCACAACCCGCCACCACACAGTGCCTTCTTCCGGTGCACTTTCCTCGCATGGCGGGCTCTCGATCGCATCCACGCTGCGCCCCGGCCCCGCGGCCACCCAGTTGGCCAGCAGCCGCTCCACCGCCGCCTTGCCCTGCGCGCCGATGCCCAGGTTGCGTTCGACCTGCCAGTCATCGTTGCTGGCGCCGCCTTCATCGTGGTCGGTGTCGGCCGCATCGCCCCGGTGGTGGCCGACGCCATAGCTGCACCGCAGGCACAGCGTCACGAGCGACGCGGTCCAGTCTTCCACGTAGCCGATGCCGGGCAGTTCGGCCTGCTGCAGCTCGTCCAGGTCGTCGGCAGACGGGCAGCGGATGAAGGCCACGAAAGTGCGGTGGTCCGAGCGCTGCAGGATCTGCAGGGCGTTGAACACCGGCACCGTGCCGTCATCCAGCGCGCGCTCGCCGGTCTTGGCACCGTCATGCAACACGATGTCGAACAGACGGTGGCCGGTTTCCGGCAGGGGCACGTTCAACAATCGCGCGCGCACCACATCGATGCGCCGTGCAAACACGGTCTCACCATTGCCCCAGGGATTGAGGCGGATGCTGACCAGGCCGAAATCGTGTTCGATCGGACCGTCGCCGTCGGGAATGCCAATGCCGCACCGCGTCCACTGCCGGCGCGCTTCGGCCCAGTCCCCCAGGGCGGTCGCGGCGATGCCGGCATTCCAGGCACTGGCATCGTCGCCCGAGCCATGCAGCGCCTGCGCGCGCAAAGCATGCTGCAGCGCGGCGGGCCAGTCGCGCAGGTACTTGTGGGCAAGGCCGCGCATGTAATGCAGGTACGGAACCTCGGGCGCCAGCGTGGTCAGTTCGCCGAACAGTGCACTGGCCTGCTTCAGCTGGCCGTGGTCGAAGGCATCGTAGGCGCGCGCTTCCAGCGCGTCCCTGGCGGCGGTGTCCGGTGCGGTGTCGCGTGGATCGGAAGTGTCGGTCATGTGCGCAGGATAGGCCGAATCCAGGCGCACCGTCGCCTGTCGCAGCGGCACACCATCGTGGAGCGACAGGACATCAGTGGGCCTTGCCCGGTGCCGCGATTGACCTGCGCGACACTGCGTTGGCACATGCCGCCAGCGCGCCGCTGTCCGCTGGACGAGTTCGCCGGACATCGCGTCAAAAGGCCTGCAATACCGTCGTCGCACGCGTATGCATTTGCTAACGTGGCCCGGCCATCGACCCGTCTGGAGTCTGCATGTTCCGTCAGCGCCTCGCCGTTCTTGCCGCCTGCGCCGCCGCGGCGCTGTCGCTCGCCGCGTCCGCCGCCGAACCTCCGTCGAAGGTGATCGGGGCGTACTACCCGGGCGGCTCGGCCGAACGCTATCCGGTCGCGGACATTCCTGCGGACACGCTCACCCATTTGTTCTACGCGTTCGCCACCATCGACGCGGGCAGGTGCGTGGTGGGGCCGCAGGCGGAGGCGCATTTCACTGCGCTGGCGGCGCTCAAGCATGCGCATCCGAAGCTGCATACCCTGATCTCGATCGGCGGCTGGAACGCCGGCGGCTTCTCCGACGCGGCGTTGACGGCCCACAGCCGCGCGCGGTTTGTTGCGTCCTGCGTGGCGTTGTTCTTCGACACGCACCGCGGCAGTTTCGACGGCGTGGACATCGACTGGGAATTCCCGGTGTATGGCGGCCCGACCGACATCACCGACCGCCCGCAGGACCGCCGCAACATGACCCTGCTGGTGCAGGAATTCCGTCGCCAGCTCGATGCGGTCGGCACGTCCCGTGGCCAGCACCTGCTGCTGACCGCCGCGCTGCCGGCCGGCCGCGTGCAGACCGACGGCGCCTACGATCCAGCGCGCAGCTACGAGCTCAGGGAACTGGGCGAACGGCTCGATTTCATCAACCTGATGAGCTATGACATGGGCACCGGGTTCTCGGCGGTGTCCACCTTCAACGCACCGCTGCGTGAGGTGCCCGAGGATCCGTTGGGCCCGGCGCAGCGGCGGTGGAACACCGTGGAAGGCGCCGTGGCCTATTACCTGCAGCAGGGCGTGCCGGCCAGCAAACTGCTGCTGGGCGTGCCGTTCTACGGGCGCGGTTTCCGGGTAACCACCGATTCGGCCGATGGCCTGTACCAGCCTTACAGCGCGCCGTTCGACGCCGGCGACTGGCGGCGCATTCGCAGCGACTTCCTCGACACGCCCGGCTGGCAGCGGCACTGGCATCCGGTGGCGCGGAGCCCATGGCTGTACAACCCGACCGAACGGATCTTCATCAGCTATGAAGACCCGGCCTCGATCGGCATGCGCGCCGCGTACGCCAGGTCCGCCGCGCTGCGCGGGGTGTTTACCTGGGAGCTGAGCGGCGACGACGCACAGGGCAGCCTGCTGCAGGCGATGGCCGCGCCGTTCCTGCCTCAGTCCAGGTAGCGCGACACCTCGATCAGGTTGCCATCCGGATCGCGGAAATACACCGACAGGATCGGCCCGGTGGCGCCAGTGCGCTGCACCGGGCCGTCTTCCACGTCCACCTGCTGCGCCTGCAGGTGGGCCAGGATCTCGTCCATGCGGGCGTAGGTGATCAGGCACAGGTCCGCCGAACCGGGGGTGGGGCGCAACGCCTTGGGGTCGAACTCGCGGCCATGCGCGTGCAGGTTGATCTTCTGCAGCCCGAAGCGTAGTGCGGTGCGCCCCGCGCCGAAGGTTTCCACGGCCATGCCCAGCACGCGCTGGTAGAAATCGCAGGTGGCGTCGATGTCGGCCACGGTGAGCACCAGGTGGTCGAGGCGGTCGATATGCAGGTCGGTCATGGGAATGTGGGAGGGCGGGGAAACCGGCACGTTACCGCCGCCACCGGCAATGCACGGTGAGCAGGCGCGCGTTGCATGGCGGGAGACCAACGGCACCTGTGGGGCGGTTGCGCGGTGCCCTATGCTTGGCCGCATGGAGACCGTGCGCCTGCTGGACCTGGACATCGACCGCGCCCTGCAACAGGTGCGGCGCGGCGATGCCGTTCTGCCGGTCAGCGGGCTGAGTTGGCGGCTGCTCGATTGCCTGCTGGCACACGGTACGAACGTGGTGAGCTTCGATACCCTCGCCGCGCAGGTGTGGGCCCCGGCGGTGGTCGGCGAAGATGCGATCAGCCAGCGGGTGAAGCTGCTGCGCCAGGCGCTGGGCGATGACAGCCGCAGCCCGCGCTATGTGCGCTCGGTCCGCGGCCGTGGCTACCAGCTCTGCGCGCCAGTGCAGCCGGTCGCGCACGCCGCACCCGCAGATCAGGCACCGCCGCTGACGCGGCGCTGGGGATGGCGCGCGTCCGCCGCCGCAGCCAGTGCGGTGGTGGTTGCCGCCGCCGTGGCCGTCGTGGCCTGGCCCACCGCCTTGCCGCGCTCCCCGGCCGACCCGCTGCTCCAGCGTGCCGATCACTACGCCGACATCGGCCAGGCCAGCAACAACGCGCGCGCCATCGCACTGTACCGGCAGGCGCTGCAGGTCGACCCGGACCTGCCTGCCGCACGACTCGGGCTGGCACGTGCGCTGGCAGCCGATACCTGCCTGTTCAATGGTCCGGCCGAGCGTGCGCAGCAGGCCGTGGTCGAAGCGGACCGGGTGCTGCGCGCGGCACCGGACGATGCCGCCGCACTCGCCGCGCGCGGGTATGCTCATGACTGCCTGGGGGCGATGCCGCGCGCGATCGCCGATTACCAGCGGGCGCTGCAGCGCGACCCGGACGATGAGCGCACGCGCGCCTCGCTGGCCTACCTGCAGCAGGAACAGGGCCACCTTGCACAGGCACTGCAGGCCAACCTCTCGCTGCGCGCGCCCGAACGGGTCCGTTTCCGCGAGGTGCAGGTCGCGCGCGAGCTGGAACTGCTCGGCTTCACCGACGCCGCTGCGCGTCGCCACGAACGCAACTTCCAGCTGTTCCCCGACAACGTGTTCGCCAACATCGCCTGGCCGCGCAGCCTGCTGCTCATGGGCGATGCGGACCGTGCACGGGTGGCGCTGCAGCAGGCGCTTGCGCGCGGTACGCCGCATCCCCAGTTGTTCCGCCTGCAGGGCGAGATGCTGCTGATGCAGGGCGACCCCGCGGGCGCGGCGCAGGCCTTCGAGCGCGGCCGGGAGCTGCGTCCGCAGCAGTCGATGGGGCAGACCCTGGCCGGCCTGTACGGCACCGTGCCGGCCACATCGGCGTGGATCGCCGCGCAGCTGCAGGCGCAGGCGGGCGAGGCCGGGGATGGCTGGTCGGACATGGCCATCGAACGCGCCCTGCTGCACCAGGCCCAGGGCGATACGGCGGCCGCCGTGGCCGACCTGCAACGCGCGGTGGACGCGGGCTTCCGCGATGCCGCCTGGCTGCGTGCCACGCCGCTGTTCGCCCCGCTGCGCGCAGCGCCCGGGTGGCCGCGGCTGTTGGCCGGGATCGACGCGGATGTCGCTGCGCAGCGTGCGCAGGTCCTGGCCGCCGCGTGGCGGCCAGGCGAGCTGGAGGGGCTCAGTCCAGCGCGGGCAGCAGGAACCCGGTGAGGATGCGGCGCGACTGCGGGTGGGCGTAGTTGCGGTTGTAGGCACTGCTGGTGATCACCGCCACCAGCTTCCTGGCCGGGATCACGAACACGTAGTTGCCGCCGTTGCCGGACATCGCCCACAACGTCGTTTCGTGTCCCTGCACGGGCAGTTTCAGGCCCCACCACTGGTACCCGTAGTCGCTGCCATCGCCGGTGCTGGCCTGTGCGCTGACCATCGCCGCCACGTAGTCGGCCGGGATCAGCGCCTTGCCCTGCCAGCGTCCACCGGCCAGTACCAGCGCGCCCAGGCGCGCCAGGTCCCGGCTGCGGTAGCGGGTGCCGCCGCCGCCCATGCCGATGCCTTCCGGCGAACGGTTCCACCGGCTGGCAGTGATTCCCAGCGGACGCTCCAGCGCCTGGGCGGCATAGTCGGCCAGCGGCATCTTTGTCGCGCGTTCCAGCACCGCACCGAGTACGAACGAATTGGCCGTGCAGTAGGCGTGGGCACGCCCATGCGGGCTGTCCTGCGGGCGCGTCATCCACGGGGCGAAGCCCTTCACCGGCAGCGCCAGGGCGAAGTCCAGCCAGCGCTCGGTGACGTACATGCGTTCTTCGTTGCCGGCCGAGAAGGCGTTCTCGTCGTCGCACTCCCACAGGCTGCTCATGGTGAGCAGGTCTTCAATCGTGGTCGCGCGCAGGCGCGGATCGACCGGATGGGTGGCGGTGAATTCGGGGAAGTAGTCGTAGACCCGCGCCTTCACCCCGGGCAGGTGGCCATCGCCGATGGCCGCGCCAACCAGCATCGCGGTGACGCTTTTGCTGGCCGAGCGCACATCATGCAGCGTGTCGGCGCTGGCCCCGTTGAAGTAGTGCTCATAGGCAATCTGTCCGTCCACCATCAGCAGCACGCTGGTGACCTGCTTGATGTCTTCGGCGGCGATGGCCGCTTCCAGGGCGGCCAGCTTGGCCGGATCCGTTGTCGGTGGCGCCGCGCGGGCCGCCAGTGGCAGGCAGGCAAGCCAGAACAGGATCAGGGCGGCGTAACGGGGTGAACGGGTGTGCATGGTCAGGTTCCTCGAAGTGGAACCCGACTACGCCATGGACACGACTGAAGTGCTGGAAGAACGTCTGAAGGTTTCTGAAAGCCCGCCCGCACAAGGGCTCCGGTGGGCGAGGGCGCGGCGCACGGGGCGCCGCGTCGCGGTTACGGCGCGGGCGTGGCCAGACGCTGCGGTCGCGCCCACACGCTGTTCGGCTCGCCGTGGATCGCGCGCCGGCTGCTGGCGCGCGCCATCGCGGCGAACCCGATGGCCATGGCCAGCGCCACCCCGTCCACCCAGAACAGCGGCCAGTAGCCGCGCTGCGCGCTGGTCCACAGCCACAGCCCGCTCATCGCGCCATGCACCAGCGGGATCAGCGCGGTGACGATTGCCGCGGCCCACAGCAGCTCGCGTGCGGCCTGCCACGGCGCGCGCAGCGCCGCCCACACGGCGCAGCCGCCCCAGACCAGGAAACAGATCCAGCGCATGCCGGCGTCGGCATGTGCGGGGGCCAGGTGTTCCAGCAGCTGCACGCCGACGAAGGCGGCCGAAATGGCCACGCACAGGCCGATACACACCCCGACCGTGGCACGCGCCATGTTGATCTGGGCACGGCCCTGGGCCTGCTGACGGCGCTTGCGCCGCGACTCGATCCACAGCAGGTTGCCCGAATAGAACAGGAAGGCACCGCCCAGGCCCAGCGCGAAATACAGCCAGGGCACCAGGCCGTTGCCGAACTCGCCGAAATGCAGGGCGTACGCCGTCGCAAGCGTGGCGTGGTTGGCGTCGCGCCGGCCCGGCAACTGGGTGTGCAGGACGTCGCCGGTATTGGCGTCCAGCGCCACCGCACCCAGCGGTCCCAACGACACCCCGCCGTCGCCGGTGATCTCGATCACCGCATTGGCATCGCCGGCGTTGGCCAGCTTCAGGTACGCCGGTTCGAAACGTGCCTGGCCCTGGTCGTTGGCCACGGCGATCGCACGGGCATGCAGCATGGCCAGGCTGCCCGCCCGTACCGGCTCGCCGCTGGCGGCGCGGATCGGCGCGGTATCCATCGCCGCTGGCAGCGCGGCCAGCAGCTTGCCGTCGTAGATCAGCGGGTTGAGCGCGGCCATCTGGAGGAACATCAGGCAGAGCAGCGCGCCGGTCACCGCAAACAGCAGGTGGAAGGGCAGGCTGAGCACGCCGATCACGTTGTGCGCGTCCTGCCACATCTGCTTCAGGTTGCGGCCCGGGCGCAGCGCGAACAGGTCGCCAACCAGCTTGGGCAGGTGGATCACCAGCCCGGACAGCAGCGCCAGCCCGTACAGCAGGCTGACCACGCCCATCAGGTAGATGCCGGCTACCGGAAGGCCCAGGGTGTAGTGCAGTTCGTTGACCAGCTCGGCCAGCCCGGCCTGGGGCGGGGTGGGACTGCCATCGTACTGATCGGCCCAGGCGAACAGCCAGGTGCCCTTGGCATCCTGCCAATAGGCCACCGATTGCGGCGTCTCGGCGCCGGGGAAGGTCATGCCCAGGTGCTGGCGGGCTTCGGGGTGCCGGGCCAGCACGCCGTCCAGCAGGCGCTGCGCGTCGTCCAGGGTCTGCGCGGGCTGGGTCATCGCCTGCGGCGATTGCCACAGCGGCAGGTCATGGTGGAACACGGTGATCGCGCCGGCATAGAACGCCACAAACAGCGCAAAGCCGGCCACCAGGCCAACCCAGGTATGCAGCGTGGTGAAGGTGCGCAGGGTGAGCGAACTGAATCTCATCGAGGTTCCTTTACTGCACCAGATCGGCGGCGCGCAGCAGCCACAACAGGGCAAAACCGGCCACTGCACTGATGCCTAACCCGGCCCAGGCGCGCACGCCGCTGCGGAACGCGAAGGCCCACAGCGCGGCCAGCATCCAGAACGGGATGAAGGTGATCAGGCTGGGCACGATGGCGCTCTGCCACGGGCCCGGCGGCAGCCACGCCACCAGTCCGGCGCACGCGGCGGCCACGAAGAACCCGGCCACCAGACCGGCCAGCGCACGCGCCCACATCAAGGTCGCGCCTCACGCTCGGGCCGCGTCCAGGCGGCCAGGTAGGGCAGGACCAGGGCGGTCAGCATCCACCCGGCCAGGGTCACGCACAGACCGGTGGCCAGACCCAGCTGGCCCATCCACAGCCACAACGAGGTGGCGGCGGCCACCAGCCCGATCTGCCGGCCCAGCCGCCCGGCGCGGCGCAGCCGCGGCCAGCGGCAGTGCGCGGACGCGGCATAGAAGGCCAGCGCCGAAAACGCAGACGCTGCGCCGGCGACGCCGCAGTACAGCAGGGCAAGCGTGTTGCCGCTCAGCACGGGAGGCACGTTGGACGGGCAGCGGAGGCCATGGGGGAATCCTTGGGGGAAAGGCGGGGCCACGTGTCGCACGGGCCGCTGCGCATGGTAATCATTGTCGTTTCGGTCCGCCACAGCTGCACGTTCAGGCGTCTGCCCGGGCGGTGCAGGCGCAAAAATCCGCGCGTTGGTTTAAGATCGGCAGGGTATCCATCCAGGCAACAAGGTGGCCCGCGCCCAGCGCCGGTCCAGCGTGCGACATGAGCACTACCATCGCCCACCGCTGAACGCTCCCGACGGCCCCTTGCAGGCGCCTTCGTGGCGCTTTTTTTATGGCCGCGCGGCGTGTCGCCGTTGCCTCTGTTCCACCTCCGATTCCCCGGCCTGCGTTGCGGGCCCACCAGAAAAAGCCCAGTCATGATCGCGATCACGCTTCCCGACGGCAGCCGCCGTGAGTTCGAAAACCCCGTCAGTGTCATGGACGTCGCCCAGTCGATCGGCGCCGGCCTGGCCAAGGCCACCATCGCCGGTTCGGTCGACGGCGTGCTGGTCGATGCCAGCGACGTGATCGATCGCGACGCGACCCTGCGCATCATCACCGCCAAGGACGAGGAGGGCGTGGAGATCATCCGCCACTCCGCCGCCCACCTGGTCGGCCATGCGGTCAAGCAGCTGTACCCGGACGTCAAGATGGTGATCGGCCCGGTCATCGCCGAAGGCTTCTACTACGACATCTACTCCGAGCGTCCGTTCACCCCGGACGACATGGCCGCCATCGAAAAGCGCATGGGCGAGCTGATCGCGCAGGACTACGACGTCATCAAGAAGGTCACCCCGCGTGCGGAGGTCATCGAGATCTTCAAGGCGCGTGGCGAGGACTACAAGCTGCGCCTGATCGAGGACATGTCCCCGGAGATCCAGGCGATGGGCATGTATTACCACCAGGAATACGTGGACATGTGCCGCGGCCCGCACGTGCCCAACACGCGCTTCCTGAAGGCCTTCAAGCTGACCCGCATTTCCGGCGCCTACTGGCGCGGCGATGCCAAGAACGAGCAGCTGCAGCGCATCTACGGCACCGCCTGGGCCGACAAGAAGCAGCTTGAGGCCTACATCAAGCGCATCGAAGAAGCCGAAATGCGCGATCACCGCCGCATCGGCAAGCAGCAGGAACTGTTCCACCTGCAGGAAGAGGCCCCGGGCCTGGTGTTCTGGCACCCCAAGGGCTGGGCGCTGTGGCAGGTGGTGGAGCAGCACATGCGCCGCGTGTACCGCGACAGCGGCTACGGTGAAGTGCGTTGCCCGCAGATCCTGGACGTGTCGCTGTGGCAGAAGTCCGGCCACTGGGACAACTACCAGGAAAACATGTTCTTCACCGAATCGGAGAAGCGCACCTACGCGGTCAAGCCGATGAACTGCCCGGGCCACATCCAGGTGTTCAACCAGGGCCTGCACAGCTACCGCGACCTGCCGATCCGCTACGGCGAGTTCGGGTCGTGCCACCGCAACGAGCCGTCCGGTGCGCTGCACGGCATCCTGCGCGTGCGTGGTTTCACCCAGGACGACGGCCACGTGTTCTGCACCGAGTCGCAGATCGAAGCCGAAGTGACGGCCTTCCACCAGCAGGCGCTGGCGGTGTACACGACCTTCGGTTTCGAGGACATCCAGATCAAGATCGCACTGCGCCCGGAGAAGCGCCTGGGCGATGACGCCACCTGGGACAAGGCCGAAGCCGCGCTGCGTTCGGCGCTGGGCAACTGTGGCGTGGAATGGCAGGAGCTGCCGGGCGAGGGCGCCTTCTACGGCCCGAAGATCGAGTACCACCTCAAGGACGCCATCGGCCGTACCTGGCAGCTGGGCACCATGCAGGTCGATTTCATGATGCCCGGCCGCCTCGGCGCCGAGTACGTGGACGAAAACAGCCAGAAGAAGCACCCGGTCATGCTGCACCGGGCCATCGTCGGTTCGATGGAGCGTTTCATCGGCATCCTGATCGAGCACCACGCCGGGTCCTTCCCGTCCTGGCTGGCCCCGACCCAGGTGGTGGTGGCCAATATCACCGATGCCCAGGCTGAATACGTGAGCGAAGTCCGGAAAACCCTTGCAGATCAAGGCTTCCGGGTAAACGCCGATTTGCGCAATGAGAAGATCGGTTATAAGATTCGCGAGCATACGCTGCAGCGGGTCCCGTACCTGCTGGTGGTTGGCGACCGTGAGAAGGAAAATGGCGCCGTGGCCGTGCGTACGCGCTCTGGCGAAGATCTGGGCAGCATGTCCGTCCAGGCCTTCATCGAGCGGTTGCAGGCAGAACAGTCCGTGTAAGAAAGTCCCGGCCCTGCGGATGATCCGCCAGGGGCCGGTTTGATTCCTCTGGGAGATTGCAATATCAGTACCCCTGACAACAAACAGAACCGCAAGAATCAGGAAATCCGGGTGCCGCGCGTACGCGTGATCGGCAGCGACGGAGAAATGATTGGCGTGTTGACGCGTGACGAAGCGCTGTCGATGGCCGAAGACGAAGGTCTGGACCTGGTCGAGATTCAGCCGCAGGCTGATCCGCCGGTGTGCAAGATCATGGACTTCGGCAAGTTCAAGTTCGAAGCGCAGAAGAAGGCCAACGAGGCCAAGAAGAAGACCAAGCAGGTCGAGATCAAGGAAGTGAAGTTCCGTCCGGTCACCGATGAAGGCGACTACCAGATCAAGCTGCGCAAGATGCGCGGTTTCCTGGAAGAGGGCGACAAGATCAAGGTCAACATCCGCTTCCGTGGCCGTGAAATGAGCCATCAGGAACTGGGTCGCGAAATGGCCAACCGGATCGAAGGCGATCTGGGTGAGGACATCGTGATCGAGTCCCGTCCGCGCCTTGAAGGCCGGCAGATGGTCATGATGATCGCGCCGAAGAAGAAGTAACCGGCCCTCGGGCCTGGCCAGAACCGGCGGGGTAGAGCCGACCGTTGGTCGGCTGCACAGCCCCCGTGGCGAGGGTAGAGCCGACCGTTGGTCGGCTTGACCGCTGCGCGCACCACGCATCAGGCGCCCAGCGGTGCCTTCTGCCGTTTTCCGCGCGCGGCCGGGCACGACGCCGGCGCTAGCGCCCGTTCCGTTCAGGTTCGGCCGCCTTGCGGTAAATATTCGCCCAATCAACAGTTTGCAACCTCCCGTGTTCGCGGGCATAATGGGCGGCCCCGTTTTGCGGGGCGCTGTTTTGAACGGTTTCAAGCCCGGCAACGGGCATGCTGTTTCAACGGCAACAGGACCGGCCTGGTTCCCATCGGGGATCCTGGGCTTACAAGCAGGCAAGGGCATGGACGGAAAGTGTGGCGCAGGCCACCGCCCTGGTCAGTGACAAAACATCATCAAGGACATTGCAATGCCCAAGATCAAAACCAACCGGGCGGCGGCCAAGCGTTTCCGCAAGACCGCCTCCGGCAAGTTCAAGGCTGGCCATGCCAACCGTAGCCACATCCTCACGAAGAAGTCGACCAAGCGGAAGCGCAATCTGCGTCAGACGAACCATGTTCGTGCAGAAGACGCAGGCCGTTTGAACCGTATGCTTCCCTACCTCTGAGGACTGACCCATGGCACGAGTAAAGCGTGGCGTACAGGCGCGTCGCCGCCACAAGAAAATTCTGACCCTGGCGAAGGGTTACTACAACGCTCGCCGCAAGGTCTTCCGCGTTGCCAAGCAGGCCGTGATCAAGGCACAGCAGTACGCCTACATCGGTCGTAAGCAGAAGAAGCGTAATTTCCGTTCGCTGTGGATCACCCGCATCAACGCGGCTGCCCGCATCAACGGCCTGAGCTACAGCCGTTTCATGAATGGCCTGCTCAAGTCCGGCATCACCCTGGACCGTAAGGTTCTGGCTGACATCGCCGTGCACGACGCAGCCGGTTTTGCTGCACTGGCCGAAAAGGCCAAGGGCGCGCTGGCAGCATAAGTCCATTCCCCCGCCGTTGCCGCAGTCGCGCAGCGGTGGTGGGTAAGGCAAATGCATGGGGAAGGGCGCAAGTCCTTCCCCATTCTTTTTTGTGTTGGCGGTGGCCCTCCCGGTGCCCCCGATCGACAGCGGTGGCGACGGGGGTCGGCCCGGCGCGTATCGCGATGGCATACCGACGCGAGGCTCCGGCTATCCATGAGTGACATCCAATCCCTGACCACCCATGCACTGGCCGACGTGGCCGCTGCCAGCAGCCCCGATGCGCTGGAAGCCCTGCGCGTGGCACTGCTCGGCAAGAACGGCAGCATCACCGCCCAGCTCAAGCAGCTTGGCGCATTGCCGGCCGACGAGCGCAAGGCCGCCGGTGAAGCCATCAACCGTTCCCGCGACGCGCTCACCAGCGCGCTGGCCGACCGCAAGGCCGTGCTGGAAGACGCTGCGCTGGACGCGCGCCTGGCGGCCGAATCCATCGACATCACCCTGCCGGGACGCCGCGCTGATCGCGCTGGCCTGCATCCGGTCACCCGTACCCTGGAGCGCATCACCGAGATCTTCGGCCGGCTCGGGTATGAAGTGTCCGAAGGCCCGGAAATCGAAGACGACTGGCACAACTTCGAAGCGTTGAACTTCCCGCCGCACCACCCGGCCCGTGCAATGCACGACACCTTCTATTTCGGCGACGGCCGCCTGCTGCGCACGCATACCTCCGGGGTGCAGGTGCGCTACATGGGCGACCACGCGCCGCCGCTGCGCATGATCGCCGCCGGCAAGGTCTACCGCAGCGACAGCGACCAGACCCATTCGCCGATGTTCCACCAGGTTGAAGGCCTGCTGGTCGACGAGCATTCGACCTTCGCCGACCTCAAGGGCACCTTGTCCGAGTTCGTGCGCGCGTTCTTCGAGCGCGATTTCGAGATGCGCTTCCGACCCAGCTACTTCCCCTTCGTCGAACCCGGCGCGGAAGTGGACATCGCCTGGCAGCAGCCCGATGGCAGCACCCGCTGGCTGGAAGTGCTCGGCTGCGGCATGGTGCACCCGAACGTGCTGCGCAACGTGGGCATCGACCCGGAGCGCTACACCGGCTTTGCTTTCGGCATGGGCGTGGAGCGCTTTGCGATGCTGCGGTATGGCGTCCACGACCTGCGTGCGTTCTTCGAGAACGACGTGCGGTTCCTGAAGCAGTTCGCGTAACGCCGGTACAGCGTAGCGCCGGGCTCTGCCCGGCTATCCAGCAACGCCCAACGCACCACCATTCATCACGGCCCAGGCGCATGCGCCGGGCCCACCAGGGTGACACCATGAAATTCTCTGAAAACTGGCTGCGCAGCCACGTTCCCACCTCGGTCTCGCGCGACGAACTCGGCGCGGTGCTGACCGCCATCGGCCTGGAAGTGGAAGAGGTCACCGCGCTCGGCGCGGGCCTGGACCACGTGGTGGTGGCGCGCATCGTGTCGGCCGAGCGCCATCCCGAAGCCGACCGCCTGCAGATCTGCCAGGTCGATGCCGGGCAGGGCGAGCACCTGCAGATCGTGTGCGGCGCGCCGAACGCGCGCCCGGGCCTGGTTGCGCCGCTGGCGATGATCGGTGCGCAGATCGGCGAGCTGAAGATCAAGCCGGCCAAGCTGCGCGGCGTGGACTCCAACGGCATGCTGTGCTCGGCCAAGGAACTGGGCCTGGACAGCGACGCGTCCGGCCTGTTCGAACTGCCCGATGATGCGCCGGTCGGCCAGACCCTGGTGGAGTACCTGGGGCTGCCCGACGCCAGCATCGAGATCAAGCTGACCCCCAACCGCGCCGACTGCTTCAGCATCCGCGGCATCGCCTTCGACGTGGCTGCTGCATGCGCCAGTGAAGTGGTGCCGTTCGACGCAGCCCCGGTTGCGGCGGTGGGTACCCGCGAATTGACGATCGACCTGGCGGCCGGTGCCGAAGCGCCGCGCTACGTGGGCCGTGTCATCGAAGGCATCAACGCACGCGCCGCCACCCCGTTGTGGATGGCCGAGCGCCTGCGCCGCAGCGGCGTGCGTCCGGTATCGCTGCTGGTGGACATCACCCAGTACGTGATGCTGGAACTGGGCCAGCCGATGCACGCCTTCGACCTGGGCACCTTGCAGGGCAGCATCGGCGTGCGTCGCTCGCGCGCCGGCGAAACGCTGAAGCTGCTCGATGGCCGCGATGCCGCGCTGGACGACAGCTTCCTGCTTATCGCCGACGCCGATCGCCCGATCGCGCTGGCCGGCCTGATGGGCGGCTTCGACACCCGGGTCACCGACGACACCACCGCCGTGTTCCTGGAGGCCGCGCATTTCGCGCCCGCCGCGATCATGGGCCGTGGCCGCAAGCTGGGCCTGCACACCGACGCGGGCCACCGCTTCGAACGTGGCGTGGACCCGGCCCTGCCGCGCACCGCGATGGAGTACGCCACCCGCCTGGTGCTGGACCTGGCCGGCGGCACGCCGGCGCCGGTCACCGAGGCGGTACGTGAGGCCGACCTGCCGGCGACCGCCAGCATCGGCCTGCGCCGCGCGCGCATTGCCCGCGTGCTCGGCATCCAGATCGCCGATGCCGACGTCGAGCGCATCCTGCGCGCGCTGGGCATGGAGGTGGTCGCCAGCGCCGACGGCTGGCAGGTGACCGCGCCGAGCCGCCGCTTCGACATCGCCATCGAAGAAGACCTGATCGAAGAACTGGCCCGTATCCACGGCTACGAGCAGATCCCGACCACGCTGCCGGGCGGTGCCTCGCGCATCGCCATGCCCAGCGAGACACGCCTTGACGACCTGAGCGTGCGTCGCCAGCTGGTGGCGCGCGACCTGCAGGAGACCATCAATTACGCCTTCGTCGATGCCGGCCTGCTGGGCCAGTGGCAGCTGCATGAAGACGTGGTGGCGCTGGCCAACCCGCTGTCGGCCGAACTGGCGGTGATGCGTCCGTCGCTGCTGCCGGGCCTGGTGGCCACGCTGGGCCGCAACGCCGCGCGCCAGCTGGGCCGGGTGCGCCTGTTCGAGCTGGGCCGCAGCTTCCACCCGCAGGCAGGCGAGGGCACCCCGGCACCGCTGGAGACCCAGCGCGTGGCCGCCGCCGTGTGTGGCGACGCCGACCCGCAGCAGTGGGGCCTGGCCACCCGCAAGGTCGATTTCCACGACCTCAAGGGTGACCTGGAATCGCTGGCGGCCGCCTCCGGCGCGGTGCTGACCTTCCAGCCCTCGCAGCGCCCTTACGGCCACCCGGCGCGTTCGGCCGAGGTGCTGCGCGATGGCGTCAGCCTGGGCTGGATCGGTCAGATCCACCCGCGCCTGGCCAAGGCCATGGACATCGACGTGGACGTGTTCGCCTTCGAGCTGGACCTGGCCCCGTTGGCCGCCCGCCAGCTGCCGCGTGCGGCCGAGCTGTCGCGCTTCCCGTCGGTGCGCCGCGACCTGGCCTTCCTGGTGCCCGAGGCCGCCGCCTGGGCCGACCTGGAAGCCACCCTGCGCCGGGCCGTCGGGCCGCTGCTGCGGCAGGTGACCCTGTTCGACCGTTACGTCGGCCAAGGGGTCGAGCCGGGCTTCAAGAGTCTCGCTATGGGCTTGATTTTGCAGGACAAGTCGCGCACTCTGACGGACCGCGACGTGGAGTCGGTAGTGGCCGAGGCTGTCTCTGCCATGGAGCGTGAACACCACGCCCGGATCCGCGGTTGAGCGGGCAGCATGGGGGGTAGCAGGAATGGCATTGACCAAGGCTGAGATGGCCGAAAAGCTGTTCGACGAAGTGGGTCTGAACAAGCGCGAAGCCAAGGAATTTGTCGACGCGTTCTTCGATGTGTTGCGTGAGGCATTGGAACAGGGACGTCAGGTGAAGCTGTCCGGCTTCGGCAATTTCGACCTGCGGCGCAAGAATCAGCGCCCGGGTCGCAACCCGAAAACCGGCGAGGAAATTCCGATTTCCGCCCGTACGGTGGTTACCTTCCGTCCGGGCCAGAAGCTCAAGGAAAGGGTAGAGGCATATGCTGGATCCGGGCAGTAACCGCGAACTTCCGCCGATACCGGCAAAGCGCTACTTCACCATTGGTGAAGTCAGCGAGCTTTGCGATGTCAAACCGCACGTGCTGCGCTACTGGGAAACCGAGTTTCCCAGCCTGGAACCGGCCAAGCGCCGCGGCAACCGCCGCTACTACCAGCGCCACGACGTGCTGATGGTGCGCCAGATCCGCGGCCTGCTCTACGAGCAGGGCTACACCATCGGCGGCGCGCGCCTGCGCCTGGAAGGTGCCGGTGCCCGCGACGAATCGACGCTGAGCAACCAGATCATCAAGCAGACGCGGATGGAGCTGGAAGAAGTGCTGCAATTGCTTCGTCGCTGAACAAATTCTTCGATAAAACCGTTATACTCGTCGGCCCGCTGAGAGGCGGGGACAGTGCCAGCATCATCGGGGCGTAGCGCAGCCTGGTAGCGCATCTGCCTGGGGGGCAGAGGGTCGTCGGTTCAAATCCGGCCGTCCCGACCATTGTTGGTAAATCGAAGAAGCCTGCGCAGCACTGCGTGGGCTTTTTTGTGTCCGTCCGCCCGTAGAGCGGGGCTCTGCCCCGTTGCGCTCCGCACGTAATTCAACACCAGCCGGGCAGAGCCCGGCGCTACGATGCTGCCCGCGGCCCACGCCTCGCGCGGGCGCGACGATGCTGCCGACGCCCCGTAGAGCGGGGCTCTGCCCCGCTGCGCTCCGCACGTCATTCAACACCAGCCGGGCAGAGCCCGGCGCTACGATGCTGCCCGCGACCCACGCCTCGCGCGGGCGCGACGATGCTGCCAACGCCCCGTAGAGCGGGGCTCTGCCCCGCTGCGCTCCGCACCTAATTCAGCACCAGCCGGGCAGAGCCCGGCGTTACGTCAACGGTCAGCCGATAGCCGGCTGCGCATCGTCATAGGTAAAGCTCACCACGCACTCGCGCAACGCATCAATCTCGCCCGCGCCGCTCTTGACCAGCCCACCGCCCAGCGCCTGCAGCCAGTATCCGTCGGCCGCCAGCCGTGCCACGTGCAGCCGCGGGGCGGCACGTTCGGCCGGCACCTGCGCCAGGCGCTCATCCAGCCAGTGGCGCCACAGCGCGGCAAACGCCGGTTCCACCAGCGCACTCAACGAGAAACGCGCCCAGTTGGCGTCTTCGGCGTGCATGGCCTCGAAGGTGGCCCGGACGTAGGCGCGGGTGAAGCGACCGTGCGGCACCGGGTCCGTCGCGACAAGCACATCCAGCGCATCCCCGAAGCGTGCCAGGCACTCGGCGTACGCCGCTTCGAGCAGGTCCTGGCGGGTGGCGAAGTGGTGGAACAGCGCGCCCTTGCTGACTCCGGCGCGTGCGGCCACCGAGAGCACCGTGACATTGCCCACCCCGTGCACCATGGCTTCCTGCACCGCCGCATCAAGCAGGGCGGTGCGCACCAGCGCCTGCTGCCGGCGTCGTCGGGTGGCGTCCATCAATGTGCCGCCGCTTTTGAGAACGCGTTGATCATGACCACGCCGCCGACGATCATCGCGACCCCGGTGATGGCCTGCCAATCCAGGCTCTGCTTGAACACCGTCACGCTGATGATCAGGGTGAGCACGATGCCCACGCCGCCCCAGATCGCATAGGCGATACCCAGCGGCAGCGCCTTCAGCGCATGGCTGAGCAGGTAGAAGGACAGCACGTAGCAGAGCGCCATGCTCAGGGTGGGGCCCAGCTTGGTGAACTGTGCGGTCTTCTGCAGCAGCATCGTGCCGGTGACTTCGGCGACGATCGCGCCCGACAGGAACAGATACGCGGTGACGAGGGGGGACATGGATTTCTTCCAGTTAGATACCGACCGGACGGTATGTTGCGTGGTGGCGCGGTGAATGGTGTCTGACTAAAACCCGCCCCAGCCTCTGTGGGTCCGAGCGATGCGGGAGCCCGAGAGTTGCCCGGACGCGCGGTGCGGGCGGTGTTTGCGACTACCATGGCGTATGAACCCCACCCCCGATAACGCGAGCGCCCCGCGGCTGCTCGGTTTTGACGTACCCGACCTTCAGGCCACGGTCGATCAGGCCGAAGACGAGGCGATCGTCGCCATGCTCGACGTGGCCCCCTCGGCCCGCTGGCTGCAGGTCTTCCATCGCCGCGTCGATGCCTTGAAGGGCGAACTGGGGCTGGCGGGCGTGCAGATGGACGACCGCACCATCCGCTTCTACGGGTCCGTGGCCGACAGCCGACGCCTGGCCAATGAGATTGCCGGGTTGATCAAGGACATCGCGCAGGAACTGTGCAGCCCGCCGTGACAGCGGCGGTACGGCCCGGTGCCGGCGTCAGCGCGCCAGCAGCGGTAGCGGTCGGTCCACCACCACCCCTTTCATCACCAGCGTCGAGGTCAGCCGCTGCATGCCGGGTAGGGCGGACAAGTGCTGGTCGTAGAGCAGGCGGACGACGGACGGGTTCGGTGCCGGCGCGCTGCTGCGCACCCGGCCGCGTGCGGCGCGCATGTCGGCCGCATGTCCGGTGCGGCCATGGTGATCATCGCCGTGCTGTTGCTGTGCCGAACCACTACGATCTGATCCCCTCATGAAACAAGGACATGCCATGACCGAACAGCTTCATCCGTACGCGACCTCCCCCAGCCCATTGGCGCAGGCAAAGCGCGTGCGCATTCCGCACCTGCAGAAGATGAAGGCACGCGGCGAGAAGTGGGCCATGCTCACCGCCTACGACATGTACACCGCGGCGATCTTCGAAGACGCCGGCATTCCGGTGCTGCTGATCGGCGATTCGGCGTCCAACAACGTGCTTGGCAATGACAGCCTGCTGCCGATCACTGTGGACGAACTGATGCCGCTGGTGCGCGCGGTGAGCCGCTGCACGCGGCGCCCCCTGGTGATCGCCGATCTGCCGTTCGGCTCGTACCAGGCGTCACCGGAACAGTGCTTCCACACGGCGGTCCGTTTCATGAAGGAAGGTGGCGCGCACGCGGTCAAGCTGGAAGGCGGCATCGAGATGGTGCCGCAGGTGCGCAAGCTGGTCAGCTCGGGCATTCCGGTGATGGCGCATATCGGGTTCACGCCGCAGTCGGAGCATCAGTTGGGCGGCTTCCGCGTCCAGGGCCGTGGCGACAATGGCCCGGTACTGGTGGAAGCGGCGCGCGCGCTGGAAGCAGCCGGTGCGTTCGCGGTGTTGATCGAGATGGTGCCGGCCGATGTGGCCGCGCAGATCACCGCGGCGGTTTCGGTGCCCACGGTGGGGATCGGCGCAGGCAGCGACTGCGATGCGCAGGTGCTGGTCTGGCAGGACATGGCCGGGCTGCGCACCGGGCAGCTGCCGCGCTTCGTCAAGCAGTACGCCGATATGCATGGCCTGCTGCACAAGGCGGCCAGCGAGTTCGCCGCGGATGTGGAAGCAGGGGTCTTCCCGGGGCCGGAACACGCGTTCCAGTCGTAACCGGCCAGGGCAGGGTTGCGCGCCCGTATCAGCTCAGGGCGCGCAGCACTTCTTCAATCAGAACCACATAACAGGCCACGAAGTAGAACTTCAGCAGGGCCGGATGTTGCTTGGTGAGGAGTGCGCGCATGTGCGTGACTGGGCTGGGTGGATGGCCTGATTGTGACGGAGGTGTGAATTTGTGGCAATCATCACAAATTAAATTCGCTTAGCTAGATGAGGGAAGCTGATGACGTCCCTTGAATTTAACTCTAACCGATTGATTATTCAGGATAATGGGGGCTCGGTAGTGCAGCCTCCAGAGACCTCGATGGGGTCGCCCGCGGGCTCCCAAGCACCCACGCGGGCTTCAAAAGCGCTTAACGCCGGCCCCTTCGCCAACCGAGCAGGCGGCGGAACACCACCGCCACCACGGTCAACGGCACTACGATCGGCCATTGCAGCAGGAACAGCCCGGCCGTGATCTCCCACGTGGTCCAGGTGGTGCCGAACACCTGGGCGTCCGGTGGCCCCAGCCGGATGACCAGCAGCGTGGACAGCGCGAAGGCCAGGTCCTGCCAGCGCGGTGACCGGCGCGCGCCCTGGCGCCTGCAGAGCATCAGCACAGGGATCACCACCAGGCTGGCCAGCAGCGCATGGATGCAGACGTCGCCCCGCGTGTAATCGTAAGGAATCGACGGCCAGACCCAGCCGAACCGCTCTGTTTGCAGCTGGGCGGTAAGCACGCACGCAAAGGTGATCGAAGTAGCCGACAGCACCACAAGGTCCAGACACGCCTGCAATGCCACGCGTGCAACGTTGGATGTGGGCGCGGCAGGAGAAGGCGGCATGGATGGGCTGCAGGATACGGCGGGCAATCTCAGCAGAATTCAGTGGATTTGTCGCGTTTGGCTGCGACGTGTCCGCGCGCGAGGCTTAGATTGAAGCGATGTACACACTCAGGAAGAAGACACGATGATCAGACCCCTGCAGGACACCGATCTGCACGCCGCCAGTGCCGTCTGCATGCGCGCGTTTCTGAGCACGGTGGCACCGTCGCTGTCATCGATCGGGGTGGACACCTTCCGCACGATTGCCGCGGCGGACGGTTTCGCGCAGCGCACCGGGCCCGACAGCCTGCAACTGGTGTACGACGATGCGGGCGTGATCAAGGGCGTGGGCGAACTGAAGCAGCGTCGCCATGTGGCGATGCTGTTCGTCGACCCGGCCTCTCAGCGGCAAGGCGTGGGCGAGGCACTGCTGGCGGCATTGATCGCGCAGGCGCACGTCGATGAGGTCACGGTGAGCGCGTCGCTGCCCTCGGTGGCGTTCTACCAACGTCATGGCTTTGCGTGCAGCGGCGAGGTGGGGGAGTCGGCCGGGCTGGTGTACCAGCCGATGGTGCGCACCGTGCCCCGCGCGATCGAGGAAGCCACAGAGGAACGCTGATCTGCACAGCCCAGACTTCACGCCGTTCGCGCGTGTCGTTCACGAAGGGCGGACAGCCGCATCGCTACGTTGAAGGCCTGTCATTCATCCCGGTTTGCGGGTAAGGATCATCATGATCAAGTGGGCCATCATCTTCGCCGTCATCGGCCTCATTGCCGGTGCACTCGGCTTCGCCGGCATCGGCGGCGCCGCGATCGGCGTGGCGAAATTCCTGTTCTGGGCCGGCATCATCATCGCTGTCGTGCTGTTCGTGCTGGGCATGACCATCGCCAAGAAGGTCACCTGACCGCAGGGCAGCATCGGGTTCAAACACCAACGCCTGCGCAGTGATGCGCAGGCGTTTTTGTTTGTACGGTGCACCGCCGGTGCGACTCAACCCCCAGGTGTTGCAAGCGCGTGCTCGGCTGCCATGGCCAGAAACGCCGATCGCGACATGTGCTTCGCGGCAGCGGCGCGATCAATCTTGCCGACAAGGTGTTCGGGAAGACTGATGTTCAAACGAACGGCGCGTGTGTTGACCTTGGACAGATCAATATCGACCAGCATCCAGAACCCGTCGGTGAACTGCGGATTACGTCGATGGATGTTCACCGGCAATGGCGGGGGCGGCGCACGGGTCTCGCCGTCGTACATCAACTCCACTGCTTCCTGGATGAGTCGCGGAAGCGCTTCCGGATCATCGGCAGCGGAATGGACACCCGCCAGGTCCGGAACGATCGCACCGTAGGCGCTGTCTTTGTCCTGATGGACGTAAACGGGGTAGAGCATCATTCTCTCCATCCGGCTTGCCGGAGAATGCTGTTGACCGTACCGCGTGGCAGGTCTTTTTTCGGATGGGGCACGATCACGCAGCGGCCATCCTTGCGCAGCTTGTAGTGGCTGCCACGAACACTGACGACCTTGAAGCCGTCGGCAAGCAGGCGCTTCATGAGTTCACGACTGTCCATGCTGACAGGAGGCCAGTCGATGACGCGCCTGTCTACACAATACTACACAACGATTTTGCCGAAGCAATGCACGGGACCGATCGCGGCGCGCGCTGCACGTGTTACCGGAAGAAGAACGACACGCCCAGGCCGGCCTGCAGGTCCGGGCTGTTGTTGTCCAGGCCGACGTCGAACGACGCATCCAGCTGTACGGTGTGGGCCACCATCCAGGTCACGCCGGCCCCGGCTATGGCGGTGGACGCTTCGCTCTGGGTGTGGGTGAAGCCGGCTTCCAGGTAGCTGCTGACGGTGTCGGTCAGCGCCACGCTGACGCTCGGTGACCAGGTGAATGCGTCCGCGCCGGCGCCGCGGGTGGCGTTGGCATACAGCGCGCCGCTCCAGCGATCATCGAAGCTGTATTCGTAGCTGGCGCCCAGCGCGTACTGGGTGCCGCCTTCGCTGAAATCGCGCGCACCGGTGGCGAAGGTGGTGCTGGCCAGCAGCGCCCAGGCATGTTTGTCCGAGGCGGTGGGCAGGGCGATCTTGACGGCAAGACCGCTGTCGCCGCCGCCGTTGCTGCTGCTCGCCGACCCGTCGCGCGGCTTGAGCTGCAGGTGGTTGAACGGCGTGCTGAAGGCCTGCAGTTCCACATGCTCGGCCAGGCCGATGCGCAGGTTGAGGTCGCTGCTGTACTGTGTGGACCGGGTACCGTCGTCATCGCGATCGCGTTCCAGGCTGGGCAGGCCCCATTCCAGTGCGACGCTGCCGGGCGGCAAGGTGCTCGGCGAGAAGCCGATACCGGGGCGATCAAAGGCCGGGGTGTCATCGTCGTCCTGGGCCAGGGCAGGGGAGGCGATCAACAACAGGGCAAGGGCAACAGGCAGGCGCATCGTGCAATCTCCGGGCTGCGGTGCAGCATCGGCAGAGTGTGCCGCAAGCCTCCGTGATGAGGCAGTCCCCGCAAACCGATCAGCCGTCCGCGCGGGTCAGCGCCAGCAGGCCCTCAAGCAGGGGGTCGGCGCGGGGGCGGCCGTCGGCATCGATCGGGTTGGCCAGCGACTGCAACCAGAAACCGTGCGCCGCACGCCGCGCCGCGGTGAGCCGGTGGTCGCTGCCTTCGCCGGGATGCAGCAGCAGCTGGCCCTGTATCCAGCGCTTGAGTGCCTGGGCGATTTCCGGATCGGGGCGGCCGCGCGGCGCGCCGGGGCCGGGGTCGCTGGGGGCCAGGCAGGCGCGGAAGATCGCGGTGACATACGCGCGCGAGAAGCGCCCATGCGCCACCGGGTCGTCGGCGATCAGGCCCTGCACGGCACGGTCGAAATCGACCAGGGCCTGGGCCAGCAACGGGTCTTCGCCACCGTCGTGGGCGCTCAACATCGGAAAGGGGCGGCTCATGCGGGCTCCGGGAGCAGGGTCGGAAAGGCGGGAAGGATCCGGCTCAGTGCGGTACCCGCGCCTGCGGCAGGCGCGGTGCGGCCGTGCCGGGTTGCAGCAGCAGGGCGTTCAACAGCGCGATGACCCGCTCGCCCTGGCCATCGCAGGCCAGTTCGAAGGGGGTCTGCCCGCCAAGCGAGGGCAGCGGCGTATGCAGGATCCACTCCAGCACCGCGCTGCGATCCGGTTCGATACGCAGGGCCACATCGGCAACACGACGGACGATTCCCTGGCGCATGATCAGAATCCGTAGCTGAGCGAAAGTGCGGCCGAGTCCATATGGTCGCCGGTGGTCATCGGGCTGTCCTTGACTGCATCGGACAGCCGCGTGCGGCGCAGCGATGCCGTGGCGGTCCAGTGCGGGCCGAGCGGCAACACCGCGGTCAGGTCGGCGTAGGGCGACACCCCGCTGCCGGCGCGGTAGCGCGCCAGGCCACTGCGGCGCGCCTCGTCGTCGCTGACACCGAAGTAGTAATCGTTGAGTCCCTTGCCGGCGTAGTTCAGGCCAACGCCAGGCACCAGCGTGACCCGGCCGACCGGCAGCGGGTAGGCGTACTTGGCATCGGCGGCGATGCCGCCACCGTGGCCGCTGACTTCAGCCTGCACGTTGCCCTGCAGCAGGCCCCACGGCGCGGTATGCCGCACCGCCACCCCGGCCATCGCCGAGAAGCTGCGGTTGGACAGTTGGCGCAGCTGCGGGTCGTGGCTGTCCTTGCGCTTGAAACGCATCATGTACGGCGAGGCCATCAGGGACACTTCGGTACTTTCGCTGTCAAGCAGCTTGTAGCCGACGCTGCCGCCGCGGAAGTGGAACTTCCTGCCTTCGTAGCTGATGATCGGCGCGCCCACGGTGTCGGTCTTGTAGCCGGTGTAGGGCGACTTTAGCGCAACCACGGCCACGCCAAGGCTGCTGCGCGGCTTGGCGCCCGGTGCCTGGGCAAACGCGCTGCCGGCCACCAGCCATGCCGCGGTCGCCAGCAGGACGGCGGCGATGCCCGGGCACAGCGACTGCCGGGTGGTTTCATGACCAACAAGACCGCCGTTGCCGGCCGGGGGAGAATCTTCCTTGCAACGCTCGCGCATGTACCTGCCACACTGGGAATGCCAAGCGGCCATGGTGCCGTGCCTACATTGTCGGAACGTTGCGCCGGGCCGCGCGTTACCATCGGCAGCCGTCGCCCCTGTGCCCACCCCCATGCGCATCCTGCTGCTCGAAGATGATCCGGAACTGGCCAATGCCATCCAGGCCAGCCTGGGCCGGCACGGCATGGTGGTGGACGTGGTGGCCAGCATGGCCCAGGCCGGCGAGGCGCTCAAAGCCGGCGTGCACCAGATCCTGCTTCTGGATCGGCAGCTGCCCGACGGCGACGGGGCCAACTTCGTGCGGGTGGCGCGCAGCCTGGTGCCCAACCTGCCGGTAATCATGCTTACCGCGCGCGATTCGGTGGCCGACCGGGTGATCGGCCTGGACGTCGGCGCCGACGATTACCTGACCAAGCCGTTCGCGGTGGAGGAACTGCTGGCCCGCATCCGCGCGATCTCGCGGCGCCCGTCGCAGATCGCCCTGCCGGTGCTGTTGCTGGGGCGGCTGCAGTTTGATTTCGTTGCGCGCGAGGCCAGCGTCGACGGCGTGCTGCTGGCGCTGCCGCGCCGGCAGTTGCTGGTGCTGGAAGCGTTGGCGGTGCGCCAGGGGCGCACCGTGGCGCGCGCGGCATTGCTGGAGGCGGTGTATGGCTTCGACGATGCGATCCAGTCCAATGCACTGGACGCGCACGTGTCCAAGCTGCGCAAGGCCTTGGCCGAGGCCGATGCGCGGGTCGAGATCCACGTGATGCGCGGCATCGGTTATCTGTTGAAGGACGTCGCATGAAATTCCTCAAGCCCGGCTCGCTGTCCTTCAGCCTTGCCTGGAAGATCATCCTGATCCAGGTGACCATGGTGGCGATGGGGCTGGTCGGCATGGTGCTGATGTATGGCGACAGCGGCGCCGGGTACATCGACTGGAAGATGAGCGAGTCGATCGCCAAGTCGATCCGCGTCCAGGGCGATGCACTGCACGTGGACTGGCGCGCCCTGGACCACGCCGCGCAGGATCGCCCGTCCACGTTCTGGTTCGCCGCCACCGATGAAGACGGCCGCCAGCTCACCCACGGCACCGTGCCGGAGATGTACCGCCCGCTGGTGGCCCAGCTGCGCTACCTGGAGCCGACCGACATCCGTACCCGTACGCGCGCGGCCGAGCTGGCGATGCGCATCTGGGTGAACGACACGCCGGAAGGACGCGTGCACGTGATGATCGGCGGCATGCCGCATCGCGGGCTGTGGCGGCAGATGCTGGTGGTGATCGGCTACCTGGGGGGCTGGATCACCGTGCCGTTGATCGTGATCACCCTGGTCGTGGCACCGTGGGCGATCCACCGTTCGCTGCGCGGGGTGAACCGGGTGGCCGCGCAGGCCGCGGCGATCCAGATCAACGAACGCGGCGGCGGCCTGGACACGCACGCGGTGCCGGCCGAGATCTTCCCGCTGGTGGATGCATTCAACGCGGCGGTGCGCCGCATCGGCGAAAGCTACGACGCGCAGGACCGGTTCCTGGTGGGTGCGGCGCACGAGCTGCGCATGCCGATCGCGATCCTGGCCACGCGCATCGCCGACCTGCCGTCCGGCCCGGCGCGCTCACGCCTGCAGCGCGACCTGGGCCGGCTGAGCAACATCGCCGAGCAGCTGCTCGACCTGCAGCGGCTGGACCATCACCGCAGCCAGTCGCAGCGCGTGGACCTGGCCGCGCTGACCCGTGAGGTGGCCGGCGACGCGGCGCCGCTGGTGCTGGATGCCGGCTACACCTTCGCCGTGGATGCACCGGATGCGCCGGTTTGGGTACGTGGCGATCCGGATGCGCTGCACCGGGTGGTGGCCAGCCTGTTGCAGAACGCGATCGCCCACGGCGGTGACCACGGCCTGATTGCCGTGGCCCTGCAGCCCGATGGCGTGCTGGCCGTGAGCGATGAAGGCTCCGGCGTGCCGGAGCAGGAGCGCCAGGCGATCTTCGAGCCGTTCCACCGGCTGCGTCCCAGCGGCAGCGGCAGCGGGCTTGGCCTGTACCTGGCGCGCGAAATCATGCTGCGCCATGGGGGCAGCATCGCCGCGGAGAGCGCCGCCGGCGGTGGAGCGCGGTTCGTGGTGGCATTGGCGGTGGATCGGCCGGGCATCGTCCAGGGCTGAGGGCGCGCACCCGGGCGGTTCACTCCTCCATCACCCGGGGTCCGGTGTGATCGGGCCGTTCCGCGTCGGCATGCAACCGGTGTGGCTGCCCATCATCCTGCAGGGAGAGATGCCATGAAGGCGTTTGCGTGCGCGGTGTTGCTTGCGACAGCAGTCGGCGGTGCGGTTGGCCCGGCCAGCGCCTGCACCCGGGTGGTCTATCTGGGCGAAAACCAGGACGGCATCACCGCCCGTTCGATGGATTGGCAGAGCGACATCGCCACCAATCTGTGGGTGTTGCCACGTGGCATCGCGCGCAACGGCCAGGCCGGCAAGGATTCGATCGACTGGAAGGCCAGGTATGGCAGCGTGGTAGCCAGTGGGTTCGACATCTCCACCACCGATGGGCTCAACGAAGCGGGACTGTCGGCCAACCTGCTGTGGCTGGTGGAATCGGAGTACCCGGCACAACGTGGGCACAAACCCGGCCTGGCGATCTCGCTGTGGGCGCAGTACGTCCTCGACAACTTCGCCACGGTGGCCGAAGCGGTGGCCGCGCTGGAGCGCGAGCCCTACGCGCTGGTCACCGACAACCTGCCTGGCGAATCGCGGCAGGCTACCCTGCACCTTGCCTTGTCCGATGCCAGCGGTGATAGCGCGATCGTGGAATACATCGGCGGCAAGCAGGTGATCCACCATGATCGCGCCTACCAGGTCATGACCAACTCGCCTGTGTTCGACCAGCAGTTGGCGCTCAACACCTATTGGCAGCAGATCGGCGGTACCGTGATGCTGCCCGGTACCAATCGCTCGGCCGACCGTTTCGCGCGGGCCTCGTTCTACATCAACGCCATTCCCAAGAGCGAAGATCCGGTGGTTGCGCTGGCCAGTGTGTTCAGCGTGATCCGTAACGTGTCGGTGCCGTACGGCATCACCACCCCGGGCCAGCCCAATATTTCCTCGACGCGGTGGCGCACCGTGGCCGACCACAAGCGCCGGCTGTATTTCTTCGAGTCGGCCCTGACCCCCAACACGTTCTGGGTGGACCTCAGCAAGGTCGATTTCGCCGTGGGCGCGCAGGTGCTCAAACTTGACCTCGGCCGCGACCAGCGCAACGTATTCGCCGGCGATGCACTGGGGCAGTTCCAGCCGTCGGCGCCGTTCGCGTTCCTGGGCACGGGCGACTGATCCGGGGCGCGGGCCGCGTAGGCGGGGCGCCTGCCGTCGCACCCTGCTGGCAGGTCGCATCGGCCGACCCTGCCATCAGGGAAATGCGTAGCGTCAGGTCCGTCGCCGCCTAAATTCAGACTAATCCGATATCCCGGCACCGCCCTGGGGCCGTATCGTGCTGATCGAGGGAGGGATGCCTCACTTGCCTGTCCCCACGCGGTCAGCGCCCCATGCGGCGCACCGTAGTGCCACTCCGCATGGATGCCCCCGCAGGAGCGATCAGCATGATGATCAAGGTGCAATGCCAGGACCACCGCTGGCACGTGATCCACCCGACCCGCCCGGACCCGGTCAGCTTTGATGACGGGGCGGTGGCCTTCGACTTCGCCGACACCCTGGCGCGTGCACGCCACGCCGAGACCGGCCAGGCCTGCGCGGTGCGGGTGGTGGCGATGGATGCCTTCGTCGACGCGGTGCGCTACGGCTGAGGCTCCACGCGTGCCGCAGGCGTTCAGCCGGTGCGGTCGAGGTTGGCACTGAGCCGTTGCAGAAAGCTGGTCAGGCGCATGGTTTCATCCACGCTGAAGTCGGCCAGCATGCGCGTATTGCCCTCGTTGAGGATCTCGCGGGCCTGCGGCAAGCGCTGCAGCGCCAGTGAGGTGAGTTCGATGCGCTGGGCGCGCGGGTGTTGTGGATCCGGCGACCGCCGGATCAGCTGGTCGCGCTCCAGCCGCGCCAGGGTCTGTGCCATCGAGGGCTGCTCCACGCGCAGCAGGCGGGCCAGTTCGGCCTGGGTGGTCGCCTTGCCCTGGCGCACGGCCTCGAGCACCGGCAGGCTGGCCATGCCCAGCCCCAGCGGACGCAACTGGGTTTCGGTCAGACGGCTGAGTTCGCGAGCCACCTGCTTGATCAGGAACGACGGAACGTTGCTGGGATCGGGCGTGGGCCGGGACATGGGTTCACCTGCAGGGAGTTACATAGGCGCCTATGATAAGGGTAATAGGATCCTATGCTTAAGCGTATTGGGCCGGCCCGCCAGCGTGCTCCGCCCGCATCACCCGTCCGCGTGTTGCGGGGGTCGACCCAATGTGACGGCGCTGGCGCCGTCCGGTCAGCCGGCCGTCGGGTTCCTAAATAGGGCATGAAATCGGGGACTTCCGGCCTATGTTGCCCGTCTTGGGTTTGCCACATCCTGTGCGCCACCACCACACACAGTTTCGAGGCAAGGCATGAGGAGCAATGGGATGAAGCACGGAAAGCAGGCGTGGTTGTGGGCGCTGCTGCCCGCGATGCTGGCGCTGGGCACCACCGCCCAGGCGCAGAACTACGATCGCTATCGCGACGATGGCTACAACAGCGGGCCGGTGCGCTGCGAATCGATCAAGGGCCGCACCCAGCAGTGCCCGTTGCAGGGGCGTGCACGCCTGGTCCGGCAGATTTCCGGTTCGCCCTGTGTGGAGGGCCAGACCTGGGGCCAGGCCCGGGACGGGGTGTGGGTGACCCAGGGGTGCCGCGCCGAGTTCATCGCCGAAGCGGGCCGTGGCGGCCGCTGGAATGGCGGCGGCGGCTGGGGCCACAACAATGGCGGGCGCGGCCAGGTCCTGACCTGCGATTCCAATGACCATCGCCGCCAGCGTTGTGTGGCCAATGTGCGCCGCGAGGCGCGGCTGATCCGCCAGACCTCGCGCACGGCCTGCGTGGAAGGGCGGACCTGGGGCTGGGACCGCACCGGCGTCTGGGTGGATGGCGGTTGCCGTGGCGAATTCCAGGTGAATTGAGGTCGCAACCATCATTGGGCTGGTGAATCAGAAAAATCTGATACAGATCACAGTTCCGATTGGTTACTGTCCGGGGCGGGAAGCCCCGGCTTCACCCGTTCACAGGTCCCCCGCACGGTCGTGCGGCGGGACCTGCCCGATATGCCGACTCATGGAGAGAGCACCGCATGTTGATCCGCCTGCAACTGGAGCACCGCCTGTGGCGCGTGCTGCACCCGGACAAGCTGGAATCGTTCCGTTTCCACGACAGCGCCAAGGCCTTTGATTTCGCCGATGCGCTGGCGCGCCTGCACCACACCGAGACCGGCCGACGCAGTTCGGTGCGGGTGGAAGCCAGCGGGGCATACGTGGAGGCCGTGCGTTACGGCTGAACCCGGCAGGGCACACCGATAACCGAAAAACAAACGGGCCGCGTCGACATGACGCGGCCCGTTTGTATTCCGGTCACAGCCCGACCGTCGGTCGGCTGCCTTGCGCGTAAAACCATCCCCGCTTTGGCCGGTAGAGCCGACCGTTGGTCGGCTGCCTTGCGCGTAAAACCATCCGTGATTTGGCCGGTAGAGCCGACCGTTGGTCGGCTGCTTTACGCGTAAAACCATCGCGAGACGTCGGGAAACACCCGGGCAGAGCCCGGCTCTACGAGACGCAACCTCAACCCGCTGCGCTGAGCGGATGTCCGTCGCTGGCCAGCTGCGGCCAGCGCTTGAGCACCGCCGCCCGGATGCCGGCGGCATCGATGCCGGCTTCGGCCAGCAGGTCTTCGCGGCTGGCGTGGTGCTGGAAGCTGTCGGGCAGGCCCAGGTGCAGGATCGACTTGAGCACGTCTTCGGCATTGAACAGTTCAGCCACGCCCGAGCCGGCGCCACCGGCCACCACGTTGTCTTCAATGGTGACGAAGCCGTCGTGGGTACGTGCCAGCTCCAGCAGCAGGGCGCGGTCGAGAGGCTTGATGAAGCGCATGTTGACCACGCTCAGGCCCAGCGCACGGCCCACCGCTTCGGCGGCCGGCACGGTGCTGCCGAACGCCAGCAGGGCCACGCGGCTGCCCTGTACGCGCAGGTCGGCCTTGCCGATCTCCAGCGTGGACAGATCGGTGCCAGCGTCCACGCCGGTGCCGCTGCCGCGCGGGTAGCGCACCGCAGCCGGGCCGTCGAACGCCAGACCGGTGCTCAGCATCTGCCGGCATTCGGCTTCGTCGGCAGGCGCCATCACCACCATGTGCGGTACGCAGCGCAGGAAGCTCAGGTCCAGGTTGCCGGCATGGGTGGCGCCATCGGGGCCGACGACGCCGGCACGGTCGATCGCAAACAGCACGTCCAGCTCCTGCACGGCCACGTCGTGCACCAGCTGGTCGTACGCGCGCTGCAGGAACGTGGAGTAGATCGCCACCACCGGCTTGGCGCCCTGCGTGGCCATGCCCGCGGCCAGCGTCACCGCGTGCTGTTCGGCGATGGCCACGTCGAAGTAACGCTCCGGGTATTCCTTGCTGAAACGGACCAGGCCCGAGCCTTCGCGCATGGCCGGGGTGATGCCCACCAGCTTGGGTTCGACGGCCGCGGCGTCGCACAGCCAGTCGCTGAACACATCGGTGTAGGTCGGCTTCTTGGCGGCGCCCTTGGACACCAGGCCCTTGTCCGGATCGAACGGCCCGACGGCGTGATAGCCGATCTGGTCGCCCTCGGCACGCTCGTAGCCCTTGCCCTTGGTGGTCATCACGTGGAGCAGCTTCAGGCCCTTGAGGCCCTTGAGCGTCTTCAACGTGGCCACCAGTGCCGGCAGGTCGTGGCCATCGATGGGGCCGGTGTAATGGAATCCCATTTCCTCGAAGAACGTGGACGGCACGAACATGCCCTTCCAGTGTTCTTCCCAGCGCTTGACGAACCGCGCGGTGGGGTTGTTCTTCTTGTCGCCCAAGATCTTCTTGCCGCCTTCGCGCAGCGCGTTGAGCGTGCGGCTACCGGTGGCGCGGCCAAGCATCTTGGTCAGCCCGCCGACGGCCTCGGAGATCGACATGTTGTTGTCGTTGAGGATCACCAGCAGGTTCGGTTCGCTGTCCATGCCACCGGCATGGTTGAGCGCCTCGTAGGCCATGCCCGCGGTCATCGCGCCGTCGCCGATCACCGCCACCACCTTGCGATCGTCGCCTTCCAGCTGGCGCGCGATGGCCATGCCGAGCGCGGCCGAGATCGAGGTCGAAGAGTGGCCCACACCGAAGGTGTCGAACTCGCTTTCTTCGCGCTTGGGGAACGGCGCCACGCCATCCTTCTGCTTGACGGTGTGGATCGCGTCGCGGCGACCGGTGAGGATCTTGTGCGGGTAGGTCTGATGGCCCACGTCCCAGACCAGTTGGTCGACCGGGGTCTGGTACAGGTAATGCAGGGCCACGGTCAGTTCGATCACGCCCAGCCCTGCACCGAAATGGCCGCCGCTCTTGCCGACCGATTCGATCAGGTAGGCACGCAGTTCGTCGGCGATGGCGGGCAGTTCGGATTCATCGAACCTGCGCAGGTCATCCGGAGACTGGATGCGCGACAGGCGGGGATAGCGGGCGGAATCGATCATGTTTATCGCGCTTCTTCTGAGCGCCTATTTTCCCCCCCAAACCGGGGTGGGGCAAGCAAACCGCCTTCGGGGTGACCAAAGGGTGACGGTGCCTGCGTCAGTTGGTCGCAGGTCAGGCCGCCAGTTTGGAGCGTTTGGGCAGCTGCGCCTTCAGGAATGCCATCTGGTCGGCCAGGATGTTGCGGTTGGACAGGATCATGTGTTCGATCCAGCTGGGCCGGTACGGCACGGCCAGCAGCGGCATGCCGGCCTGCTGCGGAGTGCGGTCGCTTTTGCGCGAGTTGCAGTGGAAACAGGCGCTGACCACGTTTTCCCACACGTCCAGGCCGCCCCTGGAGATCGGCATGACGTGGTCGCGGGTCAGTTGCGGGCGGTTGAACTGCTGGCCGCAATACAGGCACAGGTGCGCGTCGCGGGCGAACAGCGCCTGGTTGGACAGGTTCGGGGTGGGGTCCAGCGCACGCGAACGGGCGTGGCCACGTGCGGCGATGATGGGGTGCAGGTCCATGCCGCTCTGTATGCCGGTCAGGCGACTGGTGCCGCCATGGATGTGCAGGCAGGGGTCACCCAGGGTCCAGGCGACGGCATCACGGGTATAGAGGCAGGCCGCATCCTGCCAGTTGATCCAGTCCAGTACCCGCCCGTGTGCATCCAGCGAGAGCAGGCGGACGCTGCCGGGCCGGTGCCGGGTGGCGACGGGCGATACTTCGTCGACCGGGGCGGACGAGGCTCCGGTATCGATCAGACCTAGGCGTGTAGTGTCTGTCTCCATCGGGAAAACAGCTTATACCCGAATGTTGACGTTTTGTGTATAGGAACGAACCAAAGGTTCGTTCCGGGTAGCAACCGACCGTTGGTCGGTTGGCTTCCGGACGTCGCATCGCCGTGGCCGCCGATGTGCCGACCAACGGTCGGCACCTACCCGGGCAGGCCTTTCATCCGCGGCCACTGCATGCCGATCCCCCGGGCACCATCCACGCTGGATCCACATCCCCGGTAGCCACCGACCGTTGGTCGGTGGGCCGGACAACGATCAACCTTCCCCGAAATGCGCATCCGCCATCGCCATCAGCGGCTCGGCGCCGGCCTGGATCGCGGCGGTGTGGCTGAGCGTGCGCGGCAGGACGCGGGCAAAGTAGAAGCGGGCGGTTTCGCGCTTGGCCTGCTTGAACGCCTCGCTCTGCGCGGACGCATCGGCGGCGGCGACGCTGCGCGCCCACCAGTAGGCCAGCACCACGTAGCCCGAGTAGAACAGGTAGTCGAAGCTGGCCGCGCCCAGTTCATCCGGGTTGCCGGCCGCGCGCTGCAGGGTGGCCATCGTGAGCTTGCCCCATTCGGCGGCCTTTTCGCGCAGCGGGCCAATGAACTCGGCCAGCGCTTCGTTGCCTTCATTGGCCTTGGCGAACGCCTCGATCTCGGCCAGCATCAGCTTCAGCCCGGCGCCCTGGCTGGAGGCGGTCTTGCGCCCGATCAGGTCCAGCGCCTGGATCCCGGTGGTGCCTTCATACAGCGTGGTGATGCGCGCATCGCGAGCCAGCTGTTCCATGCCGTGCTCGCGGATGTAGCCGTGGCCACCGAAGCACTGCAGCGCGTTGTAGGTGTTCTCGATGCCCCATTCGGTCTGGCAGGCCTTGGAGATGGGGGTCAGGAAGCTCACCAGGGTGTCGGCGCGCTCGCGCTCGCCGGCATCGTCGGCGTGGTGGGCCACGTCAACCAGGGTGGCCGCGTGCAGGGCCAGCAGGCGGCTGCCTTCGACCAGCGACTTGATGGTCAGTAGCATGCGGCGCACGTCCGGGTGGACCAGGATCGGGTCGGCCGGCTTTTCGGGATGCTTCGGGCCACTCAGCGAGCGCGACTGCAGGCGTTCGCGGGCGTACTTGAGGGCGTTCTGGTAGGCGCGTTCGGACAGACCGATGCCCTGCAGGCCAACGCCCAGGCGCGCGGTGTTCATCATGGTGAACATGGCCTGCAGGCCCTTGTGCGGCTGGCCGACCAGATAGCCTTCGGCGCCGTCGAAGTTCATCACGCAGGTGACCGAGCCCTTGATGCCCATCTTGTGTTCGATCGAGCCGCAGCGCAGCGCGTTGCGCTCGCCGACCTTGCCCTCGCGGTCCACCTTGAACTTGGGGGTGACGAACAGCGAGATGCCCTTGGCACCGGCCGGGGCGTCGGGCAGCTTGGCCAGCACCAGGTGCACGATGTTATCGGTGAGGTCGTGCTCGCCGGCAGTGATGAAGATCTTGGTGCCGGTGATGGCATAGCTGCCATCGGCATTGGGTTCGGCCTTGGTCTTGAGCAGGCCCAGGTCGGTGCCGCAATGCGGTTCGGTCAGGCACATGGTGCCGGTCCAGCGGCCTTCGATCAGCGGTTTCAGGAAGGCCTCCTGCTGCCATGCTTCGCCGTGCTGCTTGAGCGCTTCGATGGCGCCGTGCGAGAGCAGGGGGAAGTTGCCCCAGGCCAGGTTGGCGGCGTTGATCATTTCATTGAGCGGCACGCCGAGGGTGTGCGGCAGGCCTTGGCCGCCCAGTTCCGGCGCGGCGGTGAGGCCGGTCCAGCCGCCGTCGACGAACTGCGCATAGGCCTGCTTGAAGCCGGGCGGGGTGGTGACCTCGCCGCTGGCCTGGTCGAGCACGCAGCCGATTTGGTCACCCACGCTGTTGAGCGGTGCCAGCACGGTGGTGCTGAAGCGGCCGGCTTCCTCGAGGACGGCGTCGACCACGTCGGTGGTGGCGTCGGTGAAGCCGAGGCGGGCGAACAGGGGGTCGACCTTGAGCACGTCATGCAGGGCGAAACGGATATCGGAAAGCGGTGCGGTGTAGCTGCTCATCGTCAGGTCTCGATCAGGTGCAAAGGGAGGCGGGCGGTGCGCGGGTCAGCGCAGCACGCCGGGCAGGCCGGGGGCCTGGTTGAGGGTGCTGCGGCTGTCGACATCGAAGCTGCGCTGTTTCTTTTCCTGCGGGGTGGCGCTGACCGTGCCCTTGAGCGAGTAGGCGAGGGTGCGGTTGCCGGCAAGGGCGTCGGCGACGACCAGGCGGGCGCCGGAGGCAGGCTGGAGCTGGAGGGTGATGACTTCGGCGGAGACGCCGCCGATGGACACCGCCGGTTTGGCGGTGAGGGTGCCGGCGTCTTCATCGCCGACCTTGAGCGCCAGGCTGACGTCATTGAAGACCATGGGCATGGAGCTGAAATTCTGGAGGCGCAGGGCAACGTCCCACCCGCCGTCGGCGCGGACGGTGAGCTGCTGGATGCTGGCACCGGGGGGCGAGACGCGCTGGACCACGCCACTGTTGCAGGCGGCAAGGGCCAGGGTGCTGCCGGCGACAAGGGCGACAAGCAGGGCGGTACGAAAGCGGTGGTACATGGGCGCAATCCTCGAGCAGGTGCCGCGTGTGCCAAAGCATACTACGGCGTATGGTGGTTGTGCTGGCTTTGGGTTTTGGTGGGTGCAGGGTAGGGGGTTTTTGTTTCGAAGCTGAAGCCTGAAGCCAAGGCCAGAGCCAGAGCCAAAGCTGGTGCGTCGGCTTGGTGGGGAGGGCGGGCGCGGGTGGGTTGGCGGGACACGCCGCGAGTCCCGCTCCGCGGCCCGGCCCAGCCGCTGGCGGTTGTGCGTTCAGTCGCATGCGAGGCAGTGCCTCGCAAGCAATGCGCCTTCACCCATGTAGCAACTGTGTTGCTGGAGGGGACTTGGCCCCTCCAGCAGACGGGCACGGTAGTGCCGGCAGCGTCGCGCTGAGCCTCGGCCTGGAGGTGGACCAGCAGGGCAACGACGTCTGGCTGCGCACGCCGCACAACGCCTTCCACAGCGCGCCGCGCTCACTGCAATGAACCGGGATGCCCGAATGACTGTCACTGATTCGCGTGCGCGCCCGCTGGCGCTGCTGAGTGCCCTGTTGCTGGCCAGTGGCCAGGCCTGCGTGGTTGCCAGTGCCGCCGACAACGACGTGCTGGTCCGCAACGCCATGGTCTTCGATGCCACCGGGCGTGCGCCCTATGCGGCCAGTGTCCTGGTGCAGGACGGGCGCATCGCCGCCATCGGCACTGGTCTCAAGGCACCGGCGCATACCCGCCAGGTGGATGCCAAGGGCCAGACACTGCTGCCGGGTCTGTTCGACCTGCACACCCACTGGACCCCCAACGCCGAGCGGTCGACGCTGCCGCAGATCGCCACCCGCTATCTGGACGCTGGCGTCACCACCGTGAGCGATTTCCACCAGCCACCGGAGGCCTATGCGCCGCGCCGCGCCTGGCTGCAGCGCATCGCCGCGCCGGACGTGAAGTTTGCCGCGCGCATGAGCACGCCGCTCGGCCACGGCGCCGACTGGGGCGACGAGAACACCACCCGCTGGGTCAACTCGCCGGACGCGGCCACCGCGGCGGTGAAGCAGGTGGCGGCCTACAGACCGGACTTCATCAAGGCGTTCACTGACGGCTGGCGTTACTCCAACGCAGCTGACAACAGCAGCATGGACGAAGAAACCCTGGCTGCCCTCGTGGAAGAGGCGCATCGCCAACATCTGCGCGTGTTCACCCACACGGTGATGGTCAAGCGCGGCAAGACCGCCGCGCGTGCCGGGGTGGACGCGCTGGCGCACAGCGTGCAGGACGGCCCGGCCGACGCCGAGCTGATTGCGCTGATGAAGCAGCACGGCACCCGTTACTCGCCGTCGCTGGCGGTGTACCTCCCTGAGCGCGTGGATGGCAGCGGAAAGGCCCGCGCCGGCACCGAGGCCTACCGCCAGCGCGAGGCGAACTTCGCCAATGCCCTGCGCAACGTCAAAACCCTGCACGATGCCGGCATTCCGATCGTGCTGGGGACCGATGCCGGCATGACCGGCACGCCACACGGCACGTCCACCCTGCGCGAGCTGGAGCTGTTCGTGCAGGCCGGGCTGACCCCGACCGAGGCCCTGGTGGCCGGCACCCGCGCCAGTGCCGAGGCACTGGCCCTGGACGACCGTGGCAGCATCGAGGTGGGCAAGCGCGCCGACCTGCTGCTGGTCACGGGCAAGCCGTGGGAACGCATTGGCGACATCCGCAACACCCGGCAGGTCTACGTCGCCGGGCGGCAGGTGGTGGGCAAGGGCGTGCAACTGCCCGAAGGCAATCGCGCCACATCGCTGCCACCGCTGCGCATCGACGCGCTGGTGGATGATTTCGAGCGCGCCGACCAGCGCACCGCGCTGGACACGCTGCGCAATGACGATGCCGACGGTGGCAACGACCGTACCGTGCAGGTCACCGACGTGATCGATCGCGATGGCGGTGGCAAGGCGCTGTCGATGCAGGCCCGGCTGTCGAGCAAGGACGACGCCTACGCAGGCGTGATCCTGCCGCTGACGCGCGGTTCGGTGGCCCCGGCCGATGTGCGCCGCTGGAAAGGCGTGCGCGTGGATGTGCGCGGCGATGCCACCGTGCGCCTGGAAGCGCGCGGTCTGCAGGGCCGCCGCTGGGCCGCGCCGCTAGTGGCCACCGGCACGTGGCAGACCGTGGAGATTCCCTTCCACGCGTTGCAGGGCCAGCCGCCTTACCGCGCCAAGGGGCCGTTGCCCGCCTGGCGCGGCGATGACGTGCAGCAGCTGGTGTTCACCGGCACCGGCGCCGCCGGCACGAAGATCTGGTTCGAGATCGACAATGTCCGGTTCTACTGACATGGTGCGCCGTCATGCGCGGGGTGCACTGGCGATGTTGGCCTGCATCGTGGGCGGGCCTGCACTCGCCGCCGATGCCTCCCATGACGTGCTGGCGGCGGTGGATGCCTACGCCGCGCGGCAGGCCGAGGTGGGCCAGCAGCTGTGGGCACACCCGGAACTGGGCTACCTGGAAACCCGGTCATCGGCACTGCTGCAGGACGAGCTGCGCAAGGCCGGTTTCCGCATCGAGGCTGGTGTTGCAGGCATGCCCACCGCGTTCGTGGCCCGCTACGGCAAGCGCGGCAACGGACCGGTGATCGCGCTGCTGGCCGAGATGGATGCCTTGCCTGGCATGTCGCAGGCGGCGTTGCCCACGCGCAGCCCCATTGCCGGCCAGGACGCCGGCCAGGCCTGTGGTCACAACCTGTTCGGTGCCGCGGTGGTGGGCGCCGCGCAGGCCGTGGCGCAGTGGCTCGCGGCGAGTGGCCACGACGGCGAAGTGCGCGTGTATGGCACGCCGGCCGAGGAGGGCGGCAGCGGCAAGGTCTACATGACCCGCGCCGGCCTGTTCAATGACGTCGACGTGGCGCTGCATTGGCACCCGGCTGCGGCCAACTCCGCCGCGCAGGGCACCAGCCTGGCCAACATCAGCGGCAAATTCCGCTTCCAGGGCGTCGCCGCGCACGCCGCGCTCGCACCGGATCGCGGGCGCTCGGCGCTGGATGGCGTGGAAGCGCTCAACCACATGGCCAACATGATGCGCGAGCACGTGCCCGACGGCACCCGCATCCATTACGTGATAAGCAATGGCGGCGCCGCGCCGAACGTGGTGCCCGATGCCGCCGAAGCGTATTACTACGTCCGCCACGTCGACCCGGCGGTGGTGCGCGATGTGATCGCGCGCCTGCAGCTGGCCGCGCGCGGTGCGGCGATGGGCACCGGCACCGAGGTGGTGTTCGAACCCACCGGCGGGGTGTATTCGCTGCTGCCCAACGATGCACTGGGCCGCGTCATGCACGCCTCGCTGCAGCAGGTGGGCGGCGTGGTGTATGACGCGGCCGACACCGCGTTTGCCACCCAGTCGCAGCAGACCCTGCAGCAACGTCCTGCCTTGGCCACCGCGGCCACGCTGGAGCCGTACCGCGACGATCAGGCCGGTGGCGCCTCCACCGATGTGGGCGACGTGAGCTGGAACGTACCCACCGTGGGCCTCAGTACCGCCACCTGGGTGCCCGGCACCCCGGCACACAGCTGGCAGGCGGTGGCGGCCTCGGGAGCGCCGATCGGCACCAAGGGCGCGCTTACCGCGGCGAAGGTGCTGGCACTGACCACGGTGGCGTTGTTGCAGTCGCCACAGACCGTGACGGCAGCGAAGAACGAATTGGCGCAACGGCGCGGCGCGCAGTTCCGCTATGTGCCGCTGCTGGATCGCACCGCACCGCCGCTGGACTACCGCGTGCGCGCGAAGGACTAGGCACGTACGGCGCCGCTCAATCCAGCGGCGCCATCACTTTCAACGGGGCCAGATCGTAGCCCATGGCTTCGGCCTTGGCCTTGATGCTGTCGAACTGCGTGGCGTCCATGCGCGGCGAGCGCGACAGGATCCACAGGTACTTGCGGGCCGGGTCGCCCACCAGTGCCCACTGGTAGTCCGGGTCCAGCGCGATCACCCAGTAGTCGGCCCACACCAGCGGTACCCAGGCCAGCCAGTCGGGCACGAAGCGCACCTGCAGCTGGCCCGGCGCACCCTCGACCGGACGTGCCACGCCTTCGGCCGCGATCCGCTCGCCATCGGCGATGCGGCACGCGTTGTGCACACTGATGCGGCCGTCACCGCGCAGCGCGTAGGTGGCGGTGATGTCGCCCACGCATTTCTTCTGGAACGACACCGGCAGGTGGGCAATCTCATGCCACTGCCCGGCGTAGCGGCCCATGTCCAGGGCGGGCACCGAGCGCACGGGTTCGGCCGCCAACAGTGAGTTGGCTGCAGACAGGAGAAGCAGGGCAAGCCACGGGCTGAGCAGGCGCATCGACGGCACTCCGGAACGGTCGACCGAGCTTAGGGGCAGGGCAGGAGCGAGGTGTGAAGTTTCTGTCATTTGCGGGCATTGCTTCGGACACGTTGCGTTCGAGTCCCACGCAGTTCGGTCTAAAGGCTGCGGACGAAGGCTCTCATGGCTGCCTGCCAGCGCACGTCATCCGATCTGAAGTCCAGGCGCGTGCCGTCGCTCGCGCGGGTGACGTAGTGAAGATCTGCCACTGTATTCACCTCGCCCGGGTGCGACGGCAGCCAGAACACCAGCGTGTCCGTTTTCGCCGACCACTCATGCACAAGATCCCACTCGATTTCCTTGCGGACGATCTCGAACAGCTCGGCCGGGTTGCTTACAGTCCAGCCGGCATCGTGCAGGTGCGTCCTCAGTTCGATCATCCCGTCGCGCGCGTGCATCTGCGTCCACGTAGGAAAGGGATCCGTGCAGATTCCGTACAACCGCACAAAGAAAAAGAGCCCGCATTTCTGCGAGCTCTTCTTGAATCATGGTGGCCGAGGACGGAATCGAACCGCCGACACGGGGATTTTCAATCCCATTCACCATATAAAAAAAGCTTTTAGATCAAACACTTTAGTAGCCCTACTAATAACGGCTTGTAGCGCTAAGTGCTTGAATCATAGCAGTAGCTACCCGACCTGCCCGTGCAATTTCCGTGCAACTTTCTCCAGGCGCTCAGCGTCTGTAGCCAAGTGTTCGGGGGACAGGTGGGCATACCGCAGCACAGACTGATATGACCGCCACCCGCCCAGCTCCATGAGGCTGCGCAGGCTGGTGCCGGCCATCACGTGCCAGCTCGCCCAGGTGTGTCGCAGGTCGTGCCACGCCAGCGGTTCGATCCTGGCCCGCCTCTGGGCGGCATACCAGCCGGTGTTGCTCGCCCGGACGTATGGTTCGCTGTCCTTCTCAGATCCACTCGGGAACACCCATGGGTTCCCCGCCACCCTCTTCGCGCGCTGCTCCAGCAGGATGTCCATCGCGTTTCTGTTGAGTGGTGCGCCGATGGCCTTCTTAGCCTTCGCCTGCCTCCCTTTGATCCACGCAACACGCCTGTCCAGGTCGACCTGGTCCCACATCAGTCGCAGCACGTTCTGCTCACGCCACCCGGTAGCAAGGGAGAACAGGAACGGCGGCCGCAGGTGCGGCGCCAGCTCTTTGTGCAGCCGCACCGCCTCGTTCTGAGTCAGCCAGCGGTAGTCGTCGGCGCCGTCCGCTTCCTTAATGCGGATCGAAGGCGCCGAGTCGGTCCAGCCGCGCCGCTGAGCATCCTTCAGGATGGACCGAATCAGGGCCATCATTCGGTCCACGGTGGCCTGTGAGGTCGGCTCGTCCGTGAAGGTGCTGCCATCCTTCTTCCGCCGCTTGTTCTTGGGCTCGGCCTTGCGCTTGCTCGACACCATGGCCAGGACGTCGGCATTGATCTCGTCCAGGTGTAGGTGGCTTAGATAGGGTGACAGCCATTTCAGGTTGTGCTGATCCTTCTTGATGCTGCGCTTGCCGCTGTGGTCCTCAAACCAAGCCACGACCGCCTCGGTCCAGAGGCGGCGTTGCTTTTCACCCAAGCGAGCTACCCGGTACAGTTCCGTGTGGATTTTCGACGCCCACTCGGTAGCGAGGACACGGTCGGTAGTCCCAGAGCTTCTAAATACTTCGCGTCCGTCGGGAGTGGTGAAACGGATCCAGAGGATTCCTTTCTTGCCACGCGGTTCAAGTTTGTAGGGATGGCGGGCCATTCGGGTTGCTTCGTTTCCGTGAGATATGCGTCGAGTGCGGCGCGAAGGAATCGCCAATTACCGCCGACCTTCCGGCCGGGCGGTCCTTTGCGCTTGCGCATCCAGTTGCGCAGGGTGACCGGGTGGTACTGCAGGTAGGCAGCGGCCGTTTCCAGATCCATGACGTCCGGCCAGAGCTTCTCAGCCGCTCCCACGATTCACCCCCTTGGCCGCCGTGGCCTGGCGAGGCGGTGCGAAGCGCATGGGCAGCTGCAGCACGTTGTCCGCCGCCGGTGCCGCGATCACGGGCATGACCTTCCGCGCGCTGCGGGCAGGGCGGTTGATGCGGCGCCATTCCGCCAAGGCTTGGCCGGGCTCTGCATGCTTGCTGGTCGCCCGGCATTTGCATTCGACCAGGTGGCCACCGCCGCGGTCGACGCCGCGCAGGTCGAGGATGTGGCGCGCGCTGTGACCGGCGGCGCAGGCCGGCAGCCCTTCGGGGTGGCTGATGTGTCGCTGGGTCATTGGGAGATCTCCAGAAGGAAGGTGTTCACGCGACGTGCTCCAAGGCGAGGCCCTGCTGGTGGCCAGACGTTGAGGCGCTCGGACTGATCCAGAGGCATTCGGTCCGCAAGGTGCAGCCGCGGCCCGCGCTGATCCGCGCTCGCGTTTCGACTCTGCGCCAGTCCTGCAGGGCTGCGTCATACAGATCAGTGCGGTAGCCAGATACAACGACCATCCCGCGCAAGCTCTTCAGGCAATCCAGCAGTTCCTGGTGATCGCCTTCGGTCATCTCGTGCCGGTAGTAGCCGGCCTTGCCGGACTGCATCACGCGGGTGCTGTGGACGTAAGGCGGATCCACGTAGTGCAGCGTTTGAGCGCCGTCGTGCTGCCGCATGACCTCGATCGCCGGCCGGTTCTCGATCAGTACGCCGGAAAAGCGTTCGGCGACTGCGGCCAGTCCATCGGGGAAGCGCGCCCAGTGGTGCTGTGCGGTCCCGTACGCGCGCTGCGAGTCAATGCGGAAGCCGGTTTTGCCCTTGGTGGCGCCGGCAGATCCGAACCCCATCTGAGCCCTGATCAACAGCCTCCGTGCCCGTTCGACTGGATCCGCCGTCGGTTCCCACGCCTGCTCGAACTCGGCGCGGGCGTAGGGCGTCAGGGCGCAGGCATCGGCCAGGCGATCGCGCTGGGCTGGATCCTGAAGCACACGGAAGAAGTTGACCACGTCGCCATCGAGGTCGTTGTAGACCTCCGCGTAGCTGCGGGGCTTGGTGAGCAGCACGCCTGCCGCGCCACCGAATGGCTCGACGTACGTGCGGTGTGCCGGCAGGTGTTGGTGGACCCAGGGCGAAAGCCGGAACTTGCCGCCGTGGTAGCGGAACGCTGGTGCGGTGATCATGCGAACAGCTCCGGTTGGATGGGAAGTGCCGGCGGCGCCGGGCCGGGAAGGGAGGTCGCGCGGCGGCGGGCGGACTGGGCCATGCGGAACATGCACCAGAAGCCGTGGCCCACCAGCCGCCGGGCGCGCGCCTCACCCATGAGCACGCGCGCTGTGTGCTTGGAGCGGTCTGCCTGGCGCATCACGCCGCCACCGCCATCGGCGCGGCGACCGGGTCCAGGTTCGCCACGGCCAGGGCGCGCAGCGGCGGCGGGCTGACGCTGTTGCCGACCATTCGCACGGCGGCGCTGGTGGTGAGCGGAGTGCCGTTGGCAGTGCGGTCAATGATGTAGCCAGCCGGGAAGCCCTGGGCGCGGTACAGCTCGTGCGGCTTGAGCATGCGCAGGCCGATATCCACGATGACGTAGGGCGTTCCCTTGATCACCACCGTGACCAGCGCCAGCCGGTCCTTGGTGGTGACCGTGTCCAGCGGGTCACGCGGGTCCACCGCGATGCCGCTGCCGTAGTACTTCACCAGGAACGCGGCAACACGCAGGGCGCCTTCCTGATGCTCCGGCGACAGCTGGGCCAGGTCTGCGGTTACCAACTGCTGCTGACTGCCGGTGGCGGTGATAGTGCTGACCGGGGCGCGCGCATCACGCCCGCCGCCGTCGTAGAAGCCACCGTTGGCCTGCTCGAGGAAGGCGGTAGCCAAGCAGTGGTGTTCGGCCTGCGCGGCGACTGTGGAAAGCGGATCGCGCGCGTCTGCGCCGACCATGTTCCTGCGTAGGGTGACCAGGCTGGCGGCGGCGATGCCCAGCGCGTGCGCAGCGCCTGCAGGCCGCGCCGCGCCAGCACCAGAGGTGATCGTGGGCACCGGATCGTTGACCGGCGTACCGATGCTGTCACCCCGGAACTTCACGAGGTGCGGTGCCGCGACCGCGTGCTTGATGCCACCGGCCACAACCGTACCCAGCGGCTGCTGCAGGTCCAACGCACGCGGTGCCTGGCCGGCCCGCTCGCCGTAGCCGGTCTGCACCAGCACCGGCGCCACCAGCGCGGTGTCGGCCTTCGCGGTCATGGTGTACAGCGGGTCAGCGCCCGAGCGAGGCTCCGACTGGCCGGCCCGGCCGCCGACGCCGGCGAGGATCGGAGTGACCACCGAGAAGTGGCCGCCCTTCACCCCGGCGCAGAGCGTGCGCAGCGGCTCACCCGCGTCCATGGTGCGCTGGGTGCTGGCGTTGGCATGCTCGGTGATGAAGGGCGCCAGTTCCGGCATGGCCAGCATCAGCTCGCCGCGGTTGGCGGCGGTGATGGTGCGCAGCGGCTCGCCCACGGCGTGCACACGGTCGGCGCCCTGATGGGTCACCGGCACAATGAACGGGTCCGCCGACTGGATGACGTGGCGCATGGTGCCCTTGGCGATGCGGCGCATGGTGGCATCGGCCAGCGGCCGTTTGCGCCCGAAGATGGACGGGCAGGGGATGCTGAAGTCCAGGCAGTCCGCTGCAGACACGCGCGGCTTCTGACCCGGCGCGGTGCCGTGGCTAGCTGCCGGCCACACAATCGGTTCGCCGTCGCGGCGGCCGAGCAGGAACAGCCGCTCTCGGCTGGTGCCCGCACCGAAGTCGCTGGCGACCAGCTTGCGCCATTCGACCACATAGCCCAGCGCTCTCAGCGCGGCGACGAACTGGCGCCAGGTGCGGCCGGTGTGGCGCTTGTCCGGCACCAGCTGCTGATTCTCTACCGGCACGCGCTCGCCGCGCGCTGCAACGGTGCCGTCTATCTTCAGCACGCGGCCGGTAGCCTTGCAGCGCTTGGCGACCAGCGGACCCCAAGTCAGGATCTGCCATACGTTTTCCATGGAAAAGATGCGCGGCGCGGTGTTGGTGCCGTTGAGCAGGTCCGCGCGCAGCAGCATGCCGACCCACTTCAGCAGGACCCACGACAGGGCGCGGGTCTTCCGGCTGCGCGGCTGGCCGCCCTTGGCCTGGCTGAAGTGGGTGCAGTCCGGGGAGGCGTGGAACCAGCCGATGGGGCGGCCGGCCACGTCCACGCGCGGATCCGAGTGCCAGATATCTTCCAGGTGATGGCTGGTCAGCGGGTGGTTCGCCGCGTGCATGCCGATCGCCAGCGCGTCGTGGTTGTAGGCGAGTGCCGGGTCTTGGCCCAGCGCCTGCTTGAGCGCCTCGCTGGCGCCGCCACCGCCGGCGAACAGGTCGACCACGATCTCATGTGGCCGCAGGCGGGAGCGCTGCGGCAGGGGGAAGTTGAAGGAGCGGGAGCCATCAGCCATTGGTGCATTCCTGGGGGTAGAGGTGGCGGCGGTCGCTCGGGATCATCGGCCCGGGCTTCGGCTTGACGGTGGCCAGGGTGGTGGGCGCAGCGCGGGTGTAGGCCATGCACTGCTGATGGCCCAGCACAAGGCGCCTCGTTCCGGAGGGCTCACCGACGCCGCACCAGAATCCGTCGTAGTGATCGCCGGTCGCCTCGGCGTTTACACAGCGCCGGCAGGCTGCCGGCTGATCATCGAGCGCTGATTCAATCCACCGCGACCATTCCTCGCGGCGCCATAGCTTCTGGTTGTAGAAATGCGCCTGGCAGTTCGGGCAGTACCAGTTACGGTTCTCCCCGATGCCTTGGCTCAGGTCGCGCCACTCACTTTTGGCGCAGCACTTGTCCGGAGTTTTCGCTGAACGGCTCGGGACGGTATCGGGCAGTTCGGCATGCTCGCGGGCCTGCTGTTCGATCTCAGCCATTGCCCACCCCCGGCGCTGCATCGCGCTGGCCGATCAGGGCCAGTAGGCGCTCAGCTTCTCCGAATACACCGTTCTTCATGGGAGACTCGTCCCCATGATGGACAACCGCATTGGCAAGGGCTGCTAGAGCATTGAACTGCCCCAGGTCGATGCCCTGCGCGGGCGGGGCGGGCATCGACCGTGCGATGACTCGCATTGCACTTCGCGCGAAAGCCGGGATGGGGTCATGGTGCTCTGCCAGCGTCAGCAGCTCGTTGCGCCAGTCCGTGGGTTTGCCGCCGCGCTTGCTCCAGTCAGCCACCGGCACCTGCACCCCCGGCTGGCGGGCGGCGAGGGCGTCCGGCTCCGAACGCAGAGCCATAGGCCGAACGAACCACGCATAGGGACCGTCTTCGGTGTCGCCCTTCCATGCCAGGCGCCACTCACCCTCGGGCGCTTCCGGATTCCAGGTGCGCATTTCCTGCCAGTACAGTTCGTCAGCATCTTCCAGAGCCGCCTCGGTGAAGTCACCGGCAACAATGTGGAAGTCGAAGCCCTGGGCATGGACCAGCTTGTCGAGCGCATCTTCGCGATCATCTGGCCAGCGAGGGATATCCGGATGGAAGAGGTCGCCATACTCCGAAGGCGCCGGCATGCGGGCCGGCAGGTACAGGCCGCGCCACGGGTCCTCAGGGTCCACAGCCTGCGCCGGAACCAGCGGGACGGTGTAGCAGCTGGGGCCATGCTCTTCGATGGTGGCTTTCTCGCGCGCTGTGATGGCGCGGTCGCCGCCGTCCCACCACATGGGTGCGGTGGACGTCGGCAGCGCTTCGGCGGCAGGGCGGATCACGACTTCACCTCCGCGACATCGCCGTCCTGGCTGTCGGCCAGCAGACCGTCCCAGCACACCGCGCAAAGCGGGACGCCTTCGCTGTCATGGTTGGTGACCGGGCCGCACTCGGGCTGGCCGGCTTCGCAGGTCTCGCCAAGGTCCTCGGCGGTGATGACGTGGCTGGCGATGTTTCCGACCCGCCAGAAGTTCACGGTTTCAACCCGGTCGGCCCAGTCGGCGACCAGGTGCTGCAGCTCCTTGAACTGCTCAGCGGAAACCCCGGCCAAGTAGTCTTCGGACGCTTCACCGGCGTCCTCATAGGCCCGCTCCTGCATCGCCTCAACAATAGAGCTGGCGTCGATCAGACCTTCCGTCTTCACCTGCACGACGTCGCCGATGTAGACAGTTCTGCCTACCTGAAGATCACCGCCGTGATGATCAACCGCCGCGGCGATGGCTGCGGCCACGCTGTCGCACTGGTCGCGGAACGTCTCCTGGTCGATGCTCCAGCTGTACTGCACAGATGCTGCGTTGGTGTCGGTGGTCATGGCTGGCTTCCCTTCTCGTGGTCTTTGATGCGGTCGATGAGGTAGGTGGTTTCGTTGCGCCACTTGGCGCGGTCGAGCGGGTTCATGTGCTTGGTCAGGTGCTGGAGCTTTTCGAGCGGTTCGAGCATCCAGGTGATGCGGAAGGGCATGGACGAGCGGTGGTCGCGGAGCGGGGCGTGAGGGCGGCAGTCCGGTCCTGCGAGCCACTCGGTTTCGCCGCAGTCCAGGCAGTGGCCGTCGCCGTGGCTGTCCGGCGGCCAGCGGTGTTCCGCTCTGGCGACTGGCGGGTGCAGGTAGAGCGCGCGCACTTCCAGGCCGCGTTTGCGGGCCTGCAGTACGTCGTCCTCCTGCGCTTCCAGCCACGGTTCGGTCGTGTGCAGCGGGCGGCATTCGTAGCGGACAGCCTTCTGCATGCCGTACAGCTGTCCCATCAGGGCGTTGGCCCATTCGGCGACGGTTGCCGGCGGCACTGGCTCAGAGCCGGCGCCAGCGCGGCGCATGGCGCGCACGGTGGTGGCCACGGTCGGGGCTTTGGCGGCGGCCTGGCTCATGCACCGCCACCCTGGGAGCGGATCTGCTGCAGCAGCTGCTCGAAGTGCGCGGCGTTGAAGAATTCGAGCCAGATGGTGGTGACGATGGCGGCGACGCCGCCGCCGGCCAGCACGCCCACGAGGAAGGAAGCGAGATTCATGCGACGTCGCCTCCTGGGCTGGTGAGGGTGTGGCGGCGGTAGCGCTCGGCCAAGTCGTTCTGCGCGGCCTTGCTGCAGCCGGCGGCGATGAACTCCCCGGCGACCTTGCGCACGTCGGCGCCGGCGCGGGCGGCCATGCGGCGCACGCTTTCGAGGCGGTAGCGGGACATGGTGTCGCGCACGGGGAAGGCGATGACCTGGCTCATGCGGCACCGCCAACGGCTTTGGCGAGAGCCTGTTGTGCCTTCCAGCGCAGGGCTCGGATTGGGTTGTTGCTGTCCTGCTCCGGTTCCTCGCCTGCCTGACCCATGTACGCGTCGAAGGTGGCAACGATGGCGAACAGATCGGGAGCGGCGGCAATCAGCCAGGCGTTGGCCTCGCTGGGCAGGCCGGTTGCGGGATCAACGATGTCTGCGGCGATGGCAACGTCATCTGCCACGCTGCGGCTCAGAACGAAGTACTCGTCGATCACGAAGCCAGCGGGGCTGCCGTGTCCGCCATGGCTGACTTCCCACGGCGCAGGGGTGTGTTTGGCGGCGCTCATGCCGCCACCTCGACCAAGCCGGCGCCGCTGCCGGTGATCTCGATCCCGCCGGCAGGGACCATGCCGCGGCGCGCGCGGGCGGTGCGGCTCAGCGCCATCGCGGCGTGGGCGAGGTCTTTGCAGAGCTGGGTGGCCTCTTCGGGGGAGAGGCTGACGATGACGCCACCGGCTTTGATGACGATGGTGGCGGTGCTGGTGCGGGCTTCCACGACTGGGTGGGCGCGCGCGCTGACGATGAAGCTGGCCATGGAAGTCTCCGTGCCCCGGCCCGGATGGGCTGTTACTGGGGCGACGGCTAAAGATTAGTGGCGCTAATTCTATTCGTCAATAGGGGCGCTTATATCTGGATCGTGAATTTTTCTGAACGTGGTCATGAGCAGGTCAGAAGTGTGCGGCGCCCAACAAAAACCCCGCCGGAGCGGGGTTCTGGTGAGGCGAGGCGTTGACGGTGGCGGTTACAGCCAGCCGAACCCTTTTGCCATGAGCCCTGCAAGGCCAAGGGTGGCAACAATCAGTGCGGAGAAAAGTTTCACGAAATCGGCCCGGGCCTCAGCCCGGACGGCCTTGAACTCGCCATTAACCTCGCCGCCGAACTGCCGGAGGGCCTGGTCCATCGATTTCACGTCACCTTTGATCTCAGCAACATCCCGCTGGATGTACTCGACGGCGGCTTCAAGTTTGGCGACACGTGCTTCCATGTCCCCATCATTGCCGCCCCCGTCTCCCTTTTCAAGGGGGCGACGTTTTTGAAAGGCCTCCGGCCAATGCACGTTGTCAGCTGCCACGTTGTCCTCCAGTGGACTCGTTTACGCCGTGGAAGTAGTTCGCCCACTCCTGTACGACCTGGTAGTCGAATAGACGTACGTAACCACAGTTGCTGCAGATCATGGAGATTTGCGGGCGCATGTAATCTGAGGCCTCAGCAGGCATCCCCCCCTCTGGCGGAGATAGTGCGTAGATCAGCCCGGCAATGGCTTCGCCTTCGGTTAAGCCACCGGTGAAGTAGCCTTCGCTGCCGCAGCACGGACAAGCTCGGGCAACCCCCCGCTGGGCAATGAATGCCTGAAAATCTTCACGAGTCGGTCGCATCAGCTAAGCCTCAGTCTGCCCATCCACCTATCCAGTGGACACGGCCGATGACGGTGATCGGATGCCGCTTTGAGGCCATCGGCTTCGGTTTGCGCCACTGGTGGTCGCCATGCGGGTTGTCGCTTTGGAAGTAGACGCCGGTGTCGAGCACCATGGCGCGTTTCACGAAGTATTCGGGGTTGGCCATGCCATCGACCTGGATCACGTACAGCAGGCCATCGACCACGCGGGTGTCCGACGTGTCAAACAGGATGGCGTCGCCGTCCTTGATGGTCGGTTGCATGCTGTCGCCCTTGCCGTAGTAAACGGCGAGGTCACGGCCGTAGATGCCACGGCGGCGCAGGCTGGTTTTCTTGAACTTCAGGCTGTGCGTTTCCGCGTATTCAGCAGCCTCGGCGCCAACACCGAGGCCGGCAGCCTGGGAGTACCCGACGATGTCATCCCACGCGTCGTCGTGGGGAGGTGCAGAGCTGTACTGCTGCTCGGGCAAATCGTTCCTGATATCTGTGTCCTCAATTCCTAGAGCTGCCGCGAACACCTTGAGAGTCCGGTAGTTCATGGGGATCTTGCCGTTGAGGTACTGGCTAACTGCGCCTTGGGTGATACCCAGCTCGTGCGCCAGCTTCTCTTGAGTGATACCCAGTGAACGCGCGTTCTCTGCCCATGCGGCTTTCAGCCGCGCCGCTGCTGCGACGTCGGCTGGAGTGGGCTTCGCTTTGCGTGATGCTTCCATATGAGGAACGCTAATTAATGCGTTCATGATTTACCAATAGCGGCACTATTGACCGAGATATGAGGGGCGCTCATACTTGGTCCATGGACATTCCCAGCTACCGAAAAGAGAAGGGCCTGTCGCAGGCGGCGTTTGCTGCACTGCTGACGGAAACGGGTACGCCCGCCACCCAGGGTCTGGTCTCCCAGTGGGAGAAGGGCACCACCGCGATCAGGGCGGAGCGTGCCATCCAGATCGATCTGGCCACTGGTGGTGTGGTCAGCAGGTTTGAGCTGCTGCCGGCCGTGTTCGGCCCCAAGCCCGGCCAGACGGAGCGGCAAGCCGCCGCTGCTCTGGTTGATAGCCGAATGAGCAAGCGCGCGCTGCGGGCCAAGCTGGGCCTGAAGACCGATGCGCACTTGGCCAAGGTGCTGAGGCTTCCCGTTGCCCAGGTCCAGGCCTGGCCGGAAGAGCAGGGCGTCCCAGCCCTTCCGCAGGTTCTGCAGTTGCTCGGCGGGCAGGTGCCTGCGCCAGTGGCCACCCGGCCCGATGACCCCGATGCAGACCGCATCGTCACCGTAGAGGCCGCCTGAGATGCGCACGTTGCCCGACAAGTGGAATCCCCGGCTGTGGCTGAGGGACTGGTTGACCGCCCAATCGAAGAGCGATCTGGCGCAAGAAGCCCGGACGCGCGCTGGCATCCAGGCCGCAACGCGTGCTTGGCACGAAAAGCGAGACCGCTCCGACGATCTGGCTCGGAAGATGATCGGGGACAACCTTGATGGCTTTCTCAAGCCTCGGGTAGCTGATCCCGAGCGTACTCCAGCCATCCCTGAGCTTTCTGATCGATCTTGGCATGAGCCAAACGGCCAAGTAGATCCGTCGCTCTCGCGCTGCTCAGCGAGCGAAGAAAGTCGAGCTGCTGTTCCAGTTGCTCGAGAAGTTCCGACGGCTGCGGGTGGGCTTTGACCATTGCCATGACAACCATCTCCAGCACCTGCACCTGTGCAAACAAGCTGGTGAATGCCGGGTCTTCCCTGAGTTCCATGTCGCCCTCCTTGCGGGCTGTGTTGTTCGCACTTCCAGCGTAGCGCAAGGAGGGCGGCGCCCTCGATCCCTGAGTTGATCTCGTCCATGGCGCTGATGTTGCGCCGCAGAAGTTCCCACGTATCCATTCGAGTACGCCTCCGATGAATGTCACCGACGCCGCATACGACACCGTCCACCAGCACGCAGGCGGCTCCGTTGCCCTCGCACCGCGCATGGGAATGTCCGATGCAACCCTGCGCGGGAAGGTCAACCCGAACAACGACCGCAACCTGCTGAGCTTGCAGGAGGCGGACACGCTTATGGCGCGCACCGGTGACTTCCGAATCCTGCATGCCCTGTGCGCTGAGCATGGCTTTGTCGCTCAGCGGGTTGAAGCGCCGGAGTCGGGTTCGCTGATCGCCTCACTTCTGACCGCAGCTGCGGCGAAGGGTGGCCTGGCCGAGCTTATCTCGAACGCGATGGCCGATAGCCGGATCTCCCCGAACGAGGCCGACGCCATCAGCCGCGCCTGCGCACAGGTGATGGCAGCCATCGTCCAGGTCAGCCAGCACGCCGAGGCAGCGGCAGAGCGGGGTGCGGAATGATCGGGATGAACCATCCGGCGCGCGGCACGGACATCAGCACCAGCCATGAAGCCGCTGCGCACGTGGTGTCCAGCGGGCTGCAGGCGTGGCAGCAGGACCGGGCGGCTGCCGCAGTGAAGGCTTATCCGGGCCTCACCAGCATGGAGCTGGCCAAGGCTACCGGCCACGATCGCTACATGCTCGCGCGTCGCCTCCCTGAGCTGCTGGAAGACGGGCGCGCGTGGCGTGGCCCGAAGAAGCCGTGCGAGGTCAGCGGCCGTAGCGCGTGCACCTGGTGGCCGGTGGCCCCGGGCGAGAACCTGGCACTGGGGCTCTGACATGTCGACCATCATCATGAGCCAGTGCTGGCCGCTGCAGAGCCTGAGCGTTACGCAGAAGGCTGTGCTCATCTCCCTGGCCGATCAAGCCAACGACGACGGCGTGTGCTGGCCGGCCATCGGCACCATCGCCAAGCGCTGCTGCATGTCCGAGCGCGCAGTGCGCACCGCCATGGATCATCTCGAAGCGGTCGGCCTGCTGAGCCGTGAGCGGCGCTTCAACAGCAGCAACGTGTATTCGGTGACGCCGAGCAAGTTCGACGTGTCGGCGGCTGGCACGAAGGCGAAGCGCAAGGCCAAGAAATCGGGGGCTGCACCGGGCGCAGGGGGTGCAGCATATACAGGGGGTGCGCCCGATGCACTCGGGGCTGCGCCCGGTGCAGGGGGTGAGGCAGGGGGCGCAGGTCTGGAGGTGCGCCCCGTGCCGCCTAACCGTCATATAACCATCATTGAACCGTCAGAAGAACCGTCATCTCCGGCGGGCCTGTCGGCCGCGCCGCCGGTGGTGGATACCGAGACCGAGCTGCAGGCCGCATGCCGAGCGACGTGGACCGCCTACGCCATCGCCTACCGGACCCGCCACGGTGCGACCCCGGTGCGCAACGCCAAGGTCAACGCCAACGTGAAGCAGATCGTGCAGCGCCTGGGCTACGCCGAGGCGCCGCTGGTGGCAGCGTGGTTCCTGCGGGTCAACGAGCGGTTGGTGGTGCAGGGCATGCACGACCTGGGCCTGCTGCTGGCGCGCTGCGAGGCGTACCGAACCCAGTGGGCGACCAACCGCCAGGTGACCGAGACCAGCGCCCGCCACACCGACCAGACCCAGTCCAACGTCACGGCCGCCGATGAGGCTAAGGCGCTGCTGCGCAACCGGAGGACGGCCAATGCTGGCTGATCACGAGCAAGACCACCTGGTTGACCTGCTGGTGGCTACCGCTGAGGTGATCGGCGACCAGCTGCGGCCCACCGCCGCCGCCTACATGGTTCAAGACCTGGCCTGCTACGCGCTGCCGGTGCTCGAGAAGGCGCTGGCCAGCTGCCGCAGGGAACTGAAGGGACGGCTGTCGCTGGCTGCGGTGCTGGAGCGGATCGACGACGGCCACCCGGCGCCCAACGAGGCATGGGCGGTGGCGATCCAGGCTGCTGACGAGCGCGCGACGGTGGTGTGGACCACGACCACCCAGCAGGCATGGAACGTGGCGCTGCCGCTGGTCGAGGCGGGCGACAAGATCGCGGCGCGGCTGGCCTTCCTGGAGGCATACGCCCGTTTGCTGAAGGAGGCGCGCGCTGAGCGACAGGTGGCCACCTACACCCCGTCGCTGGGCTTCGATGCAGCCAGCCGCAGCGCTGTGCTGTCGGATGCGGTGACCAAGGGTCTGCTGCAGCACGAGTCGGTGAGCCAGCACCTGCAGCTGCCCGCGCCGGCGCCGACCTTCAACCCGGTAGCGCTGCTGGCCGGCAAGGTCGAGGCCGCGCCAGGCGCCAACGAGAAGATCCGCGCCCGGTTGGAGGAAATGGCACGGGAGCTGGCCGCCTGATGCGCTCTGACAACAACCAGCTGGACATTTTCAAACACGACCCGCGCCTGCAGGAGCCAGCGCTCAGGAAGTTGGCCAAGGCCTACCGCGCTGCCGCGCAGACGGCCTTGAAGGACAAGCAGTTCCGCGCTGACGAGCGTCAGTCGCGGCACGACTACTACCTGGCCGAGGCGAAGCGCCTTGAGGCCGAGGCCCGTAAATGCAACCGAGCGCCGCGCCGGCGCCGGGCCACCCATTCCACAGGAGCAACCGCACCATGAAGCCGCTGGTCATCTACCACGCAAACTGCGCCGACGGATTCACCGCGGCATGGGCCGTCCGTCAGGCGATGGACGCCGACTTCTACGCTGCGGTGCACGGAGCGCCCCCGCCGCCGGTAGAAGGCCGTGACCTGGTGCTGGTGGACTTCTGCTATCCGCCGCACGTGATGCTGGACCTACAGCTGGTCGCCCGCTCGATCTTGGTGCTGGACCATCACAAGAGCGCCGAGGCGGAACTGCCTGCCAATCCTTTGACCGCTGATGACCAGCTGACCGTTGTCCGCATTGAAGGCTTCGACGCCGAAGTCGACCCCACCTGGCATCACTTCCGTGGGTGGGTTGAGCAGGACAAGTGCGAGGGCATCCAGAAGGCGATGATCTATGCGCTGTTCGACATGGATCGAAGCGGAGCGGGTATCGCGTGGGACTTCTTCCACCCCGGCGCCCCGCGGCCTGAGCTGATCGACCACGTGGAAGACCGGGACCTGTGGCGCTTCGCCCTGCCGGGCACGCGCGAGATCCAGGCGGCGGTCTTCAGCTACCCCTACGAGTTCGACGTGTGGGACCTGCTGATGGAAACGCCGATGGAGACGCTGCGCGCCCAGGGCGTGGCAATCGAGCGCAAGCACCACAAGGACGTGGCCGAGCTGGTGAAGGTGGCGAAGCGCCAGATGGTGATCGGCCACTACGACGTGCCGGTGGCGAGCCTGCCATACACCTTGGCCAGCGACGCCGGGCACCTGATGGCGAAGGGCAAGCCGTTCGCGGCCTGCTATTACGACAAGGACGGTGGCCGGGTCTTCAGCCTGCGCTCGACCGATCAGGGCGTGGACGTGAGTGAGGTCGCCAAGCTGTACGGGGGCGGCGGGCATGCGCGCGCTGCAGGGTTCACGGTCCCGCGCGACCACGAGCTGGCGAGGGCGTGATGAACCGTCAACTAGCGCAAAGATGCGGGACCACGAGGGCCACGACGGAGCTTTCCGATAATCCAATTCTTCAAAGAGTACGGTCGGCGCATGAGGTTGGAAATTTCGCCAATGCTGCATTGCAAAAGCTCACGCAGTCGTTCCATCTCCTCATGGGCAAGAGGCGGCAAATCTGTGAAGCCGGAGTCGTCGTTGAGCCAAGTATTTGCATGGTTCACGAATTCAACGCAGCGGAGTTCCAGATAGATGCGGGCGTGCATGACCTCCCACTCGATGAGTTCGTGCGTTGGGATCTGTCGCAGTGCTTGAAGCATGTCGTTGCCTGCATCGCGAAAATACTTGTAGTGCATCGGGTCAGGGTGCCGGGCGAGGGCTGCGTCTGCCGCTTGGATGAACTGAAAGGCTGTAATTCCGCACAGAGTAAGAGCGGACGAAACCCGTCGGCGGGTGTGCATCTGCGCCATTCGCCAAGGGACGTATACGGCGGCGAAGCCGATCGCGACTGCTACCAAGACCTGAGCCCAGGCCGCCCATTCGCTGGTAGGCAGGCAGGGCCATTGAAGAAGGATTGGGCAGTAACTGCTTGGCTGAGCCATGTGGGTGCGCCTCTGCGGGGAAGTGTAAGCATAGGCGTGACCGTCCAGCGGGTGAACTGCTGATGTGGTCCAAGGCACCGCCGCCGACCGCTGCCGAGGGCGCCCGCATCGAGGCGTCCAAGGTGGGCCCGTGCATGGCATGCCTGTCGCTGGTGGTCCAAGGGCTACTGGACATTGAGCAGGTGTTCGTCGGAGGGGACTACCAGCACACCAAGTCCGGAAACATTCGGCGCGGGCACTGGTTCGGCTTCTGCCTGTGCGTCTGGCACCACCGTCGACACCCCTTCGGCAATAACAGCTTCGCGCAGATGCGCGAGAAGTGGGGCCCGAGCCTGATGGATGGCTCGCGGACCTTCCACGAGACGTACGGCACCGACGACGAGCTGATAGCGCAGCAGACCTTCATCAACGAACAGAGGCAGGCAGCATGACCACCAGAACCAATCCGACGCCGGCCACTGTCCGCGCCTGGCTGACCGAGAACGCGATCGACGCGCCCTGGACGGCGCTGGCGGTCTGCGAGGGGTGCGGTGCCGAGACGGCCGACCAACGCTCGGCAGTGCGCGACGCGCTGCGCTACTGCGTCGCCGCAGGGTTCCTCGCCCGCACGGAGACCAAGATCGGGCCAGTGTTCCAGCTGACGGGCCAGGGCATGCCGCGGGTGGTACTGACCGACGCGGAGCGGAAGCAGCGCCAGCGCGAGAGGGACGCGCGGCGGGTCAGGACGCCGCGCCCACCCCGCCAGCGCGCACCTGCCTCCCCGAAGCGTTCGCGCGCTGCCCGGGTGGAGATGCAGGCGGCGAACACGCCGGTGCCGGCCAAGGCGAAGCCGATGCCCGCCGTGGAGACCGTGGCTCAGTTCCTGGCACGTGGCGGCCGGGTACAGCGCCTGCCGACGCACTGGGAGCAGATGGAGCGTGCGGCATGAGCCGAGACAGCGCGTACACCTACACAGGTCGCCAACCGGGAAACCTTGATGCGTGGCGGATCGGCGAAGCCTGTTCGGCCGCATCCAAGGCATCGGCTGGAGATTACATCGACCGGGGCTTGGTGCTGCTGCGCGAGCTTGAGGCGAATGGCTTTGCCGTCCTCCCACTGGATCCCGCCCGAAATGGCTACTGAGCGCGCGCTGGAGTTGGTGCTGCCATGGCCGAGCAAGGACCTGTCGCCGAACGCGCGGGTGCACTACAGGGTCAAGGCGGCGGCAACCAAGGCTGCGCGGCAGCTGGCGGTGGTGCTCGCGTTCGAGGCCGGGTGGCGCGATGCGTGGCTGCCGGAGGGTCGACTGCACCTCTGGATCGATTGCTACCAGGCGCCGGGCAAGAAGCTGCCGGACGACGACAACATGATCGGCCGCTGCAAGGCGTACCGGGACGGGATCGCGCAGGTGCTGGGCATCGACGACAAGCGGTTCAAGAGCCACCCGGACGTGAAGACCGAGCGCCGCCCAGGCGGGCAGGTGGTGATGCGTATCACCGGCGGCACCGAGCAGGGGCTGCCATGAACGGGCAGCACTACACCGGTGGCCTGGCGCCCACGGCGAGCGCGGCCAATATCCAGCTCCAGATGGCCTGCCGCATCGCTCTGAGGTACAGCCACCGGCTTCCGTCGGTGAAGGAACTACAGGACGAATTTGGGATGCACCGGGCGACAGCCTACCGGTGGATAGCCGCCATGCGGGCAGCGCGAGACGAACTACAGAACAGCCACCAAGAGCAGGGGAACCAACATGGGTAACGTTCGCGAGCTGATGGCCCGCCTGGGCCCGAGCACCGTCAAATTCGACACCGGCCGCGGCGGGACGCCCGACCTGACCAATCAGGACATCGCGGCGGCGCTGGGGATGGTGCCCGCCGGGCTGGGTCGGGAACTGCTCGAGGCGTGCTGGTGGCCGGACGGCGCGGCGCTGCGCCGGCACAAGCTGCGGGATGCGGTGATCGCCTTGGTCACCCCGGAGCTGCGCCGGCAGCAGCGGCGATTGGCGGACGCACGCACCGAGCTGGGCCTGGCCGAGGTCTGCATGGGCTGGGCGGGCGCTGTGACCGCCGAGCAGCGCGCCGAGCGCGACCGGGCCGCCCACCGTCTGGGCCAGGTCAAGGCGCAGTGCTGGCCGATCAGCACGCTGGAGTCGCTGCCGAGCCTGGCCGGCGCGGTCATCACTGAGATTGCGACCCGGGCACATTGCCATTCCTGCGAGGGGCGCGGCGAAACGATGGCCGGGGATCTTCGAGTGGTATGCAAGGTATGCAGCGGGTCGGGCCTGGGCGCCGTGAGCGACCGCCGCCGTGCCGCGGCCATTGGGCGGGACGAGTCTACCTACCGAGCCAAATGGCGTGGGGTGTATGAGTGGCTCCTGCAGCAGATGATCGAGTCGGAGCAGGAGGCGTGCTGTGCACTTTCGACTGCCTTGAGCCGGGCCGCCTGACCGGGCCGGCGGGGTAGACTCGTTGAAAGCGGGCCGCCGTGGCCCGCTATTCACGGAGGAATTATGAAGTTCACTGACGAACAGCGCCTGATTGTGATGATGCTCGCGGACATCCAGAAGGAGCTGAAGATAAATAGGGAGTTCGATCCGGATTTCATCGGCAAGGCTGCTGCATGGAAGCACGAGTTTGCGATCGGCTGGAAACACAGCTCGATTTTCGATGGGAATGACACTCCCGACGGGTTTCGCTTTGTGATCGACGTGCTCGACATGTTCAGCTTCTTGGAACGCGCCAATGCAAAGTTGACTGCCCCGGAGCGGGCAGATTTGGATGCGCGTGTCGGTTGGAGCACTAAGGGCCGATTGTTCGACGGTTTCGACGGTAACAACGAGCCGGAACTCAGGTCATACGTTGACGTTGCCATCAACGAGCTCGGGATGTTTGAAGACCTCAAGAATGGTAAATACGACGATTTCAACTCTCATGGAGCCCGAGAAGAACGCTATGCGCGAATGTTGGATGCCTTCTTGACGATACGTCCGCAGCTCGGTGACCGATCCATCACCGTCGATGAATTAGTCGAAGTGCTCTCAGCCAAATAGTGCGGGAGTGACACTCCCGCAGTTTTGAGGGTAGATTCCCTACCATCGCGCACGACCTGACCCCGGCAAACAGCCGGGGTTTTCCATTTCCGGACCCGCCATGATCCTGACCGCCTCGACAATCCAGCAGGCGGTGGGCTGCAGCGCCGCCGTCGCCGCCCAGTGGGCGGAACCACTCGCTACTGCGTTCCGCGTGTTCGGCATTGCGACCCCGAAGCGAGCCGCCGCCTTCCTGGCACAGATCGGCCACGAGTCTGACGGTCTGTCCACTGTGGTGGAGAACCTCAACTACGGCGCCCAGGGCTTGGCGAACACCTGGCCGACCAGGTACTCGGTGAACCCGAAGGCTCAGCCGCTGGTGCCGAATCAACTGGCGCGCGCGCTGGAGCGGAAGCCTCAGGCGATCGCGAACAACGCCTACGCCGGGCGCATGGGAAACGGCCCTGAGGCCAGCGGTGATGGCTGGCGCTACCGTGGTCGTGGGCCGATCCAGAACACGGGCAAGGCGAACTACGCAGGTATGCGGGACACGCTGCGGGCCAAGGGCATCGCCGGCGTTCCCGACTTCGAGCTGCAGCCCGAGCTTCTGGAACTGCCGAAGTGGGGCGCCCTGGCCGCTGGCGCCTACTGGGAGACGAGGAACCTCAACCGGCTTGCGGATTCCGGGCAGTTCGACACCATCACCGAGCGCATCAACAACGGCCAGACCGGCGCAGCTGATCGGCGCGCGCGATACGCGCGTGCGCTGAATGCATTGGAGAGGACGGCCTGATGGAAGAGACGACCGCACCCTGGTGGCTCGCCGGCGGCGCAGCCGCATTGTGGATCGCGCGGGAGTTCATCGGTGCCGTCCTCAGCAGAAAGCAGGACAAGGCCGAGTCCGACGGCAGCGTCGCGCTGATTGCCGGCCTTACCTCGCGCGTCGAGGTTCTGGAAGCGAGCCAGCTCAAGCTCGGTCAGCAGCTGGCTGACGAAATGAAATTGCGTATGGCTGCCCAAGAGGAAGCCCATCGGTTGCGCCTCCGCGTTCTTTCACTTGAGGCCTCGCTGCGCGGGCTTGGCGCGGTCATTCCACCGGAGGTGGCTGGATGAGCCGTGCCCTGATCGTTCTGGTGGCCCTGCTGGCTTGGACGGCGGTGGTGTTCTCCGTGGCGTGGAGCTGGCGCGGCAGCCGGGCTGAGGTATCCGCCTCCGGTGAGGTTGCCGCCAACGCAACCGCAGCAGTCGTCCAAGTCAACGAAACCCGCGCCCTTGAGCGAACCCAGGCCGGTGCACTGGCCACCATCGGAGCAAAGCATGAAGAAGAACGCGCTGCGGCCCCGGCCGTCGCTGATGCTGTTGTGGCTGACCTGCGCTCTGGTGCTCTCCGCCTGCGCAACGACCTCGCCGCGTGCCACACCAACCTCCTGTCCCAGACCGCAGCCGGCGCCCTCGAACGTGATGCGGCAACCCAGCGCCGAGAAGAGTTTGCGGGCCGAGTTGTTCGAATCGGTCGAGACGCCGACGACCAGCTCCGCGCCTGCCAAGCCGTCGTCGTCGCCGACCGTGCCGAGGTGACGCCATGACGCTGCGTCACGGCAGCAATCCACCGGCTCCCGGCCGCCGGCCAGATCCGCCACCCAATCCGCCCCGGCATGTTGGTGTGGAGGTCAACACGCAGATGGACCGAATAGAGAAGAAGCTAGATGCGCTAATCAGCGCTCTTGCTGCCGAGGGCGAGGAAGAGCAGGACGCCACGGCTGTCAGCCTAAACGGCGATCCGATCCCAGGTGATCGGAACCAGTCGCAGAGCCTGGGCTGATGCGCAGCAACAGCCATATTCACACCTGTGACGATGGCCGCGGCCGCCGCTTGGTGATGGTGGACGGCAAGCCAGTGGAGAAGGTGTTCTACGCCGACACCCGAAAGGGAGTCGTCCGCTACTTCGCGACACCGATGCGTCTCCACAAGCGTCGCAAGCGGGCGATCGAGAGGACCAAGCGCGGCAAGGTCGAGATCGAGTTCATCTGATGCCGGGCTTTCCGTCCAGCCACAAACCGATGCCAAGGCTTGCGCGAGTGCACGAGGCTCAGGGCCAGGTCGAGAATTACGGCAAGGGACGAGGCGGCCGGCCCTGGCGCCGCAAGCGCGACGCAGTGATGGCCCGCGACAAGTACATGTGTCAGCCCTGCCACCGAGCAGGGCGCGTCACGTTGGCCGACGAGGTGGATCACATCACTCCGCAGGCCGAAGGCGGCACGGACGACCAAGCCAACCTGCAGGCGATCTGCGAGGACTGCCACGTCGAGAAGACCAAGGCCGAAGCGGCACGAGGTGCGAATCATCCTCACCCCCGACGTGGACGACCACCAAATGAGATCCATTCGCATCCACGACCCCGGGGGGGAGGGGCGAAAGTCTGAGGGGTTGCCCCCGGACACCGGCCGCTCAGTCATTTAATTGCACCGTCAATTCAGAAATTTCAGTTTTTGAGACCCAAACATGGCCCGCCCACGCAAGCCCACAACGCTGAAGGTGGTTGCCGGGACCGACCGGCCAGACCGTGCGCCGGCCGAAGTGGCCGAGTTGCCTTTGGTGTCGGATGTACCGATGGCACCGGACTGGCTGCCGAATGCGCATGCCATCAAAGAATGGGACCGGCTGGCGCCGATCCTCCACGCCAACAAGCTGCTGACCGAGGCCGGGCTTTCCGCCCTAGGCCAGCTCTGTGCCCTGCACGGGAAAACGGTGCAGCTGTACGCCGCCGGTGAGGCCCCCGTAGCATCCATGGTCGCCCAGCTGCGGGGCCTGATGAATGACTTTGGCCTGACACCTGCGGCGCAAGGGAAGGTGAGGCCGCATGGCGACACGGAAAAGCCCGGGAACGCGTTCACCGCGCTCGGCAAGCCGAGAACCCAAGCCGCCAAGTGATTACGTTGAGGTAGCGATCGCGTATGCGCGCGCTGCCTCGTCAGATAGGTCTGGCCGATTCGGGAGGCTGATCAAGCTGGCGGCGAAGCGGTTTTTAGAAGACCTGAAGCGTGCGAAGAAGAAGGGCGCGCCGTTCTGGTTCTCCCTGGAACATGCGAACCACGCTTGCGGGTGGATCGAGCTTCTGCCGCACGTTGAGGGGAAATGGGACACGCCAGAGATTCGGTTGCACCCGTCTCACGTGTGGTTCGTTGTCCAGTTGTTCGGGTTCCGAAAGGCTGACGGCGCTCGGCGCTTCACGTCAGCCCTGTTCGCCGTCGCGCGCAAGAACGCCAAGTCCACGCTGTCAGCAGCGATTCTTCTTTACTGTCAATGCTGCGAGGACGAAGAAGGCGCGCAGGTTATCTCGGCGGCGACCACCGGCAGCCAGGCGCGCATTATCTTCAACGTCGCCAAGCGGATGGCAGAGAAGATGGTTGACCTGCGCGACGCCTACGGGCTCGAGTGCTGGGCCAACGCCATCAGCCGCGTCGAGACGGGAGCAACGTTCAAGCCGATCAATGCAAAGGCCAGCACGCAGGACGGGTTGAATCCCTCCCACGTCGGGCTGGATGAGATCCACGCACACAAGACGCCGGACCTACTGAACGTGCTTCAGTCGGCGGCCGGTGCCAGACGCAATCCTCTGTGGCTGTTCACTACCACTGAGGGATACGCCAACCCCGGGCCGTGGTCGGAGATCCGGCAGTTTGCCAGCCAGTTGTTAGAGGGTGTCTTCGGGGAGACGGCCGACCACTTCCTGGCCATCTTCTTCGCAGTGGATAAGGACGACGCGGACTTCGACGAGAAGGCTTGGCACAAGGCCAACCCGTTGATGGACGTGAATCCACATCTGCTGGCCGCGATCCGTAAGGAATCCGTTGAGGCGAAGGCCATGCCTTCGAAGCTCGCGGAGTTCCAGATCAAGAGATTGAACCGGCCGGCGGCCGCAGCGAATGGCTTCATCCTCCTTCCCAAATGGAACGCCTGCGCGGGTGAGGTGGACCTCGATTCCCTGAGGGACGCGCCTTGCTGGGGCGGGCTCGATCTGGCGAGCACTCGCGACCTCACGTCGCTCCGCCTGGTCTGGCGGGTCGGCGACAAAATCGTCACTTGGGGAAGGCGCTGGGTGCCGGAGTCGGCTGTTACGCAGCGAACCGAGCGCGGCACGGTGCCTTACGCAGGCTGGGTGGCGGCAGGGTTGATAGAACAGACGGAAGGCGAGGTCACCGATTACGCGGTGATTGAACAGGCCGTCCTAGACGTGCGGGATCGATTCAACCTTCAGTCGCTGGCCTTCGATCGCTGGAACGCGACGGAAATGGTCAGCAGGCTAGTAGCGGCCGAGGTTCCACTGGTTGAGTTCATCCAGGGACCGAAGTCGTACCACCCGGCGATGACTGAACTGGAACGCGCCTACATCGGCAAGCGACTGGTGCACGACGGCGACCCAGTGCTTGCGTGGTGCGCTGCTAACCTGATTGCTCGCCAAGACGTGAACCTGAACATGGCCCCGGACAAGCGTCGGTCGCCGGACAAGATCGACGACATGACAGCGCTTTTGATGGCGGTGGGTATAAGCATTCCCGTCGCTGCCGAGCCGAGCAAGCCGCTCGTCCTCATGACATTGGGATAAACCATGAATACCGAGAACCGCGCGTACAGCGTGTTGGAGGTCAAGTCCTACGACGATGACCAGCAGATCATCACCGGTTGGGCGACCACGCCGGAGCCGGATCGCTATGGCGATATCGTCGAGCCCCTGGGCGCCAAGTTCGCCGCCGAGCTGCCGCTGCTGTGGCAGCACCGCCACGACAGTCCCGTGGGTATCGTGAAGTTCGGCAAGCCGACCGCGAAGGGCATTCCCTTCACAGCCAATGTGGCGAAGATCGCAACGCCTGGCGCGCTGAAGGATCTCTGTGACCTCGCCTGGCAGTCGGTGAAGGAACAGCTGGTGCGCGGCGTGTCGATCGGTTTCCGGGCGCTGGAGTACAGCTACATGGACGGCGGCGGCATCCGGTTCACCGAGACCGAGATCTACGAGCTTTCCCTGGTCACCATCCCGGCCAATGCCGCGGCGACCATCCAGACCATCAAGGCCATGGACACCGGCGGCATCCGCCGGTCGGCTAACTACGGCGTGCCCCTTGTCCAGCGCCAGGCGGCGGTTGATCGACCGGTCGGCGGCGCGGTGAAGTTGCTGCAATGAAGCACCGGGCCATGCGGCCCTGCGGGGTGGAACCCGCTTTCCCATATTGCAGGCACTGCCCGGCGTGGAACCCGGGCCGTATGGCTGCGCCTACGATAGAGAACTGAACAATGAACATCGCAGAACAACTGGAAAAGCTCCGGGCAACCCGCGGCGAGCTGGAGAAGCAGCTCAACACCGTCGTCCAGAAGTCGATGGGCGAGGGCCGCTCGATGAACACTGGCGAGCAGGAAGAGTTCGATTCGGTCAAGGACCAGATCAAGGCCATCGACGGCGATATCGAGCGATTCGAGCACCTCCTGGAGATCCAGGCGAAGTCCGCTGTGCCGGTCAGCACCATCATCAAGGCCCATGGCTCTGCCACCGCCAACGGCGAAGGCCGCACGCTGGAGCCGGCCCAACTGAAGACGGTCGACAAGACCGACGCCGGCATCGGCTTCGCCCGTATGGCTCGTTGCCTCGCCGTGTCGCACGTGCACCACCAGAGTCCGTTGGAGGTGGCGCGAGCCATCTATCCGAACGATGAGCGACTGCACGGCATCATCCAGGAGAAGGCCGCAGTGCCGGCGGCCAGCACGGGCAACGCCACCTGGGCCGGCAACCTGATCACCGACGGCGGTGTCGCCTTCGCAGACTTCGTCGAGTGGCTGCGTCCGCGGTCCCTGCTGGGCCAAGTATCCGACCGTCTGCGCAACTTGCCGTTCGATACCCCGGTTCTGGTGCAGGGCTCGGCCGGCACGGCCAAGTGGGTCAAGGAAGGCGCTGCGAAGCCGCTGACCAAGTGGTCGTACACGCGTGCGAAGCTGACCCCGCTGAAGGTCGCAGCGATCGCTGCCGCGACGAAGGAAACCATGATGCGCGCCACGCCGGCCGCCGATGCGCTCCTGCGTGATGAATTGGGCCGCGCAGTCAACCAGACGATCGACACGCAGTTCATCGACCCGGATGCGGCGGCCGTTACTGACGAGGCGCCCGCCTCGATCTTGAACGGCGTGCCGGCGACCACCGTCCCGGCGGGCAGCGACCCGGATTCGATCCGCGCCGGCGCCGCCGCGCTGATGAACGCCATTGCCGGCTCCAACCTGTCGCTGGCCGGCTCGTTCTGGGCCATGTCGGAGCGCACCGCGATCGCGCTGTCGCTGATGACCAACCCGCTTGGTGCTTCCGAGTTTCCCGGTATCAACTTCACCGGTGGCACGTTCCTGGGCCTGCCTGCGTTCGTTTCGGCCTTCGTGCCGGACGACGAGGATGGTGCGGTCATCGCACTGATCAAGGGCGATGAGATCTTCCTGGGCGACGAAGGTGGCCTGCAGGTCTCGATGTCGGACCAGGCATCACTGGTGATGGACGATGCCCCGACCATGAACAGCACCACGCCGACGGCACAGCAGGTTGTCTCGCTGTGGCAGACCAACAGCGTGGCCTTCCTGGTGGAACGCTTCATCAACTGGCAGCGCCGCCGTGCGCAGGCCGTTGCCTGGGCCCGTGTGAACTGGGGTAGCGGTTCGGTTCCGTCCAGCTCGTAACCGAACATCGGCGGGGCCTTCGGGCCTCGTCGCTTTCCAAGAACAGCGAGGTTCACATGAGCAAGGTCGTTATCGTCGGGCGCAGCGGGCGAATGATCACCGTGCATCCGCGTGTGGCTCAGGCGCTTGAGCAGCGCGGGGGTTACATGCGTCGTGACATGGTGGCCCAGCCCGCCTTCGTTCTGCCGCCCAATAAGGCGGCAGCCAAGCCGAATCGGAAACCGAAAAAGGCAACCAAGAAGGCGGCGGCCAAGTCCGCCCAGCCTGACAAGGAAGCATCCGAATGACTGGCTTCTCGCCCCGGGATTTGGCCACGGCGGCCGGCGTGCGCCGACATGGGCCCGACTACCTGAGATTGCTATCCCCGGTAGTGGCGGGGCCGGGGCGAGACGGCTGGCATGCCTTGACCGTGCAGGAGCCTTTCACTGGTGCGTGGCAACGCAACATGGAAGAACGCGCTACCACCGTCCTGACATATCCGACTCTTTACGCCTGCCTCAATCGCATTGCCTCGGACATCGGCAAGCTGCCGTTCGTGCTGAAGTCTGAGGACGAAAATGGGGTATGGCGCGTCGAGAAGAACAATACGGCGTACTGGCCAGTCCTGCGTAAGCCGAACGGCTACCAGATTGCGCAGCAGTTCCGTGCGGCCTGGATGCTGTCCAAGCTGATCCAGGGCAATGCTTACGTGCTGAAAGGTCGCGACGAGCGCCGGGTCGTCAACAGGCTATGGATACTCGATCCTTGCAGCGTTCAGCCGATGGTGTCGGACAGCGGCGAGGTGTTCTACCAGCTCAACTACAGCACCGGGTCGAATCTGCTGCCGGAGAACTACCCGGGCAGCCAGCTGATCGTGCCGGCCACCGAAATCATCCACGATCGGATGAACTGCTTCCACCACCAGTTGATCGGCGTGCCGCCCCTTTGTGCGGCGCACTGGCCCGCGGTTAAGAACCTCAAAATCCTGAAGGATTCAACCACCTTCTTCGCGAATGGCGCCAACCCCGGCGGTATCCTGACTGCTCCATCCGGCATGTCGGACGATGATGCGAAGGCGGTGAAGGAATACTGGAACACCAGCTTCCAAGGTTCCAACGCTGGCAAGGTTGCGGTGATTGGCGCGGACATGAAGTTCACGCCTTTTGCCTTCAAGGCTGCCGATTCGCAGCTGGTCGAGCAGATGCGTTACTCCGACGAGCAGGTGTGCCAGCCGTTCGGCATCCCGCCGTTCAAGATCGGCATCGGTTCGATTCCCGCTGGCATGAAGGTCGACGACATCAACCAGCTGTACTACTCGGACGCGCTGCAGGCGCACATCGAGAGCATGGAAGAGCTGCTCGACGATGGGCTGAGCATCTCTCGCCCGATGGGCGTGGAGCTGGATCTGGAACCGCTGTTGAGGATGGACGTCGGAAAGCAGGCCGAGGTGATCACCAAGCTGACGGGCGGCCCTGTGCTCACACCGAACGACGGCCGACTCAAGATTGGCTATGGCCCTCTGGAAGGCGGCGACACGGTTTACATGCAGCAGCAGGACTACCCGCTCGACCAGGTGCGCCAGAACAAGATCCCCGCGGAGCCGGCTAAAGCCGACCCACCTGCAACGGACAACGACGATACGCCGCCTGACGACAGCGACGAACTGCGCGCGCTGCAGCAGGAGAACTTCATGCACAGGGCCCTTGCGGCCGCGCGAGCCGAGGTGTTCCGCAATGACTGACCCAATCGACTTCGGCAAGGAGATCGGCGGCCTGATCCGCGAAGCGGTGGCGCCGGTGAAGCGCGAGCTGCAGGAACTACGCGAGCGGGCTCCGTTACAGGGCGAACCTGGCCAGAACGCTGAGCCTGTGGACGTCGATGCACTGGCCGACCTGGTGGTGGACAAGATGCTGGCCTCGCCTCGGTTGCTGACTCTGGTCGACCTGGCCACGCACGATGCCGTGTCCAAGCACTTCGAGGCGAACCCGGTCCAGCACGGCCGCGATGCGGACCCGGCGTTGATCGAGCTGGCGGTGAAGGCCGCTGTCGCCGCACTGCCGGCGCCGAAGGATGGCCGTGACGCAGATCCGGTCACCGATGAGCAGCTGGCCGCGCAGGTGACCAAGCATCTGGCCGCCAATCCGCCGCAGGCGGGTGCTGACGGTGTGGGCCTGGCCGGAGCAATGATCGATCGCGGCGGCGAGCTGGTGATCACCACCACCAAGGGCGAGGCGGTGAAGCTGGGCAAGGTCGTGGGCGAGGATGGCCAAGACGGCATCAGCTTCGAGACAGCGACTGGCGAGTACGAGGCGGAGCGTGGGTTCGTCATCAAGCTTGGTGCTGGCGAGCGCCGGACGGAGCTGGTGCTGCCGTACATGGTCCACCGCGGGTTCTACCGCGAGGGCATGGGGATGAAGGCCGGCCAGTCGATCACCCACGACGGTGCGCTGTGGATCGCCAAGCGCGACACCGCGTCGAAGCCGTGCCAGGAGAACGACCAGGACTGGGCGCTGGCCGCGCGCAAGGGCCGCGACGGCAAGGACGGCAAGAGCGTAAGGGTGCCGGCCGAGCCGGTGAAGCTGGGAGCCGGCAATGCTTGAGTTCGTCACCCCCGCTGATGCGCGCGATCAGCTGCGCATCGACAGCGACGCAGACGACCGTTGGCTGGCCCTGTGGATCCCGGCCGTGTCGGCCTCGGTCGCGGCATGGCTGAAGCAGGAGTGGCGGCTGTACGTCCTGCAGCGAGACAGCAGCGGGGTAGTGGTCACGGACAGCTCCGGCACGCCGCTGCCCGTCCTGGACAGCGACGACCTGCCAATCGTGCAGCCGGCGGTGATCGCGGCCACCCTCTTGGAGCTGGCATCGCAGTACCGCTACCGCGAAGGTGAGGGCGACAACGTAGTGCCGAGTGATGCTGGGCACGGCTACGTCCTGTCGCGCGCGGCCACGGCCCAGTTGGCGCCCCTGCGTCGTACGACGGTGGCCTGATGAGCAACGTGGCGGCGGGTGACCTGAGGCATCGGGTGCTGATCCAAGAGCAGATGACGACCCGGGACAGCGATGGTGTAGCGCAGACGGCCTGGGTCGATGTGGCCACGGTGTGGGCATCGGTTGAGCCGCTTTCGGCTCGCGAGTTCATTCAATCCGGGCAGACCCAGGCGGCGGTGACCGCGCGCATCACCATCCGGTACAGGCCGGGCCTGCAGGCATCGATGCGGCTGGTGCACCGCGGGCAGACCTTCAACATCGCCGGGCTGCTGCCGGACAAGGCTTCCGGCCTGGAGTACATCACCATCCCCGTGTCTGCCGGCGTAAACGACGGCCAATGACTGAGATCGACCTCCTTGGCCCCGGCCCGAGCGCATCGGCAAGCCTGGCCGAACGTCTGCGCGGCCGACGGGTTGGCGTTGTCGGCAACGCGTACCAGCTGGCGCCATGGGCCGAGTTCCTGGCTGCCAGCGATCGGCAGTGGTGGGACAAGTACACGACCGCGCGCGAGTTCGCTGGCCAGCGCTACAGCAGCCACCGTATCGGCGGAGTCCTGCAACTGGCCGGCGCGCAGACCAATTGGAACAGCGGTGTGCTGGCGCTGGCAGTCGCGGTCCATCTCGGCGCGACGCTGGTGCGTCTGCACGGCTTCGATCTGCACGGCACGCACTTCTTCGGGCCGTACTCCAACGGGCTGGCCAACACGGCGCCGGCGCGGCGCGAGGTGCACAAGCAGCAGTTCGCCCAATGGGCGACCTGTAACCCCCATGTCCGGGTCGTGAATTGCACCCCCGGCTCAGCTCTCAGGTGCTTCGAATTCGATGAACAGACTGCCGCTTAACTCGGTGCGCGGCCGCATCCGCGCCTACATCGAGCGTCACGCGGGGCTGCTGGGCGAAGACGTACTGGAAGTCGGCAGCCGGATCCATGACCCCTCAGCGTGGTGGTGCACGAACCGTGACCTGGCCACCCGCCGGTGGACGGGCATCGACATGCAGGCCGGCGACGGCGTCGACCAGGTGGCCGACATCCACGACCTGCCGGCGGAATGGTCGGGCCGATTCACTGGCATCGTGTGCTCGGAAGTGCTGGAGCACGTGGCCAGGCCGTGGCTGGCGCTGCCGGAGCTGCGCCGTGTGCTGCAGCCGGGCGGCCTGCTGGTGATCACCACGCTGTTCGCCTTCCCGGAGCACGGCTATCCGGACGACTACTACCGGTACAGCCGCAGCGGCCTAAGCCTGCTGCTGGTGGATGCGGGCTTCACAGAGATCACCACCGAGTACGCCGGCGAGGTGCCGATTGAACTGAACGACCACGGCGAGCGCGGCCTGGCCCGGCGGTCACTGCCAATGCACACCTTCGCGGTGGCGCGATGCTGACGCTGCTCACGGCCACCGGGGCCCGGCCGGCCGCATGGGCGCTGTGCGAGCGCTGGATGGCTCGACAGGACTATGCGGGGCCGGTGCGCTGGATCATCGTGGACGACGGCGTAGAGCCGCAGCCGGTGACCTTCCGCCGCGAAGGATGGCAACTGATCCTGGTGCGTCCGTCCCCGCACTGGGCGCCTGGCCAGAACACGCAAGCGCGCAACCTGCTGAAGGGGCTGGCCGCGGTGGACCGCAAGGACAGCTTGGCCATCATCGAGGACGACGACTGGTATTCGCCCGACTGGCTGACCACCGTCGATCGCGCCCTCAGCCGTGCCGAGCTGGTCGGGGAGCACCGCGCCCGCTATTACAACGTGCAGCAGCGCCGGGGACGGCAGCTGAACAACACCGGCCATGCCAGCCTCTGCAGCACCGCAATGCGCGGTAGCGCGCTGGTGGCGTTCGCGGAAGCCTGCAAGGCACGGCCCAAGTTCATCGACCTGGAGCTGTGGCGCCGACCGCACCGCCGCCACCTGTTCGACGGCCACCGCGTGGTGGGAATCAAAGGGCTGCCCGGGCGCGGCGGGATCGGCATGGGGCATGACGAGAGTTTCAGCGGCCAGGCTGATCCTGATGGCGCGCTGCTGCGGTCCTGGGTGGGCGAAGACGCCGAGGTATACGCGTGAAGGTTGAATTCAACATCGTCGGCATTCCGGGCATCATCCGCACCCTGAACAGCCTTCCTGCAGAGGTCGTGAGCAGCAAGGGCGGCCCGGTGAAAGCTGCACTGGCACGCGGGGCGCGCCTGATCCGCGACGAGGCCAAGGCCAATCTGGAGCGTTCCATCGCTGTGCGGGGCGCCGACTCGACGGGCACCACGGTGCGGTCGGTCATCGCCAGCCGCGGAAAGGCCCCAAACGACGGCAACGGCGAGCGGTATCTGGTCCGCGTCAAGAAGCGCACCTTCGAGAACGCCAAGGGCTTCAGGACCAGCACGCTCATGACCGCGAACCTGATGGAGTACGGCTCAGCGCATCAAGCCGCCGAGCCCTGGCTTCGGCCGGCTGTGGCATCGCGCGGTCAGGAATCCATCGAAGTGATGGTCGCTGAGCTGCAGCGGCGCTTGGAACTGATCGTGCGGCGCTTGGCGGCGCAGAACGGAGGGCAGCGCTGATGTTCCCCAAGGTGTATCGCACGATCCACACGACGGCGGTGGCAGCCATCGTGGATACCCGCATCGGCCGGCATGGGGAGGTATCCCAGACCGAGAAACGGCCCTACATCACCTGGCAGATCGTCAGCGGGCAGCCTTACGACAATCTCAGCAGCGCGCCGGGCGGCGACTTCACGACGGTGCAGCTGGACTGCTACCACGCCACCGACGCCGGCGCGGAGCAGCTGGCGGTCGCGGTGCGAGCCGCGCTTGATTCGGCGCTTATCTGCAACCGGGTCGTGCTGAACCGACGCGACCCCGACACCAAGCTCTACCGGGTCGGCATGGAAGCCGACTTCATCGACCAGCGCTGAGCCGCTGGCAACACCACCAACCCAGCCGCCGCAAGGCGGTTTTTCTTTGACCAGAGGACTTTGCAATGACCGAGGGCGTGATCAAAACCCAGGGGTCCGAGCTCTTCACCGTGGACAAGCTGAGTGCCAGCACCGCCTCGGTCCTGAAGTTCGAGTGCCCCACTGGCATCACCGGCCTGGGCGGCGCTGCCGACCAGATTGAATCGACCTGCTTGGATACGCGGGGCGACAAGGAGTTCGAAGGCGGTCTGGGCAATCCCGGGCAGGTCAGCGTGCCCTTCAACTTCATCCCGCGCAGCGGGTCGCACCAGATCCTGTTCGACCTCAAAGAATCGCGCGAGGTCATCCCGTGGCTGATCGGCCTGAGCGACGGCGTTGCCGTACCGACGTTGGATTCCAATGACGAGTTGGTCGCCCCGGCGTCGCCGCTGCGCACGTCTATCAGCTTCCGCGGCTACGTGTCGGATCTGAACATCGACATCGCCACCAACGAGATCGTGCGCGGCACGCTGACGATCCAGCGCAGCGGCAGCGTCATGCCCTACTGGAACGGGCCGTACTCGGCCTAACGGCTTTCGAACCACCTTTCGGGGTGTCGGCTCTGCGCGCCCAGCCGTCGCGTACCCGGCACCCCACCTTCTGAGAACGGCTGATGGACAAGACCCGAATTCTGACAAGCATTGCCCCCATTCCGCGCGAAGTGACCTTCAGCGACGGCACCACCGAGAAGGTCTACTTCCGGCAGGCAAGCGCCGGACAAGTGCGGCTCTGGCGCGCGGCGGAGGCTTCCGATGATGACGACGAGCGGTGCTTCGCGATGCAGCGGCTTGTTGCAGCGAGCCTGTGCGACGCCGACGGAAAGCCGGTGATCACGGAAGCTGAATCCCAGAACCTCACCTCGTCGGGCCTGACGGATCTGTTCCCCCACGTCATCGCCGTCGCGGGCATTGGCACTGACCAAAAAAAATCCTCGCCGAGCGTGGACGCGAGTACTTCAGCTGCATCCTAGGCCTCGCGCTCGGCAAAACCCTCGGGGAGATCGATGATCTTCCCGAGCAAGAGTTCCAACGCTGGCTGGCGTTCTACCAGCTCTATCCCTTCGACGACCTACACCGATACCACCGGCCTGCCGCCTTGGTCGGCGCCAGCTTCGGTGGGTCGTTCCAGAAGAACCTCGAGTTCCTGCAGCCGGTCCCGGTTGTCCACGAGTTCCCCGATGCCGACCTGCGCACGCTCGCAGCCTTCGGCCTGAAACCACCGAGAGGCTGATCTGATGGCTACGGCAGGCTCGATTGTTGTTGATCTCCTGATGAAAACGGGGTCTTTCGAGACCGATACCAAGCGCGCAGAGCAGCGGCTGAAACAGTTCAACAAGGAGGCCGTCGCCGCTGGGCAGGCGATTGGCACGGCCTTTGCTGGTGCGGCCACGGCCTTGACTGCGTTGGTCGGCACTTCCATCAACGCGATGGACGATATGTCGAAGGCCGCGCTGCGCGCGAGCGCCAGTACCGAGGAATTCTCGAAGCTCGCCTACGCCGCAAATCTCGCGGATGTGTCGATGCAGGACTTGCAGGGAAGCCTGGGAAAGCTCGCCAAGGCTCAAGGCGACGCCCTGAAGACCGGCAGCGAGCAGGCCAGAATCTTCGATGCGCTCGGCATTAGCGTGCAGGACGCCACCGGCCGGTTGCGCCCGGCCACCGACGTGCTCAATGCCTTCGCCGATGCGTTCCAGCGGCAGCAGGGGTCGCCGGAAATCGTTGCCGCTGGCATGAAGGTGTTCGGCCGGAGCTTCCAGACCCTGATTCCGCTGCTGAAGGATGGCGCTGAGGGCCTGAAGTCTGCCGGCGAGGAAGCGCAGGCATTCGGACAGGTGATCTCCACCGAGGCCGGCCTCCAGGCGGAGGCATTCAACGACAACCTCTCACGGATGAAGATGTTTGTTACCGGCGTGGGGAACGCCGTGGCCGCGAACCTACTGCCCGACCTAGAACGCCTCAGCAGCCAGTTCTTGGACAGTGCTCGTAGCGGCCAAGCAGTCGAGGAAGCTGCGCAAGGGCTAAGCTACATGATCCGTGTCCTGGGGGGCGCCATGGAACTGGCCATGAAGCCCATCCAAGCTATCGATGACCTGATCCAAGGCCTAACCATCGGGATGGTGGGATTGGTGGAGGCCGGGAAGGGTGTCATTGGCCTGGACTGGGACCGCATCAAGATCGGCTGGGACGTCGCAAACAACGGGGCCGACCTTGCCTACTACGGCCGCGACCAGGTGGGTCGGGATGGCCGTGGCGTTAAGCCGGCGACGCCGAAGGTCAACTTCATAGACCCAGCCGACCTGCTCGCGCAGGACAAGAAGGCCGTGGAGCAGCTGAAGCAGGCGCGTGCCGAAGCCGATCGCCTGCGAAAGCTTGCGTTTGGCGACACTCCAGGGCGCGCGACCAAGGCCGGCAGCCGGGCGGGACAGAAAGCTACTGCTGCAATGGACCCGGTTGCCGACTATGAAGCCATTTACGGTGCGGCCAATCAGATGGCCACGTCCCTGATAAGCAACATGGAGCGCGAGATAGCGCTCTACGGTGAGATCGGCGAGGCCGCGCGCACCGCCTATGATATCGCCGCCGGCGCCTTCGGTCCGCTGGGTGAACAGCAGGCCGAGTACCTGTTGTCGCTGGCAAAAACTCAGGACGCGCTCGATGACTTCGATGCGATCTACGGGAAGAGCTTCGACTCCATCGTAGATAAGAGCAAGGACGCCACCAGCAGTATGAGCGTTTTTGCCGAGCAGGCCGCCCGCAACATGCAGGACGCTTTCGCTGACTTCCTCTTCGATCCCTTCGCCGATGGCCTGGGTGGCATGGTCGAGGGCTTCGCCAAGGCCATGCAGCGTATCGCTGCAGAGCTCGCAGCATCGGAAGCAATGAAGGCTATCGGGAAATGGGCCTCCGGCTACAGCGGCAGCGGCGAGGGTTGGATCAATGCCCTGGGCAGCGCGATCGGGTCCAGTAGCGGGAATCGAGCAGGGGGCGGCCCGGTTGCGGCAGACAACATCTACCGTGTCGGCGAGGGCGGTCGCCCTGAACTGTTTCAGCAGGGCGGCAAGTCCTACCTGATCCCAGGTGATGCGGGAACCGTTCAGCCCATCACTCAAGGGCAATCGGTCAATGGCATGCGTAATGCGGGTGGATCAATGAAGATCGAGATTATCAACAATGGTGCACCTGCTCGTGTTGAGCGCGCCGAGAGACGCCAGGGCGCGGGGGGCGAGGCTCTCTTGAAAGTGTTCATCGGTGCCGCCGCAGACGATCTCGCCAGCGGTGGTCTGCTTGCTCAGGCTGGCAAGGGTAGATTCGGATGGCAGGAGGCAGTGTGATGGCATCCTTCCCCGACTACGTCTGCATTCATTTCGCAGGGTATGCAGGTTACAGCGAAGATTTCGACCCTTCTGTCGAGCGGATTGAGATGGAGCGAAGCGTGCCAAAGCAGCGCCTCGTCAATTCGCAGGTCATGCAAGAGCTGCATGCCACGCTGCAGTTCAAGCGCCCGGAGGACGCGATTGCTTTTGAGCAGTGGTATTTCGATGAGATCAAACGCATAGGGTGGTTCGACATCCTTCACCCACGCACGCAGCAGCCCATCTCGGCCAGATTCAAAGGGGGCAGCATCGGAACACTGATCCCGCTTATGACGCGGTTCAAATTCTCGGTACGCGATGTGACTTTGGAGTATCTACGATGAGCACCTTCCTCGAACGCCGCCAGCGCGTCACCGACACCACCGGCACCCTCATGCTGCTGGAGGTGTCGGCGCCGTCCTTCCCGGAGGTGCTGCGCATCGCCAACGACACGCAGGACTGGATCAGTAATGGCGTCCTGTTCATTGGAATGCAGTTCGGCTTCAAACTACCCGACGACGTCAGTGGCCAGGCGCCGCGTGCTCAACTAGTGCTGAGTAACGTAGGCCGTGCCATAACCGAAGATCTGGAGCGTCTGCAACCTGGTGAGCTGGTTACCGCTCGCATCATAATCACCGATCGCGCAGACCCCAACGTCATTGAGCAGGATCACTACCTGCCCATGACGAGCGTCTCGGTCAACACTCAGACGGCCACGGCGGCCTGCGGTGTCGACTACCTGACCCGCCAGCAGGCAGTTCGGTTGCGGGCCAATCCACATACGCTGCCGGGAATCTTCTGATGCGCCTGACGGACGTTGAGCGCTTCAGCAGCATCCCCTACGACCCCGAGTCATGCGATTGCGCGGACCTGGTGGTGCACGTTCAGCGGGAGCTATTCGGCCGGAGAGTTGACATGCCTAGCGTCCGGCCGCGTGGGCGGCTTGGGGAGGCGGCATTGTCGATGTTGTCACGTCCATATGCCAAGCCACGCGAGGGACCGCCACAGGACGGCGATCTGGTCTTGATGTTCGACCACGGACAGCGGAGCCCCGGCCATGCCGGGGTTTTCTTCTTTCTGGCCCATGAGGGTTGGGTTTTGCACAGCAACGAGCGTAACGGCTGCAGCGTGCTGCACCGCGTGCGCGATCTGGCCGATTTCGGCCTACGCATCGAGGGGATGTACGAATGGTTTTGATGGAGCACAACGCGGCCGCTGGTCGCTTTATCTGCACCCCGCATCCGGTGCTGGTGGATGGTCAGCGCAACCAGCCGGCTGATCTTCGTCCGGGCGAGTCGCTGTATGCCTTCCTGGCCCGCCATGTGGATGACTTCGATGGGCGCGGTTGGCATGTGTCCATCGGCGGGCATGTGGTGCCTCGCGAGCTGTGGCGACACGTTCGCCCAAAACATGGGCACCTGATCGAAGCGCGCGCTGCGGTTGGGCGTTCTGCCGTGGCGCTAGTTGCCATTGTGGCATTGACTTACTTCACCTTCGGCTTTGGCGCTGCGACGGCCGGGTGGTGGGGAGCCGGGGCGGTCGCCAGTAGCTATGGAGTCGCCGCCGCCACCGCCGTTTACATGGCAGGGTCAGTGCTGATCAACCGAGTTTTGCAGCCAAAGCAGCCGAAGGTCAGCCCAGCGGCGCCCACGGTGTATTCAATAGCCGCCGGGCGCAACCGTGCCCGTCCTTATGAACCGTTGGGCCTGCTGTTCGGCTCAGTGCGCATCGCTGCCGATGTGGCCAGCAAGCCCTACACCTGGTACGAGGGTGATGATCAGTTTCTGTCCATGGTGCTTACCCCAGGGCTCAATGTGGATAGCGTAGATGCGCTGTATAACGGTGACGCGCTGCTATCGTCCTTTGATGGCGTGAGGGTTTGGCACAACGGTTTTCCTGGCATGCCCAGCCAGCAAATTCCTCTCTATAGCAATGCAGATGTGATCGATGGAGGCACGTTGCTGGACACGGCCAACGACCCCAAAGGACAACCAGGTGCATGGGTACAGCGAACGAGCTCGGCCAATACCATCCGACTCATGGTGGGCGTCGAATTTCAGATTTTCGACCGCACCACCAAGGGGGCCGATAAAGAGAACCGGGACAGAATCCAGATCGAGTACCGTGCGGTCGGGGCCGGCTGGCGGACGTTCGGCACCTACAACGTCAGGGGGAGCAACAATAAATCCCAACGCGCCAGCTACGCCATCGACGTGGCGGAGGGAAAGTACGACGTGCGCGTGCGTGTGGCCGGCAATAACACCAACGGCAAAGGCGCAGAGGCCTCATTCGTCTGGACAACGTTGACCAGCGTTCAGCGTGATACAGGATCTTATGCCGGGATCCCGCGCATCGGAATTCGCATGCAGGCCAATGGCCAGCTCAACGGGGCACCAGATGAGATTCGTTGCGTAGCGCATGCCCTCCCGATACCGGTGTGGAAGGGCGACCAGTGGGTCACCGAGCGCACCAGCAACCCGGGCGCGCAGATTCTTGCCTATGCCCGAGGAGTCTACGCGCCCGACGGCACTCTGGTGGCCGGCATGGCGCTGCCGGACCGGCAGATTGATATTGAGGGCATGAAGGTGTTCATGCTTCACTGCGCGGCGAACAACTTCACCTATGACAATTGGATCACCGACGTGCGCAGCCATCAGCAGGTGCTGGATGTTCTGGCCCTGACCGGATTTGGCCAGATCAGCTGGCCACGTGGTCGCCTATCAGTGGGTTGGGCCGCCGATGAGCAGCCTCTGTCCGGCGTTGTCAACATGGCCACGATCAAGAAGGGCCAGTTCCAGGTCGACTACACGCTCGCCAATGCCGCCGACGGGATCGAATACACCTACCTGGATCGAGCAACCTGGGAGGCCAAGACCCTGCGCGTGCCCGCCCCGGGCGTGACGACCATGCTCAATCCGGCCCAGGTGACTGGCGAAGGTGTCACCACTGAGGCCCATGCGGTGATGCTGGCCCGCTGGCATCTGGCGCAGAGCCTTTATCAGTACAAGGCGATCACCTACAGCACCGACATCGAGCATCTGTCCTACAGCCGGATGTCGATGCTGGCGTTGCAGCACGACATGACGCAGTGGGGCTTCGGGGGCCGAATCGTGGGCGCCACCACCGTCAACGGCCGGACCACGTTGCAGCTCGATGAACCAGTGCCGGCGCCTACGCAGGGCAATGCGTTTGTGGGCCTGCGTATCCCGGGTGAACGTGTCTACCGCGTGCTGCCTGTGGCCCCGTTCAACGGGAGCAGCAACATGCTGGAGCTGGCCGGCGTGTGGCCAAGTGATGCACCGATGCCAGGCAGCAGCGAGGATAATCCGGCTTGGGACACGCTGTGGATTTACGACTTCAAGCAGACTCCGGGGCTGCGCGTGCGCGTCACCGGAATCCGGCCGGAGAGCGATCTTAAAGGTGCAGCAGTGGAGGTCGTGGCCGAGAGCCGAGAATTTTGGTATTACGTGAGGACGGGTGAGTACATCCCGGATCCGAATGATTCGCGGCTGGAAACCCGGCCGACGGCCAGCGACCTGAAAATCACAGAGCGCCAGGTGGTGCAGGGCGATACCGAGTACACCGAGCTGCAGGCGACCTTCGCCGTCACCGGTCCGGTGGGCGACACCGTGGTGCTGTCCGATATTGACGGCAATGAAGAGCTCGAGCACGTGGCGCGCACGGTTACCCGGACCGCCGCCTGGCGTATCCCCGGCGCCGGTACTTACCCAGTCACCGTACGGCCATACAGCCCAGATGGTAACGCCGGAGTTGCCGCTTCATTGATCTACACCACCCATGGCGCCGATGCCCCACCGGTGCTGGTGGATATCTTCGATATTGAGCAGCTGAGCGGCGGGATTCGCCGTTACACCTGGGGCTTCTTCAGCGACACCATCCAGTCGGCGAACTTCGCTGGAGTGGAGATTCGTTATGTGCCGGGGGATGTGCCGGATCCGATATGGTCAGGCATGACCTCGCTTGGCGACGACGGCTATCACCCGTCAGCATTTGAGGCGGTGCTGCCAGCGTCGGGTTTGTGGACATTCGCCTGTCGCTCTCGCAATACCTCCGGGACGCTGTCGAACGAGATGCGCGTGGTGCGTAAAGAGCTGAAGGCCAATCTGGGTGAGGTGATCGACGGGCTTGACGGCCGGATTGGTGAGAGCTACGAGGAAGCGCTGGCGGCAAACAAACGCATCACCCAGGAAATCCTGGACCGTTTGGCTGGCGATCTTGCTGCGGCCAATGAAGCTATTGACGCTGCGCGAAAATACACCGATGAGCAGGTGGCAGCCCTCAACGGGCTGCTGGAGGACATCCTCAAAGCCGATGAATGGAACGACACAGATACTTATCCTGCCGGCGACTTCGTTCGACACGATGGGATTCTCTATCGCGCAGTGGTAGAGAGCACGGGTGTTGAGCCGGGTACGGATCCGGATACATGGCAATCGATCGGCAACTACATCTCAGTAGGCGATGCGCTGGCCGCATCCATCAGCCTATCTACCCAGACCGCCACCGATCTCGCCGCCGAATCCAGCAGGCTAGATGCCGTCGTCGCGCGGATGCCGGCCGGTGAAGATGCCCTTGCAACGCAGGCTAGCGTGTTCGCCGAAGAGCTGGCGCGCGTGAGCGGTGACGAGGCACTTGGCCAGAGGGTGGGGGTAGTGGAGGCCAAGCTGCCGGACCTCGCCACAAACGCGCGGGTGTCCACGGTAGAACAGGCGCAGGTGGATGCCGATAGCGCCTTGGGTCGAAGGATTGACCAGACAGAGGCCTCGCTCTCGGGCAAAGCCGATGCCAGCACCGTGCAAGAAATGGCATCGAAGGTCGAGGAGTTGGACGGGAAGGTCGAGGCGACCGCGAGCGATATCACGCAAGTGCGCAGCCAGCTGGGAGGCAGCGGAAATCTGATTGTCAATGCGGGCTTCGAAAGTGGCATTGATGGGTGGTTTATGGTGGTCGACCAATGGGGTGCTGGTACGCTTCGGCACAACCTCGCCGGTGCCGATTGGCACCCCCCTGGCATATCTACGATTGGCATCTTTAAGTCGGGTGTGCCGTCAGGCTTCACAGTCGCGCAAAGCCAGCCCATCCCGGTTGAAGTCGGTCAAAAGTACCTGGCTTCGGTTTATAGCGCTGCTCATCGATGCGGTGTGTTTAGTCGCGTTGTCTACTTGACTGCGCAGGGTGTTGAAACGGGTAACGCCGTGGAACTTGAACGCAATCCTGGGGCAGAAGGAGGGCAGGACATTCGAAGCTGGCATCGGGGGGCGTCGCCCGTCCTGGTGCCGCCAGACGGCGCGGCTTTCGCGGCCCTGCAGCTTTGGTTTGAGAGCAACGGCGGCAATGACCCATACGGTTGGTTTCTGCGCCCGATGTTCGAGCAGGTCAGAGAGGGGCAGGCGCAGCCATCCCCTTGGCAGCCGAGCAGTTCCGGTCTGGACGAAAAGTACGCTTCAGCCACCCGGACATTGGAAACCCGGGCGACGCTACTGGAGGACGGGCAGACGCGCCTGGAAGCCAAGGCCGGCGTGATGCTGGACGTCAACGGCCGGGTGATCGGCTGGCGAGCGAACAACGACGGCGCACAGGGTATCTTCGATGTCATCGCTGACCGCTTCAACATCACTGACCCCAATGGCACCGGCAGCACCACGTTTGAGAATGGGCGATGGGTGACGCGTTCAGAAGGCATGATAACGGTCATAGGGAAGCC
>Ga0308160_10000452_pt1 | contig 79438 bp, 96 predicted proteins | sample PhyFR1_FD_201036 | JGI IMG/M metagenome (GOLD analysis project Ga0308160, IMG submission 201036) | Phyllosphere microbial communities from UC Gill Tract Community Farm, Albany, California, United States - DLSLF.R1 | ecosystem: Host-associated > Plants > Phyllosphere > Unclassified | place: USA...
GACCAGGTAGTTCACATGGAACATCTTGGTCTGCATGGTCAGCGGCTTGATCGAGATGCGGGTGCCTTCGATCCGGTAGTCGTAGCCGTACATCTCGCGGATCGCATCCAGCGTTTCGGGCAGGGTCACGTCCTTGAGGTTGGCGGTGATCGTGCCGCTGACGTCCGGGTGCACCAGGATGTTGTAGCGGGTGCCGGCGACGATCGAGCGGAAGAACTGCTGCGCCGGGACGTTGTTGAAGGAGACGTTGAAGCGCTCTTCCAGCGCCGGACGCGCCTTCGGCAGCTGGGTCGCGAGCGCGGCGGCGGGCGGCAGCAGCGCATCGGCCACGGCGCTGTCGACGCTCGGCGCGGCGGCCGGACGGCTGGCGTTGGCGCCGGCGACTTCCTTGCGGATCTGGTCGTAGGTCGTGTTGGCCGGCGCGGTCTGGCAGCCTGCCAGCAGCGCCACGGCGCTTGCGATCAAGGTGGCTCGGGTAATCACGCAGGTAAGCGTCGTATGCATTCATTGTCCTCGGGTAGAGCGTACGGGCGACATGCCGCTGGCGCCTGCGGTGGCTGGCACCAGGCGCAGCACCTGGCGTTCGCGGCCGCGTACCAGTTCGACCTCGTTGTCGGCGATGCGCGCCACGCGCGCACCGTGGAAATCGTCGCCGGGACGCACGGTCTCGCCGTCGATCACGGCCAGGTGGCGCCCGCCCGCGGCACGGCCGATCAGGATGGTCTGCAGCTGCGGACCGGCAGCCGGCCCGGCAGCCGGACCGGTGATGGCCGCCATCATGTTGGCCGGCGGCCGGGTCGGGTCCTGCAGGGCCTGGGCCGCGGCCAGGCCGCTGGCGGCCAGCGTCAGCACGGCCAGCAGGGTCTTCACAGCTTCATCCATTTCTCGTCCAGGCTCAGGGTGTACAGGGTCAGGGTCAGGCGCACGGTCGGATACTCTTCGACCTCGAGCTGGGCGCGGCCCCAGAACAGCTGGGTCGGCAGCGCTTCCAGCGCCGCCATGTAGTCGACCATGTCGAGGTAGCTGCCGCGCGCGGTCAGCTCGACGCCGTGGCGGAACAGCAGTTCGGGGTGGCTGCCGGAGACAACCGAACCGGTCACCGGCGCGGCGGGTGCAGCCACCGCCGCCTTGCCCTTCTCGCCGGCGGCGACGATGGCGCTGAGCGGATCGACCGGCAGCGTGCGCACCGACACCAGTTTCAGGCGGCCGTTGGCGCGCAGGATGGACTCCAGCAGCGGCGCGATGCGTTCCGGCGGGACCAGGCCACGCTGCATCGCGCGCAGGTCCGAGCTCAGGCGCTCGGTCTCGCCGCGCACCGCGTCCAGGCGCGCACGCAGCGGCGCATCGGGGTCGATCTGGGCCTGCTCGAGCTTCTGCACGATCTCGGCGTTGGCGCTGTCGATACCGGTCTGCTGCTGCGCGATCTGGCTGCGCAGCGCGTCCTGCTTGCGCTGCAGCGGACCGAAGGTCGTGAACTGGGCGATGCAGGCCAGCGCCGCCAGCAGCGCGGCGAACACCAGCACGCGCTCGCGCTGGCTGCGGGCATCGATACGGGCCGACAGCTGGTGCCAGCGTTGCTTGATCATGGCTGCGCTCCCGGCTTGCCTTGCGGCGTAGACGCCAGGCTGAATTCGACATACGGCGCCGCTACCGTGCCTTCCTTGCCGGCGACCTTGATGGCCGCCGCTTCGCCGATCTGCAGGCTGCCCACCGGCACGCCCTGCATCACCTGTTCGTTGCGCAGGCGGCCGAGGAAGCCGGGCACCAGCGCCGGATCGAGGGTGCGGCCGCGCACGCCGATGTCGCGGCCGGCGCCGCCGACGCTGACGCCGGTCAGCCACAGGCCCTCGACGCGCTGGCGCGCCAGCGCGCGGAAGTACTCGGCATAGCCTTGGGTGTTGCCCAGGTCGCCGCCCTTGATGGTGTCGGACACGCGGTGCAGCGCATCGAGCTGCGCATTCGCGTCCGCCAGTTCGCCGTCCAGCTTCGGATCCTGCCGGCGCGGCGCAAATTCGGCGTTCACGCTGGCCAGGCGCTTCTGCGCCTTGTCCAGCCGGGCGGCGCCGGCGGCCGCCTCGCGCTGCAGGTCGGCCAGGCGCATACTGTTGTAAACGCCGACGCCGGCCAGGCCGAGCACCAGCGCGCCCGCGCCGATGGCCATGGTGCGCGCCGTGAAGCGCTGGGTCTGTTCCTCGAACAGCTCGTTGAACAGGTTGATTTGCTGGAGCGCGCGCGTGTGCGTGGCGGGCGTCGCCGCTTCGTTGCCGCGCAGGGCCGCGCCCAGCGCCACGAAGAAGCGCTGCTGGAGCGCGGCGCCCGCCAGTTCGGGCACGCGCGACAGATCGAACAGGGTCGCCAGGTCGAGCGTCTCGACGCGGGTGTACAGGTTGCTCGACAGGTATTCATCGAGGCCGGTCGCGCCGGTCGGCGCCAGCACCAGCCTGGCCACGCTGATGAAGGAGAACTGGCGCTCGAAGTGGTCGAGCGAGCGTTGCAGTTCGAGGGTGATCTTGTCGTAGGCCAGGTGCTTGCGCTCGTGGTCCGGCTCGAGCAGCTGGGCCAGGGTCACGTCGATGCGGCGCGACAGGTACAGTTCGCCGCGCCAGGACACGGTCAGCAGGCCGCCATCCTCGCCGAAGGACAGCACGGCGACGCCGCGGCCGTCGCGTTCGAGCATGGCGGAGACGTTACGCTGGGCCATTTCGGGCACGTCGATCGCGCCCAGCCTGACCCTGGCCTCGGCAAACAGCTGTTGGCGCGCCCTGACGATGCCGTTGCGCGCCGCCACCGCGAACACGCTCTGCTGCGGACGGGCGGCGGCGTTCGGGTCGAGCGGGATGTCGAGCACGTCGAAGGTGGCGTCGTCGACCGGAAAGTCGAGGATGTCCTTCAGCTTCCAGCGCATCGCCGTCTTCAGCTCGTCGCGCGGCACGTTCGGGGCCTCGGCCGAGATCAGCTGGTAGTCGCCGCCGGCCAGCACCGTGCTGCAGCGGTAGTCGGCGCCGTGCAGTTCCTTGCCGGCGCGCTCCATGGCGTCGGCGTCGACGCTGCCTGGGAAGAAAGTGGCAACCGTCACTGTCGGCAGGGCATCCGCTGCGCTGCCGATCGTCGGCGCGGCCACGCTGGCGGCGGCAATACCATCGCGCTGCGGCACGATCGCCAGCCAGGCGCCGTTCTTCTTGGGTCGACTAAATAAACGCATGCGCAGCGGTGGACATCAGTGAGTTTCGAGGAGATTTCGCTAGACTCTTGATTATATTCAACTCTGCGTAAAAGCCGATACCATTTTTGCACTCAGGAAAAATATTCACAGTTGTCGCTACACCTCACCGGTAGATTTCGCGCATATACAGCATCGGGCTGCGGTAGACGCCGAAGGTGATGCGCCCGCGCGTGGCCGGCAGCCAGGAACCGACCGTACCACCGCCGACAGTCAGGTCGAGACTGCCGATCTTGCCGCGGCCAGGACTTTGCAGGACCAGCTGGCCGATGCCCTTGTTCAGCGCGACCGGGCCGGGGGTCACCAGCGACACCGGATTGTCCTTGCACGGACCGGGGGCGGCGCTGTACGGGACGGCAAACTCGCGCGTGCAACTGCCGGCGACGGGCACCAGCTTCTCCCCCGCCGTGCTGGTGTCGTTGCTGTTCACCACCCACGACTTGCCGTTCCAGAACTGCGCCGCCAGGTTCAGCGGCAGGCGCAGCAGTTCGGAACCGAATACGTTCGGCACCAGCAGGCGCCCCGAGATGACCAGCAGGCCGTCTTCATACTGGTCGGTGCGGGCGGTATCCGGGGTGGCCGAGGTCACCATGATGTCCTTGGTGGTGGTCGGGCCGGTCGACAGCCGCTCGCGCATGCTGGCGCGCAGGTAGAACAGGGTCGGCGCCACCCTGCCCCCGGTGGCGCTGGTGGCGCTGCCCGCGATGAACGGGTTGCCCAGCGCATAGGTGGCGCCGGTGCCCATGTCCGGGAAATCGGCCGGGCCGCTCGAGGTCTGCAGCGGATTGGCGGGATCGAGGGCCAGGCCGGTCAGCGGCTTGCTGGTGGTGTCGGTCGGCTTGACCACCGCCGACATGCCGACGTTGCGGTACACCACGTCGTTGACGACGTTGCCGTTGGCGTTGCCGGCGAGGTTACGGAACAGCAGCAGCTGCTTCTCTTCCCCATCGCGCGGCAGGGCGAAGGCCTTGACCGTGAACGTAAACGGCTGGGTCGAGTACACCGCGCCGACCGGCGCAAAGTCGGTCGGGCACGCCATCTCGGCCGTGCAGGCGAACGGGGCGACAATTTTGGTCTGGAAGCGGTCCGGGTAGAAATGGCCGATGATGCGGGTGCCGCTCATGACCCGCTTGGGATCGGCCGCGACCGCCTTGCCCGGCCCGCCGACCGTGCCGGTGCCCAGGTAATCCGACAGCCAGGGCGTCACGGCCAGGTAGCCGACCTCGAACCAGCGCGCTTTCGCATCGAAGGCGCCGGGAATGGCGGTGTTCAGCTTGAATTTCTGGTCCAGCGCAAAGGCATCGAGCGCCGCCTTCTCGATGTCGCCGTCGTTGCCTCCGCCGCTGTCGTACACCGGCAGTACCGGCGTGGCCAGCGGATTGGCCAGGAACACATCCATCTGCAGGTCAAGGTCGATCAGGTCGTCCGCCAGTACGCCCTTGAGGGCGGTCGGCTCCTTGCCGAAGCTGGGCGCGAAATTGTTGTCGGCCATCAGCGCACCGAGGCGCATCGTGAAGGGTTCGCCCGCCTTGGCAAACGCCGTCGGGCTCGGCTTTTTCCACTTGTCGTCGATGGTGCCCATCAGGTCGGCGACATTGTCGGCGTCGCGGAACACGGTCTGCAACCGGATGTCGGCCGGGCGCGAAATGAAGTTCACCGTGCCCATCGTGATGCCCTGGTAGCTGAGCGAGAGGCTGATGCGGCCGACGTCGGCATAGAAGAAGGACGAACCGTTCGGCAGCGTAGCGCTGGCCTTGCCACCCGGGACCGTCACCGTCAGGTTTTTCCAGCTGCCCTTGCAGTCCAGGCCCAGGCCGGCCTGGGCGTAGGTCAGCGGCACGTTGGAATACGGCAGGCAGGTCGCCGCCAGGCCGATCGTCAGCGTGGTATCGCTGCCGCTGACGGCGCTGGCGCGGCCGCCGGCGACCGCCGTCACGTAGATTTTGGTATTCGAGGCGGCGGCGGTCACCGGACCGATGAAACGGTGGCAACCTGCGTCGGACGGCGCGGTGACGATCAAATCGCCGCTGGTGCAGGATTCGGTGGTGAACACGACCGCGGCCGAACCGGTGTCGATCGACTGGCCGGCGTTGGTGGCGGTGTTGTTGGCGGTGTTGCCATCGCCGGTCCAGCCCGTCACCGTGGCGGTGTTGGTGAAGGTGCCGATCGTGCTCGGGGTGACGGTAATGGTCAGCGCCGTCGCCTTGGCGCCGGCGGCCAGCGTGCCGGCGCGGCTGCAGGTGACCAGCGTGGTGCCGCCGTTGCCGGCCGCGCTGGAGCAGGTCCAGCCGCCGCCGCTGGTCGACACCAGCTTGAGGCCCGCCGGCAGCGTGTCGACGATGGTGATGGGGCCGGTTTCGACGTCGCTGCCGACGTTGGTCACGGTCAGCGTGTAATAGGCGGTGGAACCGACGCGCAGGTCGCCGGTGCGCGTCATCGCCAGCGCCAGGTCGGCATTCCCGACAAAGGGCATGGCGACGATCTCGGCGCTGAGCAGCACCAGGTCCTGGCCCGAGCGGTAGGTGGTGGTGGCGGTGTTCTGCCCCGGCGAGATGTAATTGGCATCCAGCGTGTAGACGTCGAAGTCGATGCCGTAGGTGGTGTAGTCGCCGGTGACGTTGCTGGCCGAGTTGAACTGGTTGCCCGACGGGTTCATCTTGTCGGTCAGCTCCTTGGCGTTGAACAGCAGGTTCTCGCCGCCCTGCGACAGCGTGGCGTCGCCTTCCCAGGTAATGTGGCCGATGCGGCCGGTCACGCTGCTCGGCAGCGGTTTCGGCACGTTGAAGTTGCCCAGGTTGATGGTGAAGCCGTTGTTCTGGAAGTACTGGAAGCCTTCGTACAGGTTCAGCAGGCGGAACGGTTCGTTCGGGTGCGAATACACGACCAGCAGCGCGAAGCCGCCGACCACGCCCTGCGAGGCGCACCATGGGCTGCCATTGTTGATGCTCAAACCGCTGAAGGTATAGGTGGTGTTCGGGTTGAGCTTGTTCCGGACGCGGGCCGTGACGTCGGCGGCGCCGCTGAAGTAATTCATGCCGTTGCCGACGGTGCGCGAGCTGTACTGGCGGGTGGCGTCGACGCGTACGGTGTCGAAGACGACGCTGTAGTCGGCCGTGCTGCCCGAGCCGGTCCAGTACAGCTGGGCGCTGAGGATGGTGGCGCCGGTCGGCACGCCGGTCAGCTTGGCCGAGATGCTGTCGGTGATGCTGCACGCGCTGGTGCTGGAACTGGTGTTGTCCCTGGTGCGCATGGTTTCCACCGTGCCGGTGAAGTTCACCTGGCCGCGGAAACTCGTATATTGCTGCACCGTAGTGTCGGCACGCGCCACCGCGCCGGCCAGCAGCAGTAGCAGAAACAGCGGGCCCAGCACCAGCGCCGGCAGTGTCAGCAGCCATTGCGGCCGGTACGCAGGCGTCACGCCGAGACCTCCATGCGGCGCCGCACGTACTGCGGACTGTTGTTGGGCACCCCTTCGCACAGACCCTTGCCGTCGGTCATGTTGCAGGCGACCGAGGTGATGTTGGCAGGCGTGTTGGGTCCGGCCTGGCTGCAGCTGACCACCACGGTAAAGCCGCGCAGCGCGCCGTCGTTCGGCATCGCCAGCGTGACCTGGCTGGCGGTGCCGGGGCAGCAGCTGGCGGTGGCGGCATCGCAGCCGCTGCGGCGCAGGCGGAAAAGGCCGTACTCGATGCCGGCGCGCGCCGCCTGGTAGGCGCGCGCGCCGTCGACGTCGAGGTCGGCGCTGGCTTGCTGGTTCGTGTACAGCGAGACCATGGCCACGCTCAGGCCGGCCAGCACGACCAGCAGGAAGATGGCGGTGACGAGGCCGACGCCGGCGCTGCGCGCCAGGTGCAGGGGGGATCGCATCATGGGGTATTGTCGACGTGGATCTGGTGGACCAGGCGGATTGCCGGCGAATCGGGATAACGGCCTTTCAGCTCGAGCGACACCAGCACCAGGCCGGTGCGCTGGGTGGCGGCCGTGCCGTAGCTGAACAGGCCGGCGCAACCGGTCAGGCGGGTGGCGACGATGGCGCGCTGGCCGCCGGCAGGCACCGCCGCCTGCGCCGCATTGATGCCGTAGCCCCAGGCGCGCCACAGGGTCTGGGTACCGTCGCCCGCGGCCTGGCAGTAAAAGCTGACCGCCCCGCTCACCACCTGGAAGCCGTGCCCCGGCGACGGCAGGGCAGGCACCGCGGCCGCGAACGGGTTGGCGTTCAGCCGCACGGTGGCGATCGGCACGCCGTCGGCGGTGGTGGCGCGCACCGGGACGGCCTGCACCACCCCGGCGTTGCCGCCGCCGTAGGCATCGGCCGGGGCCACGCCCAGGTTGTAGACCACTACGCGGTCGTTCGCCGCCACCTGGCTGAAGCTGTCCGGCGGCGCCAGCACGGTGAACGCCGTCTGGGCCGGATCGTCGAGCGCGGCCAGGCCCGGTACGCCGTCTTCGACCGACAGGTAGCGCCCGCCGGTTCTGGTCTGCAGGAATTCGAGCGCATTGCCGTTCAGGACGCGCACGCTGTTGGGCAGGGCCAGGCGGATGTCGCGCGCGATGCGGCGCAGCGCCAGGTCGGCCTGGTCGGTGATCTCGGCGCGGTCGACGGCGTCGCGGTAGCCCAGGATCGGCGCGCGGATGAACACCGCGACGATGGCCGCGAGGACGCCGATGATGACGATGACCACGATCGCTTCGATCATGGTGAAGCCGCGCGCGCGGCGGCGTGGCCGGCTCGGCCGGGTCATAGCGAAGCCGGCGCGTAGCGCGTGCGGTAGCCGTCCAGGCTCAGGGTCTGGCCGTCGTAGCCGATGGTGACCGTGATGCGCAGGACGTCGGTCTGGGCCGTCTTGTCGTCGGCGTTGCCGATGGCGTTGCCGCCGCCGGCCTCGCGCAGCGTATCCGGGCGGATCGTGACGCTGGCCGTGAAACCGTCGAGCGGCAAGGCATTGCCGTTGGCGTCGACCAGCCTGGTGGAGGCGGTAGCCAGCTTGGTATCGGCGCTGAAGGCGTTGATGGCCGGCTCGCCGGCCTTGCCGACGTAGTCGTTGACGTTGTCGAAGGGACGCGCGTTGTTGGCTTCCGGTCCCCATTGTTCCTGGGTCGCGGCGGCGCAGTCGCCCGGACCGGTGACCGCCGCGGCCGCATCGTCGCTGCCGGCGCGCGGGTCGTACACGTCGCAGAACGTGAACTTGGCGAGCTCGACTTCTTCGAGCAGGGCCTCGGCCAGCATCAGCGCCTGCTTGCGGCGCACCGGATCGGCGCTGTGCCGGGTGGTGAAGTTCATGACGCCGACAATCGCGGCCAGGGCGACGCCGACGATCATGATGAACAGGACCAGTTCGATCAGCGTCAGGCCGCGCTGGCGCGCGCGGGCACGGACACAAGCGCGTGGCTCAGTTGACATAGCCGGTCTCCTGGGACACCGAGATCTCGCTCGAGACCCCGCCGCCCTCGATCCTGACCTTCAGCCCGATGAAGCCGCCGGCCGCCACGGGCTGGCCGAGGCCGTTGTAGAAAAACGAGGACAGCGTGCCCGACACCGGGATCATGTTGACGCCGGGCGGCCAGCCTTCGCAGTACCAGCCCGGCGCGTAATCCTTGCCAGCCAGGCAGCGTTTGCGGGTGGCGGCGCTGCCGCTGTTGGCGCCGGACGGTGCCGGCACCTGGAATTCGGCCCTGCACGGCTCTTGCACGTCGAAGCACAGCGCCACGCCGTCCAGCGCGCCGTGCACGAACACCGGACGGTTCTGGGCGATCGCCAGCTTCTGGGCGTAGCGCAGCATCGAGCGGCTCTGCTCCGCGAAGGCGGTGGCGTCGTAGCCGGTGCGGTTGAAGAAACGGGCAGCGCCGATGGCGCCGAGGATGCCGACCAGGAGGATCACGACGATCAGTTCGACCATCGTGAAGCCGCCGGACCGGCGGGGATACGCAGGGACGCGACGCAAGGATTCAGGCATGCGCTTCGACATGTGCCGCGTCGGCGCGGCGGCTTAGTTGCAGTTGGTGGTGGTGGCGACAACGGTCGGCGCAGTCACGGCGCCGTTGGCTGCTGCGGTCGCGGCAGTATAGACGACACGGCACTCGTCCGGGGTGGAAACGCCCACCGGGGACACGGTCAGCGTGGCCGGCGTCGCGTTCGCCGATGGCGTGATCGTGTAATCGGTATTGGTTGCGCCATTGGTGGTGATGCCGGCAGCGGTAGCGAGTGCACCCACGGCTTGCGGATAACCATTCGTCATCGGCACGACGACGCCTTCCATGTTGGCGTTGGTCGTATTTGCGGTCGGATTGACCAGGAACTGGCCGTGGGCCATCGCCGACACCGAGTTCAGCGAGCCGCGCACGGCCTGCACCGATGCGGCGCGCGCTTCGGCGCTCAGGTTGGCGAACTTCGGCAGCGCGGTCGCGGCGAGGATGCCCAGGATGACGATCACGACGATCAGTTCGATCAGGGTGAAACCGCCCTGGGCAGCGCTTTTGAGGTTCTTCTTCATACAGTGTTCTCCGAAAAAAGTAGTGCGGATAAGCCGCTTGGTGTACTGGGTGACTCGGGCGCCTATCCGCTGACTTGGTTCAGGGCCAGGCTGTCGTTACGTTGTTGAGGTGTTCGAAGGAATTCTACCTTGAATCTGAGCAATCTTGCTGTGCCGAAAGATAATCTTTCCGCATTTGGTAGCAGATACACAATCGATTTGTCGCGCGCATCAAACACCCAGCCGGTCCGCCCGATTTTTTCCGGATCCGGCGCGTCGAATTCGCCGAGATAGTTCGCGGGTTTCTGTTCCAGCCAGTTCATCGGATTGTCCTCGGCCAGTGCCCGCAGCGCATCCGTGCGGCCGGCCGCCCGCAACTGGACGGCACGCACATGCAGCGCGGTGCGCATGGCCGCCACCAGCTGCCGCGTCGCTGCCATCTCCGCCTGTTCGCGGTAATAATCGAAGCGGTTCAGCAACAAGGCGCTGACCGTGGCGGCGACCAGCACGGTGACGCCGAATTCGAGCAGGGTGAAGCCGTGGCTGCGCCGCCTGCCTGCCTTGTGCATCGGCGTCCTCATTGGTGGTGCAACGCGGCCTGGCCCAGGTCCCAGATCGGCAGGAAGATGCCGAGCGCCAGGATCAGCACCATCACGCCCAGGAACACGATCAGGATCGGTTCGATCTGGCTCGACAGGGTCTTCAGCTCGTAATCCACTTCGCGCTCGTACATCATCGCGATCTCGTCCATCAGGTCGTCGATCGAGCCGGATTCCTCGCCCACCGCGATCATCTGCAGCACGATCGGCGTGAACACCTGGGCATTGGTGGCGGTGCGCAGGATGCTCTCGCCGCGCTCGACGCCGTCGCGCATCTGCTCGATGCGCGATGCCAGCCAGGCGTTGTCGGAGGTCTGCGAGACCACCGTCAGCGCCTGCACGATCGGCACCCCGCTACGGATCGACAGCGCGAAGCTGCGCGCGAAGCGGGCCATCGTGCCCTTGTGGATGATCTTGCCGGCGATCGGCAGGCGCAGCTTGATGCGGTCCCAGGCCAGGCGGCCGTTGGTGGAGCGGGTCCAGGCGCGGAAGCCGAACACCGCGCCGGTCAGCGCCAGCGCAAACGCCGGCCACCACTCGACCGTGAAGCGCGAGGTCCCGATCAGGAGGCGCGTCATCAGCGGCAGCTGGGTGTGGAAACTGTGGAACACCTTTTCGAACTGCGGGATGACGAAGATGTTCACGACCGCCATCGCCGCCACCATCGCGACCAGCACGAACATCGGGTAGCGCAGCGCGGTTTTCACGCGCTCGCGCATGTCGCGGTCGAATTCCATGTGGTCGAACAGGCGCAGGAAGACTTCTTCCAGGCGCCCGGTCATCTCGCCGACCCGCACCATGGCCAGGTAGAAGGTCGAGAAGCATGCGGGATGGCGGCGCATCGCGGCCGACAGTTCGCGGCCGGCATCGAGCGATTCGCGCAGGTCCTGGATCACGCGTCCGAACGAGGGATTGGTGGCCGACTCCTGCAGCCCGGCCAGGCCGCGCATGATCGGCACGCCGGATTTCAGCAGCGTGTAGATCTGGCGGCTGAACAGCTGGACGTCGAGCGAGCTGACCTTCTTGCGGGTCAGGCGCTGCCACAGGGTGTCGTCGCCGTCGCCGCCGGAGGTGACTTTGCGGGTTGTCAGCGTGATCTCGAGCGGCGTGACGCCGGTGCCGAACAGCTGGTCGGCCACCGCCCCGCTGTCGGCGCCTTCCAGCACGCCCTGCATCATCTCGCCGCGTCCGTTGCGGCCTTTGTAAGCGAAGAACGGCACGCTTTATTCCTCGGTCTGGTTACTGACGCGCATGGCCTCGGCCACCGTGGTCCGGCCCTGGATCGCCAGGCGCACGGCGCTGCGGCGCAGGGTCTCGCCGCGCATCTCGGTATGCGCCACCTTCAGGAAGTGGCCGGGGTCGGGGTGATTCACGGCGTCGTTGACGGCGCGCGTCATCTCCAGCAGTTCGTACACGCCGGTACGGCCGCGGTAGCCCGTGCCGTTGCAGTGCGAGCAGCCGCGCCCGTGGAAGAAGGGCACGCTGTCGGCACGTTCGCCCAGTTCGGCGCGCAGCCAGGCGCGTTCCGGCGGCGCCGCCGCGTGCGGCTGGCTGCAACTTTCGCAGATCACGCGCACCAGGCGCTGGGCCAGCACGGCCTGCAGCGAGCCGCCGACCATGTAGCGCGGCACGCCCATGTCCATCAGGCGCAGCGGGGTCGAGGCGGCATCGTTGGTGTGCAGGGTCGACAGCACCAGGTGGCCGGTCATGGCGGCGCGCAGGCCGATCTGGGCGGTTTCCTGGTCGCGCATCTCGCCCACCAGCACGATGTCCGGGTCCTGGCGCAGCGCCGAACGCAGCACGCGCGCGAAGGACAGGTCGATCTTGTCGTTCACCTGCACCTGGTTGATGCCGGGCAGGCGGTATTCGACCGGGTCCTCGACCGTGATCAGTTTCTTTTCGACGGAATTCAGCTCGGCCAGTGCACTATACAAGGTGGTGGTCTTGCCGGAACCCGTCGGGCCGGTCACCAGCACCAGGCCGTTGGGGCGCTGGACGATGGCGCGGAAGCGCTCCACCAGGGTCGGATGCATGCCGATCGCATCCAGGCGCAGCGTGGTGCCGACCTGGTTCAGCACACGCATGACGACCGACTCGCCGTATTGTGTCGGCATGGTCGAGATACGCACGTCGATGCGCTGGTTGCGCACCTTGACCGCGAAGCGGCCGTCCTGCGGCAGGCGTTTTTCCGAGATGTCGAGGTCGGCCATCAGCTTCAGGCGCAGCGCCAGCGGCGTCGCGATCTTGATGTCGGCCTCGGTCTGCAGGTGCAGCACGCCGTCGATACGGAAGCGGATCTGCAGGCGCCCGTCCTGCGGCTCGATGTGAATGTCGGAGGCGCGCACCTGGGCGGCATCGTCGAACACCGATTGCAGCAGTTTCACCACCGGCGCTTCTTCCAGGCCGGAGCTGGACGCCAGCGCGCCGAAGTCGATCGAGGTCGCTTCGCCCAGGTCCTGTTCCAGCTCGCGCGCCAGGCCGGTGATCTCGCCGGTGCGGCGGTAGATACGGTCGATCGCCTGCAGCACCTCGGTCTCGTTGACCACGGCCAGCTCGACGCCCTTCTTCAGCAGGCGCGCGATCTCGTCGTAGGCGAACAGGTCGGTCGGGTCCGACACGCCGACCAGCACGGTCTCGACGCGGTCTTCCAGCACCAGCGCGCGGAAACGCCGCGCCTGGGTCTCGGGCAGCAGGCGCACCACGTCCTGGTTGATGTTGTAGAACTTGAGGTTGATGTAGGGGATGCCGAGCTGGCGCGCCAGCGCGCCGGAAATCTGTTCCTCGGTGACGAAGCCGCTTTCCACGAACACGCGGCCGAGTTTGCGGCCGGTGCGTTTCTGGTCGGCCAGCGCCTGGTCCAGCTGGTCTTCCGACAACAGCTTTTGTTGCACCAGGATTTCCCCGAGCCTGACTTTTTCTGGCCGCGCCATATCACCTCTTCAACTTTACAGGACTAGACCTGCAATTCTAAATCAGGAGACACAAAAATTTACGTGCGGAATTGTTTTCCTTAGGAATCGTCGTCCATATGCGACGGACGGTTACCGATCTGTTGTCATGAATGACTTGAACGTTGCCCGGCGTTTACAGATATGCGTTTATTGCCCTGCATAAATCCGGGGATGCTGCGCCCGGCCGGCGGCTGGGCTACCATGCTATGCATGGCGCATGCTTGTGCGCAGTCGCGGAGCCCCACTTGTTGCAGTTGTCACGTCGTCGTCATTCCCTTCCCTCGATCCGGTCCAAGCTGGTCACCCTCGTGCTGGCGTGTGCGTTGCCGATCCTGATCGGCTACCTGGTATTCGCCCACGATGCCGACCGGCGCGAGCGCCGCCACGTGGCCGAGGATGCCGCGATGATCGCGCGCGCCCTTGCCGCGGCCGTCGAGCGCGACCTGGCGAACGGCGAGACCGCGGCGCGCCTGATGGCGGGCGATCCGGCGCTGGCGGCGGGCCGGCTGGCCGACTTCCACGCCGGCGCACGGCGCCTGCTGCGCCCCGAATTCCCGGTGGCCGCCTTCGTGCTGAGCGGCCCCGACGGACGCCCGCTGCTGGATTCGCGCCGGGCCTACGGCAGCCCCGCACCCGCCACTGCCGCCGCCGACGATACGGATGGAGCCCGCCGCGCCGGCCTGCGCGCCGTGTTCGAAGGCGCCGATGTCATGGTTGCTGGCCTGCAGCGCGCCGACAACGCCCACCCGTGGGGCATCGCGGTCACGGTGCCGGTGTGGCAAGCCGGTAAAGTCGCCTACGCGCTGAGCGTCGAGCTGCGCCCGCGCCGCCTGGCCGAACTGCTGGCCGCCCAACAGCTGCCGGCGCACTGGAACGCCCAGGTCTACGACAGCCAGGGCCTGCTGGTGGCGCACGGCGGCGACCTGGTACGCGCCACCGGCACCCCGATGCGCGCCGAACTGAAAGCCGCGCTGGCGCGTGCCGATGCCGGCGTGGCCGAGCTGACGGCGGACGACGGCCGCCTGCGCAACCTGGCGTTCGCGCGCACGCCCACCCATGGCTGGATCGTGGCGATCGGCTTCCCGCGCCACGCCGCGCGCGACATGCTCGGTGCGCAGCCCGGCGCCACGCTGGCCGGCATCCTGGCGCTGCTGGCGATCAGCCTGGGGCTGGCCTGGCGCATCGGCGACTCGATCGCGCGCTCGGTGCGCGCCCTGACCGAGCCGGCGGCGGCGCTCGGCCGCGGCGAGCCGCTGCGGATCCCGCCGCTGGCGATCCGCGAAGCGGCCACGGTGGCGGGCGCGCTGCGCCAGGTCGAGGACGAACTGCTGCACTACCGTCTCGGCCTGGAATCGCTGGTCGCCAAGCGCACCAACGAGCTGCAGCGCTCGAACGCGATGCTGGCCACCGTGTACGCCAGCGCCCCGGTCGGCCTGGCCTTCCTCGACCCCTGCCTGCGCGTGGTGATGGTCAACGATTACCTGGCGGCGGTGAACGGCCTGCCGGCCGCCGCCCACATCGGCCGCACCCTGCCCGAGCTGCTGGGCGAGCGCGGCGCCGTCATCGAACAGCCCTACCGCCAGGTACTGGCGAGCGGACGCCCGCTGGTGGACGTCGAGGACAGCGGCGATTCGCCAGCCGAACCGGGCGTGATGCGCCACTGGCTGTGCAGCTACTATCCGGTGTTCGGCCCCGGCCACGGGCCCGAACGCGAGCTGGTCGGCATCAACGCGGTGGTGCTCGACATCAGCGAGCGCATGCAGCAGGACCAGCGCAGCCGCGACAACGAGGTGCTGTACCGCGCCCTGTTCGAAGGCTCGGGCGACGCCCACGTGCTGATCGCCATGAACGCCGGCTTCGTCAGCGCCAACCGGGCCGCGGTGGACCTGTTCGGCTGCGCCGGCATCGCCGACTTCCTGGCGATGTCGCCGGCCAGCGCCTCGCCCGAAGTCCAGCCGGACGGCAGCCCCTCGGACGTGCTGGCGCGGCGCCACATGCGCCAGGCGCTGGACGAAGGCGTGTGCCATTTCGAATGGATCCACCGGCGCCGCGACGGCAGCCTGTTCCACGCCGACGTGCTGCTGAACCGGGTCGACATCGGCGGCAAGGGCATCGTGCAGGGCACCATCCGCGACATCAGCGCGCGCGTGGCGACCGAGGCCGCGCTGCGCGCCGCCGGCAGCCGCCTGGAAGAAAGCGAGCGCATGGTGCGCATGGTCACCGACCACCTGCCGGCGCTGGTCGGCTACTGGGACGTCGGCCTGCGCTGCCGTTTCGCCAACCGCCCCTACCTCGAGTGGCTGGGCAAAGGCACCTCTGACGTGATCGGCCACACGGCGGACGAACTGATGGAGCCGGAGCAGCTCGCCCAGGTGGGGCGCTACCTGGACGGCGTGCTGCGCGGCGTGCCGCAATTCTTTGAACGCCAGCTGCAGCGCAGCGGTTCGGACAAGGTGATCCAGGCCTGGGGCAGCTACATCCCCGACTTCGACGCCGCCGGCCGGGTGCGTGGCTTTTATATGCTGCACGCCGACGTGACCGAACTGAAACGCACCCAATCGCGCCTGGAAGAAGCGCTGCACGCGGCGCAGGCGGCCAGCAGCGCCAAGGGCGCCTTCCTGGCCAACATGAGCCACGAAATCCGCACCCCCATGAACGCGATCATGGGCTTGACGCGCCTGCTCGAGGAGGCTGGCCTCGGCCAGCGCGAGCGCGGCTACGTGGCGCGCATGCAGATGGCGTCCAGGACCCTGCTGTCGATGCTGGGCGACGTGCTCGATTACTCCAAGGTGGAAGCCGGCCAGTTGGTGCTGGAACAGACCGTCTTCCGCATCGACGACGTGCTGTCCAGCGTCGGCGTCCTGACTGCGAGCAATGCCTGGACCCGCGGCATCGAACCGGTGTTCGCCGTGGAGCCAAGCGTGCCGGTCAGCCTGGTGGGCGACCCGATGCGGCTGCAACAGGTGCTGCTGAACCTGGTCAGCAATGCGATCAAGTTCACCGAACGCGGCGAGGTGGTGCTGACGATTGCGCCGGCGGCTTCCGCTCAGGCGCGCTCCGCCGGCAACCGTGGCGACGGACCGGTCGCGCTCGCGTTCTCGGTGCGCGACACCGGCATCGGCATCGCGCCCGAGCAGCAACAGCGCATGTTCGAAGCCTTTTCGCAGGCCGACAGTTCGACCAGCCGCCGGTACGGCGGCACCGGGCTCGGCCTGGCGATCAGCCGCCGCCTGGTGGCGCTGATGGGCGGCGACCTGGATGTGGAGAGCACACCCGGCCAGGGTGCCGAATTCCGCTTCACCGCGTGGTTCGGCGTGGCGCCGCCGGCGCCGGCGCCACTACCCGCGCCGCCTTCTGCGCATGCGCGGGTGCTGGTCGCCGACGACAACGCCAGCAGCCGCACGGCGCTGGCGCGGCTGCTGGCCGGCTTCGGCTGGCAGGTCGATTGCGCCGCCACCGGCGAGGAAGCGCTGGCGCTGCTGCGCGGCGAGCGCCAGGGTGCGGCCCAAGGTCCCGGCCCTGCCCCTTTCACGCTCGCCTTCATCGACAGCGCCCTGCCCGACCTGGACGGCGCCTCGGTCATTGCGTATGCGCGCGCCGACCACGCGATCGCCATGCCGCGCTGCGCCCTGCTGGCGGCCGACCCGGAACGCGAGCGCATGGGCGCGCTGGCCGCCGACCTGCGCGTCGATGCCGTGCTGGCCAAGCCGTTCACGCCGCAGGCGCTGCGCGACACGCTGGCCACGCTGCTGGATGACAGCACCGCGGCCGGCGGCGACCGCGGCGCCGACGCCGTGGCGCCGCTGCGCGCGCGCCTGGCCGGCCTGCGCGTGCTGCTGGTCGAGGACAATCTGCTGAACCAGGAAGTGGCCAACTACGTGCTGGTGCACGCCGGCGCCGACGTCGACTTCGCGGTCAACGGCCGCGCCGCGCTCGGCATGCTGGAAGGCGGCGCCTACGATGCGGTCTTGATGGACCTGCAGATGCCGGTGATGGACGGGATCGAGGCGACCGGCGCGATCCGCGCCATGGGCCTGCATGGCTTGCCGGTCATCGCGATGACGGCCAACGCGATGGAAGACGACCGCCGGCGCGCGCTGGCGGCCGGCATGGACGGCTACGTGGCCAAGCCGATCGACGTCGACGAACTGGTGGAGACGCTGCTGCGCGTCACCGGCCGCGCCGGCGAGCCCGCATCTGCCGGACCGGCCGCAGCGGCTGCGGCGCTGGTAGCGGCAGAAGCGCCGCCGGCACCGGTGCCGGGCATCGACCTGAAGGCGACCCTGCCCCGCTTCGGCGGCAGCTTCGCCCGTTTCGCGGCGCTGTTCAAGCGCCTCGAGGCCTCGCAGGGCGGCGCGGTGGCCGAAGCGCGCGCACGCCTGGCATTGGGGGACCGCAGCGGTGCCGGCCAGGCCGTGCACCGCCTGCGCGGCGTCGCCGCCAATCTCGGCGCGACCGAGGTGGCGCGCCATGCGCTCGAGTTCGAGGCGGCGCTGCGCGTCGGGGACGAGGCTGCCCTGACGCTGCGCCTGGCGCGCCTCGATGCGGCACTGGACACGGTGCTGCAGGCGGCGCGCGAGCTGGCCGTGCCCGACGGCGGCCCCGCAGCGGCGGCAGCCCCATGCGAACTGCATCGCGCGTTGGCGCAACTGCTCGATCTGCTACAAAATAACAACATGAAAGCGCTGGCGCAGTTCGAGACGCTGCGCCCCGCCCTGGTCCGCGCGGCCCCGGACCGCTGGCAGGCGCTGGCGGACGCGGTCGCGATGCTGCGCTTCGACGCCGCGGCCGGCCTGGCACGCGAAATTCTGGACACCTTGGAGAATGCATGAGCTGGACCGACATGGCCATGAATGGCCGCATCCTGGTGGTCGACGATGCGATGGAGAATATCCAGATCCTGCACGCCGCCCTCCAGGACGAGCACGAGGTCTTGTTCGCCCTCGACGGCGCGCGTGCGCTGGAACTGGCACGCACCCAGCATCCCGACCTGATCCTGCTCGATGCCGTGATGCCGGACCTCGACGGCTACACGCTGTGCCGCGAATTGCTGGCCGCGCCGGACACGGCCGGCATCCCGGTGATCTTCGTCACTGCACTGACCTCGCCCGAGGACGAGACGCGCGCGCTCGAAGCCGGCGCCGCCGATTTCATCAGCAAGCCGGTGAACGCCGCCGTCGTGCGCGCGCGCGTGCGGACCCAGCTCACCGTCAAGCGCCAGCGCGACGCGCTGCGCGCGCTGATCCTGGTCGACGCGCTCACCGGGGTCGCCAACCGCCGCGCCTTCGACGAGCGCCTGGACGCCGAATGGCGTCGCTGCGGCCGCAACGGGCTGCCGGTGGCGCTGATGCTGGTCGACATCGACCACTTCAAGCTGTACAACGACCATTACGGCCATCCGGGCGGCGACGCCACGCTGGTGCAGGTGGCCGGCGCCATGCGGCGCGCGGCCGGACGCAGCCAGGATCTGGTGGCGCGCTACGGCGGCGAGGAATTCGCGGTCCTGCTGCCCCAGCTCGATGCCCATGGCGCCAGCGGCGTGGCACGCCGCCTGATGGCCGAGCTCGACCACATGGCGATCCCGCACGTGGCCTCGCCGACGGCGCCCCACCTCACGGCCAGCATGGGCATCGCCTGCATGATCCCGGGCGAGCACAGCTTCCCGGCCGACCTGATCCAGGTAGCCGACGCCCTGCTGTACCAGGCCAAGGCGGGCGGCCGCAACCGCTACCGGGCGAACGCCGCCTGCGGTGCCACCGTCGACCCGCTTTAAGTTTCTGCCGCCGGACGGCGACCAAACATTCCCATGCCCTCTACGGTGCAGACGGTCTCGCCGTGCTGGTTGACCGCCACCCACTTCGACCAGACCACGCCGCGGTCCGGCTTGGTCGTCGAAGCCTTCGTTTTCACGGTCTGGTAGTGCACGTTCAGGGTGTCGCCGGCGCGCACCGGCGCCAGCCAGCGCACCCCGTCCAGGCCGGGCGAGCCCATGCTCGATGATTTACTCATGAGCTTGTCGACCACCAGGCGCATCATGATGCTGCAGGTGTGCCAGCCGCTGGCGATCACGCCGCCGTAGATCGAGTGCGCGGCCGCCTCCCTGTCGACGTGGAAGGGTTGCGGATCGAACTGGGTGGCGAAGGCGATGATCTCGCCTTCGGTGAGCGTGCGGCTGCCCAGGTCGAGGTCCTGGCCGGCGTAGAAATCTTCGAAGTACCAGTTGTCTTTCATAACTTCTCCTTTGGTGTCGCGACAAAATAGCACGACCGTTCCAGAGATGTCATTCGAAACGACATGGGCGAAAAAAAAAGCGGGCCGCAGCCCGCTTCGCTTACCAGTGAATCAAAATCCGATCAACGGCTACGGCGGCGGCGGCCCAGCGCCAGGGCGCCTGCCATGCCGGCCATCATCAGCGCGATCGACGACGGTTCCGGCACTTCGGCCGCATCGGCATCGGCGGCAGCGCCGACGTCGCCCGCATTGGTCACCGGCGTGGTCGGCGTGTCCGCGTCGGCCAGCGGTGCGGCGACCGGCGTACCCACGTCCTGGTTGCTGCCGCTGCCCACGCCGATGTCGGCGATCGCTTCGACGATCGGATCTGCGGCGACCGGTGCGGCGGCCGCAGGTTCGACGGCTGCCGGCGTGGAGGCGACCGGGGCAGCCTGCTCGACCGGCACGCTGATGGTTGCGCTATCCGGGGCCGGGAAACTGACCGGCGTTTCCACCGCAGCGGTCCTGTGGAATACCGACGACATACCGAAACCCAGCATCGCAGCCATGATGGTGTTGCTGGTACCGATCACGTAAGGGCCTTCGACGCCGCTGGCCAGGTTCACGTTGACCGCGCTGGACTGGTCCGCGCTGGCCTTGCCGTACAGCGCATTCACGATCGACGCGCCGGCGCTGCCGTTGGTCGGCAAGACGTCAGCCTGGGCAACGCAGGCACTGGTCATCAGCAACGCTGCGATGAGGTAACGAGTTGACATGTTGTACTCCTTGATGGGTCGGAAAAGTTATTGTTGATTCAACTGCTGTGCGGATCGTAGCACAAGTATAAAAAACATAATGTTCAATTGAATCACACCAAGATTTAGCTTAAACAGGCATAAAAAAAGCGGAGCTTCCAGGAGAAGCTCCGCTTTCGCCACCCGGCATGGGTGGAATTTCCGTAATGAAATATTATTTCATTTACAAGCTTTAATTGCCATTTTGTTTCAACATTGATAAGTAAGGCATGGCGCGCGACGCCAGGCGGGTGTCGGACTTGAGCATGCCGGTTTCGTCCGCCAGGATGTGCGCGGCTTCCTGCAGGTAGACGTCCTTGGCGTTCTTGGCCGCTTTTTCGGCCGCCAGTTCCGCCGACAGGCTGCGTTCGTCACCCTGCAGGCCGTCGTCGGTGCGCGAGGTGTTCTTCAGCGCCGTCGCCTTGGTGATCCTGGTCTGCCTGGTTGGGTCCGGCACCTTGCCTCGCTGCTCCTTGCTGCCTGGACCGGAGACCGGCTCGTCCTTCGGCGCGCCATCGCCGGCCAGGCGGGCTTCGCGCAGCTTGGCCTTGGCTTCCTGGCTCTCGCGCTCCTTGCGACGCACGGTTTCGTTCAGCGAGATCACGTTGTCCTTGCGCAGCTTCATGGCTTCGGCGATATCGTCCTGGATATCCTGGAAGTCCTTGTCCTTGACAATGCGCGCCTCGTGCTTCTTCTGCAGCGGGCCGATCAGTTCCTTCAGGTCGCCGGACGGCAGGTACATCGCCGGCTTGATCTGGGTCCACGGCAGCGCGTTGTCGTACGAGGTCTCGCCGAAGTTCTCGGTGTCGGACGTGACCGGCAGCTTGATGTCCGGCGTGACGCCGCGCAGCTGGGTGGTGCCGCCGTTGATGCGGAAGAACTGGGCGATCGTCATCTTCAGCTCGCCGTACTTCATCTTGTCGCTCTGCGAGAAGCGGTCCAGCGGGATCAGGGTCTGGACAGTGCCTTTGCCGAAGCTGGGCTCGCCGATCACGATGCCGCGGCCGTAATCCTGGATCGCGGCGGCAAAGATTTCCGACGCCGAGGCCGAGCCGCGGTTGATCAGCACGCCCATCGGGCCATCCCAGGCCAGGCCGGCATTGGTGTCGCTTTCGACCTCGACCTTGCCTTCGGCGCTGCGCTGCTGCACCACCGGGCCCTTGTCGATGAACAGGCCGGTCAGCTCGACCGCCTCGATCAGCGAACCGCCGCCGTTGTTGCGCAGGTCGATCAGGACGTTGTCGACCTTGTCCTTTTTCAGCTCCGTCAGGATGCGCTGGACGTCGCGGGTGGCGCTCTTGAAGTCCTTGTCGCCCTTGCGGCGCGCATCGAAGTCCTGATAGAAGGTCGGCAACTGGATCACGCCGATGCGGCGCAGGACGCCGCCATCCTTGACTTCGATGATCTTCTTCTTGGCCGACTGCTCTTCCATGCTGATCTTCTGGCGCACCAGCGCAATCGTCACGTGCTTGCCGTCCTGGCCGGCGTCGGCCGGCAGCACGTCCAGGCGCACCGTGGAATTGCGCTCGCCGCGCACCAGCTGCACCACGTCGTCGATGCGCCAGCCCATCACGTCCGTGAACGGGCCGTTGCCCTGGGCCACGCCGACGATGCGGTCGCCGACCTTCAGCTTGCCCGACTTGTCGGCCGGGCCGCCCGGGACCACTTCGCGGATCACGGTATAGTCTTCGCGCTGCTGCAGCACCGCGCCGATGCCGTCCAGCGACAGGCGCATGGCGATGTCGAAACTCTCGGCCGAGCGCGGGCCGAGGTAGTTGGTGTGCGGCTCGATCGCCATTGCGTACGCGTTCATGAACATCTGGAACACGTCTTCGTTGTTCAGCTTTTTCAGGCGGGTCTGGTAGCCGTCGTAGCGTTTATCCAGCGTTTCGCGGATCGATTTGTCGTCCTTGCCGGCCAGTTTCAGGCGCAGCCAGTCGTTCTTGACGCGCTTGCGCCACAAATCGCGCGCTTCGTCCTCGTTCCTGGCCCACGGGGCCTTTTCGCGGTCGATCTGCAGGGTTTCGTCGGTGCCGAAATCGAACTTGCCTTTCAGTAGCTCGCGCGCATATACCATGCGCTCGTTGAAGCGCTGCTGGTAGACGTTATAGATCTGGAACGGCAGCGTCAGGTCTTCGTTGTTGATGGCGTCGTCGATCTTCAGGCGATAAGGCGCGAACTGGTCGATGTCGGCCTGGGTGAAGTACAGCTTTTCGCTGTCGAGCGACTTGAAATAGGCGTCGAAGATCTTGGCCGACATCGCGTCGTCCAGCGGGGTGGCCTTGTAGTGGTAGCGCGCGAGCACGCGCGAGGCCCACAGGGCGGCCTGGGTCTGGGCGGCGGACGGCTTGATCTGGACGGCCGCGGCCCTGTCGGCCACTTTCTCGGGCTGCGCCGTGACGACATGGGCCGTCATGGCGGCTGCCAGCGCAACGATCAACATCTGCTTCTTCATTCTTCGATTCTCCGGGACGGATTGCTTGAGGCGGCTGCCGGCACATGCAACATGACGAACCTGGCATATTGACGAGCTTGGCAGCCGCGCCGACTGGACGGCGCATGCAACCAATTCTACAGGATAGCGCGACGACGCAGAGTCGGCTTATGTGATTCTTCAGCCGAGCTTAAGTCTCGGGGCGCCGTCTGGACTCAGGTTTTTACAAATCGAAACAAACTCGACGGGAACCAATACAAAAGTGCCGCTGTCGTAAAGATAATCACCAGCCAGGGCCAGCTGCGCCGGGCCAGCTTCCAGTCCACCGGCGACGGCCAGAACGACAGGAATTGCGGCGCCAGCAGCAGCGTCAGCGCCAGGTCCGCCGGGCCGAAGCGCCAGTCGCCGCGGGTGCGCCACCAGGCCGCCGCCAGCGGCAGCAGCAGCACCAGGAAAGGCGCCAGCGCAGCCGGGGCGGCGTTGTACCAGCGCAGGTTGGCAAAGGTGACCGAACCGAGCTCCCAGCTGCGCCCGGCGCGGCGCGGCAGGATCGAAAAACCGACCGGCTCGGCATTCAGCAGCAGCCCGACCGAAAAATGCGCCAGCTCGTGGCACAGGGTGCCAGCGGCGCTGAAGATAAAGAACAAGGGATGCGCGGCGGTGACGATCCAGATCAGGAAGGCCAGCGCCAGCGACGGCACCAGATAGAGTGCCATCGCGGCCAGCTCGCAGCCCCAGGCGGGCAGCGCGAGGTGCAGCACTGAGGCACAAGCGTGTAGAACAGACATTGCCCGCCCGGTTCAGCGCAGCCGGCTTCGGCTCAGGCGTGGGCGCCCGTGTAGAAGCAGCGCCCGCAAGCCTGGCGGTAGCTTTCGTTGCCACCAATGCTGACCTGCTCGCCTTCGCGGATGCGCTGGCCGCCAGCGTCGACGCGGATGTTCATGGTCGCCTTCTTGCCGCAGGTGCAGATGTTCTTGATTTCCTCGATGTCGTCGGCCAGCGCCAGCAGGTAGGCCGAACCGGGGAACGGGTCGCCGCGGAAATCGCTGCGCAGGCCGTAGCAGATCACCGGCACGCCGCGCACCTGGGCCAGCTGGTGCAGCTGCACCACCTGCTCCTTGCTGAGGAACTGGGCCTCGTCGACCAGCACGCAGGACACGGCCGGGGCGCTGGCCAGGAAGTCGGTGCTGCCGTCGAACAGATCGACCTCGCGCTGCGGCCCCAGGCGCGAGGTGATCTTGCCGACGCCGTAGCGGTTGTCGATGGCGGCGGTGTACAGCTTGACCTTCTGGCCCTGCTCTTCGTAGTTGTGCGCCACCTGCAGCAGCGAGGTGGATTTGCCGGCGTTCATCGCCGAATACCTGAAATAGAGTTTTGCCACGGGCTGGTCGTCTTTGCGGAGGGCGCTGCTTGATAATTTCAAAATTATAGCAAGCGGGGGTGGCCCGGCGCCAGCGCCTCCCGGCCCCGCCCGGTGTGCCCGCTCATTCTCCGGGATGGTATTTGCGCTCCAGCTGCTTCTCGATGTCTTCCTTGTAGAACAGCACGTCCTTGAACTCGCCGCGGCTGTACATCGCTGCCTGGTCGGCAAAGTGCGGCGACCTCGGATCGCCGCTCTCGCCACCGGCCAGGATGCTTTTCGCGCGCAGGCGCGGGCCGAATTCCACCGCCGCCACGAAGCTGTTGCCGCGGTCGCCGTAGATGCGCTTCGTCGTCTGCTTCGCGGTCATGCCGAACGAGGCCAGCGAGCCCCAGTTGGCCGAGGTGAAGCCGACCGGCAGGCTGGGCTTGCTGTCGTCGTAGTGGGCGTCGACGTCGCCGCTGAGGCGCTGGAAGCGGTTGATCTCGCCCCATGGCGTCTTCCAGCTGCCGAAGTCGGCCTGCAATTTGTCGCTGGCGCGCGCCAGGGCCGCCAGCCGTTCCTCGGCTGTCAGGCGGCCCTGGACAAAATCGACCACCGGCACGCCGGCGGCACGGGCGCGCGGCGCGGCATTTTTCACCATGTCCTGGCCCCAGTACACGGCCAGCGAGGTCGGCACCGACCCGGTCGACCAGCGCAGGTCCCAGCCGCGCAGCACGGCCACCTGCGCCGCCAGCGCGGCCTTGCGCGGATCGCTGTCCGGCAGCGCGTCCCAGTCCTTGAGCACGGCCGGCACCAGCGGCTCGAAGGCAGTGAGATAGGGATCGTAGGCGCGCGCGATCAGGCCATCCAGCGTCAGCTTGTTCGCATCGTGCAGCACGCGCTCGGCGTGGATGCCGCGCGCATTCTGCGGCAGTGACCACATGTAGGCCGGATAGTCGGCGCACTTCGGGCTGCTGGCGCCGAAGCCGGTGCACGGCCAGTTATTGGTGTTCGAGATGTAGCCGCTGTTCGGATTGAAGACCGTGATGGTCTCCTTGATGTCGTGCAGGCCCTGCCAGTCGGTGGCCGGATCGCTGCCGTCGACCGGTTTGGTCCAGTCGAAGCGCGGGTCGCGGCGCGGCATGAAATTGCCGTGGAAGTAGGCGATATTGCCGTCGGCATCGGCGTAGACCGTGTTGTTCGACGAGTTGGTGCGCAGCTCCATCACTTTATAGAAGGCGGCGTAGTCGCGCGCCTTGGTGCGGCCGTAGGACTGCATCAGCGCGTGCATCGGATCGTCCATCATCTTGATCGCGACCCACTTGCCGTCCTGGGCACGGATCACCGGGCCGTGGTGGGTGAAGTAGGCGGTGACGGTGCGGCTGGCCATGCCGTTCGCGGTTTTATAGGGCAGCACGATCCGGCGGCTGCGCACCAGTCCTTCCTCGCTGCCGTGCTTGTAGAAGAACTTGCCGCCCTTCTCGTTCACGGTTTCCAGGTACTCGTCGATGACGTCGCCGCCGCCCGAGGTATGCATCCAGCCGAGGCGCTCGTTGAAGCCCTGGTAGATGAAGAACTGGCCCCAGGTGACGGCGCCGTAGGCGTTCAGGCCCTCTTCGCTGACCATGTGGACTTCGGGCCGGAAGTAGAACGAGGTATGCGGATTGATCATCAGCAGCGCGTGCTTGTCGGCACTCAGGCGCGGCGCGATGGCGAAGCCGTTCGAGCCTTTCGGTTCTTCGTCGAAGCCTTTGTCCGCATCTTTCCCGAGCATGGCGAGGGCCACTGTCTTTGCTTCAGGCGCCGCCTGCGGACGCTTGCCATAAAAAGCCTCCAGCCCCTTGAGGTCGATCGACTCGATGTCGCCGCCGATGCTGCCCTCGCTGAAGCTGAGCGCCATCCACGGCTCGAAGCGCGTGATCAGCTTCGGCTTGACCTGCGGATGGGTCACCAGGTACCAGTTCATGCCGTCGGCAAAGGCATCCATCAGCTTTTGCAGCCAGGCCGGGCTGGCCGCATACCTGGCCTGCATGTCGGCCGGATCGATGTACAGCTTCATGCGCAGGTCACGCCAGATCTCCTTTTCCCCCTCGACCTCGGCCAGGCGCCCCATCGCGTTGATGTAATTCAGCTCGACGCGGTTGAAATCGTCTTCGGCCTGGGCGAACACCATGCCGAACACCGCATCGGCGTCGCGCTTGCCGAACACGTGGGGGATGCCCCACTTGTCGCGCAGGATGGTGACGCGGGCGGCACCCGCCTTCATGCGCGCCAGTTCGGCGGCGCTGAACGGTGCGGCCACCGCTGCGGAAGCAGCCCGGTCGGGCGCCGCCTGCGCGGGTGCGAAGGCGGCCAGCGTGGCGAGGCCGAGGACGGTGGTGGCGAGCAGGCGGGGAAGCGGGTTCAAGGGTTCTCCTGGTTTGTTATAGGTATGGATGCTCAGGCGGCGCCGAGGTGGGTCAGCTTCGACTTCAGGACCTCGTTCTCGTTCAGCAGGGTCGCCATGCGGTCCTTCAGCTCGCGGATCTCGGCACGCAGGGCCTTGACCTGGTCTTCCGGCGCCAGCGACTCGACTTCCTTTTTCGGACGGGTACTGGTCTTCTGCTCGCGCACCTGGCGCGCCGCCTGCTGCAATTCCTTCTTGCCGCCTGCCACCGCCGCCACCTGGGCTTCGGCCGGCAGCGAGGCGACGTTGGCGGCGGCGCTGACGGAAATCGTCCCGCTGCGCACCGCATCCACCAGTTCCGGCGCCGCGGTCTTGCGGATGCGCTCGATCTGGCTCAGCGTGCTGGCCGAGACGCGCGCCGCCTTGGCCACGTCCTCGCGCGTGCTCCACGGCGGATCGACCGCGTCGTCGGCGCCCGCCTCTTCCGGCGCCTGTTCCGGTGGCGCTTCCGCCGCGCGCTGGGCGGCGCGGGCCGCCACGATTTCCTTCTTGCGCAGCGCCAGCATGCCGCGCTGGAAGTCGGACACGCTGCGGCGCGCCAGGTTATTGTCGATCACCCACAACATGACGTCTTCGAGAGTGGCGAAGTTATTGTTGTGGACGGTGCGGAACGGGATGCCGTGCTTCTGGCAGATCTCGTAGCGGTTGTGGCCGTCGATCAGTACGTCGCGCCACAGCACCAGGGCGTCGCGGCAGCCCTCGGCCTGCAGGCTGCGTTCCAGCGCTGCGTATTCGACGGGTGTCAGGGGATCGATGAAAGAGCGGAGTTCTTCGTTGATGATGATGTTCAATGTCGTTCCTTGCGTTGCGGTGCCGATGGGATCGTACCCATATTCGGCGATGCGGTGCATGCTACACCAATGCAAGGATGCAACCAAGATGGTTGCCTGACAGAAGAAGAAAGTGGTACGGCCAGCCGGAATCGAAATGGAGCCTTCCGCTCTAGAGAAAGCCATCTGAGCCCCGATTCGATCTCAAAAATACCAACAAAAATACCAACATTTGCGCCTGCTGGGCTGACCTGGGGCGGCAGTTTTCAAGTCTACAGACTTATCAATTAAGAATCAGTAACTTAGGCGATTTTTGTTTCCGCAGGCACCGCCGTTTGGCCCTGATTTTTGCCCGGAGAGCGCCGGTTTCAGCCGGTAGTTGCGGAAACGATTTTGGGCATCAAAGGTGCAGGTCGTCGACGTCGGGAGGCCCGTAGCCGATGATCCTCACCGACCACTCCTGCTCGTACCCAACCCCGCCCTTGTCGCGCTCGATGCCGCGGAACCGCATCATGTCGACATGCATGGTTACCAGCTCCGCATGTTCCAGGGGCGGGATGATCGGCCGCATGTGCTCGTCGTCCTGCTCGATCAAGATCGCGGCGCGAGCGGCTCCGGCGCTGGAAAAGCGTAGCTCGCCCTCGAAGCCTGGGTCTTCGGTGATTTCCTGGGTGGTACGCGGGACGCCCTTCTCGCGCAGGCATTTGACGATGCTGTACATCGGGTCAGTATAGCAGGGGCTGTTGCGCCACCTCTGCCTGGCTGTTGACTGTCGCCAAGTTGCAGTAAACCCAACTCTGAGACCATGTCCTCTCATTCAAGGAGGGGCAATGGGATACTCGATTTACAGCGGCGATGTCGAAGCACTGGAGGGGCATGTAGCTTTCCGTGACGGCGAGTGCGTCGCCCTGGTTCAAGAGGTGACGTCGGTCGGGCTGACGATGGGCTGGCGGCCGGGCCCGCGCGTGGTCGACCTCAGCTATTTGAACCCTGGCACCGTCATAGCCAACTTCATCGATGAGCGATTCCCCAACCGGCATGGCTACCACGCAGCCCTCTTCATCGGGTTCGCGCGCGGCGTCAGCGGAAAGGTGATGAGCATCCGGGTGATGGATCAGTTCAGAGGCCGGATGCCGCGGAACGTCGTCAAGGCCAGGGACATCTATCCGAGAGGTCGGAGCCACAAAGAAGGCAATCCGATTCACGACTGCGACAATGCAGACCAGTTCTATGTGGTGACGAAGTGAAGGCGGCGATCCTGTTGGGCCTGGCCCTGGCGGCGCCGGCGCGCGCGGAGGTCGCTGAGTGCCCGAGGTTCTACCCGGCGCAGCAGCTGGCGATCGATGGCGCGCAGCGGCCAGCGTCGAGTGGGGGATTCGTAGCGCGCGCGGCGCTGAGCGGCGCCGGCATGTTCACGGGTGAGATCGGCGGCCAGGGCGAGCTGATCGGAGAGCGGCGGGAGGTAAAAGGCGGGATGGATGCGAAGTTCGGCTTCGCGGACGGCGACCAGCGCTGGCTGGTGTGCACATATGGTGTCGGCGGCGAGATCACCTGGTGGAAGCAGATGGATGCGCGGTCGACCAGCTGCGCGCTGCAGGTTCGCAGCCCGGCCGGCAAGGTCGATGCGAGGGCGACATGCAAATAAGTGGGGAGCAGATGCGTACCGACACGCTCACTGCCAGCCGGGTCGACCTGGTCTTGATCCTGCTGCCGATCATTACCCAGGCGGAGGCAGCGCAGTCGCTGGCCGACAGCGGCGTGCCGGCCGACGTCGCCACGCGCGTGCTCGACAACCCACAGCAGCGCCGGTCCATGCCGCTGCCGGAGTTCCTTTACTTGGGCCAGGCCTGAACCGTCCTGGCGTGCCGCGCTGCACACTCGGCGTACTGGCGCAGCAGGTTGATCGCCCAGGCCTGCCACACGTCGTAGTCGGGCGATTCGGGTTTATCGACGGCCGGGCAAGGCGCCGCCAGCGCGCTATCGAGCGGCGGCGGCCTGGTTGGCGGCGTCGATTGCGGCGTCGAGGTTGCGCACCCGGACAGGATCAGGGCGGCAATCAGCGGGAAGGTGAGGCGCATTGCGCAGCTCCTTGGTGAGCGCCGTGATCTTCGGCGCGAGGGTGGACTGGGTGCCGGCGTATTCGGTTGCGGCCTGGTGGATCGCTGCGGCGTCGGCCTGCAGCGTGCTGACAGTCTCAGTCGCCTGGGCGGCCTGCTGCTGTGCGCGCTCGGCCTGCAGGTGCGCCAGGTCGGCGCCGAGCCGCCAGCCGTTGACCACCCAGCCGGCGCCGAACCCGAGCACAGCGACCAGCGCGGTAGCGCCGGCAGCCAGCGGCAACTTGTACGGCGCCAGGCGCGCGAGCATGGCGGCGATCACTCCACACCCTCCAGGCACAGGTCACGCTCTGCCGCGCGCCGCTTCGTCAGGCCGGGCAGCGGCACCATGACGCCACCGACCCGCGCCTTGTCCCAGCGCGGCAGCTGGTTGCACGCCGCCACCAGCAGCGGCAGACCGCTGTCGGGATTGCGCGCGCCGCCGGCCGAGTACTGGCGCAGGTAGCGCGCCGCCGTGGATTGCGACGGGTTGCATGCGACGGCCGGGCCGAGGTTAAAGGCTGCGTCTGCGAAAGCGGCCAGCGTCTGCGGCGGCAGGCCCGGGGCGCAGGAGTCGACCTGGGCGATGGCCTTCTGCATATCTGCCGTGAGCCAGGCCTTGCACTGCTCGAGCGAGTAGGTCACGCCGGTGCGCACGTCGGCGCCCGTGTGGCCGTAGCAGGCGGTGAGGATGCCCGGCGGATCACGATAGGCGACCTGGCGCAGTCCTTCGGCCGGGATTGCGAGGGCAGTGGCCAGCAGCGCGGCGATTGCCAGCCGGCTGGGTTTCTTCGTCGGTTCGGTCGCCATGTTAGGCGCCTCCCGTTTTAGCGGCCAGCAGCGTCTTAAGCTGAAGCGCGCCGCGGTAGACCTGCAGCGAGACCTTCGCGACCGCAATCGCCACACCCATATAGCGGAAGGTGTCGGCGCCCAGATACGGTGCCAGGGCCGGCAACCAGCCCTCGATGGTGGCGATGATCTGGTCGGCGAACGGATAGGCCAGCAGCAGCAGGGCCCAGACGCTTTTGCGCGCCAGCAAAAACCAGGTTTTGAGCCGGGCCATCATTGCTTTGCTCCCAACTGCACACGCAGCGCAAGCTCCTCGCGGGCGTCGCGCCGGCGCATGTAGAACCAGTTCAAGAAGAAGGTGGCCAGCGCGGTGAAGATGCCGACGAAGATGCCCCACTGGGTCAGGGTCAGGGACGTCGCGATCGCCACAATGGCGCCGGCGTAGCTGCCTGCTTCGGGTGCGGATACTTGGGTCATTTTTGCCTTTTCGATGGGCGTAAAAAAGCCCGCGTCGTGCGGGCTGGGAGGGGAATTCTGTTGGCGAGCATCATGCATACATGAGCTCGCCCTTGGGGATGTCGACCATCTGCAGGTCGACCGGCTTGATTCGCTTCATTTCGCCCGGGTCATACAGGCGCGTGCCGCCGGCGAGCAGGATCGCGAAGACCAAGTCGGAGCACCACCACTTCGAGTCGTCGGACCACTCCGTCGAATAAGTGAACGGGATACCGACGGCGCCCGGCCAGTCGTAGCCCTTCCCGACCTGGGCCTCGGCGAACGCGCGCGCGGCGTCGATGTCCGGCACCCAGACTGGCATGTCGCGGTAGACAGCAATGCCCGACATGATCGCCGGCACGCTGGCGGCTCTGCAGCCGTGTGTCATTGACGCCTCGTAGCCGCGGTCCTCGATGATGGTGATGGCGTGGCTGAATTGCCGGCTGCCTGACGCAACGCCGATGGCGAGCGACAGCGGGTTATACGGCCAGCGGCTGGTGAGCCTGACCGTGACAATTCCAGGGCGCTTGCTCATGCAAGTCCTTTCATCAGGTTGGATAAATCATTCGAGAACTGCGAGGCGATCGCGTCGACGTCCGCCAACTGGGCGTCGGCGGCGACCGCAGCGCGCACGCGCTCCTTTGCATCCAGGCGCAGGCGGCGAATACCCGCCAGCGCGGCGTACCATCGGTCGGCCGTGGTGATGATGTCGTCGGCAGCCTGCTGGCCGGTCCACGGCGCACCGCCATTCGTCCACTGCTTCGCGTCGGCCCAGCTGGCGACGCACTCCGGTACCGGATCCGGATAGCCGGCACTGGCGTATGGCCGGGCCTGCGCCTCGGCGAGCTGGTATTCCAGGACTTTGGTCGGATCGCCGATCACCTTCAGCCGGGCCGCCTCACCCTCGGCGTCCATCGCGTCGATCGTGCGCGCGGCGACGACTGCCAGCGGCGCCGTCTCGATCCACACCGGAGCGCCGTCCACCCACCTGTGAACCTCAGTCGGCGTGTTCGCCGTCAATCGGACGGGCTCATCCCAGCGCACGTAGGTGTACTGGTCGGTGTCCGCCGGCGGCGGCGCCTCGGGCCCGACCATATCAGGCGGATCGATGCGCCCCGCGACATGGTCAACCCGGTTATCAGCGGTTAATCCTAGATGTTGTGTCATCAGTAGAAGCTCAGTGCAATATCAATGGTTGCAGACGTGGTCACGCCGCCGTCGCTCGCGGTGCAGGTGACATAAAAGTCCGTTTCAATGTTCAGGCCATCCGTGTTACGCCCACCAGGCCCGACCACAGTCAGACCGCAGGTCGCCGAAGTCGGGTTTGAGATGATTATCTTGCCCCACGGGTTATCTGCTGCCGTCCAGAGGTACGATGGGTTCACCGGGTTGCTGATGCTGGCGGTGTGCGATCCGCAATAGCCGCCCGTGGTGGCGCGAGGGTGCGAGAACGTGGTGCCCGATGGGCTGACGATGCTTACTGTGCGGCTCGCCAGCTGCAGGGTCGGGTTGATGACGATCAGCTGGGTGCCGTCCCACTTGATCTCGGCGCCGCCGGCGACGCCAACGGCAAACTTCGCCACCCCGTTGTGAAAGCCGAACCAGACGCCGGTCCCGCTGTCCCACGTGCGCGCACCGACCTGCATGAAGCCGGCGGCCGCAATCGAAACCGCCATCAGTTGTCCAGCGAATGTAGGCGCACCGGAGATCGGCAACGTGGTCTTGATGACCCCGCCCTGCACCAGGACGAGGCCTTCGCTGCCGATCCAGATGCCGTTGTTGGTATCGCCCACCAGGATCGCGTACTTCGACTGCAAGCCGATCTGACCAGTGATGACGTCGTAGCCGTCCTTTTGCAGCTTCTTGTTGATGGCCTGGCTCATAGCCGGCACCGCGGCGGCGTTTGCGGCCACTACTTCGGCCGCCGCCCCAGCAACCGTGGTGCCCGCCGGCGCGCCCCACGATGCGTTCAGGTCACCCGTGTACAGCGAGCGGTCCAGGTCTCGAATCCACTCACCCCAACTGGCCGCATCACAGGGCGCAAAACGTCGCCACGTCTGATCGCCGGCATATGCCCACTGGATAGCATAACCGCCGGAGCTATCAATCCATTGCTTCATGGTTTCCAGCGTGCAGTATGTGGTACCGGCGCCGGTAATCCCAATCGAGGAACACTGCTTGAATTCTTTGATATGGACGATGCCGTAATCACGCGGCGCGTAGTTCACGGTGCGAGCGCCATCAACCACTGGGAGATTCTGCACCTTGCCTTGCTGTGCACCACCGGGACCAAGCAGAACACCTTCGTTGGACATTTGCAGGTCGCTCGCCATGGTTGCTGACTTTGCCGCGATGGCGTTTTGCAGTTTGGACCGCTCGGTGTACAGGGCTGTGAACAGCGCAAGGTAGGTTGGCCTGTCGATGTTCGTGTTCTGGCTTGTGTCGTTCCAGGCCGGGTTCAATCCGCTGATGTAGTTCCAGGCGTTGTTGTGTGCGGTGCCGTAGGCGTCCATGCTCAGACCAAGTGCACGGGCCTGCGCCCAAGTGGCTGATGCAATTGCGTCTTCAGCTTGCCAGTCCGCGATAAGGTCGGATTTCTCACTACGATCCAGCACGCCATCCGCCGAGATTGCTTCAGCCTTCGCATTTGCTGCGTCTGCCGCAGCTTGCGCCTCCCAAGTACTCGGGTAATAGGCGGGCAGCACGTCGCCTTCGACAACCATCAGATCATCGAACCAGACATTGCCGTCCCCAGCGCCTTCCGTGACAGTGATGTACAGGCGGCCACCACCTTCAACTCCGGAGCCCCAAGTGATCCGACACTCATACAACTGCCAGTCCGGGGTTAAAGCTGGATTCTTAACCCAAGTTTGCGACACCGGACCCGGAATGTTCCAGCGCAAATCCAGCGCAGCGCCGTATCGGATATTTGTAGTTCTCGCCCAGATGCCAACCATGTAGGTTTGGCCGGGCCGCCAGTCTTTCAGGAGAAGCTTGGAATTTCGGCCGCAGATGCCTTTAGTGGAACTGTGATTAGCAGAAGTCCAGGTAATAATTTGCGCCCGACCAACACCGCCACGCCCAGCGCCCGCAGCGCTGAATGATGCCGTCGTGGGCTCGGCATCATTGGCATTGTTGTAAATGTCGTACCCGTCTGCAATCGACCCGTTCGTCGCTACCTCAAACGAGCTATTCGGCGCGAGATTGTCGCCACCCACCGTGCCGCTGAAACCGGCCCCGGTTGCCGTGGTAGCTGCCGCCTGGATGGCTGTAGACAGACCGGACGTGCTTTGAATAGAAAGCGTGCCGTCGAGGACCACGTCGCCGCGTAGGCCAATCACCGTTTGCCCGTTCACGGTACCAATCACGAACGGGAATTTAGGGGTTTGCCCAGGTAGTGCCACAGCGAAGCGGTCAGCCAAAACGATGAAGCTGCTCTGCGGTACGCCGTTGATTGGCGTGCTGGCCAGGCCGTAGCCGGCGACGTAGCCGTTGTTGTCGATCTTGGTGGTGATCTGCGCGCCGAGGCCGCTGATCGACCGACCTTGCGTTTCGAGCGTCGCCGTATGGCCGTCGACGGTCGTACTCAGCTGCTGGGTGCTGGATGCGATTGCTGCGTTGGCCTGAGCCTTGCTGTATGCGTATTCCTGGACCCATGCGACGGTCGCGCCGGTGCCTTGGTTCAGCGTGGCGAACTCGGACCGGAGCGTATTGGCCGTCGCGGTGAGTGCGCTGTCAGAATCGGCCCTGCTGTAGGCATAGGACTGCGCAAACGACTTGGCCGCCACGAATGCATTATCAGCCGCGGTGTTCGCATAGCCCTGATATGCCGCCTGGATGTTCGTCCCGAAGGCAGAAAACGAATCGTTGATCGTCTGCTGGCTGTAGGTGTACTGCTGGACGTAGGTCCGGTTGTCCGTGGAAGCCTGCGCGATCGCAGCGATGCGCTGATCTGTTTCGTACTTGACCCGCGCCGCCACGCTACCGGCCGTCTCGGCACCGGCGTCGATCAGGCCAATGCGCGCACTCAGTCCGACCGTGAACTCGTCGGTGGTGAGCTGGCCTTCAAGAATATCCTTGAGCGCACCAGGGCTCAGGTCGATGTCGGTGGCATTCTTGCCATCTTTCCCGTCCGAGAGCTTCGAAATCGTGCAGGGTCCGGTGTAGGTTTGCCCGTTGACCGTTGCGCTCGCGATGACCGTTGCACTCGAACCGACCATGTCGGCACCAACCAGGGTTGCGGTCGTTGCCGTCACGCTGGCCAGCGGGCCGCCGGTGCAGTTGAACGTGAGCGGCGCGTCGATGTCGATCCGGGTTGCGGTGAAGGTGATCGACGGCGGCGTGATCGTGCCGTCGGCAGCCACGTGGAAGGCCGGCGCCGACGGCGTCAGCAGGATCTTCGCCGACGCCAGGTTGACCGTTCTCGCCGCCGCGCCGCGAAGCGTGACGTCCATGAAATTGACTACAGTAGCCATGCGGCTCCTTCAGATTGACCGGACAGTGATTTTTGATCCGTACCGCTCAGCGGCCTGCAGCGCAACCTCTGAATCGCCCATGCGCTTGCCGAGGACGGTGTGCGCACGCTCTACCTCGAGATCGGGGTCGCCAGTGCGCACGCTCACGAAAATTGGGTAGGCCCGGCTCGCGCGCAGGATGTTGGCGAGCCGCGCGCGATCTGCCGGCACCAGCGCCCTCATCTCGATCGAGACCTCTTTGCTTATCGTCGAGGCGCGGCTCAGCAGGTCGCCGGCGGCGGTGCTGTAATGCGTCGTCGCATCCACGTCCGTCGCGGAGACGGACGTCAGTCCATACGGTGGCGACCAGTAGCGGCCGATCACCAGCTTCGACGCCTCGATGTAGCCCTGCAGGTTGTTCGTGTCGACCAGGTCGATGGCGAAGGCGCGGAACTGCGTTTCAGGGAACCAGGCGCGCGCGTAGGCCCCGCCGCCGTAGGCGTACGCGCTGGCCGACTGCGCCGCGGTCCATCCTTCCAACTGGATCGCCGGCGCTGGACAGGCCAGGATCACGCCCGTATCGCAGTCATAGCTCTGCCAGTTGTCGATAAAGCCCGCAGGGCGTGCGCCTGGCGTGCTGCCGCTGGGGTAATAACTCGTCGGCGCCGCGCCAGCCTCAAGCTGCGCACCCCAAAACTCAACCGCCCCACCGCTGGGCAGATAATGGAAACTTCCGGTGGTCGCTGTTGCCGTGAACGTCATCGAAACCCGGTACCAGCCGCCGCCGATGGCAACCGCTGTCGATCCGGCGCCGGAGATTGCCCCGGTGGCGAAGGCGAAGACCGCGGTGACGGAGGTGCCGCCCCCGTCCTTCAGCAGCGTCGCGCCGGTGCCTCCGGCCGACTTCACGAACTCGCTGTAGGTGTAGACCGTGCCGACAACCATGTTCGACGCCGCGCGGTACCGCGAGCCGCTGCTGATCCGGATCGTGGTCGTCGTGCCGTCGGGCGCCAGGCCGGCATTCACCACCGTTCCAGCATCACCATTGCTGGTCATGGCGGAGCCCGAGCTCGTATTCGTGAGCAGGTTCGTGGCCGGAAGCTCATTCGTCAGGCGTACGCGGATCGTATCCGTCGGGGAGAAGTTGCCGAGCAGCGCGACCCCGGACGCCAGCTCGGGCGCCGTCAGCGTGCCGCTGATCCTCGCCGTCGTTCCCGTGGCGCGCCAGACGTCGGATTTCTTGTCGCCTACCAGATTGGTGACGCCCAGCAGGCCGGCCGTGCTGCTCGCGGACAGCGAGGCCCGGCACGCCGCATTGCTGGCGATGATGCGAAGATTTGCCATGGGTTCCTTAAACCGTAATTTCTGCAATGACCGAGTACTGGCCGAAGTCGGTCGTCAGGCTCGTCACCTGACCGGGCTTTCCGTTCTGCAGCCCATACCGGGTGCCGAACAGGTTGCGGGCCTCGCCCAGCTGCAGGCGCAGTCCGGCCGGCGTCAGCTCGACGCGATAGATCGGGTGCCGCACCTTCCTGAACGCCAGCCGGCGGTCGCCTTCATCCTTGGCGTCAGCCGTGCGCAAGAGGCACGTCTGCTCCATCACCGGGTCGGCATACAGGCTGTTGGCAGCCTGCGTTGCCTGATCGACGGGCGTGGTATAGGTCGGCCACTCTGTCGCGAACAGCTGCTTGTGCTCGGGCGGCAGCGACGTTTGCAGGTTCGGTTGCGTGGTGTAGTTCCGGCAATACCCGATCTGGACCGCGGCGGCCACTGGCGAGCGGTCGACCAGCGTCAGCGTGCCCTGGACCTGCATCGAGAGAGGAATGTCCAGGGTCGCACTCTTCGGGACCGCATACTGAATGAGCTGCAGCTTGCCCAGCATCGACGGAATCAGCTGTGCACCCTTGCTCGCCGCCAGCTGCGCGCACGCGGTCAGCACGTTGGTGCGCTCAAGGATCGCCAGGCCAACCGGCTGCGGATTGGCGGCATCGAAGGCGGCAAAGTTCGCCGTGTCGATGTCGTCCACCGTCATGCGGGTCGACGCCTTGCCGTAGGTGGTGGCCAGCAGCTGCACCAGCGGCGCGATCCTGTTGCGATAGACCCCGCCGGTTTTGTCGCCCTGGACGCTGCAGGTCACGGCACCCGGGCCGACTGCAGTGTTGAAGGCGTACCGGCCGTTTGTCGGCTCGTCCGTCACGTCCGGCGAACGCTTCTTGCCGTCGGTGCGCGGCTCAATCAGGCCCTCGGCGGCGCCCCAGTGGTAGTACCAGCAGCCGGTGACGCTGTCATACTTCGGCGTCATGTTGGCCACCTCGCCAAGAACCCCGGGAATCAGCGTGCCATCTGCGAACTTGGCTTCCGACACCGGGGTGTTCAGGCGCTGCAGCGCATCACGGAAATTCAGCTGGATCTTCGTGTCGTCACTGCCGGGCGCGATGTCGGCCAGCGCCCCGACGAACTCTACCCGGTAATCCGACTCGTCCCAGCTGGCGTCACCGACCAGCGCGAACACGCCCTGGTTCACAAACACATCATCGAACCAGGAATCGAGCTCGCCGTTGATATTCCAGACCTCCACGGCGCCAGCGGACAGTTTCGCTTCGCCGTCTTGGGAGATCGAGCGGGTGATCACCAAGTCCTTGGCGATGGAGGCGGAATACGGCGCCGCCGCCGGCCCCGTGAAGGGCTTGTTCGACAGGCGGCGCCAGGTCTGCACCCCGCCGCTTAGGCAGCCGACGCGATACAGGGTCACGCGCTGCGCGGTCGAGTCATCGAGCCACGCAGCGTATTGCGCATCAGAGATTGTCATTCGAGGGCCACTTTCTGCGCGCCGGCGAGCCCGCGGATAAGCGAGCCCAGACCGGCCACGATGGTTTGTGCGTTTTGCTGCTGCGCCTCGGCGTTGGAGACGATGGCGTCGCCGGTCTGCGCCTGCTGATCCTGGCGCAACCCGGCTGTCTCCTGGGCCTGCTTGTCGGCGCTATCCTTCAGCAGCTTTACGGCGGTACCCAGCACCGACAGCGCGTTGCTCAGCACGAAACCCGACTGAATCGGTGCAGGACTGGTGTTCTGCGCGATCGTGTCGAGGATCTTGTTGGCGGCATCGAGCGTGTTCTGCATCCCCTTGAGTGCCAGGGCTTGCGAGTTCATCGAGTTCAGCTGCGCCTGGGCGGCGTCGATCTGGCCGGTAGCCCAAGCAGCCGCGGCGGATGCATCCTGCTGGCCCTTGGCGAAGTCAGCCTGATACGTCGTGTCGCCCGCGTTGAGCTTTTGCGATGCCATCAGCCACGCGGTCAGGGCATCCGAAAACTTGCCCTGCGCCGTGGTGTCACCGCCCATTGCCGCCGCGCGGATCTTCTCGTACTGGCTCTTCAGCTCAGCCTCTTGCGCCTCGGGCGTCAGCACCGACAGGCTGCCGACCGAAAGGCTGTCTGACAGCGACCGCACTGAATCGCGGAAGCTCGCCAGCCCAGCCGAAGTGTCGGCGAGCTTCTGGGCCGCCTGCACCTGGTCGAACAGCGCGCGGCTGCTCGCGTCCAGCGCATCCCGCTGCTTTTTCAGCAGTTGCGTCTGGGTCATCGTCAGCTGGTCGAGCTGATCCTGAAGCCCCTTGCGCTCGGACGCGATGTCCGACTCGGTGCGGGTCAGCACTTCGGATGCGGTGTGCACCTGGGCGAAAGCATCCGCCAGCTGCATCATCGACGTGAACTGCTTGGCGCCAGCCTCGGTTGTCAGGTCCAGCGAATTGACGACTGCCTTGAACTGATCGCGCGTCTGCACGGCGGCCAATCCCAGGCTCGACATCGCCTCGTCAACCGCCTTTTTCACCGGTGCCAGCTTTTCCTGTTCGGTCAGGTAGTTCTGGGCGTAGGTCGATGCCCACGACGTCAGATTCGACGCGCTGCCAGCCAGATTGACCAGCCGCTCGCGCGCCTCAGCCGATGCAATGCCCGCCGACCCGAACGCTTCCGTTGCCGTCTTGCCCAGCAACTGGGCCATCTGGGTGGTTGCGTCGAAGTCGCCAGCCAGGCGCTCGAGCGTGGTGGCCGCCGTCTCGCCGGTCTTGGTGAACTGGGCGATGTTCGGCACAAGCCGGGTTGCCAGCTCATCACCGACGCTACTGAGCAGCTTGGTGACGCCATCCTCGATCTTCCCGTCTTTCCCCAGGTCGATGTTGAACGACTTCGTGTAGCTGGCGATCGAGCTGGCGTCAGCGCCCAGGCTAGTCGCGAAGCTGGCCGACACTGCCTTGATCTGGTCGAGACCGTTACTGATCGCGGCAAGCGCATCGGTCGACAGCGACTTGCTATCGGTGCCGTTTTTGTCGGACCGGAACCAACCGCCATCCTGATGCCACTTCGCGTAACTGGACGCCGTCAGGCCGCCGGTGGTGATGTTGCCGCTGATGCCAGTGGTTGCGACCTCCTTGCTACCCATACCAAAAGCGCGATTGATGAGGCCGCCAATCGCACCGCCGATGGCGCCGCCAATCGGACCGCCGATGATCGCCCCGGCCACCGAGGCTATGTTCGTTACCGCCTGGCCGTGGTTGATGCTGTAGTCGCCAGCGATGGCATTGCCGATGTAATGGCCAGCTAGCGCGCCGGCGCCGCTCGACGCCAGCGAGCCCGCACTGGTCGCGAAGGCTCCGTTGCTGGCGATATTCGACGACAGCCCGGTCTTGTACAGGCCAGCCTGCACTGCATCCGCGACAGAGCCGCTCAGCGAATCGAAGCCACCGCTGATGGCCTTGTACAGGCTCGATGCCGCTTGAGCGGCGCTGATTGCGCTCGACGCGGTGCCGGCGGTACCGACTGGCGCGGTAGCGGTGGTAGCAGCTTGCGCAAGGCCGCCGACCCCACCGGCCGTGATCGATGCACCAACGTTGACGATCCACTTCTTGAGCGTCATCTGGTATAGCAGGTCCAGCAAGCCGTTCTTCAGTGCATCCCGCAGCCGATCGAACGCCGACTTTCCGCTGTCGAAGATGCTGATGAAGGTGTCGTGGGCGGTTTGCTCGATCGAGCCCCACATCTTCTTCTGCTCGTCCAACCGCGGCTTGATTGACTGGTTTTGGTACCAGGTGTCGAAGCCTTGCTGCAGGATCTTCTGGGCCTCGGTACCTTCACCGGCAATCTTGATGCGCTCGCGCCAAGTTTCAGCATCGAGTTCCAACTGCGCAGCGGCGCGCTGCTGGTCGTCCGCAATGTACTGAATTCCAAACTTCTTATTCTGGTCATCGAGTTGCGCAGCGTATTGCAATGCCTTTGTCTGCCCGAGCGTCGCCTTCGCCACCTCTGCGCGAACCTTCGCCTCGGCATCAAGCTTCTGAAGCAGCTCCGTTGTAACCGGCTTCTTATCTTCGCGAAGCTTGGCCAGCTCCTTTTCCTTCCACGTCTCTGCTTCTAGGCCAGCCATTGCGATCGCGCGCGCGTCAGCCGATTTGCCGTACATTTGATACTCAACGGCAAGAGCCGCAGATTGCTGCGCCCGCGCCAGCACGCTCTCGGCGATGTACTTCGCCACGTCGCGCTCGGCTTGGTTTGCCTTGAGCTGTTGCTCAGATGCCGCGAGATCGTCGAGCTTTGCCTGGACGACTTGCTTGTGCGCATCAGACAGTTTCAGCTTGCCAGTTGCGATTTCCTGATCGACCTTGATCTGCAGCTTCTGCGATTCGGTAGCATCCTGGCTGACTTTGATCTCGAGCTTGTTCTCTTCGATCTTGGCCTGGATTGCGGCGGTCACGCCGGCGTAAGCCGCCTCCTCTTTCTTCGCTGCTGCCTCGGCGGCTTTCACAGCGGGATCGTTGCCCGTCTGGTAGACCAGGTCCTTGGTTTCAGCGGCCGGCTTTACGGCATCCTTACCGCGTGCAGCCAGTCGTGCCAGATACGCCTTTTCGAACTCGGGAAGCGGCTTGGTCAACTGCTCCTGCAGCGTCTTGTTGGCATCCTCGACAACTTTGTTTCGCTCGGCCAGCGCTTTTTTGATGTCGCCCAGAGCGGAGCCGCCGTTAGCCGCCTTGTAGCCAGCGACGATCGGGTTGGCATTAATTGCGAACGTGCGCGCGAAATCCATATCGGCCTTGACGGCCTTGAGGCTATTCCAGACCACAGCGATGCTTCGGCCGAGCATTGCAGCTCCGTCAGCTGCCTGCGCAATCGCCATGCCGATCTCATCCGCCCACTTTTTTGTGTCGGGCTTGCTGAGATCATTCTGCTTTTGATACACATCCGAGAACGCGCCAATCAGATCGTTCATTGCCGGAAGCCCGTCGATCGTGATGGCGGTGAAGACCTCTTTGAGCCGGAGTTTCATCCAGCCCAGCTGATCCTGGAAACCAGCGCCAGCGCCAGCGGCTGCTGCCGAAACCGACGCCATTTTGTCGTAGTTTTCAGCAAGGTCGTTCAAGAACGGCAGCATGTCCGCGCCGGACTTGCCCACCAGGTCGGTGATCAGTGCCGTTTTAGCTGCGCCGTCGTTGTACCCCTGCAGTTTCTTTGCGACGTCGACCAACACTTCGGCGGGGTCGCGCAGCTTGCCGGATGCATCCTTCGATGACAGGCCCAAAGCGCCCAGCGCTTTCTGCGTCTTGTTCGACTCATCGTCGACGGTCGCCATACCCTTGGCGAGCTTGTTCAGCGCGCTGCTGACCCCATCCATGCCATTGCCGAAAACAGCATCGACCTTCTGGATCTTCGACAGGCTCTCAACGCTTGCCCCAGTTTTCTGGGCCATATCATCAAGCTGGCCGAGATCATCGAGCGCGCTTTTGATCATCATGCCGGAGGCGGCAACAGCCGCGGCGGCAACAGCGGCAATTGCCAAGGCCGCGTTCTTCAGCTTGTCCTTAGCCAGGACGCTGAGCTTTTCGGACCAGGACTCACCCGCCTGCTCAGCCTCGCGCATCCTTGCAATCATCGGGCCGGCCGCATCGCTGACGCCCAGTTGGGCGGCGCGCATTTCGGCGAGTTGGGACGCAGTCTTCCCGATTCCATCGGTGCGTGACCGCAGATCCGCCAGGAACTTAGTCGACTCGTCGAGTCGCCGCGTGGCGTCCGCAGCCTCCGTAGCCTTGCGCTTGGCCTCATCCAGCTGGGAGAGCAGCGGCCTGAGGGCGTCAACGTTTACGCCGCGAACCTGCGCCAGGGCGGCATAATTCTCGGCCGTGCCCTTGGCGCCGGCTGCCAGCGCGGTCTGCGCCTGAATGGCGCGCGTGATCGAGTCGGACATCGACTTGGTAGCGCGATCGACGCGCACGGCAGCCGCGCCGGCGTTGTCGCCAACCCCGGTCAGGCCTGGGCTGCGACCGATGTCATCAATCACCTTGCCGGTGGTCTTAGCGGTGGCGCCAAGGTTGTCGAGGTTCTTGCCGGTTTTTTCAACCGCATCGTCAACCGGGCGGAAGTCAGCCCCTTGGCCGGCCTCTTCGATAGCCTTGCCAGTCGTCTTGGCGGTCGCGCCAAGATTTTCGAGGTTTTTGCCCGTCTTGGCGACTGCGTCATCGACCGGGCGGAGACCGGCCTCGACGCCAGTTGCATCTGCGACCACTTTAATTGTTGCTGTGTTGACGATGTCGTTCATCGAGCGCCCATAAAAAAACCACCCGAAGGTGGCTATCGAAAAAACTCAACTACTCAGCGCTACAGGTCCATCTTGAGCCTAGCTGCAGTAGCCTCCATACGTTGGATCTCAGTGTTTGTCCGCGCCGGGTACCCCCTTGGAGTGTCAGCGGAAGTCGGCCTCATGGAGTCAAACGCTAACCCCCAGGCTGCGTAGTAATCCTTCAACTTCGATGTCAATGCCTCGCTACCGCCAGGGGTCGCCATCAGTTCGTTAAATTCCTTTGCGATCTGAGCCTTGTACTCCATATTGCTCGTTGAGATTGCCGATACATCGCCCGCGCGAGGAACCATCATGAGGTTTTGCCACTGCAGTGTCGTGACGCCAAGATATGCTTGAGCTGACTGCAAAAACTTTACTGCCGCTTTTTTGAATTGCGCATCATCTGCTGCCGCCAAACCCGAGACCGCTCCAGGCTGCGGTTCGGTCGCCACTGCAGAAAAGTGCAGCGCCCCGGCGGCGACAGCCAACAATGTCGCCATCACCCACTTGCGATGATCCATATCCCCTCCCTATTTAGATGGAAAGGAAATATTACACCAGCGGAAATATGCACTCCCCGCTTTTACTTCAGTAGTGGCGCAAGCGCGCCAACCGCTGCCGCGACCTTGTCGAAGGCGGCGGCCAGCACATAGACCCCAATCGCAAACATCACCCATCGGCTGTGTGGAATATCCATCTTCAGACCCTTTAACCAGTCAATGGCCAGCTTGATGCCGGGCCGTTTGGTGCTATCATTCATCTATGTTCTTTCGTAGGTCTGGTACGGAGGAAATAAAAAACCCCTGAACGTTTGCGCGTCAGGGGTTTTTGCTTTGTGATCTCTCTTCAATCTGCTCATGCATGACCTGCAGCGCTGCCGCTTCCATGATCTGCAGGTCCTGGTCGAGCTGGTCGTATTCGGCCGGCGACAGCCCCATCCGGTCCATGCGCCGGAACGCAACCATAAAGTTCAGTCCGACTGGACCACCCATCCCGACCTGCCACTGTGTGCGCAGGCTCCGGAACAGGTTGAATGCCCGCTCGGTCTGCGGCCACACTTCGATCGACGTTGCGACATCTTCCCGCGTCAGGCCAGCCACCGCGAGTTCCGCATCGGTTGGCTCTGACGTATAGAGGGCTGTCGCAACGTCGATCAGTTTTTTACGCGGGCGCCGGTCAGCTCGTCGACGTAGGTGTTGAGGACCGAACGAGCCGAGCCGATGTATTTCTTGGTCAGCTTCTCGACGCTCTGCTTGTCGAAGGCCTCGTCCAGATCCCAGTCGACTGCGATGTCCATCAGGATGTCGACGTCCGAGCGCCCTTCCAGGCCGTCGGTGAATTCCTTGAACTCGTCGACATCGCGGTACTTGAACTTGAATTCGATTTCCGCCTTACGGCCGCCGGGCACGTGGATCGGCGCCTTGGCTTTGAAGGTCGGGTTCGGGGTGAGGGAAATTTTCGCCATGATGTTGTCTTTCAGAAGGGTAAAAAGACCTGCGAGGAGCTACCCCGCAGGCTGGAAGGCCAGCGCCGACCATTCGGCGCCAGCTGGCAAACACTTACGATGCGTAGCGGACCACGCGGCCCTGCAGCGCTAGGCCGCACTTCACGACCATGGCATTGCCTTTGCCCATGCTCGGATTGGGGTTGTAGCCGACCGTGCCGTTGTAGAGCAGCTGAGCGCCCGACGGCAGCACCACGCGCACGGCCGCGACGGCGGTGGCATCGGTTGCTGCCTGCAGCACTGCGTTGTGCGGCAGCGAGACGTCGTCGGCGATGCTCATCGTCACGGTGGTGGCCGAGAAGCCGTTCGGGATGCTGATCTCGTCCGGGAAGTCGAGGAATTCCTCGTTGTTGTACTTCGGGTCGCCGCCGGAGACTTCGAAGGCCTTCATGAACGGGATCGGGGTCCAGGTCGTGATCTTGCGCACCGAGCCGCCGCCGGCGCCGGCCGGGAACACCTTGACCGAGGTGGTATCGAAGCCTTCCAGGGTGATGCTCGTGGTGGTCGCCGCCTTCACGCGGAACACGCGCATGTTCGCGCGGGTCCAGCCGCTGGTGAACTCGACGAAGTCGCCGACCGCGAAGGTGTTGGCAGCGGTGGTCAGCACGGTTTCGGTAGCGTTGCTGGCCGCGGTGACGCCAGTGGCGGCGCCGTATGCTGATGCAACCGAGAAGTTGCTGTTGTTAGGGACTTGTACAGCCATGGAATGGGCCTTTCAGATGTAAAAGCCCGGAAGCCGGGCATGAAAAAAGCCGCCGGACTGCTCGGGCGGCTCGGTTTGAATTTGGTTGGGTGCTAGCAGAACAGATAGAAGTCCTGCATGGTGCCGCGACGTTGAGTAGCCTCGTCGAAGGTATCGATCGGGATCGTGAGCACCTCAGGCTGCAGGGTGATAGCCGCACGCAGCGCATCCTCTGCCTGCTCGGCGATCTGCGCAGCCTCGATGGTCGACATGGACCACACCTTGACCTGCACACGGCGCTGCTTTTTGCTGGGCTTGTCGCCACTCAGGTACTCCTGCGTGTCGCCGCCGACAACCTGGTAGACGATGTACGGAGTAGCCGTGCCCTCGTCAGCCATCAGCGGAAACACCCGATCGCCGGCCAGGCCACGCAGCGCCTCGCGCACTTCGATGTGGACGCTCATCGGGTTGCATTCCTTACCAGTTGCTCTTTCAGCGTCAGTGTCATAGCGTTCATTGCCTCGCTCTTTTTGCTGTCGTATGCCGGACGCATGAACGGGTATGCCGGCGCGCTGGCCGTGCCGTACTCAAGCTCGGCGGCGCGCCGGTGCGCAGCCCAGCCGATCTTGTTGCCGCGCTTGCCGATCTTGGTATTTTTCGGCACAAACTTGTGCCCTTCCTCGACGAAGCGCCAATAAAATGCATCGCCACCACCGTAGCCGCCCTTTCGGACGGTGACCAGATAGGCCTGTCGCTGAGCACCGTCGGAGTCCTCCGGCAGATGCTTCATGATGATGTTTTTGTGGATGGTCCACGTTTTGGCGTGGGAGGCGGCATTGTGTTTCGCTTCGTCGCGAAAGACGTCGGCGCCGGACACGCCCATGGCGCGAAGCACGCCCTCATCAGGCGTCACCTGGCCGACGGTTTCCTGCACTGCACGCAGCAGGTCGGAGGTATCGAAGCCGATCACTTAATGGCCTCGCAGGTCAAAAACATCTTCCGGCGGTCCTTCGAATCCGGTACGGCCGACTTGATCTCGTACTCGACGCCAAGGTACCGAGCGCGCCAGGTTTCGTTGACCGCGGGGTCGTAGTTCGCCCGGATCGAACAGCGCTTGATCACCACTTCGGTGTTCGCGCGCATGGTCTCGGCTCCGGTCTGGAAAAGGACGTCGCCCCAACGCGGCCTGAGCGCCTCCCACCCCTCGGTCGGCTGGCCGGCAGCATCGCGGCCTGGCGCCGGCTTCAGCGGGATGAATTGCTGGTTCATAGTCATAGGTACACCTTGTAGGGCCAGAGCAGCCGCCGGACGTATTCGTTGGTCGGCTTGCCGCCGGTGTCGAAGTGCTCGGCGACGCGCGCCAGGATGAAGCCTTTGATCCCATCGGGCACCGAGGTGTGATCCGGACCATAACCGCAGCGGAACTCGACTTCGACCGCGTTGTGCCGGCGCGCTGTCGCCGGCCAGGCAAGGCCTGACGCGGGCAGGACGAGAGCCGGCTCGCTCTCGGCGTCGGCCTCGTAATCCAGGGGATCGAGCAGCGCCTGCACACCGTCGGCACCATAGAACTTCACATGATCGACCCGCAGGAGCGGCGGGTTCACCAGCCTGATGGGGCCATCGAAGCAGTCCAGCGTCAAGCGCCAGGTCTGCTCGATGATCGCCCGGCTCATATCGCTTTCGGCCTCGGTGGTGTAAGTCCGGATGGCCTGCTCGATCTCGGCATCCAGCGGCGACTTGCCGTCTTCGCCGACGTCCGCCCGAGCGGCCTGCTGCGCTGCAGCCATCGACACCGCCAACCCCGCCGGCGGGGTGACCAGTCGATATTTCATAGGGCGCCTTCCTGGTCGACTTGCGGCGGCACGTCAGTCCGCGGAGCGCCAGATGCCGACGGCGCGCGGGCATACTGAGGCGTCGATGCTTTGGCCAGCGTCTGCGCACGCTCTGCATGCCGCGCTTCGAGTGCGGCAAAGTCTTGTGCCAGTTGTTCGCGCACGGCTGGGAGTTGAGATACGTCGATCATGGATCCACCTTGTTGAACCAGGTTGTTTTGTCGAAGCGCTCGCCGTTCTCGCAGGTCACGCGCGCGACCCACTTCCAGCCGACTGGCGGCTCGGCATCGGTACCGCCCAGGAAGGCGACTACATAGGTGCGCTGGACACCTTCGAGGGTCGCCGTCTGGATCTGCGGCAGTTCCAGCTGCACCACGCCGACCAGTACCAGCTCCACCGACGCCGCCGTGGTGGCACGGTCAATCAGTTCCTGGGTGATGTCGGCGGCGTAGTGGCTTTTCTCGTCCGGGTCCCGGTCGACGGTCATCTTCCCGTCGATGATTGTTGGCTGTCTTGCACTCATTGGAACCTCGTTACCCGGCTGCCTGATCCATCGAAAACGGCGACGCGGCTGCCGGATCCCTCGAACAGGGCGACCCGGCTGCCGCTACCTCCGAAAACGGAAATCCGCGACGGGTGAATTTTTGAAATGTCGAACTTCAGGGGCGCAGTGCTCAGCGCACCCGCGGCTGAGGCGGATGCCGAGGCCGTGCCGCTGAGCATGATCTTGGTGGCCAGAGCGCCATACGCCGAGGCGACCGCAACTGCGCCGCCGGCGAGTCGGATCTGGGTGGCGAGCGCACCAGCGGCGCTAGCCTGTGCACGCGCGGCGCCGGCCAGGTTGATCGACGTCGACAGCGCGCCAGATGCCCTCGCCTCGACGATCGCCGCCCCGCTCAGCCCTGCGCCAGAGCCCGCGAGCGATCCTGAGGCAGTCGCCTCGGCTCGCGCAGTTCCGGCCAGGCTGATGGCGGTCGACAGCGTCCCGGTCGCACTGGCCGACACCGTGGCTGCGCCGGCGAGCGACGCCCCGCTGCCGGCCAGCGCGCCGGTCGCCGAGGCGCTTGCTACTGCAGCGCCGGCAAGCTTGATCGACGTGGCGAGGGAGCCGGAAACCTTGGCCTGGGCCACCGCGGCACCGGCCAGCGGAATCGACGTGGACAGTGCACCAGCGCCAACGGCCGACGCCTGCGCCGATCCTGCCAGCGGGATAGCAGACTGCAGCGTGCCGTACGCACTGACCACGCACGCGGCACCACCGGTCAGTGTTGCGCCGGCTGCCGCTGCAGGTGCAGCAAATACCGGTAATCGCTGACCCTGCAGGACCTGCCATGGTTTCGCCGACACAATGGCAATTTCAGCGTCGGTGAGCGCACGACTCCACACCAGGACAAGCGGAACGGATGCTCCGACCAGGTACGACCGGGTGTCGTTGGGGTCATTCGCGATGACCGCATTGGTTGGGCCGAACGTGCCACCAGCAGAAGATAATGTATTGACCGCATCGATCTTGCCGTTGACGTACAGGGCGTGATTGCTCGCGCTGCGGCGAACGCCGACCACGACCCGGGGTTTCCCGGAATCCGTACGGACGTCGGTAACACCGCTGTGTTTCGCCAAATTCCCCTGCTGGTCGCGCACCACGAGAACGGCAGTATTGGTCTGCCCGTCCCCCATGCCCAGCTTGACGATCTGCGTATCGTCCGGACGCTCGGAATAAAACGCGACACCACCTTGCGGATTATTCGTGCTTGTCCCGCACAGCACCACCAGGATCGTCCAGGTGGGGAATCGAGAAGCTATGGCGGTGCGCGACGCCACCCACATGTCCGCCGAGTTGGACGTCGTGAAGCCCGGACCCTCGCTGGTGATCGACTTCGATGCTGCGCTGGTCGGCGCGATCATGTTTTGGTTGGGGTAGAACACCCCTTCCAGACCGACAGTGATCGGATTCGGCAGGATCGGGCGCGGCCCGGCAGGCTGGCGCTCAGCCGGACGCGAGATTGAGCGCATGGCGACCATGATTACGACGCCGACTTATACGAACGGGGCGTCGCGGTCAGCTTCCAGCCGGCCGAAATAGCCTGACCCGTATTGACGTTATGCAGGTAGTAATCCGCTTTCGGGGGTAGGTCGATCCCCATCAGGACCATGATTTGACTGCCGGCGCGATCGTTGACCACGAACGATCCGATAAAACGTCCGGGGCGCGTGGCTTCCGGCGCATCGATGCGCAAGCCCGACCCATCTTGCGGATATTCGCGGGCGTACAGGGAAACCAGGCCGTTTTCCACCGGGGCGACTGCAAACGATGCGGTCAGCACGAATTGCGCATCCGGGAAACCATTGCCATCCGCCCCGGCTTTGTCGTACGCGCCCGATACTTGAATAAGCGACCCATTGCTGATGGATGCCCCGTTTGATTCTATACTCTTCAGAGTACCCCACACTTCGACAGTTTCGCCGCTCATTTTTCACCACCTGCAAAGAATGTGACGCCGTCGCCGATATCAACGTGACCGGCGGCGATGTTCAGCGCGAAGCTGACGGAGTTGAGGGGAATCGGGTCCGCGACTTCAGCCAGCGCCAGCAGCTTATCGACGATCCCGTCGAACATCGCGCGGTCGCTTTCCGCGATCAGCGCCAGGCCAGCGCGCGTGGTCGGGTCGCCCAGGTCCAGGCCATCGCCTTGCAGCCATTCGTGAGCGCAGGCGAACATGTCCAGGTAAGCGGGATAATCTGCAACCTGCACATCAGTCGTATTCGCCAGCACGTTGACCAACCATTCCGGTACGGCGGTCGCTCCAGCGGTGGCCTTCAGCAGCGCCAGGAAGCGCGAAGCTTCCGGCACGGTCAGTGCCGCACGCACGCCACGGGCGGTGATCATGCGTGACGCGATGCGCTTGCGGCCAGGCGACAGCAGAGCAGCGATCGCCACATCGTTGCGGATCTCGACCAGCGCCGGCAGCGCGGCCAGCTCTTCGGCAGTCAGCTCACGTCCGACCAGGCCCTGCAGGGCAGATTGTTCAGCGGGCGTCATGATCAGTTGTCGACCTGGACGGTCAGCGAGCCAGCGGGGAACGACGGCGCCGGGTCGCCCTGGTTGATCGTCTTGGGGGTGGCCAGCGGTGCGTAGAACAGCTCGATGCCGCCAGTCAGCGAATCGTGAATGCCGAAGCCGACCACCTGGCCCCACGCGGCACTCACGGCCGTGCCGCCCGGGAACTGGATCGCATTGTTGTTCGACGTGGTGCCGCTGGATCCGCTCGACACCGCGGTGCTGGCGGCGCCTTGGGTGCCTGCCCAGTTGGCCAGGTTTGAAGTAACGGCCACGCGCGCATAGCCGCCGCCCGACACCTCGGCACCTTGGGCGCTGTCCGAGTCCGCCGCCAGCTTCAAGCTGACGTACAGCGTGGCCGGGCCGCTGCCGGCGCCGGCGGTCGCGCCGTTCAGGCCCAGCGCCTGGCCGCGGAAGAGCCAGTCGATGTATTTGTTTTCGAAATTGTCGGTCAGTGCGCTCATGCGGCCCTCGGGGTATTGGTGTTTGATTCAGCGAGCCGCCGGCAGATGAACGCCAGCAGCTCGTCGTCGGACTTGCCGACTATTTCGTCAGGGGTGATCGCCACCGCTCCGGCAGGGCCGCGAACGATGACGAAGGTGGTGCCCGGCGGCGCCGCGTTGGCACGCACGCGGGCGAGCCAGGCGGCGGCTTCGGGCTTCATGGGTTACTTCGTCAGTTTCGCCGGCTTTTCTTCCGCAGGCTTTTCTTCAGCTGCGACTTCTTTGGCGACGCCGCCATCGACCAGGCGCTTGGCCTGCTCGGGCTCGAAGCCGGCAACGTCGCCGGGGCTGTAGATCTTCCAGGGCTTGATGAATTGGACCGATTGCATGTTCAGTTCCTATTGAGGGGATGAGACCGACCCGCCGCAGCGAGTCGGCAATCAGGTCGCGTTACGCGCCCCAGGTCACGCCGGTCAGGATCGCGATCGATTCCTGGTGGCGCGGGCCGAAGTCGTGCTTGGCGATCACGCGGACCAGGGTCTGGTCACGCTGGAAGGCACTGACTACGTTGCCGCCGTCGTCCTTGTAGGTCGCCTCTTTCGAGTAGTCGATCAGCAGGGTTTCGTCCTCGCCGATGAAACAGTCGTTGAAGTCGACGAAGTACAGCTCGGACGCGTTCGAGCCGGTGCCCAGGTTGTTCGGCACCTGGGTGGTCTTACCGATCGGGTAACCCTTCAGGTTCCCGTCCTTCATTTCCGGATAGACCTTGTTGCCGTTGCCGTCACGCATGCCCTCCAGGAAGCGGAAGGTGCGGGGCGACATGATCCAGCCCGGGGCGCCCATGTTGGCGTTGACGGCCTCCAGGCACAGGATCAGCTTGTTCAGATCGGTCTCGACCTTCTGGATCGTGCCGCCATCCGAAGCAGCGATCTTGAATCCGGGCAGCGCCCAGGACAGCAGGCCTTTCGGGGTATCGAGGGTGCCGTCGTCGCGGATGAAGGCCTTGTCTTCCCGCGAGCTCATCGCGCCGGTCAGGTCGTCCACCACCAGCTTGTCGACGTTCGGACTGGTGCCGGCGTATGCCAGCAGGTCGTTCGAGATCGGGACCAGGCCGGTCAGCTTCTTGGCCGACAGCTTCAGGTTATCGAAGGTCTGGCCGGTCGTCGGGATATCGGTATCGCTGCCGATGTAGCCGACCACTGCACCGCCTTTCAGGCGCGGCAGGGTGATGTTGCCGTTGGTGAGCGGCAGCGAGCGAGCGCCCAGGCGGCGCACGACCGATTGCGGACGCCACAGCTCGATCACTTCGCGGGCCATGTTCGCCGGCACCAGGACGCCGCCGGCGCCCGGGGTCAGGGTGTTCAGGGCCATCGCCACGTCTTCGCCGAACTGGTTGTCCATGGCGAATTTGGCTGCGACCTGCTGGTTGCCGCCGGCGACGACCAGCGCGCGGACCATGCGGGACATGCCCGAGCCCGGGAGTTCCGGGGTGCGCGGGCGAGCCGGCATGCTTGCCGAAGCGCCAGCGGCCGGCGGCGGTGCCGGCTGGTGCGCAGCGTTGAGCGCGCGGTCCACCGGTACCGCGGCGGCGGCGGCGATGGTTTCGGCCGCTTCCATGCGGGTGATCTGTGCGGTCAGCTCGCCGAACTTGGCTTGCAGGCCGGCGAACTCGGTCAGCTGTTCAGCGGTCAGGGTGCCGCCGCCGGCTTCGATCTGGGCCAGAGCTTGGACGCTGGCGTTGACCTTGGCGCGTTCGCTGCGGAGCTCGTTGATGGTTGGCATATTTGCCTCTCCTAGAAAAGAAAAAGCCACCCGAAGGTGGCTTGGTTGCTTGTCCCGCGAACGCGGTCAAATTTGGGACTGGAGCGCCATCGCTTTCGCGCGGGCGCCGATGGAACTGGGTTTCGTGTTGCGGGCGGCGCGCGCCTGGCGGGCCTCAGCGGCGATGCGATCGGCGGCGGCCTGTGGCGTTTCGATGCGATCAGCGAACCCGATATCGATGCCCTGCTGACCGAACAGCACGCCGGCCTCAGTGCCGCGCACGGCGTCAGCGGTGATGCCGCGGTACTTGGCGACTGCATCGACGAACTGCGTGTAATAGCCCTGGACCATGTCGGTCAGGAACTTCATGGACTGCTCGGTCAGCGGCTCGTGCGGGCTCATGTCGTTCTTGTGCGCGCCGGCGTAGACCGTCGTCACCTTCACGCCCATCTGTTCGTTGCGCGCCGACTGGTCCAGGTGCTTGGCGATCACGCCCACCGAGCCGACGCCGGAAGTCCGCGACATCGAGACGTCGCCGATGGCCGATGCCATCAGGTAGGCCGCGGAATATGCGCTGAAGTTGACGATCGCGCTCATGGGCTTGATGCCGCGAGCCTCGAACAGGAAGTCGGCCAGCTCGAACGCGCCGGTCGTGCTGCCACCCGGGCTGTCGATGTCGAAGGCAATGTGCTCAACAGCCGGATCCGCCAGCGCTGCGTTGACCTGCGCGCGGATCTGCTCATAGCTGGTCATGGTTTCGCACAGGGCCAGCTGCGTACTGCGGCTGACCAGAACGCCATGGATCGGGATCATTGCCACGCCGGTGTCGGCGATCGACTGGCGCCGCGCCTCCTCGGCGCGCGCGGCCGAGCTCTCGTACGGCTCGTCGTCTTCCATCATCTGCGGCTGGGCGCCGTTGACGCTCAGGTTGACGATGTTCAGGCTCATCTGCTGGTTTGCCCAGGCCGCAGCCTGGTCGAGCATCGACTCAGTCACCATCAGCGGCTGATTGAAGATCATGCCGGCAATGCGGAAACGGTTTTTCATGCGAGGATTCCTTCGATTTCTGCTACCGCTTCGGCACTGGCTTTTGGTGGCGTGGTCGGCAGCGGCTTGGCTGCGTCAACCATATTCAGCGGCTGCAGGTAGGTGTCGCCCCCTTTGATCGGCGGCATGTTCTCCAGGCGGCGGATGTCGTTCACGGACAGCCAACCCCACTGGCGGGCAACGGCATACGCCGCGTACCGCGAGGCCTGATCCCCGCGCAGGAGGCCGGAGACGTTGAATTCGATGTAATACTCGTCGCGCTCGCTCGGCAGCAGCAGGTCGCGCATCATTGCCTGCTCGTGCCGCTTGATCCACGGCAACAGGGTGTAGATGACGAACTGGATGGCCTGATGCTCGATGTTCGAGAACGTTGCCTTGTCCAGCTCGCCGATCATGTGCGGCGGCACCTTGTAGATGCGCGCGATATCGAGATTGGCCAGTTTCAGCGCCAGGATCAGCTCGGCATCGACGTTGGTCATCGACAGCGCGCGGAAGGTCATCCCCTCCTGCAGCATCGCAACGCGCTTGGCGTTCCCTGCCCCGCCGTACATCTGCTGCCAGCGATCCGTGATCCGGTCGATCACCGACTGGTCTTTGATCGGCGGCGCTTCTTTCGGCCGCTCGATCACGCCCGACAGCGCCGTACCGTTCAGGAACGACTTGCCGGCATACTGCTGGATGGCCTGGGCGTGCCCGATGGCATTCGCATGCAGCATAATCGGCGAGACGCCGACGTAGCCATTCAGGCTCCACCAGCGCACGTGGTGCACCATCCGCTGCGGGATCGGGTCCTGACCGTCGATGCGGTAGTACGGCATCAGGTCCGGACCCTTGAGCACCTGGACCGACTCGGTCGGCACCGGCAGCAGGTCGGTGACCGTGCCGTCGCTGTCGCGCGCGATGATGCTGATCGAGTTGCCGCGCGCGCCGGCCTTCATCTGGCTTTGCTCGAGGTACTCCAGAGGCGTCTGCCAGCCGTTGGGGCGGTAAGCCAGAATGCGGTGAAGGGCGTGATCCTTGGCGGACTCTCGGCCGCCGTCTTCAAGGCGGCGGAAGATGTCGAGCGGGAGCTGGGCAATGCTTTCCGCGAGCAGACTGACGCAGTTCTGCACCGCGGTGAGCGCCAGCGCCGACTCCACGGTGACCAGCGGGCCAGCATCGGAGCGCGCACCACCAAGCCCGGACAGCCAGCCACCGGAACCCGACGCCGTCTGCGAACCGAAAAACTGTTTGGCGAACATCGTTATCCTTTACTGCCCGCGCCAGCGCGCGCGACGATGTACGACCAGGCCAGAAGGCCGACGCCGGCGACAATGAACCCAGCCGGCATGAAGATCATGCCCGTGCCGATCGTGATAGCCATCAGGCCCAGGACGCCGGCGATGAGGGTCGCGTAGTCGAGAAAGCTCATATCGTTACGCCCTCGTCGTAAATTGAAGTGGTCTGCGCCGGCCCAGGGTTCAGCGACATAAGGTAGACGGCGTTCAGCATGGCCATCAACGGGTCGATCTTCCCGGTGCCTGATGCTTGTTTCGTAATCAGCACGGCGTTCGCACTCGGCACGATCTTGGCGTTACTGACGCACCAGGCCATAAGCGGCTGGCCGCCGTGGACTAGCACGCCCTCCGCGAGCTTGCGCTCGGCCGTCTTGATCGGGCTGGTCAACTTCCAGCCTTGCGTGATACCGATGACCTTGTCTGCGGGCACACCATTCATCTCGAGAGCGTCGAGGATGGCGCCTATGCCTTGGGGGTCCAGGCCGAGCTTGTCCAGCACGCCGGCCTCATACACCATGGCAACGTTGGCGGCGAACTGCTCCGTGTCCTGGCCGATGTGCTCGACCAGTGTCAGGTGTCCGTCGCGCGCGAAGTCCTGCAGCCGCGGCGCGATCTCCTTGCGGCGCTCCAGCACGGATGGGTGCGCCCAGGCATGCGCCCAACCGAGCCAGCGGCGCGTTTCTTTGCAGCGTCCGATTGCATACTGGCCGAGCAAGTCGTCAAGACCGCCGCCGTCGCCGCCCATCGTTACCACTTCGGAGCGCTCGATCAGGTTCTGCAGCGAGAAGGTCTTCTCAAGCACGCCCTGCTGCGCCCACCAATCGGCGCCGGCCCAACGATCGGATCGCAGGTTCATGCCGATCTCGACGTTCGCATGCTTTGCCATGAAGCCGCGGAACGACTCGGGCCCAGCCTGCTCAGCGATCTTGAATTCGCGCTCGAGGAAGGTCTGGTCGACTGAAAACCCAATGTTCGGGTTCACCATCGCCATGTTTTCCAGCAGCAGGCACTCTCCTGACGCGACCATATCGGGCGGATGCTCGAAGATGATCGGCACGAAGGACGGGTCGACGATCTCCCCGTCACGGACCTTGCGCGCATAGTCCAGCTTCTGCTTGAACACGCCGGCCGGCGGCTCGTCGGATTGCGTGGTCAGCCAGATCACGAAGCCTTCCGGCCGTGACGCGCGGCCGCCTAGCGCCTCGCGAAACATGTTCTCGGCGCTGGCGATCTTGCCAAACAGGTGCAGCTCGTCGACCAGCGTGCCTACCGACTTCTTGCCGCCTACCGTGTTCTGGTCCGCTGCCAACACCTTGAGCATGGCATTGCTCTCGCGGTGCGTGATTTTCTTCTCGTGCGCCTGCACATGCATCAGCGCCTCAAGATCCTCATCTTCCCGCACCATGTCCCACGCGGGCTTGTATGCGTTATTCGCCACCTCTACCGTCGGGGCAAGCACGGAGAATTCCGCAGATTTACGCCAGTTCAGGATCAGCGCGGTCATCATGATCCCGGCCGCGACCGTGCTCTTGCTATTCTTCTTGGGCAGCAGCACGAAAAATTCGACGATCAAACGCCGGCCGCTGTCTGCGTCGTAAGCGCCGAAGATGCAGCGCACCAGGTCAAACACCCATTCCGCACAGGACTCGCCGAACGTCGGGCTGCCAGGCGCATCGACGATCTTGAGCTGCTTGAAGATCGCGAGCGCATGCTCGGCCTGGTCGGGGAAGATGGGCGGCGGAATGATCGTTTCGCCCGAGCGCAGGCGCGTCGCCCAGTCCGGGCAAGCAGTTGTCCAATCCGGCATTTAGACCTTCTTTCCACCAGCTGCGACAAGCTTCGGAGGCGCGGTCGCGGCAAACTTGCCAGCACCCGCCTTCGCGGCCGCGTCCTGCTTCTGGTCTTTCTTGCCGCCCTCACCCAGCTTCTGATGCTTAAACGGCAGCATCGCTTTGGCGGCGTCCATCCGGTACCGGAGATCCGCCATCGGCTCGTTCATGATCGTGGTGAGGAATTCGATCGGGTCGGCGGTTGGAGGGATGTCAATCAAGTCATCGCCCGGCGGCATGACGGGCGGCGCACCCTTGCCGGTGGCGGCAGCCTTACCAGCGGCGGCGGCGCGTTGCTTTTCGAGGTAGGCTTTAACATCCGGGTCTTTAACATTTCGGGACCCGGCAGCCGACGCAGTTTTTTCACTGAAGCCGGCGCGAATTGCCGCTTCCTTATTCGAGAACCCGGCCAAAACGGCATCGGCGAAGGCTCGCTTTTTGCCTGTTAAAGCCATTAACAAATTCCTCCAAGGGAGATTTTTTCCCGGAATGAGAGACAGTGCGGTGTCGGCTCGGAAGAGTTGCCAGACTTCAACACCCCCCCTACCCATTCCATGCGGAAACGCTGCCGCGACTCATCATTCCATCGATCAACGTTGCATTCTGGAACCGTTCAGCCACCGATGCCGAGGCGGCCGCGCTCCCCCGCTTCGCGCGCCGTCTTGGCGTCGTGGCATGGATCGCAGAGCAGCTCCTTGTTGCCATCGGCGTCGCTGCCACCCTTCCAGAGCGGGACGATGTGGTCGACCGCCACGCCGACCGACGTGCGGCCTTGCCTCAAGCATTCCTGGCACAGGCCGCAGTCGCGCTCGCGGATGCGGTCGCGGTCCTTGACGCCTCGCCAGCCACGCACACGTTCGACGGTGTCAGGCCTAACTGGCGTCAGGGTGGGCAAGCGATTGCCGGCAGCCTGAAGCCGAGGCTTGAGGGTCTGCAGCTTCACGCTCTGGACTCGCGCATATAGGCGGCGAGCTCGCGGGTCGATGCATCGCACGGCAGGCGCCGTGACGTCCGCTCCATGAACTCGCGGTGCGCACGCTCGGTACGGTCTCGCATCCAAGTATCGAAGTGCTGGGCCGCATGCTCCACTGCCGACGGCTGCTGCAGCACGTCGCGCTCGACCAGGTCATAGACAGCCAGCGCAGGAACGACGCCGCCGTCTTCGGGGTAATACTCGCACGACACCGTGACAATCTCGCCCGCAGCGACGCGCAGCGTGAAGCTCTTCGTCATCCTGGGCAAGCCGAGCGCCTTGATCAGATCGGCGCCGATGCGCTGAGCGGAGATGGGATTGTGCATCGAGCACTCCAGTATTGATTCAGCCGCGCCGCATCCTATGCAAGCGCCGCACATAGCGGCGGCGCTCGATTAAGGCCAGCACGAGACACAGGGTGCATCCGGCGGCACCGGCTCCCAGCGTAGCCAGGAACATGGCCAAGCCAGATGCCAATCCGTGGTGGCACATCACTCGACTGCGCACTTCAGCGCTACCCATGCGGACTTGATACGCCCGCCATAGGCGCGATGCATGCGGTAGTAGGTCATGAATTCGCTCGCGATGCTTGACGCTGCCAGCTCGCCCGCAGCTGTCGCAACCAGAACACTGAAGGCGCCGCTCAAGAACGTCGGCGCGAAGTAGGCGTAGACGAGTCCGCACATCACAAAATATGCAGCCGCGTATGCTAAGAGATAAACGAATACCTTTTTCACTTTACCTCCAGCCTCGGGCGGCGCATCGGCCTGGTTGATCATGGCCGGCGTGGTACGGGGTAGCCGACCAGCGTACGCGGCGCGAAGAGCCGGGTCAGCATGCCCGGCGTGTAGCTGGGGATCTCGCGGGTCAACTCGACGAACGTCCGGCCGCCGCGGCCGTAGCCTTTAGCCTGAAGCGCCTCTTTCGCGGCTTCAGCATCTGTCAGGATCCCGGCGATTCGATTCAGGTGCGCGGCATCGTGGACTTTGAGCTCGCTGTAGCGAGGGCCCAGCACGGCGCGCAGGATCTCGGCGCGGTAGATGTCAACGATGCCGCTCATGCCGCCCGCCGCATACGGTCGACCACGCCATCTTCGAGCAGGACCCGCATTACGAGGCGCAGCCAGGTCAGTTCGGATTGAACGCTCATGCGCATGGCGCACCTCTTAATTGATTTGAACGATCGTCAACGGCCTGCCGAACACGGCGCCGGTGTCGATGTAGTGGACGTTGCCCAGGCTGATCGGTTGCTGCATCGGCGTATGTCCGACGTACATGACATGAACACCAGTAACGCCCGAATCGTCTTTATTGATCGAGCGGGAGCGGTCCCACATGCACGCGGCCGCCAGTTGATCCGCATGGGTGCCGCGCAACCCGCTCGACAAGTCGTCCCATGAAGCAAAAGGGCAGTCGGCGTGCACGATCCCGACCAAGCCGCCCGGCGTCTCGACCTCGATAGCGATGGGCAGCGCGTCGAATGCGTCAGCGATCTGCCACTGCTCGCGCGCGGTCAGCGCCAGGAACCATGCGCCGCCGTTGGCCCTGTAGCAGCCGGTGTCGATATCGCCATTGGCGCAGTCAATCGCCATCTGCTCATGATTGCCGCGCACAGCGTGGAACCACGGCTTATTCAGCCAGTCGACGACCATCTCCGAATCCGGCCCGCGGTCAACCAAGTCGCCGACGCTGAACAGGCGGTCGCGCTCCGGGTCGAAGCCCAGGTTGGCGAGCTCAGCCTCCAGCTTGCGGAAGCAGCCATGGATGTCACCCACAACGAAGTCCCGGCCGGTTGCGTTCGCGGCGAAGTGCTTGATCATGGGTGACCTCTAATAAAAAAGCCGCTTGCGCATTGCTGCGACAGGCGGCGAAGTCCAGGTTGAACTGGAGGAGACACTGGAGCGGGCAGCCGGGCTCGAACCGGCGACATCGAACTTGGAAGGATCGCGCTCTACCATCTGAGCTACGCCCGCGTGTAGGTTGCGGTGAAAGCGTCCAGGGCTTAGTTTCACGCAGACCATGGACGGCAAAGGGTGCTTCCACCACACAGAGCCCTCGACGATTCAGGCTCGGGCTTTGTGTGGTCGCTGGTTACGCCAGCGAGGCGCCGAAGCTCCCATCAGGCAGGGTTCCTCTCAAAGGAATTCCCGAACGGTTGCAATGCAGCGGGGCCAAGCCGCTGCGCTTCGGGGGTGCTGCTTACTTGCCCAGAGCTATCTGCAAAGTGGCGCGTAAACGACAAAGCCCGCCGAAGTGGCGGGCCGGATCACGATTCTTTCAGGCGAGCGCCGGCTTTACTGCGGGCCGGGTTACTCGACTGCCTCGGGTTATGGTGGCGCTTTCGCGCGCATTACATTGGACCGAGGGAAGGAAGGACTTAAGTTTACGCCTGTTTTTTCGGTAGCGCAATACTCCTCAATGCACTTCGTTGCACGCCATCGCCAGTTACTGCATCAAGGAATCTCGCCTGCCATTCAGCAAGCTCGCAGCCAGAAACGATCTCAACGAAATGGCGAAGCGATGGGTCCCAACGGCCTATGGCGGATTGATCTTTTTGCGCTGCTACATCGACGCCGATCACCTGCGGCCATGTCGTTGACGCCGGCAAGCCAAGTAGCGCGCGACCTTCATTCGTCAGCCAGCCAGCACCTAGGCTCACGCCATACTCGATATAGCCGCGATCGCAAGCTCGCTCCATCGCGCGCCAGCAGACCTTTTCTGGCTGCTCGGTGCGCTCCATCAGCAACGCGATTCGAGCGGCGCCATTGCGCTCGTCTAGATATACCTGCAGTACCTTGGCGTCAGAAATGTCTTTGCGGGCCATCATGCAACCTCGGTCGCTCTGCTCAGCAGTCCGCGCATTTGCTCGACCTCGTCCGGGTTCTCAATGCGCCACTGCTGCCAGCTTTCGTCGGTCAGTTTATGCATGATCCATTCTGGATGGTCCGACGAGGGCGTAAGCTCCTTTCGCCGCCGATCAGCGCAATGCTGGCAAAGTTGCAGGCACTTGTCGTTCGAGCGCTGATGCTCGACGCAGATGAACAGGCCGCAACCGTGCTCGCCGCCGTATGGCTCATCGCCGCAGACGTAGCCTAGACCGCGGTCGATCTCGGCGGTGCAGCCGGGATGATCGCAATGGGCCGGCACGCCATAGCCGATGTCGCGCTTCCAGTTATCGTCGTACCCGACGCCCCAACCCATTATGCAGCCTCCGACATCTCGGGCGCCGCCCTGCGCATCTTGGCGCCGGCGCGCGCAGCGTGTGAATCGTGCCGGCCTTCCAGTTCGCTGATCATGTCCTTGATGCGCTCTCGGAGCAATCCCGATCCCTCGATCGGCTCACGGCCCGGCGCTTCGGTGCAGTGCGTGCACGCGCGACCACCGTTGATCTTCGTGCCGTTGCAGGCCGAGCACTCGCCACCCAGGAAGTGCGCCAGGGAGTGCAGCGCGATCTTGTTGCAGATGCCCTCCAGCGCCTGAATGTCCCACGGCTGGACAATCCTGAGCCACTTGCGGTCCTTGCCCTTCTGGAAAACTACCTCCTTCCACACGCGCAGCAGTGCGGCTAGGCTGCGGCTCCCCGATGCAATCGCCTCGCGCGGCACGCCGTCCGCCTTCGCCCGCGCGAGCATCGAACCGAAGATGCTTCCCGAGCCGCCCGACAGGTCCGCCAGCGCCGCCGCAGCCAGCGCCTCCGCTTGGCTGTGTTGCTGATCATCCAGCAGGTTCGAGCTGTTCAGTGCGTTGATGTAGCGTTCGGCGAAGGGCATGGCGGTCTCCAGTGATATAGCTGAGTTGAAGCTACCCAAAGCTTACCAGCTGGAATCAAAAATCTTTCCGCGCACGAAGTTTTCTAAAACACAACATGTAGCGCGAAAACGACGAGAAACCACTAAATGTGCCGCCTATGAGTATCCAGGCTTAGCGCGGAAGCGCATTGCCACTCGCTAAAAAACGGCACCAACCTCTTCGGGCGCTTGACCCAGTTTTTCCACATGAATGGCGCGCGACATATTAATTTCTTCGTCATCAAGATTGTCAATCTCGACCACTTGGAGCAGGTCAAACTCGATGGCTGAGGTTTTCCTGTATCGCTCGTTGAATGAAGATTCGTATGCTCGCACACGCCGAATGGCCTGCCCTAGCGGCATGCTGGTGATGAACGCGCGCTGCCTGATATCCACGTCAAGCACAGGGCCGCCCTCAGACTGCCTTCTATTTAGCGCTTCTCGCGAAGGGCCGAACCACTCGCGCATCGTGATCAAAAGCATGAATATCCCTCCAATATGAATGCCACATTGTAATGCCGCGCATATCGGCGCGCGGCTTGCCGTTGGCTTATGCCGCTTTCATCGATAGATCGAACGGCGCGCCGATTTCAATACGCACGCCGCCCGGCTTCGCGCCGTACTCGCGCCGGATCGTTACCGGATCGAACTGGCTGTCGTTGATCTCTAGGGCATCAGCCACGCCGTCCAGCGCCGGCTTGCAGGCCGCCAGGAGGTTGTCGCGGTCGCGGTGGCGCCGGTCGGGCTGAATAAAGGTGATCACCAACGGTACCGCATCGGCCTTGCTGCGCTCGACGTTGTACCAGGGCGTGCCGAGCGCCGTTACCCGGGTCAGGGTGTACGCCGCCGAGCGCGCGGACTTGCGCAGGGCCGACGTCGCGGCCCAGTGCACGCCCTTCGAGCGATTTGGATTCAGCTTCGGACTCGGGAACGGCAGGTCAATCACGATCACTGGCGCGCCTCCACGGCGTCGGCGACCGCACTAGCCAGCCGGTGAAGCCGGGCGTTGAACCAGCGGCGGATCGTGTACGAGCGCACCACGCTGATGACGGTGTAGATGCAGCCCATCAGGAAGTTGGCGCCGGGCGTGATGTGGAAGCCGAACAGCGGGAAGATCAGCAGGTTGGCGCAGTAGTTGATCGAGAATCCGATGACCGTATTGATGACGGCTTCAATGAGCGAGCCGATGCGGGTCTGCGTCATGGCTGCAGCTCCTTCACCGGCCGATCGTCACCCTGCTGGAACGTCTTCGAGTACAGCGTCAGCATGCGCAGGTTGCACATCGCATGCGCCAGGTGCGGCAGGCCGGATTCCGGGTCGCACTCCTCGCCGCGCTGCCAGGCCGCCATATGACGCATCGCGCAGGCGAACGGCACGGACCACGCCATGCCCTTGGTCCAGTTCCAGGCCGCGTACTTCTGCCGGCCGTACATCCAGACGCGCGCCTCGTCCTCAAGCGTCCCCATCGGGATCAGCGAGAAGTCGGGCTTGCCTGCGTTGAAGCGGGCACCGCTACCCTTCTCGGTGCTGTTGATGTCGCCGATGCTGCCGGCTGGTGCCTGTTTCGTGTCGCTCATGTCATCCTTTCATTTCGGTTTGAACTGCGTTGTTGTTTTGTTTCGTCAGTTGCTTCTGAACCCACGCCGTGCGCTCCGCCGTCTTGGCCCAGTCCTGCGCAAACCTCGCGCACTTCTTTGTGCCCCAGGGCGTGAACGGGTTCTTCAGCTTCGTGAAGGGGTCGTTGTCGTACCCGTGGCACCGCCCGAGGCCGACCTTGGCATGTTCCGGGTGGGCCTTCATCTTGAAGTGCTTGCACAGGGCGCAGATGTCCTTGATCTCGTCGGTCATGCGGCCCTCGATGGCAGTACGACCTTGCGCACCAGGTCTCTCAAGGCGCCGATTCCCTCGGGCTTTTGAGCGCGCTGATCGGGCTGGTCGACCATGACGGGCGCCCGTGCCGCGGCGAGAGCTGGCGGGCGCGCGGCCGGCGGAGCAGCCGTCACCTTGGGCTCGTTGCCGGGGTCGAGCATGGCCTCGATGCGCGCCTTGAACTGGCCCATGTACTCGCCCGACCGCGGCGCAATGCCCAGCTCTCGGCCCTTGGCGAGGATCGTCTCGTCAGTCGCCCACCAGTTGCCGGCCGACTTCTTCGGCTCGGCCGCCTTCGCGCGAAGGATCGACAGCTGGTCCCACTTCTCGCGCAGCTTCGCCGGCGACAGGATGTTCGCGCACCAGAAGTGATCCTTGTGCGCCCACCGGAACAGCTCGCAGATTTCCGCGTGCGTGCGGTCGTCGCGCTCGCGCATCAGGCGGACTTCCTTGGCCCAGGCGGTGAAGTTCGGTTCGCGGGCCTTGGGCGCCGTCTTGAGCAGTTCGCTGTAGAGCCAGCGCGCGCAGCGCTCGTCCTCCGGGTCGACCTCGCGGACGGCTTTGACCGCCTTCGTCTTGGTCTTTACCTTCTCGGCCAGATCCAGCAGCTCGAGCAGGGTTTCTGATGGCACCGGCACGGCCGGCAGGCGCAGGGCTTGTTCGCGCAGGGCTTCGAGGCTAAGCATGGGCACCCTCCTTCTGCTTCAGTTGCCACTTTGCCCACTCACCCGCCACCCAGGTGACTCCCTTCGGCGTAAAGCGCGCAGCGTTGTAGGCGTGGCCGCTGACCTGCGCCGTGCCGGTCTTGACGCAGAAGCGGCCGGCGTCGATGTGCGGCGCGTGCGGCGTCAGCTCGCCGCCCAGGCGGTACATGATCTTTTCTTCGATGAGGAACTCGCGGAAAAGCGCCTCGTTCGCGCCCAGCAGCTTGCAGACCTGTCGAAAGCCTTTCGTGCCGGTGGCGTCAGCGTATCGCTGGACGAACTCGACTGCCGGCGCTGCGGCCTCAAGTTCGATCTGCAGCTTTTGCTTTTGTTCTTCCGAGTCCGCCCATGCGCGCGCAGCAGCAACTGGGTCCATGAAGTTCGGCAGCACGGGGGTGGTCGGCGGCGTGTAAGCGCCGGTCCGCCGGATGGTCGGCAGGACTTCCTCAAACACCCAGCGCTCGAACGCCGCACCGGCCGGCAGGGTGCAGTTGATGATCAGGCGCAGCACATCGGGCTCGGCCAGCACGCGCACATCCTGCACTCCACCCGGGGTTTGAAGGGGGTAGCGGCGAGCGACCCCCTTGCAGTGCTTCGTAATTGCATCTGCAGCATTGGCGTACTTAAGTGCATCGCAGATGTCGCGGCCGACAAAGAGCGGCTCGCCGTTTTCGTCGGTGATCACGCGGATCAGATGCCCCTCGAATTGAAACGGGGCCAAGCCACCACCGCTGGTGGTTTGCAAATTCAGAATGCTTCCCATGTCGTTTCCTTTCAAATTCCCAACGCGGCAAAGATCGTCTGCCGCGCAACTCTTGGAACTGCCGCCATCGGCCGGTCTGGCGTCTCCCACTGGTAGGCCTTCATCGTGCTGGCCTCGGCGCGCCGCACCTTCCCCTCTCGCCGGAGCCGCTGCACCACAAGCTGCACAGCGCGCTCGTTTGCGTCCAGGCGTTGCGCGATCTGCTCCGTGGTGTAACCCGGCATCTTCCCCAGCAGGCCTAGCACCTGATCCGGCAAGGGCGGATCGTAGGTGCGGCGGTCACGCTGTCGTGGTGTCTTGGCGCGGCGGCGAGCGTAGGTCTCGCGGCAAATCTCGCGACGGCGCTCCAGGCGCTTGGGATCCGCAACCACATCGGCATAGCGCTCCTGGTTCGTCTTGCGAGTCATAGGCTCGTCAGGCTCGCCGCCGATTCCGTACAGCGGGCGCTTCGTCCCATTGACGACGTCATGGCCGGCGATGCGCACACGGCGATTCGGCTCTTCGCGCAGGTGGCGGAGGTATTCAGTTACCAGCGACTGGTCGCAATGGAGTTTCTCGGCGAGATCGCTCGCGGGCAGCGTCCGGCCTTCGAGCAAGGCAAGCAGTCGCTTGATCCGGATCTCCGCGCGCTTCGATTGGAAAGTGGTGTTGCGCTTCATGCCGCCGCCCGCTCCGGCTGCTCCGCATCCATCGCCTCCATGTCGAACAGCGACGGCATGCTGACCTCGCGCTCCATCGCGCGGCAGTAGTGCACCTGGTCAGCGAAATAGGCCGGGTTCAATTCGGAGCCAGCGCCGCGGCGACCCAGCTTCATCGCGCGCACCGGTACCGTGCCCAGGCCGCCGAACGGGTCATACACGATGTCACCCGGGTTGCTGTAGCGCTGAATGATTCGGTCGACGATGTCGATCTGGAACGGGCAGACGTGGTTCTCGACCGCGCGCGCCGACTGCTCGCCGTTCAGGGTGCGCATGCGCGCGATGTCGTGCCAGACCATCGGATCGGCGCTGCCGGGCGCCAGGCTCATGAACGTCGACGGCAGCGTCTTGTTGGCCAGCATCTGCTCGCCGACCGCGACGTGGTACTCGTAGTTGTAGACGTTGGCCAGCGACAGGTCGGTGAACATCTTCGCCAACTTACCCGGGCCGTAGCTGGCCAGCTCCGCGGCGCCGAGCAGCCGGTCGCCGCTCGAGCGCCAGAAGGCGTGGGCATCGACCTGCCAGCGCGCGACGCTGTAGCCGGTGCCGGGAACCGGCGGCAGGCGACGGTCGAACGGCACTTCGGCGCCGTCTTCGCCCAGGCACAGGGGCTTGGCCTTCGTCACCGGCTCGTCGGCGTAGCCGCGGCTACGGTCCGTCTGCGGCTTGTGGAACAGCAGGATATATTCCGGACTGCCGACACCCATCTTCGTGCCATCCTTGCAAACCTCGCTGTAGCCCAGGCGGTAGGTCTGGTTGTTCTCGCGCACCACGTCGGTCACCACCGTGATCATGCCCAGGTAGTCGAAGCCGTGCTTCATGCCATGGAACAGCGCCTCGGCATGGAACGGGCTGACGGTCGGCACGCCGGCGCCGGTGACGTTGCCGAAGTTGATCCGGTCCTTCACGTGGCAGGCGTAGATGCGGCCCGGCTGTAGGATCCGGCGCAGCTGCGGCGTCAGGAAATCCATCTGCGCCCAGAAGTGCGCATTGTCCTGGGTGTGACCGAAGTCGTTGTAACTAGGCGTGTATTCGTAGTGGTTCGCGAACGGGATGCTGGTGACGATCAGACCGACTGAGTTGTCGGGCTGCTGCAGCGCCTCAAGCACGCAGTCGTTGTTGGCGACAGTGAAGCGCTCGCCGGCGACCACGTGCCGCTCCACGCCGATCGTGCGCGCCAGGCTATCTTGCATCGACAGCTGGTCCAGGCCGTACGAGCGAATGATCTCCCCCATCTTTTCCTGCATCTCGTCGTGCCGGCGCCACTTCTCCTGCAGCTCGGCCAGCACCGCGCGCTCGACCTCGGTGTGGATGATGTCGATCCGGACCGGGTGCGTCTGCTGGAAGCGTTGGATCCGGTGGATGGCCTGGATGAAGTCGTTGAACTTGAACCCGATGCCGGCGAAGATCGCACGGTGGCAATGCACCTGGAAGTTGCAGCCGGATCCGGCGATGATCGGCTTCGTCGACAGGATGCGGAACTCGCCGTCGCTGAAGCCGGCAATACGCTGCTCGCGCTGCTCCAGGTCCTGCACGCCCCACACGCTGACGGCGTATGGCAGTGCCGCCTGGATGGCGTGCCGCTCGTCCTCCAGGTCGTGCCAGATTACAAAGTGGTCTTCCGGTGCTGCGGCGACGATCTCGGCCACCTTGGCGACGCGCGCGCTCAGACTCTGTCGCTTCTCGCCGGCGGCAGCCGACAGCCCCATGGCAACGTTCGGGATCAGCAAGCCCTGCCCGTTCTTCTCGGCGCCGGCAGCCTCATAGTCGCTCGGCACTTCGTGGTAGCGCACCTCGAGAGGCGGCAGGTCGTAACCGGCGTCCGAATGTCCCAGGTCGCTCGGGCGTCGGATGAAGCAGGCCCAGCTGGCCACCCACAGCCAGAACTCCTGCTCTTTGTGCGGGTACAGCGTCAAGTTGCCGGCCTTCTCGCTGTCGCGCTGGAAGAACCGCGTCAAGGCCTGGCCGGTGTCCATCACACCCAGGAAGCCAGCGTAGTGGATCAGCTCCTTGAACCGGTTCGGGCTCGGCGTGGCCGTGAACACGAACTTGAACTCGACCTGGTCGAACATCGGCAGGAACTCCTGATAGGTCTTGCTGCCGTAGCTACGCAGGACGCTCGCCTCATCCAGCGAAGCGGCGCCGAAGCGACCGACCGTGATTTTGCCCTCGCGGACCGATTCGTAGTTCGTCATGTAGACGGTACCGGGCCCGTCGATCTCATCGTCCGAGCGGATGAACTTCAGGTCGACGGCGCAGTCGCCGGTGAAGCGCTTCGCGACCTCGCGTACGAACTCCTGGCGCACGCCGAGCGGCAGAACGATCAGGCGGTACATTTCAGGGAAGCGGATCCCGATCTGGCGCATCACCTCGAGGTTCGTGCTGGTCTTGTGCAGGCCGAACGAGGCGAAGATCGCGCGCTGGCCGCCGACGAGTGCCCACCGTACGATGTCGCGAGTGTGCGGCTTCAGGCCCGGATTGATCTGATCGAGCGGGACGTCGAAGCCCTTGGCGGCAGCCAGTTTGATCTTGTCGCGAAGGAAGGCGTTGTATTCTTGTAAAATATTGCCAGACATAATTACTCCACGGTGATTTGTTCAGAGGCCGCGTCGGCTGCAACCGTCGCGGTCTCGCTATTCGTGAGCAGGCCTTGCGCCCGCAGCCTCTCTTGGCTCTCGGCCCGCGCCTCATTGAACCGAGCATCAACCACCTCGCGCGGCACGTGGCCGGCATATCCGCCGTCAAGCCATGCATGGCAGTCCGAGCAGCCGTAGCAGCCTTGATGGTCCGGTGCCTTCAAACCCATGCCCTTCCCGTCCGCTAGGCGGTTCGAGTGGCACCAGGCCGTGGTCTCTGGGTTGCGGTTGCAGATGCCCGGGAAGCGGAGCGTGCACTCCTGACCGCGCGCCGAGGCGCGGATTGGCGTCATCTTCGGGCGGCTCGCTTTCATCGGCTTGCGCTGCTTCAGCGGCTTGGCTTCGCGATCGCGCGCTTTCGCCTGAACCGCAGCTACGCGCAGCAGGCCTGCGCCGGCAGCCGGGGTCTTGAAACCGCTGCCGCGCGACATCGGCGTCTTGCGCTGCAGCGGCTTGCCCTGTTTGAGGGGCTGGCCCGGCTTGAGCATCGATGCGCGCATCAGGCCTCCACCGGCCACTTGCCAGGCTTGACCCGCACGCCCATCTTCATCAACGCCCGGGCGGTGTCGTACTGGGCCTGCCATGCGGTTACGGGCTGGCGGCGCTCGACTGGCGGGGTGTCGAACAAGGCGCGAATGAACGCCTCACCGGTGATTGGCGGCTGCTTTCGACGCAACTGACTCGGCTCTTGGTAGGTCTCTTCGCCATCAGCCCATCGCACCCCATAGTGCTCGCCGAACTCGAATTCGCCAGTGCGCCGGCAGTACACGAGGCGTGCCGCCAATTTCTCGATGATTTCGCACTCCATCCCGTTTTTCTCGGTGTGGTGAATGAAGTTCTGCCCGATGCAGATGTCACCAACTTTAAATTGCCCGCTCATAGCTCAGTCCTTCCAATGGTCACGATCGTCACTGTCTCGCGCACCGACCAGGCCGGCACGTCCGCGCGCGGGCCGCGGCGGTTCGGGATGTGCTTCTGGCTCAGCGTGCCCTTGCGCCAGTCGCCGCGGTACTGCGGCTCGACGACCTTGCCGGTAAGCACCTGCTTCCGCTTGGGCGCCATCTCGGCGAAGTGCTGCCGCACCGACTCGGTAACGTCAATCGTGCCGGCCGGGGTCTCGTAGAGCCAGTTGGCCTGAATGGCCGCTCGGATTTTCGGCTTCTGCGTGCTGTGCGCGCCAAAGTCGACGGCAACGAACAACTGCTCGATGGTCTGCGGACCCCGGGCGATGATCAGCTCGCAGGCTTTGTAGGCAGCGCCGCTCCTCGATGGGAATGCGGTGGAAATGATGGCGGTCATGCGACCCTCCGGATTGTGTATTTAGCGAGAGAGCAGCCGCCGGCGTGCGGCAGGCCTTGCAGTGCGCCGCAGGCGATGCAGCGCTCGTCGGATGGGTTGGCGTAGATCATGCGGCCTCCAGCATCGCGGTGATCACGTCGCGCGCGGCCGGCGGGCAGACAGCATTGCCCAGCATATGCACCGCGTCTTCGTGCCTGGCCGGCAGGATATAGTCGGCCGGGAAGCCCATCGCGGCGCGGCACTCCTGGGCAGAGAACATGCGCATCCGGTCGCCGTTGATGATTGCGTGGCGGTCCTTCGTGGTGATCGTGCCGACGGGCCGATGGATCGAGCGCCCGCCCTTCGTGCCGCCGTAGTAGCTGCTGATGAACCGGTCGCCATGGGCGGCACGGCCGGCGCTGATGCGCGCCAGGGTATTCGCGGCGCGGCCCGGCTTCTCGATCGGCTGCCAGTTGCCGGCGCTGAAGTCGATGAAGCTGCTCGCCGGGACATGCTGACGCTGCTCGAGCTGGATCATCAGCGGGTGCTTGGCGCGCACGGCGGCTATGAACAGGCGTTCCCGGTGCTGCGGCGCGCCGTGATCAGCCGCGTCTACGATCATTGGCGTCAGCGCATAACCCAGGGCGCCCATCGCTGCGCACCAGGCCGGGTACAGCGCCCAGCGAGTGAACTCGGGCACGTTTTCTACTACGGCGGCCGGCGTGCGGTGGTATTCGAGCGCGGAAACCACGGCCCATGCTGTCGAGCGGCTGGCGTCGTGCTTCGGGTTGCCGTTGGCCTTGCCGCGCGCTTTGCTGTGGCCCTGGCAGCACGGCGAGGCCATGAGCAGATCATGCGCTGGCACGTCGCGCCAGTCGGCCTGCTGCAGGTCCTGGCACAGGTGCGCGGCCTCTGGATGGTTCTGCGAGTGAATCGCCACGGCCGCCGGCCAGTGGTTCGCCGCCCACACGACGTTGACGCCTGCCATCTTGGCACCAGTGCTGAAGCCGCCGGCGCCTGCGAAAAGATCGATCGCTTTCATGCTCGCGCCTCCATCCTGGCCGGCCCGGTACCGAACAGCGCAGCTACATACGGATCACGCTTTGGCGTAGCGCGGCTGACCTTGATCGCGTAATGAGCGTCGTCAGCCAGGATGTGAAAGTGGCGGCTCGAGTCGCGCGCTGCGATGCCTTCGGGCGACCGTGGAGGAACGACCGGGCGTGCAGCGACTTGACCAGCAAGGTGCGTCAGGTACGCCTCGACCTGATCCGGCCCGATCGCCAGGACGATCACGGCGCCGTCATCCGATTCGACCGGCTTTACGCGCTCAGCCAGGTCTACCAGGTACTTGCGCACGCCAGGCGGGCTCAGCTCGAGCAGATTGCAGATCTCGTCGCGCGACATCGGCTTTTGCTGCAGAGCCAGGACCAGCATGCGGATCTTCTCGATGCGGGCTGCGGTGTGGCTGTTGGGGGTGGAGTGGGTCATTGGAGCGCCCCTCGCAGTGCGGCGATTTGAGCGGCGCGGTGATCCTTGACTTCCTTGATCTCTTCCGGCGTCCTGGAAAGCCACGCGAGCCGGCCACGCGCGATCGCGTCATCGATCGTTTTGCCGTATGCAATGCTGAGCCCAGTTTCAACGTGGGTCGCACTCCAGCGCTCGTAGTCATTGAGGCTATCGCCAATCGAACGGTGCACCGCGAACTTTTCGGCGCTGCCCTCGATGGTGAATGGCTCGGCGATGACCTCCTCGCCAGCGACGTGCCCAGATACCGTGATGACGGAGATCCTCATGCTGCACCTCGGATTTGAGTGCGCGCCACAGCGACCAGACGCTCGTCGGCATGCGTCAGCGCGTTGAGCATCAGGCGCTTCTCTTCCAGGTAGGTGACTGCGAACTTCGGATCGTTCTGAACTATCGAAGACGTATTGCTGATCAGGTCCGCCACCTTGATGGTCTGGACCCATCCGGGCGCCTTGGCAAGACGCTCACGGGAAGCGGCTTTCCGCTCGGCGCGGTTGCCCTGCTCCAGGTCGGACAGCAGCATGACGCCGCGGGCGACCAGCAAGCCGAAGCGCTCGACCAGGTCCGCCTCCACTACGCCTTGATCCTCGACGCAGTCGTGCAGCCATGCGACAGCGATCATCCGGTCAATGCGCCCCTGGACGCCGTCAACCACGTCCCAGAGAATATTGTCGCCGGCGACCGTGGCGACGATGCCGGCGACTTCCGCCAGGTGGTCTGCATAGGGATTGCCGGTGTAGCGGCGCACTTGTGAAGCGTGGACGTGACGGGCGAATAGCATCGCCTCGAAGGCGGCCAGGCCTTGGCGGCGGTCGACCAGCTCAGCGACGTGGTCGATGCGCGAAGACTGATCTTCACCGGCGTGCGCCGCCGGTTTCAAAGTTTCGTGTACCATTCGAATCTCCAATGCGTTGTTGTTGTTTCACGGAGCCCGGCTGCAACCGGGCTTTGTCACTTCTGCGGTGCTGCCATTTCTGCCTTCAGGCGCTCCCAGCGCGCTACGCTCATCACGCTCGGTGGCGTCAGGCCCATCTCGCCAATGCATCCCGGCTCCGTCGCCGGCAGCGACCACTTGCCCTTGCTGCGCTTGGCGCCAATCTGGGTCAGCGCCGGCACAACTGCGGAGCCGCGGCCGGCGCCGTTCCAGCTGCACCACGCTTCGCCGATCCTTGCTGCGATTTCGCCCGGGCCGAGCGGCTCACCTGCTGCGAGCAGCACCTGGCGCACCTTCTCGTTGCGCTCGGCGGCGGTCGGCTTCATTCTTTGATTCAAGTGACCTCCTTTCATGACGGCGCGCAGATCCGCTGACGCGCGCCGGGTTATCGTGGTATTAGTGGGGAGCGGTCTACGCGCCCGCGGCTTCGTCGGGACGGATCGGCCGGAAGTGCTTGCGCCGGTCGCCCATCAGCTGACGCAGATCCTTGATCGAAATTTCGCTCTCCTCGTGCATCGAGATCAGGAGCGTCGCACCCACCGCCAGCTTCCGGTGGCGGATCTTGCTCAGCACCGGGGATGCCACGTGCAGCTTCTGAGCCAGGGCTGCGTCGTTCTTCAGGCCCAGGTGCTTGATCAGGTGGTCAAGCAGCTTATTCGGGTCGTATGTTTCGATCGTTTCTTCTGCGGCTGCTGCGGTGCTCATCGCTCTCTCCCTGGTGGTGTTGGTATTGGTGACGGCTGCCCGCCGCCTGGGTATTCCCTACTTCGATTGGTCAGGCGCTCTGCTCTGCCGCCAGCAACGCAGCTTCGGCATCGCGCTTTGCGTTCTCGTCCGCCTGGATCGATTCGTTCAGCTCCTTGATCGCGGCGCGGAAGGAATCCGGGGTGCGCTGGGTAGCAGCGATCAGCACCGCGGTTTTCGCTTCTCCGCCCTCCTTGATCATTGCCTGGAGGTGCGCAGTGCCATCGAACTCCGCCGGCGAGACCGGTGCCAGGCTGCGCGCCTCGACGCCGAGCGGGCGGTACATCTGGTTCAAGCAGTGCAGCTTCACGTCGATCGGAAGCGCCGCCAGAATGCTCGGCACGATCCCGGCCGGCAGGGGACAGCCTTCATCCAGCCACCGGAACAACTTCTGCGCAGCTTTCTTGGCCTGCGTGTACGTGTCGCCCACGAAGCTGAATTCGACGCCGGTTGCAGCCTCGCCGCCCAGTGCTTGGTGCGCCTCCATCACCATCGCAGCGAAGGCTTCACGGCTGATGCAGGCGATGCTGTTAGCGCGGCGCCAGGACTCGATCTCGGCGCGGAGAATGCTGGCAGTGCCTTGGGTACGAGGATGCATATTCATGACTGTTTCCTTTTATTCACTTAATCTGGACACACTGAATTTCGACAACATTCGAGGCCTAAAAAATGCCCGCTTCCCAAGCTTTTGTACTCATCAACCTTGATCTGGTCGCTGTGCCGCTGCAGGTCGGCGGCGCCGGCGTAGTGACGATCTACTGCGGACAACAGCGGGCTAATCGGCTGCGCGCCGGCGCGGAATCTGAGCCGCAACCGCTCCATCCAGGGAAGCAAAGGCAACTGGACATGCCAACCGCAGGAACTTCAGCTGATGCTTTGGGATGCCATTGACCCTCCACTGAGAGACAGCGGAGTCGGTCACATCGGCAATCGCTGCCACTTTTGATGTCCCGCCCAAGGCATCGATGATTTCGTCAGGCGTCAGCTGTTTGTCCATGTTGTTACTTTAGCCTACTAAAGTAACTAACGCAAGCACGCTAAAGCGAAAAAGATTTAGAGTGCTAAATATGAACGATCTAGCAACACGCCTCGAAGAGGTAATGAAGGAACTGAACATTGCCTCGCGTAAGGAACTTGCAGATTTCTGCGGAGTCGGCCAGGGGCTGGTGACGCAATGGTTCACCGGAATGACGAAGCTCGGGCCTAAGCCACTCAAGGCGTTCGCGCGTACGAAGTTCAGCCTTGACTGGCTCACTGATGGAAAGCTGCCCAAGTACCGCCCAGGCACCGTCAACGATGGGTCTGAGGTTGAAGATGCGCCAGAGATCCTCGGTACGCCGCGCCTAATCCCGGTGGCTGGCCGTGTTCAAGCCGGGCCCGATGGCCTCCTCCACGTGGACGACTTCCCTCCCGAGCATCCGGAGGGGTATATGGCTTGGTACACGTCGTGTGTAGAGGCATACGCACTACGCGTGCGCGGTGAGAGCATGAGCCCTCGTTATCTGCCGGGCGAGTTCGTCGGCGTAGATCCGTGCGCAGAGGTGCTGCCCAGCGACGAGGTGATTGTGCTGATGCATGACGGCCGCCGGATGATCAAGCGACTCCTGTGGGTTCGCGACAAGCAGGCCTGCTTTGAATCGGTCAATAAGGACTACCCGAATATCGTGATCGACTGCGAGGACATCATGAAGATGCACCTGGTACTCGGCCACATCCCGAAATCGGCGTTCCGGCCGAGCGTATGACGACACTCGGCAATACAGCACTCGACTTTAGGTTCGTTCGACGGGTTCGGCTGCGACTGCGCGCAGGCATCTCGGGCTTCGAAACCGAACTGGTCATCGATGGCGGCGATGTAGTTGCGGTGCCGGCTGCCGAGGTTTCGCAACTGAAGGTTGAGCCAGCCGCGCTGCTTGCACTCCAAGTCCGCGACCAAGGTATGGAGCCAATGCTGTTCGAGGATGACTGGATCGTAATCGACACCAGCGACACTGCGCGACGCAGCGGCGAAGTGTACGCAGTGAACTGGAACGGCGAGGCATGTGTTCAGCAGCTGGTGGAGCGCGGCGGCCAGTGGTACCTGAACTACCTGAACCCCACTTTCAAGCCGATCAACGTGAGAAGCGGGCAAATCAATATCGTCGGGCGGGTTGTCTATCAGCCCGGCCGGATCGTCACGGGGCGCCTATAGTCATGAACGCAGACGAGCAAAATAAGCTAGAAGTTATCCAGGCGCTCGGCGACTATGCCAGGCGCACAAGCGAGATCATCGACCGCATTAGCGATCGTCGGAGCGTGAGCGGATTTGAGAAGGATGAACTGCAAGCACTCTATAGCTCGCTGAAGGATGACATCAAAGAGGCCGCTAAGCGCGCGAAGGTCTCTACAAGTCAGCAGCAGACAGAATGGGAGCGCTGCTATTTTGTGCCCGCCGTCATGAAAGCAGCCAACTCGCTGCGCGCTAAGACCAACAGCCACCCGATCAATTCAAATTGGATGGGGTCATTGCTCGATGCTGCGAGCGAGTTCAGTTATTACTTGTACCAGATTGAAAAGGATCGCCTAGAAGATCAGTAGCGATCAACTCGGCCAGGGCTAGTGTTCGAAGCATGTGGGCATGCATTGCCGACAGTCTCCACTCGGTCGAGGTCGAACCTTCAGTGCGAATTCGCTCAGACAGCCAAGCTGCCTTCCGGATGTCGTGCACCAGATCCAGCGCCTTGTAGTCGCCAAATTCACGCCGGTGGCGGCGACGCGCCAGCCGTGCCTCAACGCTCGCGCGGCGCAGGTTTGCTTCGCATTCGGCCGGGAAAGTGGGATCGCTCATAGTTTCACCAGTCTAGCTCTTGCGCAACAGGTTTACAACTTCGTCGTGATAATAGGTGAGATTCTTGCAACTTTCAGAGGCTATACTCGCGCGAGCGATACGGCACGCTCAGCTGCCGGCACCAGGTGTAAGCATCATGAAAAGAGCACTGATCATTGCCCTGATGGGTGTGGCGTGTGCGGCACAGGCCGCACCGAAAGCAAAGCTGAAGCAGACTGCAAAGCCCGACCCGATCGCCGGGGCGCATGAGAGGGTGAAGGACGTGCTTAAGGACCCGGACTCGGCCAAGTTCCGCACCGAGTTCGTTGCACGCGACGGCGCCGTCTGCGGGTTCGTGAACGCGAAGAACAGCTACGGTGGATACGGTGGCTTCAAGCGCTACATCGTCGAGCCCGAGCGGGTGATGCTGGACAACGGCGGCGAGGATTCCTGGAAAATGGATTCGCACTGGTATGACGTGTGCTCGGAGTTTGAATCCGCAGCGAAGTAGGAATCTTGATAACAGATAGTTCCCTCTAATGCCGAGGGACAACAAACATGCCAAAACGCATCGACTGGCACAAGGAGCTGATGGACGGGCTTCTGGAAGCCGCCAACCTAAATCGCGAGAACCCAAGTCGCTACACCAGCGAAGGCTACCTTAAACCACTCTGCGCGCCGGATGAGCACAAGCCATTCCGCAACTCCAAGCGATGCGAGGTGTGCGGCCTGGTGGTACGCGGCGAAGGCGCGAACTTGCCACTAGCGGCAGGGGAGCATTAACTGCGGTGTTCGCTTTTACTGGAGAATTACCTTGTGAAGAATGAAACCATTGAGGCACTCGCGGCGTTCGTCGAGGCGCAGCGAACTACTGATCTGAAAGCCATTTCTACGATGATTGAGCTAGTCAAGCTTTTCCCTGCCGGGCCCGCTCGCGAACCTGCGCTTGAGGCATTGCAGGCGCTCGTCCAAGAGTCAGAAAAGGTGCACCAAATTGCTGAGCGGCTTTTTAGCGTATTGGGAGGAGAGGTGAATGCAACGAGATCCTGACAACTTGCGCTACTTCAATGATGAGATTAGGCGCCTGAGAACGTCGGATCGCGCCAGCGAATCGTCGTTTGACGGAGGGGGCGGTGGCGGCTATGATCACCCCATGGAAGCTCGAGTGAAAAAATTGGAAGATGACCTGTCGGCGATGAAGTCCGACGTGGCAGTCATTCGCTCGAACTATGCGACCAAGGAAGACATGGCGAAGCTAGGCGTAGCAATGCATGCCGAGATCAATGCACAGACCTGGAAGCTGGTTACCTTTGTCTGCGGGTTCGGCACCGCGCTGGTCGCGGCTACGTATTTCATCGCCGGGCACATCGGCAAGTAGTCCCGCTCTGCTTTGGCATCGGGCTTAAGTCCTCCTCGGAGGCCGCTACAGACGGGAGATTGCAATCCACTGTAGTGTCTGATGGTCCACCTTCGGGTGGCCCTTGCTTTTGCTGCCGGCCCGCCATGCGCGGGCTTTTTTACGCCCAAGCGCTGAGACGGCGATCTACCTTGCCCGCCTCTTCCGTGGTTTCCTGGCCTTCCCTGGCGCGCCTGTAGCCGCCTTCAGATCGAACTTCGGTAGCCAGCGCTCAAACGTCGTCAGCATCGATCCAGCTGGCACGTACCACGTCTTCCGTTCCGCATCCCACCTGGCGCCCAGGCGGCGGGCCTCGTCTTTCTCCGCATACGGAACGTTCAGTTTGGTCATCACCAGCCCTTCCCTGCGCCCTCGCGCGTATTAGATAACTCATGCTCAGAATTTAGATAACGCATCTGTTACCTAATCAATCACGCTTCTACTGCCTTCGCTTCGCTGCGCGCTTCGCTTGCGGCCGCATTACTTCGTAATGCTGGCAAGCTTGCGCTTGCCGGTTTTTATTTCCTGCTTGTTAGCTTTTCTTTTTCCTTAGCCCCCAGCCCCCAAGCTTTAGCTAATACGCGTGCAAGCGCGAGCGCGTAAGTTCGCTTCCTTCAGGTGTTAGCTCGACAAGCACGCGTGCGCGCCCGAGGCACCATCCGACAGACTTTCGAGTACAAGGCTCTGTCTTCGCCACCTTGTGTGAGCCTCCCCCTTGCCCCCCCGTTTTTTTCACCAGGTCGCAGTCTCACCTTTCCCCCTACACCTGTGTGTTTTCTGCATGTAGGGCGGTCAACCGAACTCGGCTGACGGGATGAACTATAGCACACACTTTAGCAAACTAAAGAAAATGCTTGCGACTGGATATTTAGTGCGCTAAAGTACCTACATCAACGCAGCGAACTCAACCAGGAGCCCAGCGATGCAACAGATGAACAAGCCGAGCAATTAGCAGGTTCGCAACTGGATGCAGCAGCGCCAGGAAAGTCGAGTCCCGCCGCCGAGCCCGGAGCAGATCCGGACGGAGCTGGGCTGGAAGATGGTTGAGGCAGAGCGCGAGAACACGAACAGGAGCAAACGATGAGCAACACCACCCCGAATCCGCTGGCCCGACTCGTACTCGAGGCGCAGCAGATCATCACGAAGGCAGCAGTGCCTGGCGCCAACAAGGCAGTAGCAATCGAGCGCCTGGCGGGCCTTCTGTGCACGCCGGTAGCGCACCTTGCGCTGCTCGATGCCGTGGGCGCCGATGGCGTGCGCACTGCGCCCGCGGCCCTGGCTTGAGGAGCGAGCGATGAGCGCAATCCCTAAGCCCTGGACCGACACCTACCTCCGCAACGCGATCCGCGACGAGATCGGCCTCGCACGCCTGATGGGCTTCACCGTGGCGATGCCGGGCGTGATCACCGCAGTAACGGAACTGATCCCGACGCAGAAGCGCGGCTACCGCTTCCTGGCGCCGACCTCGTCGCACGGTGCCCTGCCCGCCTGGCGGCGCAACTGGAACGCGGCCGGCCCGCTGATCGGTGAGCTGGGCCTGCGCGTGCTGCCGGATGACGAAGACGGATCAGTGTCTGCCGGCACCGGTGGGCGCCGCAACGTGACGGAGCGCTACGAGGAGCACCCGAGCCGAGATGCCGCAATCATGGCGGCGATCGTGCGGGCAGCGATTCTGGCCCTGGAAGCCCGAGTCGAGCAGTAACCCTTTCGCTCGATATCGAGCCGCCGGCACGGCGCCAGTGCGAACCAATCGACTAACGAAAAAGGAAATCATGGGCCTCGATATCTCCGCCTTCAGCGGCATTGAAAAAATTGATTGTGTCTTCGACGCGGACGGCGATGCCATGCATCCGGTGACGCGTGCGCCGATCGACTATGACGTGCGCGTGTATGCCAACCCGGATTTCCCGGGGCGCGCCGCCGGCGTCGAAGACCGCGCCTGCTATGTCAGCAAGGACAGCTGCGGCCTCAGCATGGGATACGGCGCGTACAACGCCTGGCGCAACGAGCTGGCCAAGCTCGCAGGCTACCCCGAGACTCGCCAGGTCAACTACGGCATTGCCGAAATGCGCTACGACGCCGGCGCTTGGCTGGCGTCGAGCGGCCCATTCTGGGAGCTCATCAATTTCAGCGACTGCGAAGGGACTATCGGGCCGATCGTCAGCGCAAAGCTGGCCAAAGATTTCGCGGAATTCGAAGAGCGTGCGAAGGCGGTGGGCGGCCACTTCTACGACCGTTACCACGAATGGCGCGAAGCGTTTGCCATGGCGGCCGACAGCGGCTTGGTCAACTTCCATTAATCGTACCTAGCAACCACACGCCCAGGAGAACAGCATGGCCTTCCGCATCACCGTAATCGACAGCGCTGGCATCAAGCAGCGCCCCTATATCGCCATCGGCAACCGCGATGCTTTGATGGACGCCGAGTATGACGCCGGCGCCCTGGGCGTCACCGTGCTGGGCGTTCCTGCGGAGCGTGCGCCGTGACCCGCGTAACCGAGCGGGAGATCGCGACTGCCAAGTTCAAGCTGGCCGGCTTGATGATCCTGGGCGTAGTGGAGGCGATCGTTCTGGTTGCCACGAAGTGGGGCCAGTAATTCAAGGCGCAGCGCGTCAATAACGAAAAACAAGGAATCCAAGAGATGTGGTTCAAGAACCTTCAGCTTTACCGTCTTCCCCGCGCCTGGTCGATGACTGCCGACGCGCTTGCCGCCTCCCTCGCCTCTCAGGCCTTCTCGCCGGCGACCAGCAGCGAACTGCTGCGCCAGGGCTGGGCGCCACCGCGCGGTGACGGCGCGCCGCTCGTGCACGTCGTGAACAGTCAGTTCCTGCTGCAGCTGGCGACCGAGAAAAAGATCTTGCCGGCGAAGGTGATTGCGCAGGTTGCCGCGGCGCGCGCCGATGAGCTGGAGAAACAGCAAGGCTTCCCGCCGGGCAAAAAGGCGATGAAGGAACTGAAGGAGCGCGTGGCCGATGAGCTGCTGCCGCGCGCATTCTCGATCCGCGGCAACACCTGGGCCTGGGATCGACCCGATCAACGGCTGGCTGGTGGTCGACGCGGCGAGCCCGAACAAGGCCGACGACGTCATCAAGCTGTTGCTGAAAGCCGTCGACAAGATGCCGCTGGAATCGGTGCGCGTGCAAAGCTCGCCGGTGGCCGTGATGACCGGCTGGCTGGAATCGGACGAGGCGCCGTACAACTTCACGATCGACCAGGATACGGA
>Ga0308160_10000454_pt1 | contig 79248 bp, 117 predicted proteins | sample PhyFR1_FD_201036 | JGI IMG/M metagenome (GOLD analysis project Ga0308160, IMG submission 201036) | Phyllosphere microbial communities from UC Gill Tract Community Farm, Albany, California, United States - DLSLF.R1 | ecosystem: Host-associated > Plants > Phyllosphere > Unclassified | place...
CCCCGTGTGAGTGAGATGGTTGCCGTCGGCTGGGAAAGAGGCTCGGAGGGAGCGTTGTCGGGTCAGCGGGGGAGGCTGCTGCGGATGGCCGGTTGCATTGCCGGCCTGGTCCCGCCCGGCCGTTGCCGGTACGGGCGACGACGTCGACTTGAAGTATGCCGAGGGGCGCAAATCCAAGATGAGGTCAAGATGTTGGCAGAGCACAGAGTACAACGTTGAGGCGGGAGCCGGCCTGCCGGAAGGGGAGAGGAAGCGAAGACGATGTCGAGAGCGTCCTTTGGTTGAGGAGGGAGGGTGAAGACGAAGGCGAGGTCTATGGCATGGGGAGGGGGTGAGGATGGGTTGCGCGCGGGAAGTTCGAAGGTCCGGCGCTCAATACAACCTAGAAAGATCCCGCCTAAAGCGTCCTTCCTCGTCGAGAGGCAGGGCTGGGAGGTTGAAGCAGACGGCAGCGGGTGGGCCGGTGAGTGCGGCCGCGGAAGGATGATGAATGGAGAGACGTGCGAAGAAGCAGAGGATGAAGGGCCGCAGGGTGGTGTAGTGTGGGCGGCCGGGAGTCGAGCAGCGAAAGATGGAAGGGAGGTTGCTTGCTGGCGGAAAGTGGAGATGATCCGAACATCGGGTCGCAGAGGGAGTTAAGACTCGGCAGTCTGCAGTCAGGCTCTGGCCGAGTCCTCAGCGGCGTCGTTTTCGGCGGGTGCCGCGACTGCTTCGCGACCCTCGCGTAGACGGCGAATGTAACTGACGACCCAGCGGACCTGCTCGTACGTCTCGATCGCCTTGACGCTCCGTCGCCGACGGATGACAGAAATGACGTCGCGCGCGATTTGAAGGTCGGCCCGGGCATACGCGCCGTGCTCGTCGCCAAAGAGGAAGCGCTCCTCTTCGTCGTCGTCGCCGCCGTCCGGGTGGCTCACCGGCGTCGTGTACGAGGCCGAGGCGGCCATCGCAAAGGAAGGGACCTCGCCCGTCTCGGGCACGAGGCCCATCTTGAGCGCCCAGGCGCAAGCGACGAGCCCGGCCCGGCCGACGCCGCCCCTGCAGTGGGCAAGGACGCTGACGCCCTGGAGGGTAAAGTCGCGGACGATGTGCTCGATCGCGCCGTCAAAGCGGGCGAGCGAGACAGGCGTCAGGCCCTCGGGCATCGGGATCCGGACGAGGGCGAGGCCGAGCTTGGCGCAAAGCGATGCGTAGAGGGCGATTGGCGAGCCGAGGTAGAGGAGCTCAGAGTCGTCGAGACAGCTGTCGGTTGGTCACCGCGCGCGTCAGCGTTCAAATACGGATTGGGTAGAGTCACCTCCCCGCGAGGCAGGGCAGGCTGACAGTCAGATGAAAGGGGCCGCACCAGATCATGGCGCCAACGCCGAGGCTCTTGATCCGCCGGAGGTCGGCCTCCAGGTCGCGGCAGATGGCGCCCCGACCTTTGACAGGCCCGCCGAGGCGGACCTTCTTGCCCGGGCACGAGCTCATGAGGAAGTTGCCGACCTGCCGGCCGGCCCGCTCGTGCTCAGGCACAAAGACGTCGGTCGCCGGCGCCGACTGGGCGAGCCGCGGGAGAGAGAGCAGACAGGGTAGGTCGAGCGTTGCTGGTGGGTCCGTAAGCGGGTGCGAGAGCAGAGGCGTGAGCTTGCCGAGGGACGAGGGTGGGATGAGGATTGAGATGCTGAGTGTCACAACAGCGAAGCGACGGGTTCATTAGCCAAGCTCTGCAAGCACAGGCGAGGGAGGGATAGACGAGACGACGCACTTGATTGGGTGCGTGTCGGACGTCTTCATCGCGCCGGGCGAGAGACCGCCGCTCTGCGCGCTTGGGAGGATGAGCTGCGCCGAGTCGGCGACGTGAAGTCCTACGCTCGGTCCGGGCGAGCGTTGCCGGCCGGCCTCGATCGAAGCAAAGATCTCCCCCACGGCCGCCGTTACCGACGACGAGGTCGACGACGAGGAAGAGGACGGCGGGGAGGAGGGTGATTGCGGAGGGTGGATAGGCTCGGCGATAGCCTCCCGGATGCGCTGCTCGACGCCGCTACCGTCTGGCTGCTCGCTGGTGTGTGCCGTGCGAGGCAGCCTTTCGTCGATTCGTACTAGTCCGTCCTCCGAAGGCTCCGGCTCGACCTCGCGGGAGGACGCCCTGACGGGATCCGTCTTGCCGACGGCGATCCCGTGCAGGCCTTCCTCCTCGGCGAGCGCCCGGCCGGACGCCGGTTCGAGTGCGGCGACGACGATGTGGTGCTCGAGCTCTTCCCGCGTCTGATTGGCCTTTGAAGGCTCGACCGATGTAGAGGTCGAGACAGAGGATTCCGACGACGACAGGTCTGCGACCGAGGATCCTCCCTTTGAAGTCGTGTCGCTTGCCGACGACGACGACGCGGCTGAGGGGCAGTGTGTTCCTTGGAGCGCTGGGTCTGCTGCGCAGGGCGGGCAAGCTGGCACGCCGGCCGACGAAGCCGACGCTGCCTCGGCGAGCTCGGTCTCAAACGCCGCCTGGTGGTCCATCGTCTGCCGGACGTGATCTGGCAGCTGAATCGTCAAAGGGACGTAGTAGATGGGCGCGCCTGTTCAGAGTGGGGGAGGGGGAGCGCGTCATCTCGTCGGTCAGCCCTCGTTCCCGCGCGCCATTATCGGGCCGTGCCGAGCGCCCGGTCAGAAAAAGGATAGGGATGAGACGCGCCGGCCGGTCCCCACTTGAGCCGGTTGTACTCGCTCCGGTGGTGCTGCGAGCAGAGCTCTGAAAGACCCTCGTAGTCCTTGACGAGTTGCCGTCGACGCATCTCCTCGTCTTTGGGAAGTTGACCGGCCGGCTCGGTGGCTGGCAACGCCGGCGGCGGCGGCGGCGCGGACCGCTGCTGCCCCTTCTCGACCGTCGCCGCCGTCGGCTCCTCCTTGACCGGAACTGGCAGCGCCTGCACAGACGCTGGCTTGGACGCCTGCGTCGACGATGGCGGAGCGCGCTCGGTTGCCGCCGGTGGGTGGTAGGCCGCCCGCTGCTGCTGCTGCTGCAGTCGATGCGGTGCGGGCGGCTTGGGTGACGGCCTCGCGCCCGGTGCCGGCTGCCTGTGAGCGGGCGCGTAGAACGCCGCTGGTGGCGAGGCCGGCGAGAGGACCGTCGACGTCATGCAGGCGGGTTCGGTAGGAGGGGTAGACGAAAGAGTAGTGTGGCAGGGCGGTGAAGGGGAGGTCAGGTCGGGCGAGCCCCTCCAGCCCTTGCTCGGGGCGGCGGCGGCGGGCACGAAGGGGGGCGACGCTCCACAACGACGCGCAGCAGACCTAAGCCTCGAAAGTCCAGACCGCCGGATTAGGCTAGGGCAGACTCGAACGGGTCGTCAATAAGAGGTAGGTCTGTGGTGAGTGTAGGGTGCAAGAGGTGGCTATGCGAGATGGGCGGCGGGATTTGGAGGATCCGGCAGGTAGGAGCATGAGGCTGGGCATGAGAAGGAGAGGGACGAAGGGCGTCCTGTGCTAAGCCGTGGCGGTTGAGTGGCGAGGGGAAGTGGTCCGTCGGCGGAAGTAGACGGGGAGGAGGACAGGAAGGAGGGGCATTCGGGAGGAAGATTGTACAGAGGCGGGAGCGGACGAGAAGGCCCGGTATGGCTGGGCGGTCGTCCATGAACTGGCAAGGAAGGGAGCGTGTCGGGGAAACGAGCGTGAAGGGGTGAGTAGACGACAAGAGGAGGGTCAACTTTTGTAGGATCGGTATGGGTTGCAAGAGCGAGTGAGGTGGTCCGCGGTCGGGCCGACCGAAGATGGCGAAATGACGCCGAGTCGAAAGGGTATCGGAGGCGCAGAGGCGTAGTAGAGCGATAGGTGGAGGTCGAGCGACAACAGGCCCTGTCGGGCTAGTTAGTTGCCGCCCGCCATGGCCCGGCCAGCATTCTCGTAAGCGTCCTCGGCCCTGAGGACGCTCTCGCGCCGCTCGTATGCGCCCGACTGGCCGAAGCGGGTCGACCGGCTCGTCACCGGCGGCCGTGCCTCGGTCCGGAGCATCGCGTTGCCCATCGCCATCCGCGCGAGGTTGCCGCCGGCGCTGCTGCCGCTTGCGCCGGACGAGGGAAGGTTGGGTCCTGCCTGGGCCGTCAGGCCGGCCGTCGACCGTGAGCGGGGCATGCTCGGTCGGAAGCCACCCGAAGCCGTCGATGTGGCCGAAGGGCCGAGGACGTCTTGCGTCTTGCGGAGGAAGGGTGAGGGGATCTCGGCCTCGTTCTCCTTCTCGAGCCAGCGGGCGGGCGAGCCAGGGTAGAGCTGGCGTTCGATCGTCGCGAGCGACGAGGACGAGGCGGACGAAGGCAGGTGGAAGCCGCTCGTCGTCGGCAGCGCTGGCCGCGACGGTGGCCGCTCGGACCGCTCGGGCCCGGTTCCAAGGAAGGGGTTCGTCGGCGACGGCCGTCGAGGCGCCGGAGCCGAGCCCAGGCCCGCGGTTGAAGTCCGGGGTTGACCGACCGTTGTCGACTGGTGGAGCCCGCCGCCGCGGCGCACCGAAGACTGGACCGAGTGCATCGTCGTGTCGGCCATAAAGTCACTGGGGCTCTCGTCCCTCGCGCGATCGGCCCGCGCGGCGGCGGCGAGGTTGCCCATCGACTTGGAGGCGAGACGGGAGGGCGTCCCTGCCCGCCGCAGCGAGGATGGCGCAAGATTGGCCGCCGAAAAGGCCGGCTTGGTCGGCGTGTTGAGGTCAAAGACGCTTGAGTCGCGGCTCCGGGCAGCGTTGGCGGCGCCTGTAGGAAGGCTGGTTGCCGAGCAGGAGTCTCGGGTCAGCACGCATCCAGGCACAGAAAAACGCAGGAAAGAAGGGGCCTTACTTTCGCTCTTCGAGCGGCTTGGGCACGAATGACCGGCGAGGGACTCGGCTTCCGACCGCTTTAACGGCGCTGCCGGGGATGTCCATAACGCCGTCCATGTCGGTCGGGCTCTGCTCGCCGCCGCCCGAGTAGGCGCCCGTGCTCGGCCGCCTGACTGCCTGCTGTGGCTGAGGTGGCGGTTGCTGCTGCTGCTGGGCGACAGCGGCTGATGACGAAGTCGAAGACGACGACGCTGCCGCCCGCTTCTCGTCCTCCCAGCGCTCGCGCTCCGCTCGTAGCGCCTCCCGCTCGGTGAACGCGTCCCGCCGGGCGGCCGCAAGCTGGCGTTCGAGGTGGCGCTCGTGCTTCGTGCAGATGATCTCACGCTCGTGAACGGCCGCCTCGCGGCTGAGAATGGCCTGCTCGCGCTTGTCCAGCTCCATCGCCTCTGCTTTGAGCTTCGCCGCCCTGTGGAACACACGTCACCGGCGTCAGCTCGGGGATCAACGCCTGGACGGCCAAAGAGCACATATGACGCACTGAGATTTGTTCTCGCGCCTCTGCCTAACGATGTTCATCTGCGGGTGGGCGAGGAGGTCGTTTGCGCTGGGCCGGAGCTTGGGGTCAAACTCGAGCATGCGGAAGATGGCAGTCTTGAGAGTTGAGTCCACGCGGCGGGGGAGGGGTGGGATCCGGCGCGAGCGCAGCTGATTGGCGAGATCATTGTGCGTCTTGGCCTGGTGGAACGGCGGGCTGAAGATCGAGCGGGATGTCAGCGCGTCGGTCTCTTGTCAACGAAAGGTGGGCCGGGAACTAGCGAGACAAACGTACTGGAGGGCAACCATCTCGTAGATAACGCAGCCGAGCGCCCAGATGTCGCTCTTGCTGTCGTAGCTCGACTCTGAAAAGAGCTCGGGCGACATGTAGTAGGGCGTGCCGACGTACGTGTTGGCAAACGTCGCCGCGCCGAGCGCCTTGGAGAGGCCAAAGTCGCCGAGCTTGACGTTCTCGCGCGAGTCGTCGAGAAAGACTGGCGAGGCGAAAGCGACGCGTCAACGTGTGCGATCTCCTTCAAAGAGAAAGCGCAGACGTACCATTGTCCGGCTTGAGATCGCGATGGAGGACGCGCTCACGCTCCTTGCCGCTCTCCCTCCGCCCAACCGGCACCCCCCGACTCGGCGGTCTCCTGTCGGCCGCCGCTGTCGGCTCCTCCTCCTCGCCGGTCCCGCTGCCGCCCCCACTGTGGCAGTGCTTGAGGGCGAGCGCAATCTGGTAGAAGTAGTCCCAGATGGTCTCCTCCGAGATCTGCCGGCTCGAACGCTCGCACTCGCGGATCAGGTGCGAGAGGTCGCCCCCGCCGCAGTACTCCATGATGATGTGAATGATGCCGCGGTCCTGGTCGAGGATCTACGAGAAGGGCGCGATAGCTCGGTTAGGGCAGGGCCTCGGTGCAGATGGGTAATCGAAGAGGCAAGGGCAGAAACGGACCCGCTCAATGAAGCCGACGATGTTGGGGTGTTGCAGCCTCGAGAGGATGTTGCTGCAGACAGGAAACAGCGAGACCTCGTCAGCCTGATGCCGTGTTGACGGTCGAGCACGCCGCCCTGCTCGTTCGCAGGACGTCGCGACCGTCGACAAAGTTGCCTGGCAGACGACCAGCGGCCAAGGAGCAAGGGAGAGCACGTACACCTCGGCGACGAGCTGCTGCTTGTCCCGCTGCGTCATCTTCGAGAAGTTGAGCTGCTTGCGGGCGAGTTGCTGCAGGAGGCGCGCACCGCGATGAGCAGGCCGGGGAGAGTGATGCAACGGGAGAAAAAGGAGGTTGGCGGTCGGGTTTGGCGGAAGCAGGAGAACATGGACGCGTAGGAGGATCGGCGGCGAGAGACACAAGCAAGGGTGGGTGTCAGCGGGCCCGTCTTGGCTGGTCGAGCCCCCGAAGAGCGCCGGAGGGGCAAGCCAAGCTGCGACCGCGGCTTTCGCCCGTCGGTCGGTCGAGCTCTCGGCGATGGAGGCAGTCGAGAACGCACCATGCCGTCGCTCTTACGGGTCACCTTGTGGATGACGCCGAACGAGCCCTGGCCGATGAGCTCGCCCTCGGTGTACGCGTCGAGGTGGGCGAGGCCGTGGTAGGCCGGACCGTTGGTGCCCGAGGCGGCAGCAGCGGCAGTGCCAGCGGCCGACGGTGGGCGGGAGGACGACGCCTGGGCGTGGGAGGCGGCCATCGGATGGCGGTCACGGCAGATGCCGGTCGATGGGGGTGAGGGAGAGGAGGGGTGAGAGGAAGAAGGAGCTTGGGGAGGGCGAGCCTCGAGCTGGCGTTGCGGCGGCGCGGCGCGGCGGGCGGGGCGGGTTGACTGACGCTCCGGGCCAGAGAGGCGGGTCTCGGAAGGAAGCGGCGGATGGGCGACGAGAGGCGGCGGCTGGAGCAGGTTATGCTCCTGAGCTGGCAGTCCTGAGAGTGCTCTCGAGGAATCCTCCTAGGTGGAACTGGCCGAGAAGAGGGAGGGACTGGTGGGTTGGCGGAAGGCGAGCAGGAAGGGGCGAGCAAGAGAGTCGTCAGCGCTCCGGCGGCGGGTCGTCGCTGAGCTTCCGGTCGGCCGGCCGGTCACCGCTCGAGGAAGGGCGGGCCGCGGCAAAGGGGCCAGACAGAGACACCCACGAGAGAGGCCGGAACGTTCACCTCTGATCTTTCTGGATGTCGAGCGTCTGCGGGTTCTTGAGGAATGTCCTTGCGTTGGTGCGGAGGCGGAGCAGCAGGCAGGGTCTAACAGGTCAGGCGGGCGGGCTGGCGGGCGGGCTGGCGGGCGGGCGCGGGCAAGATGGAAAACAAGGCGCGTTCAGGCGCGCGCGCGCCTGCTCTCTCGCTCTGTCTCGCCGGCGCTAGCAGGCGCGCAGGCCGCCCAGACGGCCCAGTTCGGACAGAGCGCCGCTAGAGACCCTTCCTCCGGAACCGACTCTCGAGCCCCAACCTGCCATCCCTGAACCGCGTCCAGTAGCGCGACCTTCTTTTCAACTTCCAACCTCAGGTGCGCTCTTGTCGTTGCTTACGAGCCTGCCGCACGCCGCCGGCGAGAGGCTGATAGACTCGTCTGCCTGCGCCGCCCCCTTCCTCGCCTCGTTGCCTCCGGTCGACCTGTCCTCAGCCCACTCGACACCCAGTCGGATCTCCACCGTCGACTCTCCTTCCTCGGCAACAGACTCTTCTGCAGCTGAGAAAGATCGCTTCATCCTCGACACCTCCTTCAAGCGAGAAGCCCATCTGCGGCATCCGAACGCCTCAAGCCTCGTTCGTAGCCGGGCCAGCCGACAGGCGCATGGTCCTCCTCCCTTAGCGCCACCCTTCCTCGGCCTCCCTCCTCCGCCGCTGCTTCCTCGCCGAACCGACTCCGGCGCCATGCCGTTTGCATCGCGGACCAATGGCACACCTTCGTCTACCTCGCTCAGGCCAATGAAGACTGGCGGCGGCCCGTCCCGCAGCTCTCGAGAGCCTTCTCCGCCAGCCGACCGAGGCTTGCCAAGCTTGTCCGGCGCCAGCCTACCTCCATCGCCCTCCAAGGTAGGCCGGCCTGTCGCGTCCAGCTCAGCAACCTCCCTCCTGTTCGACCCGACTCAACAGGTCCCAACGCTTCCGCCGCCGTCATCATGCGCCTCGTCGGTCCGTGCAGCAGCGAGTCGACGGCCCTCGGCGACCGGCTCGCCGCTCGTCTGCGACCCAACGGCGCAGTCGTCGACTCGCCGGCCGTCGGCCGTCGGCGCCGGCCTCCTTTCACCGCTCGGACACGCCAACGACGGCCGCCCGCCGTCGTCGCCTTCACGATCCGTCTCGTCTCCACTCCAGACCGCCGGAGGAGGAGGAGGAGGCGGTCTTGCAATTGCGCTTGGCAACGCCCTCAAGCCCAAAGCAAAATGGGCGCGCGGCCTCACCCGCCGAGGGTCGTCAAGCGCCATGAGCGTCCTCGGCGACGGCGGCCGCGGTGACAGCCCTACGACGCTGATTGGCGCCTCCGCATCGACGCCATCGCTCTTGCTCACTGGCGGCGGACGGGTCGACGGCGGCGGCGGCGTATCGACCAACGCGCGCCATCCGACCCTCATCTCCTCTCTGCGGCCGACCACGACCCACGGCGGGCCCAGCCACGTCCGCTCGTCGACGACGACGACGACGCCGGTCCACGCCTCGACGTCCTTGCGCCAGCCGGCCCCTCGGTCCGCCCCGCCAGGAACGACGACCCACCCCTCTTCCTCCCCGTCGACGCTCGCCGTCCGCAGCAGCCCAGCCAGCGCCGCCAACACACGCGAGCCGCCGCTCGAGCGCAAGCCGTCGCGCCTCTTCTTCTCGCTCCGCAAGAGCTCGGCTGCACGCCGGCCATCTGCGGCCTCCCTCTTTGGCGGCTCGCAGGCGGGGCCGACGGGCGCGGCCGGACGAGAGATCGATGTCGGCGCGCCGTTCAACTGCCAGCATGGTGCGTTATCCTTCGAACGATGCTGATGTGCAACCTAAGCGAGATGCTGAAGTGGTGATTCCGAACGCTCGGCCTTCAGACCTACACGTCGGCATGGACGATCTGACGGCGCTCCCGGCAGAGTGGATCGCTCAGCTCAAGGTTCGTCTCCTCGCGTCGATAAAGCTCACCGACCGCTTCGCTGCTGACGTGCCATCGGACCTTGCGTTGCAGGCCCAGGGCTTATCGAGCGAACAGCTCCTCAAGCTCGCGCGTGACAAGAGTCGGTCGGTCGCCGAACGAGAGAAGGTTGCGCCTCGTCCGATCGGCCAGCTTGCGGCAGACAGCCCCCAGCAGGTGGCTCTCGCCAACATCGGACCGTCCGAAGCATCGCGCGAGACACTCAACGCGTCGTCCAGCCCGTCATCCACCCCGTCGGATGATTCAATTCGAACCGAGACGCCCCCCTCCTCGCCGGCAGCAAGCGAACCGGCCTTGATTGTCAGGCCCGATGTCGAGTGTTTGTCCGTGACGACCGAGCGCGTCAGTCCAATTCCCGACCGCACCCCCGCCCTCTCGCTACCGATGCCGCTCCTGCCGCTCTCGTCAACGACGTCCGAGCCCGCAGACACGTGGGCTCAGGGCCTGCTCGGCGCTTTCTCCTCGACAAGCCCTCTGAGCGACGGCTCGCTCGGCAAAGCAGGCGCGCGCAGGTCTCTCCCGCCTACAAGGCGAGTCTCGAGCAGCGCCCCGCCCCTCGGCTCGGACGGCAACGGCAACGTTGCGCACGGCCATTCGCAAAGCCTCTCGTTCCTCTCGGCCTGCAAGACGTATGACGCCGAGCGGGGCTCAGCGGGCTCTGGCTCGCTCGCGCCGCCCCTCCTGTGGAAACCCCTGTCGAAAGACTCGGCCTCCCTGGGTCTCGGTGCGCCTCCGGCGAAGCCCTCGCTCGATCATGGAGAGAGGTCAGCAAGTCGAGCATCGTCGACCCGTCCTCGGGAAAGCTCGTCCGATCACGGCCACGGCGGGGTCGATGGAGGCGCCATAAATGGCCAGAGGGGTGTCGGCAGCGACGACGACGATCGGCCGCCTCGACGCCGACAGCGGCAGGCTCGCGAATCGAGCGACTCCTTCGCGACGGCAGCGAGCGAGCCAGACGGTTCCTTACCGCCTAACTCGTACTCCATGGACGGCTTGGAGGAGTTCGGCGTGTCACCGGTCGAGTCCGCGCCGGTGCCTTCGGGCACATTCGGCCAGGTCGCTCGTCCGGCGTGGCTCGATGGCCGGCGGACCAGTAACGCCAATGACGGCAGCGAGGAGTCTGGACCGCTGCCCGACCTGCTCTCGAGCATCTCCTCTTCCGGCCACCACCGCTCCAACCCAGCAGCCAGAGCAGCGGCCGACTCGCGGCTGTCGGTCGCCTCGCGCTTCACGGCCACCTCGCGCGTCACCTCGCTCTCACCCTCAACCTTCTCGTCGTCCGACTTCCATTCGCACGAGGGCCAGCTCGTCGAGGACGCCGTCATCTCGCGTGCTGTCCACCTCTCGTCGCGGCCGGTCGGCGACTGGGCGCATCACGATGGCAAGGCCATGCGGCTCACCGTCTTCGAGCCGGCCTTCTTGTGGCCTGCCGAGGCTCCGACCAACGACGGCCGGTCGCCCGTCTCGCTCACGGCCCGGACCGACGACCAGCCTCCTGTGGATGCGTCCTCTGGTGTCCGCTTCAGCTCAGACTCACACGCCTCGTCCTCGCTCGTCGATGGCGCGGAGGACGACGACGACGACGCCCGGGAAGGCGTCGATGCACTCGATCAGGCCGTCCAGATCTTTCGGGCTAAGAGCCTCGACAACCTGCGCGCGCTCATTCGATCCGAATCGTCCCGGTCGGGTGCTCTTGTTGACCCGGCTTGACGAGGGAGTCGTACCGATTCAGGCTTTTTCCCCGTCACTCCTTTCTCTTCTCCCCCTCGCACTCTGTTCTGTTTCGTGTTTTACCCCCGACCGACGCAATTTACCCTTGACTCATACCCTCCCCTTTGCTCGCCCCATTCCACACGCCTCTATCTACACCCTTGCCGAACGCCTGATCGTCGCTTTATGAGCGAGAAATGCTCGCGGCGCGACCCGTGTATCGCATGGCGCCTCGCTACAATACCCGGGACGGATCAATAAGCGACGCCCTTGACGCCCTCCCAAGCCCTCTCGACGAGCGTTTCCCAGCCCTCGAGCCCGGCGCCTGCGCAAGGGTTCGGACCCTGTTCAAGAGCAGTCCGGAGGCTCTTGACGACCGGCGCAAACTTGGTCTGCTTGGCCGCAAGGATACGGTGGAAGGCATGCTTGCTGAGCCTGTAGAGAGAACGAAGGCGTCCATTGTAGGGAGGTGAGCTGGAGGTCGCAGCGTTGAGCCGACGGCAAACGTACCAGCAGATGACGGCCTTGTCGACGGCGACCTCGGCCCCTGCCGCACGCGCCGCCTTAGTCTTCGCACCGCTAACGACGGTCGCATAAGCAAAGTCGCCAACCTCGTCGATGATGCCTGCGGAGGACGCCGCGGTCAGCTTGAGCGAACAGGCGTCGACGGCGTCAAGACCAGACGCACGCAGAAGGTGCGATGCATGCAGTTTGGCATCGAAGCAGAGCGCTGCGGCGAGGTGGACGGCCTTCATGGCGCCATGGGCGACGTTTTGGTAGACGTTGGCGTAGACGACCGAGCGCGAGTTGAGGCCGGTATCGTTGAAGGCGATCGAGCTCTTGAGGGCGACGTTACTAGGGTATCCAATCGGCGGCTGTCAGCACCCGGGACAGACGCACGTTTGCGTCGACAGAGACACTCACCGGAGGATCTTGGACCGAAGGCTGAGGCCGGGCTGCCGCCTAACGTCAACCGTCAGCGTGTTCTTGACGTCTGCAGCGGGTAGAGTCCAAACGGGTCAGCGCTGACCGCGATCGGTTGCCTGGCATTGCTTGGACTCACTGCCCGTATCGCGCGAGTAGTCGCCCATCATCGCCAGCGTCCGGGTATCGATCAGCCGGCCACACCACGGGAAGCGGTCTACAGACCAGGGTGTCTTTTGTCAATGACAGTCAAGCCGAAGTGCTGCCGCAATGGTCTCGGAGGGAACGCACCGCCGATAAGGACCTTGGGCGTGGCCTGGTTGAGAACGGCGCACTCGAAGCCGCTGAGCAGCGTCTTTTCTGGCGCGACGTAGCAGCCGTACTTTGGATGGCCTGTTGGTAGCTAGCGCACGGGGGTCAGCAGCTGATGCTGTCTTTGGACTTGCGAAGAGCGTGGGGCGCACCGGCATGCATGGTGCGGACGAAGTGCACGGCTTTTGCCCGATCCTGCAGTGAAGGGAGCACGCGTCAGTAGATGAGGATGGACGAGGATGGACGAGGAGGAGGACAAGGTAAGACAAAGACGCACCGTCGTGACGAGCAGAAAGTCGTCGACGAGCCGGACGAGCATCTATGGGACGGCCAGGCAGCAGGTCAGCATCCAGGTCGGCCGATCTAGCGAGATAAGGCAGGAGTGACGCACGCTGTCCGAGGCCTGGGTGTAGGCCAGGTGCTTGCGCTCCATGTCGGCGTACAAAAGGCTGCAGAGGTAGGTTGAGACGACGCTACCCTGGGGAATGCCCTTCGCTTGTCGATAAAAGGCGCTGCCGATCTGTTCCCTGGGAAGTATCAGCGACGGCTGGCTAAAAAGACAACGCATCCGATACTCGCGCACCTTGATCGTATTGCTCTGGATGTGCTCTCGCAGAAGTGCTGCAACTTGATCGCGGCTGATGAAAGTGCTGTGCGCCTGGAGTCGAGGGCGTGTTCGGTCAGACGTGCTCAGCTCCGGACTGTCAGAGATGAGCGCACCTTGTCCATAAGGACCTCTTTCGAGTGGTCGCGCGACATCGCTACTGCTTGGTCGGGAAATGAGGGCGTTGTGCCTGGTGCAGGGACGGGCAAGAGTCAGCCTTTAGGGAACCTCATCCGAGACAGAGGCCCGAGCGCACCGAACGGAAAGGCCTGGTTGAGGAAGCGCTTCTTGACCTGGCCGCCAGTCAGCTTGGCCTTGTTGAAGCCGACGATCTGGTAGTCCTCGTCCTGTCAGGGAGCACGAGGAGCGATCAGCGCGCGGTCGCAAAAACGAGCATCTCCGGGACCGCACCTCATCGAGCAGATCGCTCAGGACGTCCATGAGCGTGCTCTGCTCGATCGTGTCAAAGCACGAGCGAACGTCGACCTTGGCGAAGTACAGCTGGGGTCTGCGGGCGGATGGTCAGGTTCAGTCAAGAGGATGCCGGCATCAAGGTGAGCAGGCCGCTGTCAACGTACAGCGTGCCATCGGGGAGTCGCGCGCGACCATAGAAGGCGCGCAGGCGAGGATAGATGTCGTCCGCGCTAAGGATAGACGAGCCAAAGATCTCTGGCTCGGTGGTCTGCAGAAGGTCGAAGGAGTGTGTTTGAGCAGCGCCCCTTGTAATTTAAAAACGCAAGCGCGTCGCACCTTGTGATGGACGAGCACGCTGAAGGTCTCTTTGAGACGGGCGTTGATCGACTTCTCGGCGTTGTTGGGCACACCCTCGACGGCCCTCGGCTTGCGGCGAAGATTAATGATGGGTCGGACGCCAGTCTCTTTCGGCAGGAGCCGGACCTGCGAGTGGCCGAGCTGCCGATAGCCGCCTCCGACGACTTTGTTGGCCTCAAACTGGCGCATAAGGCCGGGAGGGAAGCGCACGTTAGCCTTGCAAGAGGATTAGCCCAGCTTGGGAGTACGCACGTCGGGCACCTCTTTGTAGACGGTCGCCTGCAGCTGCTTGAGGACTGGCCGGCTTAGAACGTCCCAGTCGTCCTGCCTGAAGAAGAGGACCTCCTTCTTGTAGGCGGCGCTCTCGGTAACGTAAAAGTTGGTCTGGCGGAAGGAAAGCTTGGATTGTCAGTCTCGGACACGGGCCCCGCAAGAGGTTAAGGACCGACCTTCAGCAGAGGGATGAGGAAGCCGTCGAACAGCCACCAGAGAAACTCGGCGAGCAGCTCCCTGCGCTTCCTCGCGTCGCCCTCGGTGACGCGAGCGCCTGGGACGAAGCCGGCCGGTGCAAGCCAAGCGCAATCCATGACCTTGAAGCCCTGGAGGAGCGAGTGCAGCGTGCACGTTTCATGGCGGCGCTGGCGGAGGAAAACGGTCACGTCTGCGAGAACACAGGACGTTGTCGTCAGTAGACGAACGATCGGCGCAGGCGCAGTGAGAGCACGTACGGTGAAGCACGAGGTTCTGATTGTGAGCGCTGCCGAGAACGTCGAGTGTGAAGACGCGCTTGACGACGCCGGAGATAAAACGAGTGACCTGCAGCAAAAGCGTGAGCAGCAGGTCGTCGGCATTGAAGGACTGCGCGGCTGAGACGTACCTGACCGATCGGCTGCGTGTAGCTGGCAAATCTCTGAGCCTTGGACGAGGCAGCGGCTAAAGCTTCTTCCTCGCCATGAGGAAGCAGCGTCGACGGCGGGTCGTCGAGCCTGACCGTCGAGACGCTCTTCTGCGTGCAGATCTCGGGAGCGGAGGCTTGCGTGGCCGGCTGCGGCTGGGCTGGGCCGCCAGTGGCAGGTGGCTGCGTCACAAACTCCTGCTCGGACGACCCAGAAAGGTTGAAACATCAGCGTCTGGAGGCGATGCGACACTCCTTGAGAGGATGAGGACGAACGACAGGCAAGGAGACCTCAGGCGCCGGAGCGCCGTCTGACGCAGCTTTCACTGGCTTCGTCTGGGCGGGGCAGGTTGGAAACGCGGTCAGTCACTGTAGGGGGCGAAGGGGAAACGACGCGAACGGACCTTGCTCGGGCAGCAAATCGCTCGCAGCTTCCAGACGTCTTCAGCCTGCCAGCGCGAACGGATGCCGTCCATGGCAGCCTGCAGCGCCGAGCTACGCATGCGGCTTTTCTTGTCGATCTTGAGCCCGCCCGGGCCTGTGCGCCGGCTCTCGATCTCGGTAGTCCGGGTCGGCATGTGGCCATAGTTGATGCTGCCGGTCGAGACAAAAGCCGGAGGAGTCGTCGTGAAAACGTTGTCGAGACCGAACTGGCGCGGGAAGATGTGCATGAGCAGTGCGAGTGGATGTGGCGGCGGCTCCGACTTGGCGTCAGGCGTTTTCGGCATTGTCGCGTTGGCTACCGGACGGACGTTAAAGATGTCTGTGCGACAGGCGACGAATACAGTTCATCAGGGCCGAGTGGGAAGGAGAAGTGGAGCGATACCTGGTACGCACGGTCCTCCGGCAGCCCGCAGACGATCCGCTTCTGTGACGGAAGCCGCGCCCGGCGGACCATAGGCTTGGCGTAGAAGATGCGGTTGCGCGGAACGGTGATATCGGCGGGAGTGACGCTGGAAGAGATGACGCCGTCAGCAAGTTGAAGTCATTGTGCTCAGGAGCTCGACGTACGAGACGGGCCGCTCGTCGGTCGAGGTCCGCGCCCGTTTCGGCGGACGATAGGCTCTTGAGTTGAGCTCGGCCTCAATATCGGCGTCGTCGACACCGGGCGAGAAGGCGAACGAGTAGTCGAACGAGTCCCAGTCCATCGGCTCGTCGCCGTCGACTGCGGCGGCCGGCTCGGTCGATGGCTCGGGCGCCACCACCTTGCGCTTGCGCTGCTGCAGGTTGCGGCCCTTGCGCCGCTTGCGGGCTGGCGGCGTGACGTCTTGATCGGATCCGGATCCGGCCTTGTTCGTCTCGGTGTCGCCTTTCCGCTTCGAGCTGCCTGACGCCGACTTGGACGGCTTGATGTCGACAACGGGCCGGCCGGCAACCTGCAACAGGCAGCCGTTATCGAGGCTGACAAAAACACTCGTCCGGGCCAGAAGGTGGACGAGCGGGCCTGTGCCAATGCGTGCCAGAAGCATCCGCCAGGCTGCCGAGCCGAAGACGGTATGAGTCGAGTTGGGATGCTTCGCGTGGATGCCCGGTCGGGCCGCGTTGAACACCGGCGGCTCGTTGACCGCCGCCTGGGTAGCATGCGTGCAGAGTGGTCAGCACGGTTTAGTGTGTGTAGATCGAGAAGACGACCCTCTCGCACCTGGTAGCTCCACTCGGACGACGTGAAGCCCATCGTCAGCTGGTTCGAAGGTTGGGCCGGTGCGGCTCGCTCGAAGATGGCGAGCATCGCGAAGTCGACCGCCTGCTCCGGAGCGATGAAATCCGGTCAGCTCAGCGCTCGCGAGGCAGGTGAATCTCTTGAAGGTGCGTACCTCCTTCATGCCGGTCGCTTCGACGGCATTGGGCAAGCGCCAGAGTTGCGATGGCGCCTTATAATCGTCGTCGAGGGCGACGGCCGTCCGCCGTAGGAGCTCCTTGTACGCCGGTGGGTCCGCCTCGGTCACGAACAGCGCTCGGTCACGCTCATCCACGAGCGACGCGATGAAGGCTCCGAGGTTGTCCGTCCGCGTGTAGATGAGCCGCAAGAGGGGAAGAGGTGGGCGACCTCGAGCGGGAGGCATGACGAGCAGGCAGCCGAGCGGCGTCGGCGGCGAGCCGTGCGGCAGCGGAGCGGGGAGCTGCAGCCGACGGCAGGGTGTGTCGGCTCAGGCCATTCGCCGAGGCCAAGGATTGGATGAGTACCGGAGCTGTCCAGTAGCGGGCTGCTGGTAGTCAAGGTGGGGAGGGCGGGTGCAAAGAGGAAGTCGACGTCTGATGCTAGGAGGCAGCCGGGGGCCGACAGCGACCCTGTGCTCGCGCGACGCGTCCTGCCGCTCGCCGACGCGCCTGACTTTTGCGGTCTCAGACTCATCTCCTGCTCGTCACTTCGCCTTCGCGTCGCACGCCCAGACGAGTCGCGTCGGAATCAAAAATAGATGACATATATAGATAGGAGGGCGAGGGACAGGCAGAGCGAGCGACCAGCGCCCGCTGGGCCGTCGGCCGCCAACGTTGCGGCCATCACTCGCCACGCTGGACATAGCGTGCAGGACGGCGCTTGACCTTGGGTTTGTCGAACCGGAGTTGGGCGGCGTCGAGCATGGGCTTGAGCAGGTCTGCCTCGTGGAGCGCCTTGACCTCGTCAAGCGAGCCAACGAGGGTGCCGCGGAGGTAGACGGCAGGGAGCGCGTGCGAGGGCACGAGCCGCTTGAGGACGGGCTCGAGGATCTCAAAGTCATCTGAGCGAAGGTCGGAGCGAGTCGGTGTCAGGCCTTGGTGCGGATGACGAGCAAAGGGGAGCGACGTACCTCGGGCCTCGATGTCGATCATCTGGAACTCAGCCTTGTTGAGCCGGTAGCTGTCGTGGAGGAGCTTGACCGTCTCTTCAAAAAGGAAGCCGTCGGCCCGCTGCCGGCCAAACATGACGAAGCGGGCGTCGGACCAGACCTCCTCCTCAAAGTTGCGCATGACGGCGTCGCGGGCCGGGCCGGGCGGGCCGGGTTCAAAGTCGAGAACCCAGTCGGCGTGGAGGGCCGACGTCGCCGGCGCATAGTCGTCGAACGCCGCCGGCGGGAGGACGCCGTGGTGGTTCGAGGTGATGAAGTGGACGAGGCCGGCGAGCTCCTCGGCCGGGGTGAGCGGGGCAGAGTTGGGCAGGACAATCGAGCTCGCGCCGGCCGGCCGGGCGGCGACGATGTTCTGCATCGGCGCTGAAGGCCGAGATGGCCAGGGTCGAGCGCTTAGGTTCAGCATGCGGCGTCCTACAGCAAGAGAGCCAGCTCGAGGCGACGCACCTGCAGCCATGGCCGTGTTCCACTGCTCATCGCCGCCGTACATCGCCCGGGCGGTGAGCTGGGCTCGGGTGATCGGGGTTGGGCCAGAGGGCGGCACGCTCGACAGGCTCTGCATCCAGCGGTAGTCGGCGCCCTGGCTGACGAGGACATAGGCGATGACGAAGAGGCTGACGAGGAAGAGGGCGATGCGGCCGACCCGGCGGCGCGAGTGCTGAGAGTCGGGCAGGTTGGCGAGCGCGAGTAGCGACGTGACCGACAGGAAGGCTGACGACGGTCGGTGCTGCCGGTGGTGCGACGCGTACGTCGCCGCCGGCTTGAAGTCGTCGTGCGACGACGGCAGCGAGCTCATCCGGCGCGTCCGCGACTTGGGAGAGCCGGGCGGCGTAGTGAAGAAGCCGTACATGTCGGAGAGGGACGCTTGGAGAGGGGTGAGGGTTGAGTGAAGAAGGGAGGAGGGCTAAGACTTTGGCGCGTCGGAGGGGCAAAGAAGGAGGGAACGAGACCAGCTCGAGAGGAAGGGCAAGGATGCGTCGGCTTTTGAGCGAGATGCGAGCTTGGAGGTGTGGAAGGAGCAGCGAGAGAGCCAGCTCTGAACTGAATTAGAAGGAGGTGGGTGAGGGTGAGGGTGAGGGGTCTGAGGAAGCTAGCAGGAAGGCTGGCTCGGTCGCTCTCGCGGCGCTGAGGCGCACCTTCTCGCGTCGCTTTGTGCGCCCTCGAGGGCGTGAACCAACGATGGCCGAGGGCGCGTCCCCGATTGCTCGACGACGGACGTAAAGGACGACGCTCTCGTGCGAATCATGCGCTCGCAACGCCGCCGACGCTTCGACGGACGCGTCTGATCGGCCGGATGCGGCAGGTCGATCGCCCTCGAACGCAGATCGTCGACCGGACGCTGCCCAGCCTTGTTTTCGCGTCTCGCCGCGCCTCTCACTTTCGTCGAGGCTTGTCTCGACACACGCGACGCGACCTTCGCGTGACCGTGGAGATCGATCAGCATGGGTCAGAGCCGGGCAGGCTTGCGGTTGGAGCCAGTAGGGGCCTCGAGCGCTACGGGCGGAGAAAAGCCAGTGAGCCGAAGTCGAAGACACGGCCACGTCTGGCAGGTCGTCTCTGCATCGCCACGACGACAGGGCGTCAGCCGCCAGATCTACTTCTCCCGGACGGTGAGCCAAAAGGGTGGACGTACTTACTCTCTGGCGGCTGAACGCCTCGCAAGATTGGGCATGGACGAGCTCGAAGCAGGAGACTGCGACGCGGGCAAAACGATGCTTCTTGGTCGGAGGCTTGCACGAGGCCTCAAGACGACGTCGGCGAGGGCATGCAGAGGGGAAAGTCAATTCGCAGCAAGTCAGCCGTCTGCGCTCCCCTTGATCAAGAAGTCGGAGAGAGGAAGGGAAGCGAGTCAGAGGGCCACCGCGAGATCTGTCCTCATAGAAGCGCAAAGAACAGAAAAAACCTCTGTAGGTCCACTAGATGCGGTGGCAAGGTGTCGTCATGCTGGAGGGAGGAAGCTGAAGGAGGGCAGGTGAGCACACTCACTGGCGACGAGGCGGGTCGACGAGTCGAAGCGGATTTGCAAAGTGAACGACCGAAAACAAAAGTGGGGTCAGCATGACTTTCGCGACGAGCGCGAGTAGAGGCGGACGAAAAAGAGAGTAGTGAGTCAGATGGCCGCAGAAGGTCGTGCTACAAGCACGTCCTGGCTCGGGACGGCGATCGGTGGACAAGGCTTTGAGGCGGCAAGGCTTCTTCACTCTGGTTGCTTGGAAAGGAAGGAGGATAGTCCATGAGGATGAGGGATCTTGCCTGAAAGCATCACCGGCAACTGGCGGGTTACTTGCGAAGGGGGGCGGGCGAGGATGTCAGCGTCGATCGTTGTGGATAGAGCAACGAAAGGGAAGGGGCGAGTGTCAGATGGCCACCCTTCGAGGGTACATCCAGCGAGTGGAGGAGGCACACTCTCAGAGCGTAAGAGAGGCGCGTCAGGTGAGAGCTGACAGGGTGGCGCGGGGCTTCTTCATGCTGACGAGCGAGGCAGGAGGGTCGTTAGAGAGAACGGAGGCACGTACGACGGCAGGACCGGGTGGTCATTTGGGCGACTAGACGGGGGATCATAGAGCAGCGCGTCCTGATTAGTCTCTATGCGAGCTGGGGTCGAAGCAAGGGCGGGGATCCAAGCAGGCGATCAGCCGTGAAGGGTGTCACCGACGTCGCTTTACAGTAGTAACAGTGCCGTCTGCCGGTACAAGCGTAGACATCACTTTGGCTGGAGCAAAGCAGTTAAGTGAAGACGCGGAGACTGCACACACCTGCGAAGAGCAGTCAGAATCGGCCACTGATGGATAAGGTGGCGAAGCAGAGAGTAAGCCAAGAGAGCGAAAGGGGCAGGAGGGGGAGCACGCACTGATCAGAGGTAGGATGCTGGTCAAGGAATGGCCAGATCGCAGCTCTGTAACAGAGGGGACGACGAAAGGTCAGCAGCATGATCGAGGAACAGGTGTCAGACTGCCGCCCGATCCGACGAGAGCGAGCGATCAGACACAGAGGTTGGCGTCATCGACGCCTCGTGACGAGGCCGCCATCTGCTAGGCCTTGGACGATCATCCTTTTGCTCGCTCTAGGTCGCTGTCGTCGAGAGTGAGAGGGCTTCTCGCACTGTGGGCATGCGTCGACGTAAGATGGGAAAAGGACGGGCTGCAAGACGATGCCGGCTGCGAGCGCACAGGAGGAGCGCGAAGCAGGAAGTCAGCCGCGAGCTCTGCGCGCGACGAAAGCGCAGGCAGACGGTCGGCGACGAGGAGATCAGGCCGTTGTAGGGTCCGCATGACAGCCCCAGCACCCATGTGCGAAGGGAGCGTCGGAGTTGGATTGTGCGTGCATCACTTGGCGGCGGATCGACGAGCATTTGGGTGGGGCGCAAATGAAGGCACGTACTGAGCAAAAATGGGGTCGTGCGCTTGTCGACGGCCGCAAGTCGGACCGCGCGGATGCGAGTCTGTTGCAAGGAGAGAGAAGGGTCAGCATGAGGATTGATCGGCGAGTGCACTCGGTCATTGAGCGGCCGTACGAGCGGGGTCCAAGCGCCAGCCAAAGAGGGTCAAGGGTGCGAGCGTCTGTAGACGGACGACCAGTACGCACAAACGTTAACTGCACGTCGCAAGACTCGGGATGGCGACGGATGGCGAGGAAAGATCGAGCGAGCTGCATGTAGCATGTCGGAAAGCGGAGAACGGAGGGCGAGGACCAGCCAGGTCGGTCAGCGCACCCCTGTGTTGCCTGCTGGGCAGACACTCCGCTGCGAGCGAGGAAGTGCAGGATGATCGCACAAACGCGCCAACTCGCGCTCGTCCAGCATACAGAGGTCAGACACACGAAGTGATCCTCAGAAGGGTCTTAAGACCGCTGGTCGGCATGAGGTAAGGTCTCGTCATCCTGACCGGACGAGCGCGCGAGCGACAGCGGGTTGGGGTGGGGTAAAGGCGAGGAGTGGCTGGTGCCGAAGGACGGCCGACGCAGGAAACGGACGTACCGGCGTCGGGCAGCGGCTCTGATTGGCACCCGCTCAAGGCTTGTAACGCTTCCTGCCTGTGAGGAGACTGGAGGGCGGGCTGGAGGGTCAGCGACGGTGGACGGACGGCGCCGACACAGGGGGTGCCGAGCAAGACGGGGTCCTCATTTCGGCTGGCCGTCGTGCGTGTACGCGTGCAGTATCAATCGAACAGGCAGACATACCTGGTGGCACTGAGCTGGCTAGCTAGCGACAGGACGAGGTCGGGTCCTGGGGATTGTTGTCGGACGGGCGATGGAAGCACGACGGCAGGACGGCGAGGGCGGCGACGGCGAGGACTCGGGGGGGGGGCGACTGCGCGGCGCGTCGTTCACGCCTGGAAGTGACTTGGTCACTGGCCTCGAGCGTGACCCTGCGCCTGACTTTTTCGCAGGCCGGCGAGCCTGTCGTCCTCGCCTTCCCGACATCGACCTGCCTTCTTTCTGACCGGTGCTCCGTTCCAGACCGACCTCTTTACCTTCCTAGCCGACTCTACCCTCAGCTCCTCCGTGCTCCAGCTCGCCTTTCCTGCCCTGACGTGCGCATTCTGCCGCTTCAGTGCGGACCGGCCCGTCGTCATCGCGCCCCGTCGCCTTCGACGGGCCCTCCTTCCCTCCTCGTGAGTCCCTCTGCCTGCCCTCCTTCGTCCCCTCTCCCCCTACCCGGACAAGACGACCTTCTGTATTTCAGAATCGCTATGCATAGTTGTCCGCTGTGGTAACAGCGGCGGACGGCAATGTCAATCAACCTATCAATACCACGACGGATCCACTCCCCCTCTCCCTTCTTTCCCTTGCCTTGCCAGACCCCTGTTGCGCTCGACATCGTACTGACCAGCGCTGCCGTCTGCCCTCTGCGTATCTTGCCAGGCCCTGCTCGTCTTCTGTCGTCCGCTTGAACAATCTGATGCTGCTGCTGGCAAATTTCCGATCGGGCGTGCCTGTGGAGGGTGGGCGAGCCGTGCTCAATGCGCTAGTCCAATGTTAAAGCATACCCCCGTCCACAGCGACTGCTCGAGAGCTTCGCAGGCCGTACGAGAGCCTTCTTCTTCTGCTCGCACCATCTGCGAGAGATAGCGAGTGGGTGCTGCCGGCCGGGCTGAAACGCGAAAGGGGTTGAGCCGGATGAGGTGCAGCAGGCCCAAGGCGGCCCTAAGCTGCCTACGGAGGGCAACGCCCAGCCGGATCAATGACCGTAATGCCTCCTGCCATGCCCGGTGTGGCGACCAGGAGCTCGGGGAGGAGGGCGGCGAGAGATGAGCTGCCGCTGGCTGTACGCCATCCGATGACCTGCGCGTGAGCTCCGTCGGTCGCGTCGTTGGCTCGACGTGCGTCGTCCTGCCCCTCCCGCTCGCGACTCCACCACCGGCCGACCCGACTCAATCTCCCTCCCTCCCGATGGCCGCCGCTCCGGACGTCGACGACGAGCAAGGCTCGCCGATCGTCAGCAACCCAGAGCTATTTGCCGGCTACGCCTTCTTCGTCGACGAGGCCTTCACGCCGGCTCTGAGGCAGACGGTGCGCGCGTTCCCCCTCCAAAGCGAGCGATCTAACACAGATCTAGCGGCAGCCGCCGGATCTGGCATTTAACTGCTCGTGCGAGCGATTGACCGCTCGCCCGAGCAAATTGACCGCTTGGCCGAGCTAACTGACCCGACCCCCACCCCTCTCCCACACCTCCCGCGACGCGTCGCTCGGTTCGCGCTCGCAGCTCGTCGACATCCTCGCCACCCACGGCGCCGTCCCCCTCCCAGCCTCGACCTCCAAGGGTAGCAGCAGCAGCCACCACAGGCGGTTCGAGCTCCCGCCAACAGAATCCGACCTCAAGACCGTCGTCATCACCGACTCGCTCGGGTTTCCCGAGTGGCTGACCGACTTTGCTGGCCGCAGGGACGAGGGCCGCGAGGTCGCCACGGTCCGTCCCTCCCTCGCTTACCTCTCGCTGCCTCGTCTGCGACAGAGAGCTCACGCGAGCTCTCGTCACCTCCGACCCGCACAGAAAGCATGGGTCTTGCAGAGTCTCAAGGGCGACATCCGATACGAGTGCGTCCCCGGACCCGAGCAGCTGGCGCAGGAAGGCAGCACCAGCTCCGCCCTTGCAGCGCACACGACCGACGACCACCAGTAACCTGACGCTCCCGCCGTCCCTTCTTGCCTTGTATGCTCGCAGTACGGCCTACTTCTCGCCCGACCCTATGATGTACTTCTCGGGCGTCTGCATCTGCTGCTCGGAGCTCGTGCGTCGACCGACCTCTCCGAAGCTCGGGCGGCTCGCTGCGCGCGCGCACTCCGCGGACGATCGCTGACCTTCCTTCTCTGGCTACTGCCGCTCGATCCTTGCCTCAGCTGAGCGAAGGAGACCGGCAGGCGATTGCCGCGGGCGTCCATGCGTCCGGCGGTCAGTCGAAGACGTTTCTGACTCGGGAGGTCACGCATTTCATCACGCCCTCGGCGACCGGCGTGCGTACTCAGCCGACCGCACACCGCCGTGTAAGGCGCCGCGCTGACTTCTCATCGTCGACCTTTTGCCGCTTGCAGGAGATGTACGAGCTTCTGATGGGACCGGTCGCGGTCGGCGCCAAGATCGAGGCCGTCCTCCCGCACTGGATCGACGCCTGCCTCTCGCTCGGCACGCTCGTCGACTCACGGCCGTATGCCTTCCCCGACCCGGCGGTCCTCGAGCACCCCGCAGCCGGCAAGCCGCCGCCAACTGGCGCCTCTGTCGCCGACCTCATTCCGCCCTCGCACCAGACCCTGCTCCGGCAGATGGCAGGCAGGGAGGAGCTAATCGCGACGCCGACGCCGGCTGCAGCGGCCGTCTGGCGCGGACGCAAGCTCCGCTTCAGCGAAGACCTTGATGTCGATGCTGCACGGCGCGAGGGCTGGACCGAGGCCGTACGCCTTCGGGCTGGGGAGGTGGTCGACCGTGTTGAGGATGCCGACGTCGTCATCTGCCGCTATCGAGAGGGTCGCGACTACAACCAGGTGCGCCCCCCTCGGCAGCCAATGCTTAGCAAGGGCTAGGAGCTGACCGACCCTTCCACATGCTGCTCGCCAGGCCATCAAGAACGGCAAGACGGTCGGCTCTGTCTCGTGGTACATGCACGTCGGCTCGGTCGGCGCCATGAGCTCTCCGACGGCCAAGCTGCTCCACTACCCTGTCCCGCGCACGACGATCCCCGACTTTGCTGACATCGTCCGTCCGCTGAGCGCTCCTTCTTGAGACGCTGCATGGAGCTGAGATCAACTTTCCTCCCTCATCCCAGTGCGTCACCCTGACGAACTACACGGGCGAGACGCGCGAGTACGTCAAGACGCTCGTCGAGTTGATGGGCGGCCACTTCACGCCAGACTTTTCGCGCGCCAACACGCACGTCATCGCTTCGGTGTACGTCCTCTCGCTCGACTTTGTGTTGCGCCGTCGCTTCGCATCGCAACTCGGCCCGCTGACATCCATCTACAACGCGTCCCCGCAGACTGCACGGCAACAAGGTTGCGCGTGCGGCGGCCTGGGAAAAGCCGATCGTCAACCATCTCTGGGTCGAGGCTTGCTTCGCTGCCTGGCGGCTCCTGCCCATCCACTCGAAGCCGCAATTCACGCAATTTGACGCCGGCGTCAACATGGTCACCCTCGTTGGCAAGCGCGGCCTCGAGGAGGAAGAACTTCGGCGGTGGATCGAGCAGGCCGAGAACGCAATGGACCTCGACGAGGACGAGATCGACCGCAAGACAAACGTGCGCCCGCGTTACGCGGCAGCGCTCAATCCGCCCCTCGTCCCGCAGCGGCCACCGGGCCAGCCGCTCTCGCTCGTCGGGAGCAGCAGCGCGGCCCCGTCCTTCGTCGCCGCCTCGTACGACCAGACGTCGCCTGTCCGCGGCGGAGCGTCGACCGGCAAGCCCTCGCCGATGCCCTCGCCCTTGCGGACGACAATGACACGCGCGGTGCCGATCGCGGGACCGTCATCGTCCTCGGCTCACCTCGCCCCGCCAACGTCCTCCTCCCGGGCCGCCGGCCTCATCTCGTCTGATGACCCTCTGGCGCTCCGCTCGCCCACGCAGCGCCGCCTCCGGACACTCGAAAGCCCTCCACGCACGACCGGTGCGCCGGATCACACGCGGGCAGCGTCGCCCGGCAAGGAGAATACGCCCTCCGCCAAACGTGCCGCTTCTCCTCCGCCCGCCGACGCTGCGCCGTCATCGCATACGGAGCGATCGACGAGCTCGTCGCCTGATCGCCCATCGGCTGCCGCCCTCAAGCCGAAGCTCGCGCAGGCTGGGGTTGAGGCCGAGCTGGTCGCTCCTGCAGCCGGGCCGTCCAAAGCGCCGCTTGCGCCCCCACGGATCAAGGCGACCTCGGCCGCCGCGCCACCTGCTGCAACGCCTAATCTCAAGTCGACCCAGCGCGGCACTGCACCGTCATCCACGCCGCGTGGCCTAGACGACACTGCCATCCTGCCGACCAACTCGCGGCGTCGGGCGGCGCAGACAGCCGAGAAGCGTCTGCACGACGAAATTATGCCCGACCTGCTCGACTACGAGAAGTCGAAGCGCAACAAAACGCTCATGACCGGCGGCCGGGCCGGTCGGAGCGAGAGTGCCGGCCCAAGCGAGCGCGGCAGCTCGCCGGACAAGGTCGCCGGCGGCAGCAAGAAGGGCAAGGGCAAGGCTGCCCTGGCCGCCGACGAGCAGGACGATGCCGACTCGGACGAAGGCTTGCCGATCGACGAGCGCGAGGTCAAGGTCCAACTCCGCCGGCCAGCAGAGACGGCGGCCGGCTCGAAACGGAAGCTCGACCCCGACGATAGCGATGGCGAGAGTGGCGGCGCGGCCCGCAAAGGCGGAAAAGCAGGCAAGGCAAGACTGAAGCAGGAAGACGACGAGCCGTGAGTGACCCCATACACTGGAGCGGCCGTGGGAAAATCGGACGCTGACGCCCCTATTACTCCAGTGCCAACAGCCCCTCGATATCAAAGGGGAAGCGGGCGCGGTCGACAACGGCTGGGCCTTCCGAAGTCGATCCGAGCTCGATCTATCTACTGACGACGCAAGTCTCGCTGACGGCGGCTCAGCAGAAGGTAAGTCGCCACTGCTCGCTAATACTATCGAAGGTTGCTGACAATCAGCCTCCTCTCGACCGCTCCTCAGTGGCTTAAGACGGCCGGGCACAAGACGGCGTCAAAGCCGACGCAGTGCACCCGTCCGTCCTCTAATCCCCGCGTCGATCACTGCTTCGAGCGCGAGCTCGAGACACACTGCTGACCAATCTTGCTCGCCTTCAGATCTCGTCGCCAGCGGTATCTCACGGACAGAAAAGTTCTTGTGCGCGCTCGCCGCCGCGCCGCTCATCCTCGACAAGTCGTGGCTCGAGGCCTCGGTCAAGGCCAAGCAGTTTGTCGGTGCGTCCCCGCCAGCCTCGCTTCAAGCAGCCGTACGTCTTTTGGCGCCGACCGCTGACCGCCCATCTTCCGGGCGCAGATCCATCCGCCCACTTGCTCAACGACCCCGAGGCCGAAGCCCGCTACAGCATCAAGCTCGCCGACGTCCTCGCTCGAGCTGAGGCTTACAAGACGGGCGCCGCCGGCCAGGTCGGCCTTCTCAAAGGCGTCACCTTCTATGCGACCCGGCAGGTCGAGACCGAGTTTGACGTCCTCAAGCGCATCGTCGAGAGCCATAAGGGCAAGGTGCGCCCTTCGGCGGAGTGTCGCTATCCTCGTGCGCGACTGGCGCTGACGAGTTGGCCATGATGATCATCCGGTAGCTGTCGGCGACGATCCCTCGCTTCAAGACGTTCCTCGAAGACCCGACCCATCACGTCCTCATCTCGTGCCCGCCCGACCGCGAGCTCTGGCAACCGGTGCGCCGTGCCGCCCTCTCGCCGGTTTCTCTACCCGAACGCTGACTTGCTTTTCTTCTCGATCTATGCGGCCGCATCCAGCTCAAGGACCAGGGCGTCGGCGTCTACACACGCGAGCTCATCCTCGGCGGTCTCATCCGACAGGAAGTGCGTCGTCCGAGTGCATCTTGCGCTGCCCCCTCCCCCTCCCTGTCTACGAGCTGACCCGCTCCTTGCGCCAGATGGACTACACGAAGGACCTTCTTTGAAGCTCGCCCTCCCTCACCTCGATCGACCCTCGCTCTCCCGTCCTCTCTTGTCGCCTTCCCTTGTACCACCCTATCTCACGAGATCACTTCTGTCACGGGCTCGACGCGCTGTTGCAAGAAGAAAAGAAACACATCTGCCAGGCCGCTCTCACGCGGGTGGGAAGAAGCCAGCCCAGAGGATGGTTGTCGTGATGCCCCAGCCGACGACCCAGCGGAGGTACCAGACGTCTGCATCGGGCAGACTCGGCACGCACAGCTTTGACCAGGTCGAGGACGATTGCGCGCTCTTGGGCGTCCCTTCTCTAACAGCAGGAGCATTGGACGCCGCAGCCGCCCGCGGAGGTGATGATGCGGTGGGTCGAAAGGCCGCCTGCAGAGGCAGACTGTCCCCGCCCATCAAGCCCGCGGCCGCCCAGTAGACAGCCGGGTTCGTCTGCGCCAGCCTCAGCAGGATCTGGACGTGGGCGTTGAGCAGGAGAAGGAGGGTGAGGGCCGTCGAGTGGAGGATGAAGGGCAGGAGGGTGGAGGCGAGCCAGGGTGGCGGCGTCCGTGCGCGAGCGTCCTTGGCCCGCTGCAAATGGGCTTCGGCTGCCGATGTTGACGGGGAGGAGGCGGAGAAGGGGGACGAAAGCGGCCGGCAGAGGAAGATCGGCATGGCGGCCCGCAAGTACGCCCAGTGATGGACGGCAAGCAGGCCATAGAGCGGGGCGGCGATCGCAAAGTTGGGCGTCTGCTTGAACTCCCAGTAGGCGAGGAACCCGACGTCCCTATTGCGGTGAGGTGAGCACGTAAGAGGCGGGTCAGAGCGTACCCGTCAGCTTGGAGAGGCACAACGGGGAGGTCCAGATAAGATTGGCGGGAACTGCATACCAGTACGTCCGCTGGACGTGGGTGTAGAGCAGCGGCAGCCGACCGGCGCACCACGCCGGCGGCGTAACGCCCGGGTTGACACGGTCGAGGCAAAACTGGCGATAGAAGCCGACCTGGGCATAGATGAAGGGCGCGGCGACGGCGGCTGTCAATGCTGCAGCGAGCAGGAGGCGGCTTGCGACCTGGGCAGGTAGGGACCGATGGTCGGGTGCCATCGTCAGCAGATGGTTGTCCGGTGTGGCGTGTGCGAGGAGGCGCGCCAGACGACGTACCTCGACTGACTGGCGTCGACCGTGCAGCCAGGGCTCGACGACCAACGTCCAGATGAGGTACCCGGCATTGAGAATGCCCGTCGGCCTGACCGCCGTCGACGCTGCAAACGCCGCCGTCGCGAGCCCGACGAGCGCCGCCCTTGCCTTGAGCGACGAGTGACCATCGATGGCGAGGGCAAGCATGCCGCTGAAGGTGAGGGCAGCGTAGAGGGGCTCGGTATAGGGCGCGACAAGGGCCGCTGGTGAGGGCGAGAGCACGTAGAGGGCCGTCGTCGTCCGGGCGAACGCTGCCGAGCGCGTCAGCCGGCGGGTGAGCCTGGCAGCGTGTCGAGGTCTTTGCCGGTTCAGCCCTCTCGTGTGCGAAGGGGAAAGGAAACCTTCGGGAGGTGGTCACGTACTCGTACAGGAGAGCGGTCGCTGTGAGCCCTGCAAGCCAGCTGCCAACCATCCCGCCTAGCACGACGTCCTCGACGCTCGGGTCCTGCCCTCGCCCTCCTTCTCTGAGAGTTCGCGCAACCCGGCCGAGAGCGCGCATCGTCCAGATCCAGCCGGAGCCAAAGGCCGTCTCCTGCTCGGCCACATACCCGCCTCTAAGCGCGACGGGGAGAAACCAGAGGACGTCCCAGCGGACGAATGGCTGAAGGGCTGACGACCGGGGAAGGAAGGCGTCCGGGGCGGGGTCGAAGAGCAGGAGGAGGGCAGCGGCGAGCTCCAGCAGGCCGACGGTGACGAGCCGGTAGAGGAGAGCGAGCGTGAGGAGCGACCCGAACGAAGGTGCGCGTGCCATCTCCCTGCTGCTGCTGCCGGGTCGGGAGGTCGGGCGAGAGATGGTGACCGTCTGCTGGAAGGGAGTGAGGCCGAAGGCGACGAGCCAGGCGAGGCGTCGGCTCTCGTCCCGAGCTCGCAGCTAGCGAGCCGAGACTGCCCTCGAGGATCGAGGTCGTCCCCGAGGCCAGTCATGATGCCTGCTGCTCCCGCGTTGCCTCATACAAGAAGGGCGGACGAGCAGGCGACGCCCACTGTCAACCCCTTGGCTAGCCGATTCGGTCCCTCTTCTGCTCGTGGCCATGCTGCTGCGGACCCGGCGCCCCTCCGAGCCCAGCCTGAGCCCTCTCACCGCCAGCTGGCTACACGCTGACGCCCGTCCCATCTCCTCTAACGTTCCAAGCCATCCTATCTCTCCGCTCTTTTCATCCTCGTTTGCCTCTCTAGTTCGGCTGGACCAGCCAGCATGGCGCCGGCCGGCATGCTGCGGCTCGCTTGACCATCTTGCGGTTCGTTCCGCTTTGGGCCCTCCTACCTTCGTTCAGCGGCTCAGCGGCCGAGGTTCGTCCGTTATTCCTCGTCCAGGTCCAGCGGATCCGTCAACGGACGCTCGGGCATCGGGCGACCGTCTCGTCCTGTCTTTCCGGTCTCCTGGCCGGGCATGCTGCTGCCTCAGCTTCCGGGCGGAGGCCGGGGTTCGGGACGAGTTAAATCGCGCCCGCCGTCGGCCGTGGGCGTGCGCGGCCCTGGCTGGCCGAATCGATGATGCCGCCCGCGCCCTCCACTTCAGCCCGGCGCCCCCTTCAAAAGGGCAGGAGGGGGCTGCGACAGATCGCCTCGCATCGAACTCTCATCCCTCATCCCCCTCCTATCTTTCTCCCCGCCCCGAATTATTCCAGGTACGTTTCCGCTCTGTCTTCTCAACCCGCTTCCAAGCAGCATTCGGCGAGTAGCCTCACTCGACGCCGCGCGAGATGGAGCACCCCCGGCTGATGCGCGCAGCTCCTTCAGCCTCATTCGCCAACGATGTCTGAGCAGCTTCCCAAGACGTACAAGGCCGCCGTCTGCCAGGAGGGCGGCAAGCCCATGGAGATCGTCGAGAAGGACCTCAAGATGCCTGAGGAGGGACAGGTGCGACGCTTACTGGCCGAATCGGCCCCGTTAGGCACGAGGAGCTGATCTCCGTCTTGCCCCTCGCCCTCCTGTCCTACACAGATCCTCGTCCGCGTCCTCGCCGCTGGCGTCTGCCACTCGGACTCGGTCGTCCGCGAGGGCATCTTCCCCGTCACGCCGTGCGTCCTCCTCGCCGCTAGCCCTCGCCGCTAGCCCTCGCTCCCTCCCCCGAGCTCAGCCCTGACGCTCGTGCGCGCTCTCCCTCCCGCTCTCTGTAGTCGCGTCCCCGGCCACGAGATCGTCGGCGATGTCGTCGCCGTCGGACCGACCGAGTCGCGCTTCAAGGTCGGCCAGCGTGTCGGTGGCGGCTGGCACGGCTCCTCTTGCCGGCCGCACGACGACCACCCGATGTGCAAGCGCTGCCAGCGCGGCGACTTTGGCACGTGCGAGCACGAAGGCATCAACGGCGTATCGATGGACGGTGGCTACGCGGTAAGTGTCGGCGTCTCTTCTCCACCTCTCACTCATCATGGATCCAGCTAAACCATGGACCACGACTATCTCGTCTTACAGGAGTACGTTCTGCTCCGGACCGAGGCTGTCGTGGCTGTCCCCAGCGACCTTGACCCCGCAGAGGCCGCGCCGCTCCTCTGTGCCGGCGTCACCGTTTACAACTCGATGCGCAACATGGACAACGTCCATGCCGGTGACCTCGTCGCCGTCCAGGGCATCGGCGGCCTCGGCCACCTCGCCATCCAGGTCCGTTCCCTTCCGGCCTCTCTCGCTCGGGTGTCGCAGGACGCTGACTTACTGCGTGCCGCCCCTCTCCAACAGTACGCCAAGGCGATGGGCTTCCGCGTAGCTGCCCTCTCGTCTTCGGACAAGAAGCGCAAGCTGGCGCTCGAGCTCGGCGCGACCGACTACATTGTCGGCGGCGGCGACAAGGGCTCGCAGGCCGAGCAGCTGACCGAGCGCGGCGGAGCGGCGCTCATCGTGTGCACCGCTCCCTCGTCCGAGGTCATCCACGACCTGATCTCTGGCCTCGCCGTCAACGGAACGCTCCTCATTCTCGCCATCACCCCGGACGACCTCGCCATCCCTTCGATGGCGCTCATCCAGAAGCGGCTCTCGGTCCGGGGCTGGCCGTCGGGCACCGCCTTTGACTCGGAGGACACGCTCAAGTTTGCCCAGCTCTCGGGTGTCAAGTGCCAGATCGAGCGCTACCCGCTCGAGGACGCCGAGGAGGCCTATCAGGAGATGATGGCGGGCAACACGCGTTTCCGCGCCGTCCTGGTCCCCGGCTACAAGAAGCAGTAGTGCTCGACACCTCTTCCCATCTTGCGCCCCGCGCTGGCGCCACTGTAGCCGTTATGTCCCATGTCTTCTCATCTTCTCGACCCTCTCCTACTCTGCTGTAATGTGGGAACCTTGCAGCGGTGTGGGCGCAGACTGTCTTGCATGGCTCGACCTGCACGCGACATGGTAAGAGGCCCCCGCATGCAGCGACGGCGGCGCCGCGCAGTTCAATCAAGCTGGGAGGACGGCCTGATTCAAAAGCAGGAGCAGCCTGGCCACCCTGAGACGGTCGATGGCTAGAAAGCTCCAGTCTGGCCAGACTCCTGACGTAATCCATCGTGACCCCAATCTTCGTCCTTTGAGTAGCATCTGCCGGCAGTAGGAGGGGGCCTGGCTCATGCTCTGCGACGCAAGAGCTCGACGCCGCCCCGCAGTGCGCCTACAACCGACGCCTCCTCCCAACCCTCATCTCGCCTGCCGCTCCTCTCCTCTCCCTCCCGCCCGCTTCCAGGGACTCTCCAGCTTGTAATGGACGGCTCAGCTCCAATCGCTTCTAGCTCTGGCTCGCGTCCGCTCTACCAGGAGTCGTCACAATTCCGGCACTGGCGCTTCTCGCCCGCCAAGCTGGCCAGCCTCCGGAGGGAGCTCAACACGCGGGCCGTCGCCGTCGTCAAGGAGAACATGCGGGCCGAAGCGGTTCGTCCTCGGAGGGAGGCTCGGACCGTGAGAATGACCCGGTAGAGCTGTGCTGATGTGGGAGATCTGCTGCTCCTCCTCATCGCAGGAGGCGGCCAAGGAACTGTCAGTCGCTGAAGGCAAGCTGCCCGAGCCGACCTCCTCGACAGCCTCGTCGTCGTCCTCAACGCCTGCGCCGCTGGCGATCCAGGATCTGTCGACTGTGCCCTATCTCGAGCCGGCGGACGAGCTCCTCCTCATCCGCTACTACAGCTCGACCATCCCGCGGACGTGTGCCGGCTTCGGCTTCCCCGAGGGCATCGAGGCGACGGCGACGAGCTACTTCAAACGCTTCTACCTCTGGAACACGACGATGGACTATCACCCGCGCAAGGTCATGTGCGTCGCTCGGAGCCTGTTCCGATGCCCCGGCTGCTTATGCGGTCTTGCGTTGGAGCTATAGCTGACTGGGAGCTTGACTCAATCATCGTGCTGCAGGCCGACCTGCCTCTTCCTCGCGCTCAAAACCGAGAACACGACGGTCCCGCTCGGCGACTTTGTCAAGCGCTTCTCCAAGCTCTCGGAGGACGACCTGCTCGCGCTCGAGTTTACGCTCGCCCAGTCGCTCAAGTTTGAGTTTACCGTCTGGCACGCCCACAAGGCGCTACGCGGCTTCCTGCTGGACTTGCAGGTGAGTCGCATCAGCGACGAGGTGTGAGACCGCGCGTCGCAGACCCGCACACTGAGCCTCGATGTCTCTCCTACCATCGCAGTCGGTACCAGAAATCGATCACGCAGACCTCGTCCGGGCTGTCGCCGATGCCCAGCCCTACGTAGCCTCGTCACGACAGACGGACCTCGAGCTCCTGTACGCGCCCTCGCAGATCGCGCTGGCCAGCCTATCGCTCGCGGCGCCCTCGCTCGTCGGCACCTACCTCCAGGCCAAGCATTCAGGTCTCGAGGGCCAGCTCGAGCGAGACCGATTGCAGCGCATCATCCAGGACATTGGGCGCGAGATTGTCCGCAGCCAGGGCGAGTCGGTCGACATGGCGCGCGTCAAGGATGTCGACCGTCGGCTGCGGACGTGTTCCAATCCAGAGAAGATCCCCGGCTCGGCACTGTGAGCACGGACGTCGCGTGTGCCCTCCCTCTTTGTCCGACACGCTGACCCCGATGGCCGTCCCTTGCGCGCCAGGTACCGCAAACGCGTCGCACAGGAGGAGCTCGAGGAGGCAACGAAGCGTGCGGCCAAGCAGCTACGGGACGACGAGGCCATGGCGCGGGACGCGGCCGTCTTTGGCGGGAGCCTCGTCCCAATCCCTCCGGCTGCGGACGGCTTCGGCGGGCTCGCTGGCGCTGGGCTCTTTGACCTCACTGCGGAGAAGAGGGTGCCGCTGAGCCCGAGGCCGGCGCAGCAGCACGACGGCGGCGTCGCTCGGCCGGTCGTCGATGTGTGATGATGCATGGGCTTGAGCATGAGAAGGGGCCGGGCCGAACGACGCGCCAGCGACCGCCAGGCGGCCCACGACTCTCCTGGCAGTACATCGGACGCTCTAGATCCTGTTGCCAGGTCACCGGCTGCGCGCCGTCGCCAAAAGGCAACCTCCGCCCAATCTTCTCAGAAGAAACGTGCGTCTCTACAGTCATTTAAGATGGGAGCGAAAGAAGGGGATGTTCGAGCTCTACTATCAAGCCACGAAGTGGGGTTAATTCGTGTGCTAGCGAAAAGAACGGTTCTTCTGCGTCCCGAATGATATGACCTCCCGCCGTTGAGGTACGAAGGGGGAAGCGATAAGCTGCGGAGAGTGGAGGGGAGAGCAGGGTCAGCTGACGTGCTCTTCTTCTCGTGGTCGACGCAGGGGCAGATAGGACGCACGATGAGGGACGTGGTTAGGCAGGAGGGAGGATCCGGGGCGAGCCTCGGCTGAAAAGGGCGGGCTCGCGCGGGCGGCGTTGGCCGGCAGCACCGCAATTTCAACGCCCGCCTCGGCGCGTCCAGCGAGAGAGAGGACGCGCAGGCTGCCCAGCTGAGATGCCAGCTGGGGTTGAAGAAGGCTGACGCTGTCGGGTCTTTGAGGCGGGAGCTCAGATGGTCTTCCCGGTCGGAGCAAGACTGCCTTGAGATGCGCGTCCTGCGAGGTGAAGGAAAGGAGGGTTCCGGGGACGACGACGACGTCGTCGTCGTCGTACGGCGGATGCCTCAGCGGCGCGTCCTCGTCACCTCCGTCCGACTCAACCTTGGCGTTCAACCGTCAGCAGCAGTCCTCGTTCCTCCAGCTCTCCTTGCGGGCGCCTGCCGACAGCCCCTTTCGCACGTCTCGCAGCCACCCGTTCGCCGCCATTCAGCGCTCGCCGTCCCTCCAGGCGCTTTCTGGGCGCCAGACGCCCCGCTCGCTCTCGCCCGGCAGCCGCCGCCAGTCGTCGGTCGACGGCCGCATGTCGTCGTCGACCTCGCGCTCGTCCTTCATGCTACCCCGGCCGGTCACGTCGGCCTCGCCACTGCAGACGACTTTCCCGTCGCTACAACGTCTCTCGCGCGACCACAAACGCTCGCTCCTCCGGCCCTGGCTGGCAAGCTCGCCCGCCGGCGGCGGCGGCGCCTTCACGCACTCTAGCTTGACCTCGTACGGCGGGCCGGCGACGCCGGGGGAGCACCTCAGTCAGGTCCTGCGCGCTCGGAGCCGCATCACCAACCTTGGCGTCTACATCCTGCTCGGTCTGCTGGCGTTCAGCGTGCTCGCGAATGTCCGCGTCTGGCTCGAAGGCGGCGGCGTCCATTGGGCAAGCGACCGCTACAGCGGCCACGGGCAACCGTTGCCGGGATCGCCGAGCAAGCACCTGCCCGAGTCGCATCGCCTGCCGCAGTCGGTCGTCAATACGCTCGCACCACTCTCACCCGAGCTTGCAGAGGTCGACCACCTGATTGTCGTCGCTGGGTGCGTCCGGCAGGTTGCGGGGTAGCAGCAGTGCCCTCGCTCAGCACCGGCGCGCAGCTGACAAGCTCTGACCCATACCCCTGCAGGCACGCCATCTACATTGGCACAGATCCAGCACTCAAGGCGCAGGACGATCAGTGGATCCTTGAACCAATTCAAAAGGGCGGCCCGACGGTCAGGGCGCTGATCGCACACATCGAGGCCGGGTCCGTCTCAAACCTGAGTCGTCGGCGCAGGGCGGCGATGTATCTAACTGACACCCATGTCCTGCGCTCTCGTCCATCAGCGCCCGACTCGCCGTTGAGGACCCAAAGTCTCTGCTCGTCTACAGCGGTGGTCAGACGCGACCGTCTGGTGCGTCCGACGTGTCCATCGCTAGCCTATTGACCGCCAGCGAGCTGACCAGCCGCCTGCGCTGTCAGCCTTGACGACCGAGGGCGAGTCGTATCTCCGGCTGGCGCTCTCGACGTCTCTACTACCCTTTTCAGCGCCGCCATCGACGCCATTCCCTCGGGCGACGACCGAGGCCTTTGCGCTCGACTCCTACGAGAACCTCCTCTTTTCGATCGCGCGCTTCAAGGAGACGGTCGGCCGCTACCCGTCACGGGTGACCGTCGTCGGCTTCGCGGTCAAAGAGGCTCGCTTCCGCGAGCTCCACCGCAAGACGATCGGCTTCCCGCTCGATCGCTTCGATTACGTCGGCATCGACCAGGACGGCGACCTTGAGGCCTTCCGCCGGGGCGAGCTCGAGTACGGCTACCGGCCGTTCGTGCGCGATCCGACGGGCTGCCGCTCGCCGCTCGCCAGCAAGCGCGTCGGCCGCAACGTCGGCCGCCGCTGGCCGAGCTACCATTCGAGCGCGCCCGAGATGCGCGGCCTGCTCGAGTGGTGCCCGACGCCAGACGAAGTCGAACGGCTATCGGGCCACGAGTGGGATCACGTCCTGCCGTGGAACCAGTGAGGGCTTCTCGCCGCCGTCCGTTCCTATCATTAGATCTCGTCTCGTTGCTCCTCTGCCCTCTAGACATGGCTGTTGTACAAGAGTGCCGTCGCCGCTCGCGATTACCACTCGATGCGCTCGCCCTTCCAGTCGAGCAGCTGGCCGCCGTCCTCCCTCCGGAGACCCTTGACGACGGCCTCCCACTTGCGGACGGCCTCATCGATGGCAAAGAGGCCGTGAGCGTCGCCCTCGGGCTTGTCCCGGGCGACAAAGGGCGCCGAGAGACCCGTCTTGACCGTCCCCGGGTGATATGCCATCGCTATCGCCGAGCTCTTGCGGACAGCGAGCTCGAGCTGAAGATTCTTGATGGCAGCGTTGGTGCCGGCCTTCGTCGCCCGGTAGCTCGTCCAGCCGCCGAGCCGGTTGTCCGAAATGGAGGCGACCCGGGCGGTGAGCGACATGCAGAGCGAGAGGTCGTCCGGCAGGAGACCGATCGAGGGCGGGCTCTCGCGCTTGAGGACGAGGGCCGAGGGGATGAGCGGCGTAAAGTGGGCGTATGTGAGCAGGTGCGAGAGCGTGTTGACCCGGAAGGATGAGAGGGCCGAATCGGCCGTGATCTGCGCAAAGGCCTTCTCTGGATGCAGCTAGACGACAACCAAAAAAGCAAAGAAAGGAGGGGCGAGAGATCGTTCAGCTCTGCTGTAAGAAAGCTCGGTGGTCGGGAGCATAGACGCACCACGCCGTTCGAGCAGAGGACGAGCCGGACGCTGCCCTTACCCCACTCACTCTCGGCCGCCTTGCTGGCCGCCCGGAGCTGGTCGTCGATCTCGTCGCTCATCGCGTCGATTTCAAAGCAGCGGACCCGGCTCTCGACGTCCTGGCCGCCCGCCTCTCGCAGGAGGGCGAGCGTCTCGGCCGGCTTACGCGAGAGGCAGACGAGCGAGAGCGGCGTCGTCCGAAGCAGGTGCCGGGCGACGCCGAGTCCGATGCCGGAGTTGCAGCCAGAAAGGACGGCGACGGAGGACATTCTAGCAGATGCGGTGAGTGTTAATGAGCAAGGAAGAGGAGAGCCGACGACTGCCTCCTTGGAGGGACGGGCGATCTTCAGCCCAGGCATCGGGGCCGGCCACGCGCAGCAAGGTCATCGTCAACCGCGGCGGCGGCGGAGGCGGCCGAACGAAAGGAGCAGCTCGACAGCCAACAAGACCCAAACGCTCACCTGCTCGACAGCGACGATGGTCCGCACGACGCACGGCAGCCAGTCAGCCAGCGGTGGCGAGGACGGTATCCCGCTCGTCGACGTGCCGTACGCAACGAGGTTGCGACCGGGCTGGCTGCCGCAACAGCAGCAGCAGGAGCAGCTCGGCCGCCGAGCCGATGGCGACGACGACGCCCAGCGTTCCCGGCAGGAGGCCTCGACCTCGACCTCGAGCGGCAGCACGAGCGGCGGCACGCGCAAAGGCTCACTAGGGGCCGACTCGGTCAAGGGACCTTTGCCGGTAGGAGTTCCTGCCAGGCCACCGGCGAGCGGTCGGGCCGCCACGCTCGGCGCCGACAACGACGACGAGAGCCTGCCCTTGCCGGTCCTCAACTCGTCGCCGAGCTCGCTGCCACCAATGTCGTCCACAGCCGAACGTCCGCCACTATCAAACAAGCGCGTCGTCCGCGTCGGCCAGCGGATCGTTCGCTTCTTGGCGGGCCCGTCGCCACCGCAGCGGCTGCCTTACATCGGCGACTCACTCGCGCTCTCGGTCACCCTCCCTCACTTCGGTCGCCTCTTGATCAACCCAGACGCCTGGTTCGCCCGAACCTACCAAGCTCAGTTCCGCCGGCGCTTTCCGCCTGGATCCTACCGGCACGGCGCGCTCCTATTCATCTTCCTCGCGGCCTGGCTCATCGGCTTCGCCTTCCTCGTCCGAGTCAACTCGTTCCGCAGCGCGACCGAGCCAAGCGACGGCTCAGGCGTTACCTTTCTCAGCTGCATCGACACGTTCGCCGGCGCCAGAGACAGCTGCGGCCTCGACTTTGCCGATGTGCGTCCCCTCGTTGCGCCTTGCCTTGTTGCTCGTCCTGACGTGTCTGCCCTCATGGCTGCGCCCGCAGTGCGCCGACGAAGGAAGCTTGACCTTCCGCTGCCCGGCCGGATGCGCCTCGCAGCTCATCTACAATACGGTCCGTCCTGCCACAGCGCGAAGCTTGCTATGTGAGCTAATCTTGAGTTCATACCCCCGCTCAGGTGGCCGTCGGCAACCTCCAGCCCGACGGCGTGCCTTTTGTCATCGGCGGCGGGCAGTCGAACGGGACCGCGGTCTACCGAGCCGAGTGCGTACACATCTCTTCTTAGTCACTTAGTTTGCTCCGCTGATCCCTTCATCCCTCAGTTCCTTCATCTGCTCGTCCTACGTCCACTCGGGTCTCGTGTCCAACAGCCGCGGCGGCTGCGGCGTCGTCAACCTGCTGCAGAACGTGACGGGGTTTCCTGCCGTGCTCGCCCACGGCATCCAGGTGCGAACAACCAGCACCTTTGCCTGGCGCAACATCAAACTGACACCTTGCTCCTCACGCGCACCCAGTCGCTCCCGTTTCCCTCAATCTATCCGCTCGCCTTCTCGTTCGCCGAGGTCGACTCGATCCGCTGCCAAGATATCCGGTGGGAGATCCTCGGCTTCAACGTCGCCATGGGCGTAATTCTCAGCCTCATCTTCAATCCTGGGCCGCTAGTCTTCTTCTGGACGCTCGTTTGCGTCTCGTACTGGCAGTGAGAGCTCTCGCGCTGCGCTGTATGTTGCACGGGCGAGCTTTAGGGTTGACCCCCGTCGCGGCCCTCCGCAGTGTCATTCTCATCTCGGACCCACGCGCATATCCTCCAGTCATCTCGGACGCCTTCCAGGACTTCATCCCTGTCCTCCTCGCCGGCTACTTCTTCTGGAGGACCGCATATCGCTTCACGCTGCCCTCCTTTGCCTCGCACGTGCTCGAGCGAACCGTTTGGTATCTCGGCCCGTTCTGGTGCGGCACGCTCCTCAACGTCGTCACCGAGAAGATCCAGATCGACCGGCTTGGCGGGGGCAACATCAAGGCCGTCGGCTCGTTCGTTGCCCTCATCATCGTCATCGTCATCCTCGCTGGTTGGCAGATCTCGGTCGCCTGGCGGACCGGCTGGCTGCCGTTCTACCTCCGCTGGACGGTCGCCGGCGGGCTCGTCCTCCTCGTCCTCTCGCAGCTGCCCGACCTCGTCTTCCGGCTACACCACTATCTTTTCGCGCTACTCTTCACCCCGTGCGCATCCTTCCCCGGCGCTGTGTCACCAATCTCCCCCGCCGCTGACGTCATCTTGTCTCCCAGGGCCCTTGGCTTCGCGACTCGCGTCTCGGCCGCACTCCAAGGTCTTTTGCTCGGCATCTTTGCAAACGGCGTTGGAAAGTACGGCTTCGAGTCGATCCTCGAGACGGCTGCTGAGCTCCGACGAGACGCCGCCTTCGGCTCGGACCTGCCAGTCTTGCAGACCAACGCGAGCACCTGGCCGGCCTACACGGGCGAGCTCTTCAACGAGGCGGCGCTGCGCTGGGAAGCCGTCCCATCTGCGCTCGAGAGCGATTGGAATGGTTTCAGCCTGCTCGTCGACGATGTCGAGCGTTACAGGGGGACGGCAACGAGTGCGATTTTCGTCATTTTCCTGGCCCTTCTTGACCTTGGCTGATCGATCCCTGCTCCTCTGTTGCCCGGCAGACTACTCGCTGGCTGGGCTCAATCACACCCTGCCGCACTTCTTCCGGCTGGCCGTGCGTTCTCCATCTTGACCTGAACGAAGGTTCACTTGATTCCTGACTTCTCGTCACCCTTTCCACAGTACCAACTCGACGGCGTCTCGGGCGACTACACTCGAGCGGCGACCTGGTGGCCGAACGGCACTTGGGTCGACCCGGCCGAGGGCCCGTCATAGGCGACCAACACGCGTCGTCCTCTTGTTTGGTACGTACCCCCAGCCGGTCTCGAGCCTTTCTCTTTGGACGTTCTAATGCTGATAGGCTCCTCCTCGTCTTTGGCAGAATGTACTTGTACCTTCGCTAGAGTAAGTGCGCCCATCCGCTCTGGCTTACAGTACCCCGGTCGCTGTCGCTGACGGCCTTCCACCTTGTCGACCGCAGTCTCTGTCTCTCATCTTGCACCTCCTCATCTTGCCGCCCGTTTCTGCCTTTTATGACGATCGATGTGCCATGACGACCTTGATCCTGAGTGGAGCCGTGTCGACGACGCGTTCTGATTCGCGACGCATTTCGATCGAAAGGGGGGAAGCCACACGCGCTTCGCGCCTCGACCGTCGATGCTCATCTCGCCCCGCCTTGCCTCTCCGGAAACGTGACAAGCTTGAGGCTCCTCACAGCTAAACTCCAGGTGTGCTGGACCTCGCCAGCATCTCTGCGGGCCTGTTCATTGCTGACGACCGGACGCAGGCCCCATCAGAGCTCGCCGACGCCGACCTCGACCATGCCGGGAGCTCGCCGCCGCCGCAGCAGCTCCAGCAGCAGCTCGGACAGCGGAAGCTCGAACGACAGCTCGGACTCAGACAGCAGCGGCAGTGGCAGCAGCAGCGAGGAGGAGAACTTCCAGATGCCATTCTGGTACTACAAGCGTATCCGGGGCGACAAGGGCAGCCATCGCGCGCACGGTCCGCCCCTCCCAACACCCCTGTGACCGCGGTTGCTGCCGCTGGCTGACACAGCCGCCTCGCCCTCCTCAGTCGAATTTGTCTTCGAGGGCCTACGCATCGAAGACTACTGCGGCGGCCGACCGGTCGATCTGCTGATCTCGGACGAGACGCTTGAGTACTGGCCGATCTCCAAAAGTCGGGCCCTCCTCCAACGGGAGCCGCTACCCGTCGTCTTCCTGCTCCAGCCTAAGACCAGGCAGTTCGTCCTCAAGCTCGCTTCACAGGAGGTCGCCGCCCGCTTTCGCGAGCTCAACCGTTACCGAGACCCTGCCACCTGGGAGCGCATCCGTGAGCGCCGCAAGCCTGGCATCCGGCAGCCCATCCAGGTCACCGAAGAGAGCCTCCGGGACGAGCAGCAGGAGCCGCGGCCGAGCGGCGCGCAGGCACGCCAGCAGTCCCCCGTACCGCCGCCGCCGCCGCGGCCGCCGCCACCGTCGCAAAAGAGGATAACGGTCAAGGCCAAGCAGGCCGAGCCACCGCACGTCCAGTCGGACGATGACGAGGGCGAAGCGAAGCCAGACGAGGCTGCAGCTGACGAGCGCGGCGACCAGGGCGACGGTCGGATGGTGCGTCCCAGCATGGCTCGGCACTGGACAAGAGCTGATTTATGGCCGCTCTCTCTTCCAGTCCTTCCGCAAGTCGCAGTCGCTCATCCGCGAGCTGCGCTCCGGTCGGCAGCTGGCCTCGCCCTCTGCTACCGCCGTCGGCTCGTCACCCGCGCCGCCTCCGGCGACCCTCAGTCTGACACCCTCGATCCGTCACGGCAAGCGAAATGCAACGACGCTCAGCCCCGAAGCAGCAAGCGAGAGGGATGAAGAGCAGCCTATATCATCCATTCGGAGCGTCAGCCGAGCGCCCAAGAGGCGGGCCTCCCAAGCCCAGGTCGGTCGCCTGTGCTTCTCTTTCCGCCGCCTGCTCGCTGACCACCTTTTCCCTCTCACAGCAGCCCCCAGCCAGCCCGTGGCTCAGAGAGGATGCCGACGGTGATCTTATCCTGATGATGACCGACGACCGCTACGCGCGCGTCTCGGAGCGGCGCCTTCGCCGAGAGGTCCGCGCGTTCGACTCGCTCCTGCCGGAGGATCTCGGACGGCTTCCGGTCAACGACCTCGACGGCCGACCCATCTTTCCAGTTGATCGTCCGAGCGACGCGATCGAGCTGCTCCTCACCTGTGCACTCGACGCCACCGCTGCGACCCGCGAGACCTACTCCCTGGACCAGGCCAAAACGTGCGACGCAGCGTGCTGTGTGGCCTGTCGGCGGCTTGCTGAGCTGACTGCCCTCGCGCCTTTGGCAGACTGCTCGATTTCTCCGCCCCTGACTCCTACGACGCGCCTCGTGCCTTCGCCGTTGGCCTCTCGCAACTCTTCCAGCACGCCTCGGATCAGGCCCCTACCGTCTTCGCCATTGCTGCCCACCACGGTCTCCTCGGCGCGGCACGCGCCGCTTTGAGCCACTTCGGAAGTCGGCTAAGCTACCAACAGGCTGGCGCCCTCTGGTACCCGAACGGCAAGGGCGATTCGCTCGCCGAGCTCCCTCTCGAGCTCGCCAAGGGCATCCCGCCGGCCGCTCGCCAGTCGTTCGATCGGCTTTACGTCCGAGCTGGTCAGCCGGTGCGCTCGACCCGCTCTGGGACGGCGCCGAGGAATCCGTGGTCAGAGCTCGCAGAGTCGTTCGAGGTGCGGCGCCGTGTTTCCGCCTCACTCCTACCGATCTGGCCTGCTGACACGACTTGCCCTCAACTCTAGCTCGCCTAGCCCTGCCGCAGACACGCGGGCACCCCTTTCTTGCAGCGATCTACACCTCAGCGCAGCCTCTTCTTGTTACGACCCGCTCGACAGCATCGTCTCCGACCCGTCCTCATGCCTCTCATCTCGACCTTTTATGACCTGCATGACCTTTGATGACCGCTCGCTATGCTGCAAGTGGCCTTGACCCGAGCGGACGCATGCGAGCCGACGGTCGATCGCCTCCTCCCTGCACCCGCCGCGCGCGACAACGCGTCGCTCGAGCCTCAGCGCCTCCGCCTCTCAACATCGCTCACCGCACCCGAGTTAAGCTCAGCCTCTTCTCGTACTCGTACACTCGTTTACAGCGCATGGAGCAGCGTCCGCAAGCCGGCACGTCGCTCAAGCGCGGCCTCTCAGCCGAGGCGGCCGCCGATGGAACCACAGACCCGCGAGCGGGTCCCTCGTCGCCCAAGCGCGAGAAGCTGCAGCACAATCTCGAACCGGTGCGTCCCGTCCTGATGCTGCTACGGTGCTGGAGCTCGCAGGCGCTCAACATCTCACTCTTATCGTGTCCGTAGCCGGCTGGGTTGCGAGCCCAGACGAGTGACACCCCTCAGCTCAGCAAGGTCCGCTTTAGATCCAGTCCCACGCGCGAGCTCGCCCGCTCCCTCCCTGGTGCTCGAAGCTGACCGCCTTTAATGCGTCCCGCAGCAGGCCCGCGCGACCTCGGTCAGCTCTGCGGCTCCTCTCGGCGACAGTCCTCAGCTGCCATTGCCGTCTCGCGCGCCGGCGACGGCTAAGCAGCAGGCGGTGCTGCGCAAGCACATCCTCGTCGCCGACCCGTCTCTGGCCTCGCAGGACGCGCTGCTCGAGCAGGTCGCCACCGTCATGAAGGACACCTGGTCGTGGGACGAGCTCCGCAAGTTCTATCTCCGCAAGACCGAGATGCGCGAGAACGTCGAGGCGACTCTCGAGCTGATTCGTGACGACATGGACGAGGACGAGGAGGACGCGGGCGAGTTGCCCGCTGCCCCCGCTGCCGCCGGGGCCGGACCGGCCGACGACCTGGCAGCCGAGTCCGCCGAGGAGGGCGAGGTGCTTGAGATCGAATCGGCAGCCAGTAAACCAGCACCCCTGGCCTCTGAGCAGGTCGCGGCGGGGCAGGAGGTCGCGCCGACTGGTGCGCTGCCGTCCGTAGCTTCAGCTCCGGCCGCCCTGAAGCCTCCGCCGGCCGCCTCGACCTCCGCTCAGCCGTCGCCAGATGTGTTCGGCTCAACCTCTGCTGCCAAAAAGAAGCCAACCAAGCACCTGTCGTCCGAGCAGGCGGTTCAGCTCGCGCGCGAGAAAGCGCTCGCCACGGGCAAGGTCTGGATCGAGCCCGCCAAGAAGAAGGCCATGACGGCCCTCCGGACCGAGACGGAGGCTCAGCTAGAGCGGGGCGAGTTCCATACGTTTGAGGCAGAGGACCAGGTAGGTCGGCGCCTTTGCGCGTTTCCTTCCTCTGACGTGAACAAGGATTTTGACCAGACGACCTTGCGACTAGGCCGGGCGCAAGTATGTCTCGATCCGAGACGTCCGGATGCTCAGCAAAAAGGCGCGCTGCGCACTCATGGCCGTCGTCATCTCGTGCGAGATCCGACCCCCGGGACGCAGTGCGTCCTGTCCGAGATGAGAGGAGCCGGATCAGGTGACGATGGCTGACCAACCTGTGTCCCTTCGCTAGCGGACGCTCTCGCAAACATCAAGCTGCAGGATCCGACCGGGACGCTCGCACTTAACGCCTTTGCAAAGGCGGTCGATGTCCTGCCCAACCCGCCCATCGGATCGATCATCTTCCTGCGCAACATCTACGTGAGACTCCTGTCGACGCATGGGCGAGTTGGCGGCAACGCTGACTAGACGATCCGTGCCCCTCTCAATAGGTCGACATCTGGCAGGGCAACTACACAGTCGTCGGCAGCGCCATGGACGGTTACGACTGGGCCTTTGCGGACCTCAAGGTGTCGACCATGTCGTGCCCAGCCCGCCTGGCCCCGCAGTATGGCAGCCTCGAGGCCCTCAGCGCGAGTCAGCACTCGTACGCCCAGAAACTCAGCTCGTGGGCGCGCTTCTCGTTGGGGCTGCGCGAGGCCGCGCCCGGTGCAGCGCCCGTGATCGCACAAGATGCGCCGAGCCCAATTGTCGTCAAGAAGAAGCGGTCGCGGATGATGGTCGAGCAGCTGACCGAATCGACCGAGTTCTTTGACCTCGTCGCTCAGGTGCGTCTTCTGTTTTGCTGTTTTTGGCTACGATGGCTGCTGCTGACAGGCGGCGTACTTTGCCCTTTCAGATCGTCAAGGTCGGCCAGCCTGGAGCTGAGACACGCGACATCTTCGTCACGGACTTTTCGACCAACCCTCGACTCTTCAAGTTTGACCTCCGCTTACCACCTCTTGCCGAAGCGCAGAAGCCGAGCGAGCCCTTTGGCCGCTACTGCCTTAAGATTAGCCTGTTCAACGAGCTCGCCAAGGCCGACAACTCAAGCCTCGCCGTCGGTAAGATCGTCAAGTTTCGGAACGCCAAGGTCCGCAACCGCGATTTTCTTGAGGGCTCGCTCTGGGGCGACCGCAACAGCGGCTGCCGCGTCGAGCGCCTCGGTCTAGCCGACGAAGGCGTGCCGGAGCTCGTGGAGTGCGTGCCACCGCTACGAGTCCTCTCCCGCTCGAGAGAATGTGTTGACTGATTGTCTCTCCTGCCATCCTTCCGCAGGCGCCGCTCGGCTTTTGCCCAAGAGCTCTTCGCCGAGCACAGCGAGCAGCCTCCGCCCGTGCTCGGCGCGGGCGCGCTTCGGCCGTCTCCATTGGTGGCCCCGTGGGAGAACCCTTCGCACCCGATCCTTACCATCAGGGAGGCCATGGAGGGTTCCACGTTCTGCTGCTTCGGCCAGGTACGTTCGTACCGGCGTTTCTCCTCGCATGCCTCATCGCCTGAATGATCTCTCTTCATCCTCAGGTCGTCGCGATCAGCCAGTCCTTTCAGGCGCCCGAGGACGACAAGTACTATCGGTCGTTCAAGGTGACCGACTTCACCGCCCACCCGCGCATCAAGGACGAGCCCGACGGCGACCCAGGGACGCCCTCGGCACCTCCTAGGCGGGCTTTCGGTCGCTACACGCTTCGCATCCTGCTTTCGGGCGCGGACGCCACCGACAACCGGGCCGACGCCTGGCGGACGGGCGACTACCTTTTTTTTGTCGGCCTCCGCGTCAACGGCAAGGGTGGCCGTGGGCTTGAGGCCTACTTCCACACCGACGGCCAGCCGCAGCCCTACCCGATCGTCCCCGTTCCGTCGCCGTGCGCTGCGCTCGGCCCGCTCCTCAGGTGTGTGCGCGGCTGCAGGCCAGAAACTCTCTACTCGAGATGATTTGACACTGCTCCTTCTTCTGCATGACCAGACACAAGAGCGCGTTCTACTCGCGCATCGGCTCGCCTGTCCCCGAGGAGCCCGTGAAGCGGGTCGCGGTGGAGTGTGCCTCGCCGCTGCTTCCGGCGCTGGAAGGCGAGGAAATTGACGAGCAGGAGCCGCTCGGCTCGCAGGAGCACGTGGACCTCGACAGCCTCCTGTCCGGCCTGGTGCCGAAGGGCTCTGCCGCCCCGGCCGACCGCTCTGGCCTTCTGCAGGACGCGTCGGTCAATTTGGTCATCGATGGCATCTTCCAGGTTCGTCGGCTTCTGCCTGAATCAATTTTGCAGAGACCGCCTGATCACTGACCGCCCGTGACCCAAGCAGATCGTTCAGGTCCAAACTCAAGCCGCTGGCTCGGCCTCGCTCCTCGTCACCGACTGGACCGAGCACCCGCTGATCACCGAGCGCTTCCCGCCGCTGCCGAACGCCGAAGTCGTCAACGTCGAGGAGCCGTTTGGCCGATACGTGCTCGAGGTGCAGGTACTGCACCCGGGCTTGCTTGCCGATTGCGAATTCTTGGACGCCCTCGCACCAGGCGCTGTCGTCCGGCTCCGTGGGCTTATGCTCGCTCGGACGGCGAACGTCGGTATCCGCGGGCACCTCACCAAAAGCCACAGCTCGACCTGGGAGCGGGTGCGCGAGGAGAGCCAGGAGCAGGAGGTGCTCGCACTGCTCAGGTGCGTGTGTCGCTTGATTGGCCAACGCTTTCAACGTCGTCGCTAGAACCGACCTGTGCTCCTTCTTACCATGACAGTCGACGGGCTGCGACCTACCAGCTCAGTGCCACGCAGCTCCAGGCAGCCCAGGACGAATCTTTCACCAGCGAGGCGCCGACTCCGCCCGCAACGGCCGCGCCTCCGGCAAAAGCTACCTGTGCGGCCCCTTCGCCTACGGCAGACGAGCCCGAACAGGCCGACGTCGAGATGGAGGATGCCGAGACCGGTCTCGACCCGATCGAGATCTCGCCGAGTCCGTTCACCCTGCCTAATGGCATCCCTTAATTCGCTGACAGCCTGCGTCGCCGAATGTGCCTGCAGCCCAATCATTCTACACCTCTTCAGGAGGACCCGTCTCGCTCGCATCGGTCCTCAGCTCACCTGTGCCGGCAAAGCACATGATCCGATCCCGAGTGGTCGACTACCTGTGAGAGCAATCCCGACCTTGGCCTCAATTGCACGCCATCGCTGACCGCGTGCTCGTCTTTCGACACAGGCCCAGGACGCTGGAGGACGTGGTTGTCTGCATCTGTCGCACGTGCAACCTCATGTGAGCACCCGCCGCCGATTGCCTCGCCTGGCCGACATGCGCTGACCCGGTCTTGCTTTCATTCCTCTTTAGCCTGCCCACCAACGACCGCGTCTGCAGGTCGTGCATGAGCCAGAACGACGCCTCGCTTGGCCGCGACCTTGAGTGGACGTATCGGCTGGTGTTTAAGCTGAGCGATGGCTCGACAGCCATCTGGGCGGCGCTCTTCCGCGAGGACTTTGTGAGCTCATCTTCCTGATCCCTCAACTCCTCGTCTCCCGAGGAGCTGACCATGGTCTGTCCTTCTGTGCCAGATGGCTCTCTTCCCGTCGCTGCCACCGGCGAGCGACTACTGCGACGCTGCAACTCAGATCGTCGACCTGCTTGCATCTCAGCTGTCGGTCCTTCACCCGGCCATCGGCAGCGCCCATCAGGTCGGTGCGACCTCGGCTCTTCTCGCCGGCCCGGCGCTTGAGCTCGGCTTGAAGAGCACGGCCGCTGTGCCTGGGCTTCAAGGCGTCAGCGACGTTGAGACCGAGCCGACGGCCGCCTTCCGCATTTTCCGGACGATCCTGCGGAGCGAGGACTGATATGTTGGGGAGGGGCGAGGCTGGATAGCCGGCGACGATGACGACAATGACGACCTTTTCCTTGCATGTGCTCTGCGCAAGGGGGACGCTCGACAAGTCTGAGGGTATTGCAAGGCAGGCGCAGACAGGTAGTGGACGTGTGCATGATGATCCACAGCTGAAGACGGTGCGACGGGAGCCCGTGCGGAAGGGGTCGGCGCCCCTGCGTCAGGCGACGCGGCCTTTCACTGCTGCTGGAGCGGCGCGCCTGGAGCGCTGCCGCCGCAGGAGTCGCTGCTGGCAGTAAGACCCGACGCAAACCGAGCCATGGCCGGCGGATGCGCGAGCATGGGCTCAAGCGCGGCGTGCCGAGATTGCGGCCGGCGACCGGTGACGGGCAAATGCGGCTTGGTCGTCGGCGTACCAGGAGCCGGACGACGGATCGTCCCTTGCGGGATCGATCAGCGAAGGGTAAGGGAGTTGCCGAAGCTGCTTAGGCGACCCCCCCCCTTCACAGGACCCAGCCGGCGCCCTCGCGCTTGGGGTCGTCTTTGCGGCGCCAGACGAGAATGTATTTGTCGCCTTTGTTGCGAGCGACCTTCTTGCCCTCCTCGGTCGAGTCGTGGATCGCGGCGATGCACGGGTCGGCCTTGTACTCAGCCGAGTCGGCCGGGATCTGCTCGAAGAGGTCGGGCAGGGCGAGGAAGTGTCGCTCGGTCCAGAGGTGAAGGTCTAAGAGCGGAGAGGGTGGAAATGGGGTCAGTGACGAGTCGCCGGAAGAGGGGGGCGAGCAAGGCGGGCAAGGAAGGAGCGAGCGAGGGGAAGATCAGGGGGTATGGGGATCGTGGAGATCAAACAAAACCAGCGCCAAAAGGTGGCAGTCTTAGTCTAATTAAAACTTATTTTGGACATCATGTAAAGGGGGTGTGTGTTGAGGAATGGAGGCAGCGAGAGGGCGAGTAACGTACCATGGACGTCGGTGATGCAGTAGACGATGCCGCCCGGCCGGAGGACGTAGGCGTACTCAGCGAGCAGTGTCGTCGAGATGATGCGCTGCTTGTGTTTGCGGCTCTTGAAATGCGGGTCGGGGAAGCAAAAGAAGAGCTTTGAGAGCTGGCCCTTTGCAAAGAAGTTGGTGAGAAACTTCATGGCGTTGCCGCGGATGACCGAGGCGTTCTGGAACGAGCCCGGCTTGAGCAGCCGGAGGGCGGCGATCCGATCGCGGACGTAGGCCGTGACCTGATGACGGATCTCCATACCAAGGACGACCTTGGTCGGGAAGAGCTCGGCAAGGGCGATCGTCAGGCCGCCAAAGCCGCAGCCAATGTCGGCAAACTCGACTCGCTCGGTTCCGGACGGCGTCGAGCCGAGGCCGGGCGCAGCGGGCGCGTTGAAGAAGGTCGGGTAGTAGGCGTGCCAGTCCATCGTGGCAGGGCACGAGGGGCTGTAAGAAGGAGTTGGCCAGGGCTCGATCAGCTCAGGGCTCGAGGTCTAGTAGGTAAGGTAGCTCACGGTAGCAGGAAGGGCAGGACGAACGCACTAGTCGAAGCCGTGGTCAGCGAGCGGGTTGGCGTGCGCGCGCTGGCGGTAGAACTTCTTCTGCTCGGCGAGACCAAAGAGCCAAGGTCAGTGATATGCGCACACAACGAGCGCAGATGAGAGAGAGTGCGACGGACCTGCGGCAGCTTAATGATGGACCCGTCTGGGGCGACGGCCTCGGTCGGCTCGCGGTCGTCGTCGGCAAACTCGTCGTCGGACCCGGCGCCCGCGCCGGTTCGCTTGCCGTCCTCCGTCATTGCGGCCGCGTCCTGATTGTTGCGCTTGCGCTTCGCGGCCATCGAGCGAGGCGAAGTGAGGGCTCGGAGAGGGTTGTTGGTCGGCGTCGGATGGAGCGCGGGCGGGCGGCCGAAGGGACTTTGAAGGGCTCGCCGCCCTACGAAAATGGAGGTTTCAGACTCCGACCCGCCGACCGTTCGCACGTACGAGACGATGGCACATGATCCTGGCGGAATCGAGCATGCCCTCTGGAACGTCACATATCTCTATACGATGTGTCTTTGCAAGGCGGCAACCCTCATCGGCAGGACAGTAATTCCTTCGCTTCGAGTCGAGGACAAGAAAGAAGACCCACCCCATCCGTCGCCCTTCCCTCGCATCCGCCTACTCCTCGCCGGTAAAGGCGTCAGCGTTCTGGACGATCGTCGCGATCCAGCTGATGATACCTAGGTGGCCGTCGATCGAGGCACGTTCGTCGACAGTGTGCGCATTACCACCGCCATGGCCGGGCTCGCCCTTGAAGCGGAAAATCGATCTTGAGAGGGCGTGCATAGCCTCTGCGGAAGAGGAGGCGGGGTCAGCAGCTCTCTTCAAATGAAGAGAGAAAAGCTTCGACAGACTGGTGTCGGTGTTTCCAGTGGAGGCGTAGGGCGTAACGATGCGCTCCGCTCCGTCCTTGGTCGGGAAGGCAGCCCTGAGAGCAAGCAACGAAGAGGGGTCATCACGTGCAACACAGAAGGCCTTCAGACAGAGCGCCGTACTTGATGCTGCCGCTAAAAAGGTCCCAGACGGCGCCCGACGTCCGGCTCCGAGGCGCCGGCTCGAGCGGCGTGCCGAGCGTCTCAAGCAGGATGTAGGCATTGCCGAGGTCGGCCTCGGCGCCGTCAAAGGCGTGCAGGTCGAGCTTGAACTTCTTGGCGATCGGCTTGAGCGTCTCGACGATGTGCGCCTCAGTCTGGTTGATCGAGGAGGAGAACTGGATGCGGTGGTTCTGAACGGCATGGGGCGTCAGGCGTCAGTCAAGGACGTCATAGCTCAACCAAGAGCAGGGCGCACCATAAGCATCTCGACCGACTCAGGCAGCGAGTTCACCTTGCCCCCGCCCTTGATGACGTCGATCGCCTGGGTTGTCGTCACGAGCGCTGCGATGGAGGTCGACCAGGCGTCAGTTCTCGAAGAGCTACTCGCTGCAAAAGAACAGCCGCACAGTGCTCCATCGGCCCAAGAGCGGCAAACTCGTCGGCAAGCTCCAGCCAGCCCTTGCTACCCTTCTCGAGCAGCTTGCTCCACTTCTTCGGGAAGTTGGGCGCGTGCTCGGCCGCGCAGGCGAGGTAGGCGATCAGCGGGTCGTCGGCCTCGAAATCGGACGGGTAGGGATTGTTGTGAAGGGCGACGACGAGCTCGCTCATGATGCCGATAGCAGAGATGCCGTGCTTGCTGTGGAGGAAGGGAACCGAAGAGTGGCCGCCCTCGGTCGCGACCCGGACGCGGACGTCAAAGTAGCCCTTCTCGGACGACGACGGCGCGGCCATCTCGACGCCAAAGCCCTTGGCAAAGGTCGTGCCCTCGTCTGCGAGAGGAAGTTGTCAGACAGCCTCGAGGCGCAGACTGCGGGGCCAAAAAAAGCAGGGGCCGCACCAATTACGAGCAGCATACTGTTGTGGCCGTAGCGCTTCTCGAGGAACTTGCCAATCTGGACGGCGCCCTGCTGCGAGTGGACTTCCTCCTCGGCAAAGCCGTGCGAAAGGATGATGGTTCGGCGCGGCGTCCAGGTTGAGTCCTCGAGCAGGAGGGAGAGCGCCGCGTACTGGCCGACAAGCAGCGTCTTGTCGTCGGAGGCTCCTCGACCCCAGACGTAATGGTCGTCCACAAAGCCGGAGAACGGCGGGTGGGTCCATCGGTCGTACGTCTCGAGCGGAGCAGGCGTCACATCCGTGTGCGACATCAGCATGAGCGGCTTGAGCGTCGGGTCCGAGCCTTCGATCGTTACGAGCAGGCCGAGCGTGTTGATGTGCTCGACCGTCGTCCGCGGGTGCTGGAAGACGGTCGGGAACGACCGCTGGAGCCAAGCGTCGAAGACAAAGAAGGGCGCCCAGCGCGGGTCCTTCAGAGGCTCGTCGTTGTCGTCGTAGCTGATGGTGGCGATTTGCTAGAGATGAAGGCGTTGCGGTCAGTGGCAAGGCCAGGAGATCAAGAGCTGAGGCTCGACGCACAACGGCCTCCGAAAGCCGTTGGGCGGCCGCATCTCGGTAGTCCTTGTCGAAGCTCAAGACCTTAGCGGGCTTGATCGCCTTCACTTGCTTCGGACATTTAGGTGCCTTGTATGTCGGTAGAGCTTCCGAGGCCGAATGATGGTGGGCCAGGTCGTGGATGGGCGGGCGGGCCGTCGACGTCAAGGGCGAGTGAAGGAGGAGCAGGGCGGGCACGGCGAGCAGCAGGAGCAGCGGCGCCTTGGACCGCGACCGGGTCGGAGAGCCGCCGTCGTGGAGAGGTAGCTGAGGCATCTTAGGCTAGGGGAACAAGAGGTGGGTGGTGGTTGAAAGAAGATAGGACGACCAAGGAGGGATTCGGATGGGCCGGCCCTCCCCTCCGAGCTGCGAGACGGAGATCGCCGACGACCACGAGCGCATCTACGTTACCGTCCATCGCGCCGATCGCCAGCAGCAAGACGCCCTCGTTCTGCAATCATCGCAGAGCGACCGACGAGAGCTCAGGACAGGCTCATCTTCGATCACTCGGCCCCGCTCTCACTCTCGCCCTCCGTCGAGTTCTCGATCTCCTCGCTGACTGCCGAGCTGTGGTCGCTTCCGTCATCGGCCTCCTCGTCCTCGTCTTCGTCGGCGGACGCGTAGCCTGCGACACCGGCCTCGATGTCGATGAAGCGGCGAGCGAGGGCCGAAAGAAGATGCCGACGCTTCAGCGGTCGTTTGCGAAGTCGTCGAGGAGGCGGCGAGGGGCTGGCGGATGCCGTGCTGGGCGAGCCTGGGCGTCCTGCCGTCCGAGGCCGATCGTCGACGTTCGAAGAGCGCTGCGCTAGGGTTGACGAGCCTACGTCGAGAACGGCAGCCTGGACCTTCTGACCGCCAGCAGGGTCGCCAGACGACGAGCGAAGGCCTGAGGCCGAGGACGCCTCGTCCTTGTGCTGTTGATGCATGCGCAGGTCGAGCGGGAACGGAAAGCGAGGTCGGGGAGACGCCGCAACTGGCGGTGGCTGGGGATCGGCCGCGACGTTGTGATCCTCAAATGTCTGTCAGGGATGCGAAGGGTCAATTGATATCCTTGCAAAGAGAGGGAGAAGAGCCGCACCTCGCCGTCCGGTTCGGCGTACGCGACGCCGTCGCTTCCGACATTCTCGTGTCGCTCAAGGTCTGCTGCCGAGAGTGAGGGAGCAAAGGCACGCGACATGCCGAATGGATCATTCTGCGCCGACGGAGAGGCAATGGATGCGAAGGCCCACTGAGCGGGCGGGCGCATGCCGTCCGTCCACGAGAAGGCAGGCGGCGCTGGCGCGGTGCCTAAGACGTCGAAAGGGCGGGTAACAAGAGGGTCGGGCTCGACGGGCGAGGGCGAGGAGTAGCGAGGTTGTGGGTGGTACGGTGTTGGCGGCGAGAGTGGCGGGCGCTAGGTCGTTCAAAATTGGGGAGGGTCAGCCCAAGTGGTTGAAAGCTGGCTCGTGGGACGCACCATTGCCTGATTCCTCACTAGCCCTGACAGTCCGGCGTGCTGTGCCTCCTGCCAATCCGGCCAGCCATCCTCGATTTGGTCCGACGGGCGGCCATCTGCTCGGAGGTTCAGCTCGTGCGCGTCGTTCTCGTCGTACTCCCTCCCAGGTCCTGGCCTCGCGTACAGCCCTTGGAGCTCGGCGTCGTCGACCGTCGGCGTGAGCGGCTGAGCTGAGACGAAGCCTGCAACTTGCGGGAACGTGCGCGGGGCGGGCGGCAGCCGACTCTCCAAGTGGTCGGCAGAGAACGGCGCGTGATTGATCGGCCGGTCGACCGATGGGCGGATTGCGGTGAGCGGTGACGGGCGACCAAGTCCACAGGCCCAGTCTGACGTCGAGCCTGGGTCAACCGCTTCGACAAGTCAGCTGTATGCGCATGGCGGTGACAGGAAGTACTCAGCGACACACCCTGCCGAACATGCAACGGATCCGGGCCAGGACTCTGCGCATACACCCCTCCGTCGAGGGTCTCGGCGCTGTTCCGGTCGTAGCTGTCGAACGCGACGCCCAGGTCGAAGAAGTCGTCGTTGACAAAAGGCTGCCGCTTGAGCAGATGAGACGACTGCGGCTGATCGACGCCGTGCGGATGGAAGGGCTGCGCGAAGGGCAGCGCCTTGCGACCAGAGCAATCGTCGGCTGCGCCCGCGGCGAGCGGGGCGTTGGAGTCGAAGGGCTGGTTCAGAGTTTCGAAGTAGATGGGTGCCAGCTGAGGAGCGAGGGGAAGGAAGGCCGATGGAACCGGAGGAGTGCGCAGTTCTGGATCCGAGGACGACGGGTCGTGCCGCTCCTGGAGGTCCGGGAAAGGGGACGTCAGCGACCTGCTCGAGCAGCCGCGGGTAGACTGAAAGCGCTCGCACCTGGTGGAGACTAGCCGGCAAGTCGAGCGCAGGATGCTGGTTGCGCTTGACTGGCCGCCGCCGTCGTCCGGCGGCGGCGCCGAAGCTATCGCTCCGACCGGTCGTAGCCTGCTCGAGTCGCTCGTACCGGTCGTTGAGCCCGCGGTAGCCTACCATCCGACCGGCCCTGCCAGAGGCAAATGGCAGGTCGTCCATATGCGACGTGGAGCCGGCGGCTCCTTCGCTGGTCGAGAGGCGTCGAGCCAGATCGGACAGACGGGACGACCCCGAGGCCGTCGTCGTCGTCGTTGTGGCCGTCGACGACCGGTGTCGGCCGCCTGCAACGGACGACGGCTGCCGATGTAGGTTGGGATATGTGCGCATACCGAGGGCTGTCGATGTTGGCGATGAGTAAGGGTCGAGCGACATCTGGTCTGGGGTGAAGTAAAGGCCGAAGGGTCGGAGCGATGATGAAGGTCGGACGGAGGGCTGGCGGTCGTTGGTGGGCGTCGGCAGAGGCCGAGCTCAAGCAGCGCTGCGCACGCCGACGGTCTCGACGGCGTCAGGTCGGTTATCTGCAGGCATCAGCGAGGACTGAAGAAGTACGGTCAGCATGCCGTGTGAAAGGGGATAGGAAGGTGGTATGGGTCATCAGGATCGGAGAGATTACGGGGCCGCCTGGGTGAGGAGGCCCCCCACGGCCGAGGTTTGCTGTGCAGGGGTTGCGAAGGAAGTGGCACAGGGGAAGCGGGGGAGACGAGATGGCGAATGGAAGAAGAGGACGGGCCAAAAAGTGAGAGGGCGTAAAGAGGCAGTTGCTGCGACGAGAGGAGGAATGAGGGCCGAACAAGGTAGGTAGGGAGCCGACGGGTAGGGAAAAGCCGTCGATCGGGTCGGGCGACAGGGGATCGAGAGGAAAAGGGTTTGAGACGGGCGTATGCGAGTCAGGATCGGGCTTGGTGTTGCAGACGGTCGTTGTGCTTAGGCTCCAAGGAGAGAATTTGCAGTGCGACCGAAGAAAAACGGCTTCGTGGCTGGACGGCTAGACGGAGATTGGAACCACCGCGACTGGTTGCGAAAGCGCCAGGCAGAGCAAAAGGTCAGAGGCGAAGGAACGAAAGGCGTCGGAGCGTGCTAGGAGTCGTACGCACGAGGACAAGGGAGTCAACACTCAAAGGTCTCGGCGATAAGTCGTCGGGAAAGTCGGCCTCCCTCAGCTGCGGACGGCGGCTGCTGAGAGGCTCTCGGCAACGACGGCCGACAGCGTAGAGCGCGAGGCGAGTGCGTGGAGTGTGATATGTGACGAGCCAGCCGAGGGCGAAGCCGTCGTCGTCGTCGTCGTCCCCGTTGCTGAGGCGATCGATGCGGGCGGCTGTAGTGCGCTTGAGCCGATAGTGGGATGGCGGCCGGACGACTCGACAAAGATGGAGTCCGAGGCGGTCGACTTGCCCGCGGACGAGCTACTGGAGGCGGGCTCAGCGCTCGCGGCGAGTTGCGACAAGGGCGAGGAGCCGCTCGTTCGGCGTCGCTTGGCCGGCTGCTGCTGCGGACCCGACTCGCTGATGGTGACGGGCTCCGCCGCCGGCGGTGGACTGGCAGAGGACGACGAGGGCTGACCGACGAGCGTCGAGATTGCGAGCGGCGACGGCAGATGCGGGTTCCAGGCGGTCGAGCCGAGGCCCGACTTGCGCTTTGGCTTGGGCCGGGCGGCGACGGCGAGCGCCGCGCGCCGGCCGGTCGTCGTCGTCGTCGACGTCGCCACGGCAGCGGCCGCGGCCGTGGCGGCAGCAGCAGCGGCGGCCTTCCCGGCCTTGCTCGCGAGACCTCCCTTGGCCGATTTGCTGCTCGCCCCGACGGCGCCCGACGACCCACGCTTGTAAGGGTGCGAGCGACCGTGCTTGTCCTTGCCGGCCGAAGCGGCTGCAGCTGCTGCAGCGGCGGCGGCCGACCGAGTTGAGGCGGCGCCCGGGGCGAGCTCGCCGGCCCGCCGCCGGCTCTGCTTTGGCGGGTCGGATGGGAAGAGGACCGGCTTGGGCTTGACGACGACGACGGCTGGGACGGGCGGCGTGTAGCGGTCGTTAGCGAGGACGACGGCCGAAGGCGAGGCGAGGCAGGTGGCAAGGATCGTCTGCATGTCGAGCATCCCTCCGGCCGAGCGGGTCCGGCCGTGCGCTTGCGGCTGCGTGGTCGTCGTGTTCGTCGCCGTTGTCGTCGACGAGCTGTCGCTACCGCCGCCATTGCCGCCGCTAGAGCTCGTCGCTGCCGAAGCCGTTCGGCCGGCCTTAGGCGAGCCTCGCGAGGACGAGGTCGAGGACGAGGACGAGCCGGCCGAGGCTGAACACGACGCCGGAGGTTCGAAGCCAGGCGGGAAGACGGCCGTGCGCGAGAGCGGGAGCGAGCGCGACCGGTCCGTCCGCGGCGGGAACGTCAGGGCGACGCGGGCGCGGGAGGGCATGGGAGAACGCTTTTTTCGTGTGCGAGGAGGAGACGAGGAGGTTTGCTGGAGGTTTCGGTTGGAGGAACGACCGACAGGCCCGGGAGGAGGCGAAGAGGCCCGCGCGGAAACCCCCTTGCGGCCGGGCGGTCGTGCGCGCGCGCGCGCGTCCGGCGCGGCGGGCACGCACAACGACTGCTCGGGTTGCTGCGCGTCGAGCGCCAGGCGCTGAGCTGAGCCTGGCATCTCTAATACTAAAGACGCCGCCGACAAAGGGCCGTCGCCTCGTCCTCGTCCGACACAACAATGGTTTACCATATCTTCCAGCAGCCGTGAGGCGGTCTAGCTAAAAAAGGATCCTTGGCGCGGACATGCGCCCCGTGGAGCAGAGTGGCACGAAACGAGGCGGCAGACGACGGCCCGGCGGGCGTCCGCAGATGAAGCGCGTGTCGGCGATGGCTGGGAGTCGGAGAGAGAACCGACGGGTGCTGGCCTAAGACGTCGACTTGCTCTACATGATTGTGCACTCGCCATTCTTGCTCTCGAGCTCGCTCCCGAGCGCGCGGCCGCGAGCTCGGCCGTTGCCTGCTCCGGCGTGGCCGTTCGGGAGGCCGCCGTTACCGGCGGACTGGAGCTGGACGATTAGGACGCCCGAGTTGTGCGGGTCGAGCGCGGCGTCGAGGTCGTACCTGCGTACGCGGAAAGAAAGTGTAAGCGTGAGGTCAGGCTCCGGACCCTCGAGCATGCACCCGGGCGGAAAGACGCACTTGTCCATGAGGTCCTCGATCGCCGGCCGTATCTTGGCGACATGGCCGACCGAGTGGTTGCCCTTGCCGACGATGAAGTGGACGGTCCGGTCGCCTCTCCGCTGGCGCTCGGCGATCGCCTGCTCGGCCTTCTCGACCGCCTCCTTGACGTACAAACCGTGAAGGTCGACCTCGCCCGCGCTCGAGTCGGTGTTGTTCTGGTAGAAGATCCAGTCGCGGGCCTCGCCGTCGATCTGACGCTTACGAGCCTGATGCTGCTTGCCTTGCTCCGAGAGCTCGTGCGCGCGCGCACCGTCCCCGGCCTGATAGGCATTCTGCGACTGGGCAAAGCACTTTTGGGCGAGGTCGCCCTCGTGCCGGGCGCTGTCGCGGAGCGCAATGTACTTTGCGTTCGACTGGTTGACCATGTTTGGGTCTTGCGAGTGGCCCGGGCCGACGACCTGACCGTATGAGCCGGCGTTCGGCCGGTGTGCCTGCGTCTGCGACTGATGGTGGCCGCCCTGGGTCGGCCGGCTGCCGCCGTGACCGCCGCTGCTGCCTGGGTAGGACGGCTGACTCTGCGGCGGATAGGCATGCTGCGAAGGGAATGCGAACAGGTCAGCTGTGTGCGAGAATGATGGCGCTCTGTGGCAGGAGGTTGGTCGAGCGGGTCGTGTTGGGTTGCACGGACCTGCTGCTGGCCATAGCCCTGCTAGGCAGCGAGAACCGCGTCCGAGGGAAGGGAAGGGTAAAGCCGACCGAGATTCGGATACCAGCAGAGGAGAAGCAAGCAAGACAGCGCATCATGCCGGTTCGGGCAAGAGGTAGGGTTGCCGCGACAAGCAGCAGTCGAGGAGTCGGAGAGGAAGCGGTTAGCCTGGCGTACGACCCTCACCGGAAGCGAAGGGCGAGGCGACCGACCTGCTGCTGCTGGCCCTGACCCTGCTGCTGGCCCTGCTGATGCTGCTGCTCCTTCTGGTACGACTGGAAGCACGAGAAGGCGATACCACAGAGCTGCTTGATGAGCCCCGACGACATGATTGCGAGGACGATTGGCGTGAAGGTAGGGAGGACGAGCGAGGCGGTTGAGAGAGACCCGTTGCTTGCGGGCTGAAGCAGCAGGCCGGCGGAGGCCGCGGCCTTCCCTCCGACGGTCGTCGATCGCATCGCCCGTCGTTTTAACCTCGAACGCCGACGACTCCCGGCCAGACGACGCCCCGACCGAGCCAAAGCCCCGGGGGGCCAGAGCGAGGTACTGGTTGTCGTTGTGAGAGCAAGGGAAAGGGTGAGCGAGTGAGATGACAGCGATGGGGAACAGCTCAGCCGGGTATCGCCCAAGATGGGCGAACTCTCGTCCTCGGGTCGACGGCTGTGCGGGCCAGGGTCCCCTGGAGATGTGCTTGGCCAGTCGGCGCCGGCGATCCAAACCGGGCGAGGGTCGGTCGGTCGACCTCACCCTCCCGACGGCTCGCTACTCTCCCAGCTCGGAAGAACAACAGCGACAGACAGCGCACCTTCCTAGTCTACCTCTACCTTTTGCGATGCTTCCTCCGGCAGGAGCGACCCACCGGCCCTCGGCGCTCAGCGGCCAGGCGCGCGGCTCCCAGCTCGCAGCAGTCACAGCCGGCGGGAGCCGCTTCAAGCCGTCGTCGTCGGACCGGCTGGGCGAGCTCAAGACCAGCAGCAGCAGCAGCAGCAGCACCAACAAGGCTCGGTCGAGGTGCGTAACATGTCATCCCCTTTGTCGGCAGAGTAAGCCGGAGGTGCGGGAGTCGTCCGGGGCGGGCGAGGCGAGGTGTGCGAAGGGGCGGGCTGGCCGAACAAGCCGACTGGCCGGTGGCCCGACCGGGTCAAGCGACCTTTCGGCGCGCACCAGAGTCACCTCCGCCCGACGGGACCTCGTCCTCCTTCTCCCGCCGCCCACCCCGACCGTCGAGACTGACAGCAAGACCGGCCCACTTCCCTCCCGCACCCTTGCACCGCTCGTCGCCGCCGCTGCCGCCTCCTTCTTCTTCCCCGCCGGCCGCCGACGACGCCGCCTTCCCCTTCCTCCCTACCAAACAACCGCGCCCTCTCCCGATGCCGCCTCCTCGGCCCGGTAGCATCAGCGCAGGCCCGGGCTCCGGCCGAAGCAGCAAGCCCTCGAGCGAGGACCGTCGGAGCGAGCTCGCCCTTGCCCGGCGTAAGATCAAGGTCCGTACGGCGCTCTCTCCTCTCTCTCGCTAAGGCTTCCAAGCCTCTCGCTCGCTCGCGGAGCCTTCTCCTCTCTTGGCGGCGTTCGATGCCCCGGCCTGCGCCCACTGGAAGAGACGCGCCGATGACTGACATTGGTCCCCGCTCCCCTTCGCTCCTGTCCTGCCAGCTACTATCCGCCTTTCCTCGTGCACTCTCGCCGACCTTGCCGCCCTCCCCGCCGGCCTCGCGATCGGCCTCGCCCGAGCCGGCGGTAGCGTCTGCGGCCATTTCTCGCCCGTCGGCCGGATCGACCGGTCTTGAGCAAGGTAGCGGCAAGACGTCGATCCCGTCGCCACCGTCCGAGACCGAGAGTGGCCGAAGCCACACCGACAGCCAGAAGAGCACGAGCAGCCGAGGCGCTCGCAGCAGCGGCGGCGAGGGCAGTGGCGGCTCTGACTGGGCGAGCAACACTAGCAGCCGCCGTGGCGAGGCGTCAACCTTGGCTTCCCTCAAGTCGTCCGACGTACCAGCCAACGTTGCTGGCGAAGAAGCCACCCCCAGCAGTAGCAGCAGCAGCATCCGGGAGCGTAAGCGCCGACGGGTCGACCCCTCCGTGGCGGGAGACGACGACGAGCTCGATGTGCGCCACTCGACATCGACGTCCCGCCGGCGTCGCGGCCGAGGATACGTCGCGAACGAGGCCGAGCAGGCTAGCCGGCAGGCAGCGCTAACCGCCCGAGCCGCGACGGTCTGGGACGCCGACAAGTTCCGTGCGCTCGCTCACACGTGCGCATATATCCGTCCCTCAGTCTCTCATCCGTCGTCCTTCGATCTTGACTGACGAAGCATCCCCGTCGCTGGTCGCACTAGGTACCGCGAACGCGCGCGCAAGCTCAAGCACACGGCCGACGCTCGGTCGCGCGCGGCCTCGTCGACCATGGTTCAGCAGCAGCCGCCGTCGTCGCTCGTCTTCCTGACGGAGCTGACCGACTCGATCCTGCTCTGGGTCTATGCCTTCTGGGCCGACGACCAGACGACGCCTGGCCGGGTCAACGTCGACATGTGGCGTTCGCTCGACGGCATGAAGAAGGTCGTCCGCGCCGGCTGGGAGTCGGTCGTCAAGGCGGCCGAGGAGGCGAGTGGGAGCCCGGCCGGTCGGGCACGACTCCGACGCGTCAGAGCCGTCCTTGGGCTCGTCTACCTCGTCGACGCGCTCGTCCTCCTTCACACGACGACGTACGCCCAGTCGTCGCTTCACAATCGGACCCAGCGCCTCCAGGCCGCCCTCCCACGTCCATCGCAGGCGGCGGGCGCTCCTCGACCGAACGGGACAGGCATCGCTGCCGCCGGCGGCTCTTCCTCGCTCCCGGCCGACTCGCCCGCATCGCTCGCCTCGTCATCGGTCTCATCGCCGGCGGCTTCCGGCTCGGACCCATCGGGCCAGCCGTCGGTCGCTGCTCTCCCGGCCGACTACCTGCCGGCCGTCCTCGGCCTGACGGCGAGCCTCACACGCGCCCTCCGCCTGCACGGGACGGCCCAGGCGCTCCTCGCCGAGCGCGACCTCGTCCGCGACTTCCCGACGACATGGAGCCGCTGCCACCCAGCCATCCTCCCCTCGCCCTCATCAATGCCGAAGCGCTCGCGCTCGACCTCGTCGGACGACGACAGCGTTGGATCCGACTCATCCGACGACGAGGCTGACGACGTCGACGGCTCTGGGCCGACAACATCGGCGGCGGCCGTGCTCGCCTTTTCGCCTGCAAGCCCGCAGCTCGTCGACCCTGACACGCCCTCGCTCGGCTGGGCCTGGCCGATCGGCCTCGGTTCGGTCCCCGCCCTCGCCGGCATCCCAGGCGTCCCGCACCTGCCTGACCAGCTCGCCGGCGGGCCCGGCCAGGCCCAAGGGATGGGCGGCATGCTGCCCCACCTCGTCGGCTTTGGACGGAGCTTGCTCGCCGAGTGGGCCGAGGGCCGCGCGCGCAAGGACGCCGACCTCAAGGGCTGGGTCTACGACCTCGGCCGCGGTTGGGTTGCTCCTCCACCAGCGGCAAGCTCGTGAGGCGGTCGGCCGCCCGTCTCCCAACACTTCCCTTCCCCTTTCCCTCCCACAAATCACCCTGATGCTCACCTCCCTCCGTCCTCTATCGTCCTCCCCGTCGCCAATCTCACTCGCTCAGCGCCGCACTATCCGTCCGCTCTCGAAATTTCCGCTTTCACCTTCCTCGGCTCGCTTACTCTTCGCTCGGGCCCGCGCCTCCTCCTTCTTTGTATGCCCTCAGTCCCGTCCCGCGTCACGAACCCTCTCTCTACGTCCCGTTCGGCCCTGCTCGTTCCGACACCATTGTCTTCACTCGGCTCCCCCTACAAAAGAAAACAATCTCCTCTTGCTCTGGCCCTGTAGACTGCATCCTCAACCACTAATGACCCACCGCTTCCTCTCTATGGCATCTTTCTCCTTCGCGTACGCCAATAAAGGGCGGGATGTGAAGCCCGGGCGGCTGCTACACGTAGCAGCACTGGGCGGTGCGTGAATGTCCGAGACGACCCGGCCGAACCTCTAAGAGAGGGTCGGCCAAGACGTCACGGACCGCAAGGTGACTGTTTGCCCCTTCGCGGGCCACACCCCAGTGAAGGGTACCGGTGAAGGTGCGGAGCGGAGGGAGGGTGTGCGAGATTGCGATAAGGGCAGCCGAACATGGCTGCGAAGCGGCCTCCAAACCTGCAGCGGGACAAGGGAAAGCAGGAGTCAGTATCTCGAAGGCGATGCGGTGCGATGTCGGAAAGGAGGAGATATAGAGGATGGGTCTGTAAGCCATGCAATTCCTCCGTCATGAAGTTCGGTGTAGTATAAACAAAGATTTGATGTATTTCATCTTCCCCAGGAGTCGAAGTGGTTGGTGGTACCGGCGTAGGAGGAACAGACGTACCTTGACACTGGGGGCGGCCCTCGAGTGACTTCCGACAGCGACCCACTGGCACACAAGCGACAACGCGTCGACCTGACGTCCACCGGATGAGTAGACGAGCGAGTCTGGCTGCAGGAAGGGTTGAAGGCAGGTTAGCATGGCGGCAAAGAACGAGGGGAGGGAAGGAACGAAGGGCGAGGGGAATCAGAATAAAAAGGCGTGTTTGTCCTCACAGGCTCTCGAAAGAGCCATCCGTAAGACTAATTCGTTTGGTAAATCATTTTCTCGGGGGAGTGGGATGGAAAATATGTGACAAGAGTGGAGGTGAGGGAGGACGTACGAGGTTGAGCAAGGGGCCAAAAGCCACGGCGCCCACGCCGCACGAACGCCCGAGCGCTGCCGACTAGCTTGCGCGGGCCTAGGGGAAGGTGCGGCAGGACGCCGCAGATACGTCCGCGGCCGGAGATAGCGAGCTCGATAGAGAGGGGTCGACGGGACGAGGTTGAACGAGGGTGAGGGTCAGTGAGAAAACGACCAGCCGAAAACGCCAGAGTCTGCTCCCTCCGAGCGCCCGGCCAAAGCGTTGAAACTCCGAACGTGCGGGTTCCCACGCGCCAGGAAAGCATCGCCCCGTCGGACCCCTCGACCGTCCTCGACTTCGACCTCCGAAGGAGCAGATCGGAGGCAGGCAGGCAAGCGAGCAGCAAGCGGTCAGATTCTGGCAAGCAGAACTCAACTGACGTTTGTCGCAGCGACCGAAGTGTGCGGCCACCCAGCGGCGTTGTCGGCCACACGGCCCTCGCCAGTTGGCCGGTGGAGCGACGACCGTCGGCCAGCTCCGCAGCCTTCGCTGCCTACTTCAGCCCGGCTGGGCGATGGACTCGCTTCCTTCCCTTGCACCACCACCTCGCGCACTTTTCTGCCGCATCTGGTGCGTCCTCGTTGCCCTTTCTCTCCGAGCGGGGCTGCATCCACAAAACAAGCCGCCCACTGCCCACCTTTCCGGCCCATCACGACTCGCTCGTCACCGCCCGCTCGCTAGCTCAATCTCCTCTAGCTGACCAGCGAGCCCTCTACCTCGCAGCTCTGAACCCATCCTGCCAGCTTCACACATCTCAGCAACCTCATATTCCTGATCATGTCCAATTCTACCGCACCCGGCGCGACCCACCCGGCCGACGGCGGCGCTCGTGCAGCCGAAAGCCTCAAGGGCCTCTGGTCGACGGTCTTCAACGCGGGCGAGTCAATCCGCAACACGTTCAACGACGGCGTCGATAGCGCCGGTCGGAGGTACGTCTTCTGCTGCACTCAGTCGCGGAGGAGGAGACGGCTGACTCTTGAGCCCCTCGCGCTTCGCCAGCCTAATCGGCGACAAGGCTGCCCCCCCGCCGGGCACCCAGGAGCGTGCAGCTCCGGACACATGGCAGGAGCGCTCGACGTCGTTCAAGGGCGAGGAGCAGCTCCGATCATTTATCAACCGGCTCGGCAACAAGAAGTAAGGCCGATCAAATTCGAGAGCGCAACTCGCGGACGAAGTGTCGGCACGCGGCTCTCGAGGCGCATCCTCGATGAAGCAGTACTTCGAGCCGGTCGGTCTGCCAGTGGTTGGGCTACTGAAACGTAGCGCATCGCCGACAGTCTTTGGGCTCGTCGTTTCCCGATGCGGTCCGCGAGGCGTCAAGTCGGCGTCCATCGCAGCGGCGGCACGCAACGTTGGCGGACCGACGCCGGCCCCGCCGCCACTTCGGATGCCCCGCTCTGTCTGGGATGACATGCGACTATTGCGCCTTCAGTCCTGCCTGCATCAGCAAAGCCAGTCTGCCTTGAGTAGTCTGCCGTCTCGACATGGTCGACCTGTCGGCGCGCAGGCGCCGTCAGTGACGATGCGCGAGGGGACCCCGCGCCGCTTGCCCGGGCGCAGGAGCAGCTTCCGTCGTCGGATGCGATGCTGAGCCTGACCACTCACCACCACCGTCTCTCGTACCTCATCCAGCTTCTCTACGTCTCGTATCTGTGAGTACGATCCCTCGTCAGCGGCTATACCATACTCGAGCCGCGTGGCCGAGCTCAGCCTGGCCGGGCCTCGCCTTATGCCCCTCGCCGTTGACGACCAGCTCCTAACTGACCATGCCTCATTCACGCCGCCCCTGTCAGCCCCTCCTCCCTCATCCTCTAACCACACCCATCTGAAACATGTCATCATCCGGAGCCGACGCGGGCGCCAAGGCTGGCGAGGGCATCAAGGGTGCTTGGAACGCTTTTGACTCGGCCGGCGAGGCGATCCGGGGAACGCTCAACGGCGCCATCGACGGGGCAGGCAAGGCGTGAGGCCGGCCCGACCTACCTCTCCTTCCTCGGGCTCGAGGCTCTCAACTGACGCGCTTCCTGGGCACCTCTGTTTCCTGCTCTCAGCGTCGTCGGCAACGACACCGCTTCGACCGATCAGCGGGCTGCGCACGATGCCGCTATCCAGCGGGACGACGCGACGGCGAGTCGGGGGATGCAGCAGGTCAAGGGCGTCTTCGACAAGCTCAGCGGCAGCGGCAGCAGCAGCGGCAAGTACTAGAGGCCGCTGTCTTGGATTGCGCAGGGAGAGGATGTCGTTGGCGACGGGTGGGCTGACAACGGCAGGCACGAGGTGGGCCTCGCGCGCCCGTCAGGTGGCCGCACACTGTATCAACGAGGCTTTGCATCATCGCAAAGCGTTCTCCGGCGGGCTCTTCCGATGACCGCCAGTGCTGCTTGCTGAACTGCCTTGCCCGGTCGCTTGCCGGTCTTTGAGCCTCGACGGATGAGACTACTGCTGCTACTTCCCGTCGTCCCTGGCGCGGCGACCCGCCCGCGCTCGGGCGCCCGGAAGCGGAGACGGAGCACGCGCCGCCTCCTCCATCTACCTGTCGACGACGCGCTCCTGCCCCGACAGACCGCCTACTGAGCTCAGCGAGTTCAGCTTCGCCGTCCTCGCATCCGCACGGGTTGGTCTTCATCGACTCTCTGCTGCCTTCTCGCTCGCAAACGGGTGAGTGACGACGGTCAGCCCTCTGCACCCGCGTCCGACGCTGCGCGACCGGCGACGGCAGCCTTCCTTCCCGTCGACCCGCCTGCACCGGCGTACGACAGCGCATCCTGGCCAGATTGCTTCGGTCCTGCTTCTGGTCAGTCACTAGCTCTTTGCTGGCGCTCGGCGTGTATCTCCAAAGCTGACAGCGCTGCCATCCCAAAGACCCACCGGTCTCGCATCCTGCTGCCGGCCGCCCTTTGATCCTACCGCGTCGCACCTCTTGCGACCCAAGCGCTAGGCCGGGTCTTCTGGTCGACCTCCAGCTAGTCGTCCGCAGCGTCTGACGGATCGCTGTTGGCCTCGTCCGCTCAAACATGTTCCGCTCGGCCGGTAACCTCGCCTCCCTCCTCTTTCCTTCGTCGTCGAGCTCGCCTTCATCGAGCTCGAAGCGGTCAACCCCGCGCCGGCGCAGCTCGGCCAACGAACCGCCCTCCGACGGCTCGTCGCTCTCCGGACCTGGCTACGTCGGCGAATTTGGCGAGGATCTCTCGGCTACGACCTCGTCGTCGGCAGCAGGCTCGAGACGGCCTTCCGGCGGCGTGCGCGACTCGCAGTTGTCGCAAGCGACTGTCAACGGGCACGCGACGGCGCCTCCGAGTCCTGGATCGACGCCGAGCGTCTGGACGTTCGGCGGCGGTACGACCAGTCCAAGCGGTCATCGACGGTCGTCCGACCTCGCTTCGCAGCGCTCGTTGACGTCGACAGGGCCTAGTGCGCCGACTTCGGCTCGAGGCTCGCCGCTTCCGAGCAGGAAGCAGTCGGCGACCCTTGCCCGCTCGCCGTCGTCTCTCGGAGAACTCGACCTCGGACCCGAGCTCAAGATCGACGCGCTCGTCCACAACTTTGCAGCCTCTGGCTCAAGGGAGGTTGCAGTCGATCGCCCTTTGAAAGGACCTGACGTAATCCCGCACTCGGCTTCGGCGCCTCTTAGCGAGCCGCTTGCATCCCCGCCGTCGCTTGGGCGCCATGCGAGGTCCGACTCGGCGCCGACGGTCAAGGCGCTCTCAAAGCCAGCCTCGCCAATCAGAGTCATCTACTACGCTTCGGAAATGACGCCGGCGGACGAGCAGCAGCGTCCGAAGCCGGTCCCAGCCACAGTTGACGCTGTCGACAGCGGCAAGGCGCTCAACAAGCAAGCGCTCGAGGGCATCCACGGCTGGCAGCAGGACGTCTGGGTCACACTCCGGAGCGAGACCTCGTCAAACGTGTTCCACGCCAATCCAAGGACCGGCGAATGCTCGTGGGAGCCGCCGACTGGCGCACTTGTGTCAGTCCTGCTACCGCAAGGTTTCCCTTTCCAATCATGGCGCTCCTAAGCTCATTCATCTCTGTCTTCCCTCCACAGCCTGCCCATCCCCTCCGAAGGCCAATGGTGGGAGCTGTGTGACCTTACGCAGGACGGCGCCTGTTACTACTTTCATACCCTGTCCAAGGCGACGCAATGGACGCGACCGACGGCCGGTCTCATCGTTCCCCTCTCAATGATCCAGCTCCGAAACCTCGGGTTCTTCCAGCCGCGAGCGACGCGTGCGCCGGTCGCCACTCGCTCACCGGCAAAAGACCAGCCTCGGCGGCGGACCATCTCGGCCCTCGCTCCCGCCAGTCATCGGCCGGTCCGACCGGCGCTTGAGGGCACCAAGAAGCACTCGGCGCCCCCGGTCTCATTTACCGCCTTCCAGACGACGTCCGGTGGGAACAGCAACAGTAGCAGCAGCACTTCGAGCGTGACTGGGTCGCGCCGAGCCTCGCTAGCGGCGCAAACAGCACTCGGCTCGTCTGACGCTCGGCAGACGCCACCGCCATTGCCGCCGACGCCGCCGCAGATGCGGACGCCGACAAAGATGGGCGTCCGGCGCGGAAGCAGCGGCTCAACTGCGCCGTCGAGTCCGGCCACCGACAAGCCCAAGCTCGGCCGGCTCGCTACCCAGCTGAGCTCGCGCCGGGGAAGCTCGAAGGACGTCGCGGGTGAGTGCTACCGGGGCACGGGATCGGCTTTTTGTGCCGCTCTGACCACCTCCATCGGCTTAGCCTCGCCATCCACACTCGCTTCGGCCACGTCGCCCACCCCGCCGACGCCTCTATCGCTGCCTGCTACGCTCCCGGTCCCGGCAGCTTTACAGAGCAAACGTCTGTCGACAGGCGAGCACTACGTCCTACCCTCGGACCTCTCATCGGCTATCCGTGCGTCTGTTGCTGTCAGCATGTCTGCCTCGCTGCTGAGCTGATCTTGCTTGACCTTCCACCCTTGCCTCCTGGCAGAGCGCTTCGCCGTGCCCGACTTTTCGGACCGCTACCTTTCGGGCAAGCATACCGAGGGCGGTTTCCGCAAGCGCAAGATTCCGATGGAGCGCGTTATGCGCTGGCAGAAAAACGGCATCAACGAGCCGCTGCTCGTGCTCGATGCCGCGCTGAAGCCGCTGGCGACAAAGGCCTTCCGGATTGTGCAGCGCGCGATGGGCGACCGGTCGCGGCCGGTCGACGTCCCCTCGCTCAGCTCATCGACTTCGGCCCGGTCCTCGTTCATGATGCTCAAGTCGAGCCGGCCCACGCTGACGGAGCGTGAGCGCGTCCTCACCGAGGTTCGCTGGCTACTCTGGGTTGGCATCACGCACGTCGCTCTGCGAGACGAGATCTGGAGCGGAACGCTCAAGCAGCTCAGCTTCAACCCAAGCCTGTGAGTGTCGGCTGCGCGGCAGATGGGCCGAAAGCGTGCTGACCGATCTTTCTCCGCACGCAGTGCCTCTGTCGTCCGCGGCTGGGAGCTGCTTTGCCTCCTGTCGACGACCTTTGCGCCGACGGCCCATTTTGAGGCTTACGTCCGTGGTTTTATCCGCTCGGGCGAGTCGTCGACCGTCGAAGATGAGGAGGCGGCGACCAAGATTGGCGTCATGGCGTCGTACTGCCTCTCCAAGTTGAAAGCCAACAAGCCGGCCAGGGGCAAAGCGCCAACGATCCTCGAGATCGAGACCGGTCTTGTGAGTAGCGGAGCTCGCAGTCACCGAGCACCGACAGACGCTGACGCTCAGCTGTATGCTTCCTCAGGGTGCCGCCTTCTACCCATCGACCTTCGGAAGCACGCTTGAGGAGACAATGACCCGCCAGGCGGCCCTCTATCCGACCGAAAAGGTGCCGATCATCCTCCCCTTCCTCGCTCAAGGCATTCTCGCGCTCGGCGGGCCCGAGACCGAGGGCCTCTTCCGGATCCCGGGCGATTCGGACCAAGTGGCGATGGTCAAGGACCGGATCGACCGCGGCCGGTATGAGCTGGACGGCATCGACGACCCTCACTGTCTCGGCAGTCTCTTCAAGCTGTGGCTGCGCGAGTTGCAGGAGCCGCTCATCCCCGGCGACCGCTACGCCACCGCTCTGACGTGAGTGCGGAGGTCTCAGACAACCGGCTCGGATATCAATCTAATCCGCTCGTACTCTTCGCAGCGTGTCGGCCAGTGCCCCTGCCGTCTGCGGCTTCGCTCGCAGCTTGCCCTTGTGCGTCCGCTTTCTGTTTCGCGGCTTTTGTTCGTCGACTCTTCGTCGCTCGTCTGACGCCGCCCCCCATGCCCCCAGAATCAACCGACTTGTGCTCGCCTTTGTCGTCTCGTTCCTCCAGCGGCTCGTAAAAAGCGAGGCGGCGACGCTCATGTCGCTCCAGAACCTCGCCCTCGTCTTTGCGCCCTCCATCTTCCGCTGCCCGGAGGACGAGCTCAACGTGCCGAACGCGACCAACGTCCCGACGCCATTCGTCAACGCCGCCTACGAGCGGGCGTTCATGATCCACCTCTTGCAGGCGATCGATCCAGCGGTCGACCTCGGCTACGTGCGTGGTCTTGATTATCGCGCAACTGGAGTGTTTGATGACTGAGAAGTTTCCTCGCCGCCCGAACGACAGGCCCCCTTTCAATCGAGTGTCGAGCACGCAGCTCCGACCGCCCGACTCGCCTCCGACTCTTCGACCGGCCCAATCGAGTCGTCTTCCCCGGGCCTAGCAGCATCTCTTCTGCCGCCCTCTGGCCCTTCGGTCTCTCCCGCCCCAGTCGCCTAGCCCGGTCCCGTAGCAGGATCGGCCATTCGCTCTTCGAGCGCAGCCTTACCCTTCAACGTATTCTCTCCCACAGCGACCGTGCGCGTCGCCCGGACCCTTCGTTTGCCCTCTCACGCACACCCTCGGAACCCGTTTCTTGCCGCAGCTTCATTCGCAACCCTCGCACCGCCAGATACCCCAGTCTCCTACCTGCTACCTCTGCACACTGTATTCTCATGTTTCCCTGGTCGCCTTTGCTCCATTGACTTCATTGACAAAGGGTGCTCGCTCGCCGCGGCGCGCGCTGGCCGAGGCTCGGGTCGCCGCCGCCGAGCCTGGAAAGCGGCGGCGAGACGCGTCCGCTGCTTCAGCCACGCCGCTTCCCTGTCGCCTCGCGCTCGACGGTCGCCCCCTCCGTACCTCTTTCTCGGCCTCGACCATCTGCAGAAGGAAACCGCTCGCATCGCTTCGCACCCTACTCGCATCCTTCGGCTGGACCGAAAGAACCTCCCTTTGCATCTCTCGCGTCAGCCGCCCTCGCTCCGATCGGAGCTCGCCTCCCGACTCGACGGCCTCTCGCCACCGACCGTCTCGCTCCTCCGGACACTGTCCGTAGGTGGATTTCAAGTCGGCCGGTCTCGCTCTTGAACTTGCCTTGCTGACGTTCGACGTCTTGCGACTGCCAGGCACTCGCCGCCTCTTCTGGATCCGCTCCTCCCCCTTGTCTTTGCCTCTCACACCGGTCGCCGATGGAGTCCCTCGCTCGCGAGAAGCGCTACGGGTCCGGCTCGAAACGGCCCTCAGCCACCCAGTCAACTGCCTCGTCCGCCCCAGCCACTGCCGATGACGGCCGCTCGCCGAACAAGAAGCTCAAGTTGACCAGGCGCGAGAAGAAGAAGCAGAAGGCGCGGTCGATCGAGCGCGACCTCGGCGTCTCACCCGGCGAGACGTACGAGCCGCCTTCGAGCCAGAAGCGGATGAAGCTCGAGCCGACGATGTACCGGGCCCTGCTCGAGGCTGCCTCGCCCCGTCGGCGGAAGAACGCGGCGGCGGCGGCGGCCTCAACGGGCTGCAGCCAGGGGAGTCAGCAGCAGCAGCAAGGGGCGAGGAAGGCGACGCCCATGTTTCGCAAGATTCAGCACCCGCTCCCACCGCCGCCATTCTACCCTTCACCCACTCGCTCGTCGCACCCAACGCAGGACGAGCTTCGGCTTTCGCCCGTTCAACACTCGCAGGCCGCCGATCAGGACGCCACTCTCGGTAGACCTCGACCGACAGGCGGGCCCAACGACCGTGATGCGACACCCCTCTTCCTGCCCGAGTTCGACGACGAACTCGCCGGTCGTATCATCGCGCGTGGAGAAGCGCGCAAGCGGGCGGCCGCAAACGTCGCTCAGCGCGGGACACCGCCCGCTCGCGGCCGTGCGATGGCGGCGGCCGACTCGGCCTCCGCGGACGGCAGCAGCGACGACGACGATCTCGGCGACAACTATGATCGCGAGCGATTCCCAGACCACGCGAGCGAAACGCCTGAGCTCGGCAACGCCGAGGCTGGGCCGTCATCGACGACCTCGTACGTCCACGTCTACGAGACGGACGACGACGACATTGGGGATACCGACGGCGGCGACGATGACGACAACGACCCCCGGCTCGGCTCAGGCTCGCACTCGACCAATTCGCCCAACGCGCCGGGCACGTCGGAGCGCTCGCTCGGTTCGCTCGACCTCCTCGCCGTCCCGACCAACGTCCCGGGCGCGGTGCCCGCCTCGGTCCAGGCCGCCCAGGCCGCAGCGGCCGCAGCGACCGCGGCGCTCACATCGCAGTGCGGCCGTGTTTCCTCGTCCAAGGGCAAAGGCAAGAAGCGCGCTGCCCCACCCACCGACGGCGAGTCGGACCCTTCCGCGCCGCCGCGCAAGATCACGCGCAAGCGCGAGTCGTATCAGGCCAAGACGACGGCCATGTGGATGCGCGAGCAGTGCCTCACGGCGGCCGAGGCCGACGAGCGCTGGGAGCGCTACCTCGTCGGTCGCGGGGGCCACAAGGGCGAGACGTTCAAGCTGGCGATGAAGCAGCGCGAAAGCGTGCTCGTCTCGCGCTGGATGCTCGACGACGAGATCGGCTTTAATGAGGCGGGCCGCCGGATGAGGGCGCTTACCGACCGCGAGGAGCGCGAGAAGGCCGCAAGGCAGAAGGCGGCTCGCGTCTCGGCCGCCGCTCATGGCGAGTTGCTCGTGGTCGGCACCCCCTCATCGCCGGCAAAGCGGGGCAGGACCTCGACACGCAAGGGGCGGACATCGGCCGCCGCGACGGCGGCCGCCACGGTCGCAACTGTCGCCATTCCCAAACCGCCGCGGTCGCCGTCCATCAAAGCCTCGACATCGGCTGTCGTACCTGCCGCTGTCACCGCAACGACAGGCCGGCGTAAAGGCCCTATCAGCACGACGGCCCGTGCGGTCGAACTCCTCTGCTCGACCGAGAGCGGCATGAGCGGCGGCCGAGACGCGAGCCGCCTTCTAACCATCATCGATCTCTTCTCGGCCTCGGGGAACAGCGCAGAGGTCTACCTTTCGCTGCCCGACACGGCCCTCCGGGCGGCATGGGTCGAGCGGCGGTTGAAGGAGAAGGGCGGTGCCTGAGGGATTCACGGACGCGGGGTAGAGGTCTGCCGGCGCGCAGAGGGACGGACGGCTTGCATTGCACCGATCTGTTGTCACGACCACATTCTTGCATGGGATAATCGCAGCTCGGACCCTTGCACTTTACCGCATCCCTCCCCTTACGGGCGAGCGAGCAAGCGCACTGGAGCGAACGGTTCCATAGATGCAAGGTGCGACTCCTTCAGACCGAGGCGAGCGAGAGGGAACAATACGGCGAGAGTGTACAGCGACAACAGGGGATAAAATGCGTGTGCGATGGAAGTGTGTGCGGGACGATAGCTGCGCCAGCGGTGATGGCGACAAGTGGCCCCCGGAGCGCAAGAAGGCGGCGGCGGCGGCAGATCGAGCAGGGCAGAGGCTGCGCGTCAGCTCGAGCCCAGACAGGGCGGTAGCGAGGGCTGCAAGGAGACAGGACGCACGTTGATGGGATTTCCTTGAGTGATTAATGACCACGCCGTGATGCAGCCTATCGAAAGACCGCCATGGTGCTGGCCAGGAGACCGCGAGGCAGGACGGGGCGACTCGCCGCCTAGTGGTGGTGGTCCCGCCTCGCAGCCATGAGCCAGACGGCGCCTACGAGAACAGCGACGCCGCTCGCCGTCGCTGCGCCGACCGCGAGCCATTTGGCGCGTTGAGCCGCTTCCTCGGCCGCCTTGCGCTCCTCGGGCGACAGGCCGTCGCCGCCGCCGCCTGGCGAGGTCGACGACGAAGGCGCGACGAGCGGCGTCCGCTCCGAGAGAGCGCTGTTGGGCCGCGCGGTCGAGGCGAAGGCGCCCGAGAACTCTGTGCTGAACGGCGCGATCTCGGGCGAGTGCGAGCGCGAGGCCGGGGACGGAGAGGTCATCTTGCAGCAGAAGAGCGAGGAGAAGCTGTGATGCGGAGGGTGTCGCAGGAGATGCTGTCGGGAGGGAGAAGGTCGGTCGCGTGGCCGAGCCCGGCTTTGGCGGCCTCGTCCGGTCACGACGACTCTCCGCGAACGTAGTACCCCCATCGACCTCGTCACAGCTAAAGCTAGCTCCCCTCTGGACAAGAAAGGTCACCCAGCTGTCAAGCTCGCCGTGCGCGATGGACGAGACCGAGCTGGCCAAGCAGTCGATCGTGCGTCCTTCCTGTCCGTCCTGCTGCCGGCGTTGCTGCTGACGCCAGCCCCTTGCCGCCTTCCTCCGGCACTCCTGCTGCCGCCGTCGGCTGCAGGTCAGCGGTCTGTTCAAGACGCTTCTCGAGGATCGCGTGCTCGATGTCGCGCTCGAGGTTCACGAGCGCTCGCTGCTTAAACGTCTGCCGTGTGACGTCTGTGGCACGCTGTGCGTCCGTCTCGCTCGGGCTCTCGCCGCCTGCGCTTCCTCGCGACCGAGGTCCCTTTGAGCAGCCGACGTCTTGCTGACCTGCATCCTCTGGCGCCTCTCGCTCTCTCGCAGATGTAAGGCCAGCGGCTGTACGTGACGACTGCTTGTAGTCTTGACAGTGTCACTCTGGAAGCTGACGATGAACGGCTTGCGTCCTCCCACACCTCCAGCCGGGCACGCACCCCCGCCGCCGCAACTCGCAGGGAGCACGTCTGCCTCGTCAGCCGCGACCTCGCGAGCCAACACGCCCGTCCCGTCAGCAGGCAGCTCGGCTCCGGCCAAAAGCAAGAAGAAGGACTTCAACCAGTGCACGATCGACGGCTCGGGCAACGCCTTCTACGACTGCATGAATTGCGGCCGGGCGGTGCGTCTTCCCCTTGTCAGCCGGGGCACGAGTCATCCCTCCAGAGATCGACCCCGTCTCGCTACTGACCGATCGGTTCCGCTCGCAGACGGTCAGCACCAAGTACGCCAATCATTTGTCGACCTGCCTCGGCCTCAACCGACGGACGACTGGCCGGTCAGCGGCCTCAAAGCCGAGGTGCGTGCGCTTCGTGTCTGCTGCGCTTCGTCGTGGGCGGCCTCTCGTCCCCGCCAGGCAGGTCCTGACCGGCCGCACTTTCGTCTTCGTCCTGCAGTCTGCTAGGTACTAATGGCTCAGAGGTCGACGGTTTGACAAATGGGAACGGCAAGAGTGCGGTCGCTCTGCGAGACGGTCAGCATTTGGCCTCCGCGCTGACGAACGCTGGTTCTTTGCCTCACCCTCGCAGAGAAAGGGCCGAAAGGCGTCAACAAGCGGGTCGGTACCTGCTCGATCATGTGGCTGGCCGGTCGCTTGCGTGCTGTCTGATGACCGATCTCTCGTTTCGCAGGCTGCCTCGCCCATGATGCCCTCGCCCAAGATGAAGAAGGCCAAGGTCACGCCTTTGTCCAACAGTCTGTCCCGACGCCTTTGCGAATGTCAGTTGCCCTCTTAGCTGACGAGACCTTCCTTCCATGGAAAGGCGCGCGTGCAACGCCCGAGCCGAGCTCGAGACCGACCATCTCCATCTCGGTCCCGCCGCCGCCCCCAGCCCCGACGCCATCAAAGCTCGCGGCGTCGCATGTCGCTCGTCCGCCCGACGCCGGTGGCGGCTCGCTGCAGCGGCACGAGCGGGACCAGAACGATGGCGACTTTGTCGGTCAGTCTGCTGCAGTTTCGCTCGAGTGCTTCGACCTGCGCGCCGACGCTTACCCGCTTCACCGACCCGGACCGGCACTCGTAGCCGTCGACGGCGGTCTCATCGACACTGACAGCGACGACGACTGAGGCCGGCCTCGGGTCTGCTCGTCGTAGACCGCTCCCTTGCATACTTTCTCCCCGTCCTCTTTGCATCCCGCACTCCGCCCGCCCACACACATTCCCCTCGCATCGACCCAACCCTGTATCCCACCTCGACTTGACCCTGCAGGCGGGATCTCTCGTCGACGACTGGCTGCTGACCGTGATCGTACTCACTGACGGCCGGCTTGCACGCCTGGAGGCTCGAGCAGCAGATCGTTGCGCGCGGGCCGCCAGCCGTTGGCCTGTCGAGTCTGTCCAACAAGAGGGCCCGCCTGGCCGCCTGGCTGCGACCCGCTCTTATCTCTCCTCTCTCCTACCGCTTGCCACCTCTCACAGCTCCTCCATCCCCTCCGCCGCCAAGCACGATGGCACCCCTCTGCAGGCACGTCGACGAGCCCGGCGGCTGTCGGCACGGCGCCGCCTGCCGCTTCTCATCGACTCCCGGCGGCCCTCCCGGCCACCCGCCCGCCTCCTCCGTCAGCTCGCATCGGGGAGGCTTCCAGCGCGGAGGCTACCAACACGGAAGCCTCCAGCGGGGCGGCTTCCAGGGCAGCAACTGGACCCGCGGTGGCTTTCACTCAGGCGCTCGCGGCCGGCCCCAGGGCGGCAGGTGCAACGACTTCTGGAACACGGGCGAGTGCCAGTGCGTCCCCTGCTCAGCTTCTCGTCTGCCGTGTCTACATCTGCCGACGCGATCGCCTACGCTCGCTTTGCAGGTGGGGCATGGCCTGCACGCGCAGTCACGTCCCGAACCCGGCTCGGCAGGGACCGTCGACGTCCGGCGTGCCCGCTACAGCCTCGCCCGTTCAGGCTGCAACTGTCGACGCCGCTGCCGCCATCGTGCCGACGACGGACGGCCTCTTCGCCCTCTCGCGCTACCCGACTCCGGCCGAGGCGCACACGCAGCTGCGCAAGATGGGCGCCGAGGGCGTCCGGGTGGAGTCGGCGCAGCAGATCTATGCCTTCGTTGGCGCGCTATTCGGCGCCAACAAGGCCAACGGCAGCTGGACCGAAACCGACCGCAACCTCTTCCGCCAGGAGCTCGCCAAGACCGACCCGACCAACCTGCTCCTCCGTCTCGGCGAGATCGTCAGCTTCCCGGCGGCGGTCGACGCGGCGCCGACCTCGCGCACGACAATGTCGTTCGAGCGCGGCCTCATGCCGCTCATCGCCTACCTCACCTTCGACTGCGTCCTCAAGTCGCCGGTCAAGAAGGAGGTCAACGCGCTCTACAGCGTCTTGCTCAATAACTTCGACGACTTTGCCGCGACCGTCAACGTCAGTCTCGACGCCTATCTCGCCCGCGGCTCGGCCAAGTCGGACGCGCCGGCGACGACTCTTTTTGCCGTTAGCGGACCGACGCCTCTCCGGCACCACTCGCTCTATCAGGTTTTCAAGCCGCTTGCCTCGCTCCTCGACGAATGCTTCGGCCGCTGGCGTGGCGCCGTTGTCCAAGCGCCCCAGCTGCCCTCGCTCGTCGACAAGCTTGACATGACCTTCCGCTTCTGGTCGGGCGCCATCACGGCCTCTCCGCCGACGTTCATCGATTCGCTCACGTCAGACCCAGAGCTCTGCCGCTTTGTCGTCCGGCGGCTCGCCGACGACATCAGGAAGGTTGTCGCCCGAGCGACGCGGACGACGCTCGTCCTGAACGCGCCGGGCGAAGACGTCCACTCGACGTCAACCCAGCCAGCTCGGATCCATCAGGGCGCACTCGCTCACCTCGCCATGACCTTTCAGGGCCCGAGCGGCGTCGACAACAACCTCGCGCTCATCAAGGACATTGCGATCGCGCCGACGGCCGAGGAGCTCATCGGCGGCGTCGACAAGGTGCGTCTGCCGCCCAGCCCCTTCCCAGAAGCTGCTTTGGTTGACTTGCTCCACTGCTGCTAGGTCTACCTGCCGGCCAACCTCTTTGGAGCACCGCATCACCTGCCTGACGCGTCGCCGATCGAGCGTCACCTGGACGTCCAGTTCCGGCTGCTCCGAGAGGAGGCCCTTGCCGGCCTGCGCCAAAGTGCGTCGGCCGTCGTCCTTGGGTGCCTTTTGCTCAGCAGTCGCTGACCCGCTCGCTTTGCGTGTCTCAGGCGTCCACCTGATCCTCGAGGACCTCGCCGTCCGGCCGATTGCGCAGACTGACCTCGGACGTCTTCTAAAGACCTCGGGCGGCGTCTACCGGCGCGAGGGCAGCTTCTTTGGCGTTTTTACCGGTGCTCGGTTTGTCGACTTCAGCACCGGCCATAGCGGCTTCGAGGTCTCGCTCAAGATCGACGTCCCTGCGGCTGCTGGCCGTCGCAAAGACTTTTGGGAGTCCAAGAGTGGCCTCAGCGCGGGCAACCTCGTTGCGCTCGTCTGGAACGATGGCGGCCAGCACACGGCCTCCAGCGGCGTCGTCGTCTCGAGTGCGTCGACCGAGCCTCCTCAAGGGCGACCAATCTGCGCAGGCTGACCTACGCCCTTCTCTCTGTCGCGCAGATGCCCGCCAGATCATCGGCTCGCAGGGCCGCGGGTTGACCGTCCGCGTCAAGATTACCTTCTTTGACCGGGCGATTGCAGTCCGCGTGCCGCAGCTACTCCAGCAGACCGGTGACAGTCAGACGGCAAACGATGGCGGCATTCTCATCCGGAGTGACACGCTCTTTCCAGTCCTCGACGCCTACCTCCGCGCGCTCCAGGTGGCCGACCCGGTCAACTTTCCATTCGGAGACCTGCTCGCCCCCGGCCCCAAGACCGGCGTCGTTCTCGAGCCGCCGGCTCACGCCCAGGTGCCCGGCTGGCGCTGGAACCTGAGCTCGCTGCTTAAGGAGCCGCGCGACGCCACCTTCTCGGCTACCGACCCGGAGAGCATCATCGCTGCGCGCGAGATCCTCAAGGCCGAGAGCCGGCTCGACCCCAGCCAGGCCGACGCCATGGTCGACATCATGACCCGCTCGATCGCCCTCCTCCAGGGACCGCCCGGCACGGGCAAGTCCTTCACCGGCGTCGAGCTTATCCGAGTCCTCCTCGCCAATAAGTGCGGGCCGATCCTCCTGATTGCCTACACGAACCAGGCCCTCGACCACCTCCTGCGCTCTGTCTTTGACGGCCACGTCACCAAGAGGATCGTTCGACTCGGCGGGCGCTCGGCTGACGAGGTCGTTTCGAATCTCAGCCTTGAGTCGCTCGAGATGACGGACCAGAGCTCGCTTCTCGGAGGGTGCGGCCTGGCTTCCCTCTTTCTGCAGCATGATCGAGAGAATGCTGACGTCGCCCCCCTCCTTCCCCTCCTCTCAGCAATTCACGCATTGTTCGTCAGGCGCACGGCCGGCTCAAGCAACTTCAGCGCGAGATGAACGAGCTCTCAGCGCTTATGCAGCATCGGTCGGTCGACTCGGAGTTTCTCGACTACTTCCTTGAACGCTGGTACATCCGCCATTGCGAGTCGCTTCTCAACCCGCCCCTCTGGGTCCGCGAGGTTGCCAACTCCTTCGGCGGCGACGACGGAGGCCAGTGGACGCGCGTCCACCACAAGTCCAGTCGGCCGGCGGTGCACGTTGGCTTTTCGGACCTCTGGCTCGACGGCGACGACCTAGCCGTCATCGACGAGCTCACTAACCCAGCCCCCCCGACGCCGCCAGCCGCATCGACAACGTCTGCCCTCCCCGTCTCGTCCGCGAGCGGAAACAATGCTTTCGGCCTTCTCTCGGCGGAGGTGGCCATCGACTCGGACGACGAGTACGACGCCGCGTCCGAGCTGTCGGATGCTCCGAGCAGCTCGGCCTCCTCGCTCTCCGCTTGGGAGTCCTGGTCAGGCGAGGTCACCGAACCCGACGTTGTGACGCCCATGTTAGAGGAGCAGCCGGCCGAACGGCCGGCCGAGCAACCGGCCAAGCAACCGGCCGCTGGGCCCCAGCCGCCGCTCGCTTCTGAGGCCTCCTTCATCGCAGCCTTCGGTCCTCTCCCGGTCTACCAGACCCAGCAGCGCTCACTCGCACAGCTTCAGACGGCCGACCTCTGGGCCATGTCGCTCGCCGAGCGGCGCGAGCTCTTCCGGTTCTGGATTGCCGAAGCCCAAAACGAGCGTGCTAAGGAGCTGGCCACAGTCTTCACGCGGCTCATCGGTGACCATGAGACGGCGCAGGCCG